>Ga0116145_1002401_pt1 | contig 16804 bp, 23 predicted proteins | sample AD_JPNHG1_MetaG_FD_89747 | JGI IMG/M metagenome (GOLD analysis project Ga0116145, IMG submission 89747) | Active sludge microbial communities of municipal wastewater-treating anaerobic digesters from Japan - AD_JPNHG1_MetaG | ecosystem: Engineered > Bioreactor > Anaerobic > Digestate | place... | reverse complement strand
AAGGGGTCGGAGATGTTCGGCGCCGGCGCCGGCACGGCTGAGCAGATCATGTCGGCCCTCCTAGCGGCCGGCGGCCCCGTGCCGGCCGATCAACTCGGCACCGCGGCGATCAAGGCGGCGGGGTCGATGCGCATGGTGGGCGGCGACCTGGACGAGCTGCTGGGCATGATGTCAGCCATCAGCGGCGGCTTTGCGAGCCCAGACGAGGCCGCGGGTGCCATCAAGGGGTTGGCCGCCCTGGTAGAACAGAAGGGTTACGGCGGCAAGGGCCTGATGGCTGGGCTCCAGGAGTTCCGCGCCGCCCGGCCGAAAGAATTCGAGGCGGCGATAGGCGGTAGCGCCCGTCTGGCCCGGGGCTGGCAGGTGATTTCGGACGCGGAGGCGGAGGGCCAGATCGCGCAGCGCGTCGAGGATGTGCGCGCCGCGCGTGAATCGGGTGAGCTATATCGATCACAGTTGAGGGCGGTGCAGGGTGTGCCGCAGTTGAGTCTCATACAGCGCCGCGCACAGGCGCGCCTCATGCACGAGATCGCAGGCGAGCAACTGGGCAAGAAAGACGTCGAATACGACACGGCGCTGGATTTATATAAGACCCGCTCCATCATGCGCGGCGAATCGCCCTTCGTGCGGGCGTTAGAGGTGGGGATTTCCCGGCTCCAGAGGTATTTCCGCGGCTCAGAGTACGGTGAGCGCAAACTGCGCGAAACGATGTACTTAGAGCGGGAGATGCGGGGCGAGTCGCGGCTGGTCAGACCGCATGGCATCCCCCACCCGATGCCGGCAGAGGCGCCGCCGACCTCGTTCTTTGGCCAGGAGCTGTCGCAAGAGATCACGCAGTTGCTGTCGCGCCAGGAGGCGCTGCTGCGCCAGATCGCAGAGAGCAATCGCCAGATGGCGGAAAACGACCGGCGCGGTCTGACCAGCCGCGACGGGCTGGCCAACAGCAGCCCGGATTATGTGGAGTAGGCGATGGCGGGCACGATCGGAACGCAAACGTTCGACCTGATCGCCGGCGCGGAACCGCCGCCGAAGCTGAACCTAGTGGTTGAGGAACTGGAGCGCCCGGGTATTGACGGGACACAAATAAGCACAGTAGGCAAGCGCGGCGCGCCGTTCACGTGGGCGCGCTGCATCATCTGGCGTAGCGGCGATACGGGCTGGGCGGACTGCCTGCAATTTTACAACGAGCTGCGCGCCCTCGAGGGCACGCTGGTCTCAATCACGGACGTTCAGGGTAACACCACGCACAACGTATTGGTACGTCGAGTGTCCGCTCAGGGGCCGCGCGCGGTGTTCCGTGACGGCGCGCTGGCGGCCCAAATGATCTTCTCGGTCGAAATGCGCATGGTCGCAGAAGAGGAATAGGAGCTTCGCAATGAGCTTGAGTAGCAGTTACCAGATAAAGCACGCCGTCATCAGCGTCGCCGAGGCAGGCGATAACACGCTCGTGGCTGCGGTCGCGGGCAAACGCATCTGCGTGGTCAGTATGGTGCTTTGCCCAACCAAGCAGAATTCGATCTATCTGCACGATGATGCCGCTGCGCCGGTGGCGTTGTTGGGCGACGCGAGCAACAAGATTCAGTTGGACCCCAGCTACGCCGACGGCGTCGCAGGACTGGTCTTGCCGCCGCACGAAGGCGGTTGGTTCGAGACCAGTATCGGGCAGTCACTGCTGATCAACCTGTCGGCGGCGCAGGGCGTGGCGGGCTGCCTGACGTACGCGCTCATCTGATCCATGCCCAACATACGCGCACAGTCTGGCGTTACGCTCTCGCTGGTCGCCTCGGACGGCCGCAGCATCACCATCGAGCCGGCGGAACTGCTCGCGCACTATGAGGGTGAGAGCGGCTCGGCTGAGCAGCGCTACGCCGCGACGGTTGATTGGGCCAAGGGCAGGATCGTAGCCGCGCTAGGCGAAGAGCAGGTGAGTGCGCAGTCGATCGACGTGGAATTTGAGCTCGCGAGCGGGCGCGTGATATACCTGGCAGTGAGGCGCTGACATGGCACTAGGCGGCTGCTGCACGTTCGAGACCGGCGACCTCTCTGAGCTGTACGTTGTGGACGGCCAGTGCTGGGTGCAGCAGGACGTGGTGCGCAGTGGCGATTACGCCGGCCGAATCACGCCCGTCAGCAATGGGTTGGCGTATCTGATCCTTGGCCAGTACGACAGCAGCGGGCGCAACGGCAGCCAAACGCCGTTGTCGGAGGTGTGGGTGGGGCTGGGCTGCTATTGGGCCGCGCGGCCGGCGGCGTCAGACGAAGAGTGCTTGGCAGTCCTCGATGCGAGCGAGGATCAGAAGTTGGCGCTACGGATACGCGCCGACGGGCGGCTGGCGGTCTATGACAGCACCGGCACCTCGTTGGGCGTGGGCGCGACAGTACTCCAGACGGGGCGCTGGTACTGGCTCGAGCTGCTATGCGGCACGGGGACCAACGCGGACTACGCGTTGCGCATAAACGGCGTCACCGAGCTGTCCGGACAGGGCCACATGGGCACGGGGGGAGCAACGTTGATCGTCATCGGCAAATTGGTGGATCGCAATGGCGAAGGGTACGATCTGTACGTTGACGACATTGTCACTGATACAGCGGACTGGCCGGGCGACTGCCGGGGGTGCCGGATGGATCCGGATGGTGACGGGCACTATGAGGACTGGACCGGCGACTACACCGATGTGGATGACGTGCCGCATAACGCGGACACAGACTACATCAGGGCGTCGGTGGCCGGCGCGGCGGAGACGGTCACGTTGGAGCATCCCACCGCGGCGGGTGTGCTGGGGGTGGCGCGGGCGCTGAAGCTGGTCGCAGTGGTGAGGCGCGGTCCGGCCGCGTCGACACTTAGGACGCGGCTGCGCAGCGGGGGGATAGATCTCGACGGCGATGAGCTGCCGTCGACGGCTTGGGGGCACACCTACGTCGCCGTCCAGCAGATGTACTCGACCGATCCGGCCACCAACGCACAATGGACGCTGGACGGCCTAGCGGACACGGAGGTAGGGCTGGTATTGACGGCCAACGCCGTGGCACGCTGCACGCTGCTGTGCGCGATCGTGATCTGGAGCCCGGCCGAAGGCACCGCGCGGCAGATGTATGCGTATCGGCACAGGAGAGCACAATGACGTGGTTGCGGCAAGGGACAGAAGTCACGGTCAAGCTCGGGCCGTTCGTGGATGCGGCCGACGGCGCCACCGCTGAGACAGCGCTGTCTATCGACCAGGCGGACATTCGGCTCAGTAAGGCCGGGGGGGCGTTTGATGAGACGCACGTGGAAGACGGCGCGGCGCACGACGAGGCCGGCTGGTATGACGTAACGTTGGATGCGGACGATACCGATACGCTGGGCGAACTGGTCGTCTCGGTCCAAGTGGCCGGCGCGCTGCCGGTATGGGAGCGCTACACGGTCGTGCCCGCGGAGGTCTACGACGCCGTGATCGGCGGAACCGGTCTCCATGTCTACTGGGCAGAGATCGAGCTACGCCTGGACGAGGATGGCGGCATGGATCGCTGGTCAGTGCTCTGGTACCGCGACGGCGTACTGCTGACCACGGGCGTGAGCGATGCCGCGCTCACGGTGCAGCGCGCCACAACCGGCGCACCGCTGCTTAACGGCGTGAGCCTGACCGACATCGGCGGCGGCCACCTCTTATACAGCGAGGATACGGACCGGATCGACCTCGGTACGCCATACATCGCCACGGTTTCCGCCACCATCGACGGCGCTACCCGCACCTGGTCAAAGCCCATTGGACGCGACGTATGACCGGTCTGTATGCCAGTCGCCTCTTGCCGCTCTGGGCGCGTGGCGATCGCCGCGACTCCCAGCTACCGCCGGGCCAGTTGCTGACGCGCACCGTCAGCCAGGAGGGCGCCTGGGCGCGCGTGACGTGCACGACGAACCTGACCGGGCCCGTCTACTGGCATTGGTGGGAGGACGGCCGGTACGTCGGCAGCACCCCGGACGGTGTGCGCTTGTTGCATGCTCCGGCCCGCGGCCAACTCAACCTGCGCGTCCGGCCGGTGCGCTGGCGCAGCTATGATGGCCGGCGCGTGGCTGTGCCGGCGTACGACGGCCGCGTCACGGTCGAATGGCTCCGTTCGCCCGGCGGCCAGGTCGAACGCTATCTCGTGCAAGCCAGGCCCGCCGGCGGCGACTGGCAGACATTAGCCAAAGTGCGCGCTACCGGCGCCTGGAGCCAGCGCTGCGTGACGCCGCCGCTGGCCGACGACACGGTCTATGAGCTGCGCGTGGTGGTGGTCGCTCGTGATGGCAGCCAGGGCGTCGCCCTGAACTTGGGCAGCTTCCACAACGTGCGCTACCCCGACCAGGTCGCGCCGGACATTTCCTGGGACCCGGCTACCGGCCGCTTCACGTTCGCGGAGGCGACATGAGAATCGGCGGTCACCTGGTACGGCTACGCAGCGGGGGGGCGGATATCCATTGCCTGGGCGCGCTCGGTGTGCTGTCGGGCGTGCAGATCACGCTGATCGGCGCGCTCAACGGCCCCGGCCGCGGTTACCTCAGCTACCTGGCGGGCGCGGGCCTGAAGTGGAAAGCTCCCGGCGCCCGCAGGTTCGGCGCGGAAGTGGATGTCAGCGCCGGAGGGGAGTACTACGTGCTCGGCGATGATCCCGACCAATGGCTGGCGGTGCGGGTCACGCCCGAGGCGCTCCCGATGTCATACTTCCAGGCCGCGATTGACCTGGTCGAACGCTACAACGTCGCCGCGCCAGACGTCGACGCCGGCGGCCAGCCGGTCACCTACGACCTCGTGGCCGTAAATATGCATGACCAACCCATAGCTGACCTGACGGCCTGGCTGGACCCCGACGTGCCGGCCAATCGCGGCGTGACGCTCACTCCGGCCGGCGGCGCGGCCTGCCAGCCATTCAGCGAGGACGAGGGCCGGGCGCTGTTCGGCGAGCACAACCTGGCGTATCCCGGCGGAGCACTGGTGATCACCTTTACGCGCACGCCCGACAGCACGCCCAGTCCGCGCCGCCGCCTGCGCGGTTGGCTGAGCTGGAACGATGGCGCGGGCGGCCGGGCCCGGGCCGCGTTCTGCGCGCTGTACCGCGTTGCCGGCACGGCGGGCTATGAGCTGTACCGGTCGGATGGAGCCGAGCCGGTCCCCGGCGTGGATGCCCCACTGGCCACCGTGGCGAGCCTGCCCAGCACGCCGGTCGCCTCGTTCACGGGGGACGCCTCGCACCGCCTGGCGATCTGCCGGTGCAACCGTTTCGGCCTGCGTTCCACGCCGCAGACGGTCCAACGAATCGACGTCGCCGACGGCGCCGTCCTGGAGCCGGTTCCGCCCGACCTTCACTCGCTGCGCCTGATCCCGACCGCGCCCGGCAAGGTGCGTGTGCTGGCGCGCGTGCGCCGCACGGCCCGGCCCGCCACCAGGTGCGCGATCTGGTATACGCTGGACGACTCGCCGCCCGGCGCCGGTGAGCCACAGCATCTCGCGATCATCCGCTATAGCGGGCCCGGGCGCTCCGGCATCGTCGTCTGGGACGGTATTCCGCCCCAGCCGAACGGCACGCGGATTCGCGTGGCGGCCCGGGCGCAGCGCGGCACGCGCCGCAGCGACAACGCGCTAAGCTCGGAGTACTGGGTCATACCGGCTGGCATAATCGCGCCGGTCAGCCAGCCGCAGGCTATGTGAGGCTCGTCGATGGATTCGAACCTGCAAATTTCGGCGGAAGCCGACTTGGCGCCCCTGGAGCGCTTGGGTCAGGTCTGGCTCGAAACCAAGCCGACCTGGGCGGATCAGTGGGAAGAGGACGTGCGTCTCATCCCGCAGGGCTGTACACGCCTGGCGGGCTCGCAGGGAGCCGGCGAGCTGACCTTCAGTTACCGCTATGGTCCGCTGGAATCTCCGCACTGGATGGTCGGCCCGGTCCATTTACCGAAGATGCCTACACTGCGCGGCCATTGGATCCGCGTCCGCACCCACGTCGGCGCCGCCGACGTCACACTCTGGACGGGCCGCATCACCGAGCCGGTCGAACAGATCCACGGCGACCAGGTCGCGGGCGTTAAGGGCCCGGCCGCGTCCGGAGAGCAGGTCTGGCGCGCGTTGGGGCCGCAGGCGCTGCTGGAGCGCTGCAAGATATCGCGCAGCCTCTGGTCGTTTGTTGACGGCGCCAAGTTTACGGCGCAGTACCTGCCCTGGGTACCCGACTTCAACGGGCGGCGCGGGGAGAAGGGCGTCCTGGGCAACCGGAGCGATGAGATTTGCACTATGGACGGCTGGGAGGCCGGGATATACGTCTTCGGCGGCCACTCGCTCTGGCGGGCCTCAGACATCGTGCGCTACGTGCTGCGCATGGTCAGCGACTTCGATCCCACCGGCCCGAGATGGGTGCTGACCAGCGAGGCCCTGCTGCGGGATTACAATCCGCACATCGCCGGCCGCGACGTCATGTCAGCAGCCGAGATCATCGCGACCGCCATCAGTCTGGACCGTGGCCTCGATTGGGCCATCAGTGAGCACGGCAACGGCTTTGCGATCACGCCGTTTGTGATAACGGGCCGCGCGGGGATCGCCGTCGGCGGCCAGCCGCTACCGCCCAATGAGAGGGAGGAGCACATCAACATCAGCGAGGACCGCCGGATGGCGTTCGAGGTCGAATACAGCCAGCGCGAGCGTTATGACAAGATCCGCGTCCTCGGCGATCGCGTCGTCAGCGTCTTCAGCGTCGGCGGCAGGGCTGACAACCTGGCCGGGCAACTCGTGCCGAACTGGACCCAGGCGGCGCAGGCCCAATATGTGGCTGGCCTCGAGGACGGTACCGCCGAGGATAACGACCGGTACCGGCATGGCGATAGATTCGCCGCGGTCTTTCAGGAGTTCCGCGTCCAAAGCGACTTCAACTTCAACTTCGACGACGGTCACGCCAACATTGTCTTTCGGCCTGACGGATCGGCGGATCCCGGACCGACGCAGTTCCAACGTTTTTTGGTCGGCACGTTGCCGCGGCTGCCGCTGATGCCGTATGTGGACTACCGCACGAACCCGCCCGTCAGTAGCCGGCCCGCGTGGATGCAGCCCGACTATCTACCACTACTGGTCTTCGCGTGGGACGCGGACGAACACAAGTGGCTATGTGTTAACACGCTGGCCGCCGACGGTCTGCGGCCCAACGTCGGCGTGCACGCGCTCGACAACGAGATGGGTGTACGCCTCGCCTCGCACCCGCGGCATCTGTTCGCGCGCGGCGCCTGGAACGATGCCGGCCCCAGCAAATTCGACCCGGACACGCAGGGCGGCTTCTACTCAGGGGCGCTGATTCTCACGTTGGCGATCGAGACCGATCACCGCGTGTCGATGGAGATCGCAGTGCCGCCCGACGTAGCGGCCGGCGACGGTTCGGTCAAAGAGGTTCTCGTCGGCGCCACAAGTGACTCGGGCGAGAGCTCCGTAGAGCTGTGGTGGCTGAGCCGCAATACCGTGCTGGGGGTTAATGAGGCCGGCGAGCTGCTGCGTGCGCCTCCGCAGGGCTATGCGGTGCGTGACGACCGCCCGCGCCTAGAAGAGCTAGCGCGCGGCCTGGTGGCGCGCTATTTGTATGAGCGGGTCCGCGCCTCGCTGACCATACGCGGCAGCATAGAGCCGTGGCAGGGGCACATCGGCGCGCTGCTCGTGGCGGAGGGCGAGCAGGGCGAGCTGGTGGACGTGCAGAGCCCCATCACCGCCGTGCAGTGGGATTTCACGCAGCGAACGACCCGCCTGCTGTGCGGGCATGCGGAGAGGTGATATGGCTGGTTACGGTACCGGACCGAAGGACCGCGGCCGTGGCGGAGTGAGCGCGGTAGCGTTGCCGACCGTTCCGCCGACGGATGTGATCCTGGCGGTGATCCTGGGCCGCGCGCAAATTGAGCCCGGCATCCCGCGCTGGCGATATGCCTGGCAGCAGGTGCGCTATCTAGATGACCTAACAGTCGAGCTCACCGGCATGGCAGGCACGACCGACGAAAATTACGCGCTCAACAACACCGAGACGTATAACGTCGCCACCGGCACGGGCACCCAAGGCAACAGCGTCGATGAAAGTGGCGCGGATTTTCCGGCAGGGTTTACGCTACAGCCGGTCGGTGGCGCGGCAATGCGGCCGGTGGTTGTGACGCTGACGCGGCGGCAATTGTACAACGAGGAGGGCAGGGCAGTTGGTCAGGTCTGGACGTTCGATTACCCCTCCTCACATGACGGGGCCTGTTGATGCCTGGTGGTCTTCACAGACATTGCTGTTGCGAGCCGCCCGAGCCCGGGCCGTGCGATGCGTGCCCGCGGGCCGGCGAGTCCATCACCGCCGTGGTCTCGGGCATCGAGATGTGCGGCTGCATGGAGCTGCCTTGGGGGTTCCCCTTAGATCCCTTGTACAGAGAAGTCCGACTATTGTCAGGCTCGATCAATGGCGTGCACACGCTGGAGTGGCGGCCGGTCGGGAAAGGCTTGTGCCAATGGAGTTCTGACCCCATCGCCCGTGTACGGGTAATCGATTGGCGGCTTCCCTGTAGCGGCCCATGCGATTGTTCGTCGTTTACCGCTGGTGTGTATGACCTGTCCATCCATCTGGACATTGATCCCGACCCCTTCGCGCCCACAACCCGGCTCAGGGGGTTGACGCTCGGTTTTTTCAGGTATTCCGCGTCCGAGATACGCTGCGAGGGGGAATATCAGAATCAGCTCTTGATTTGTGGTGAAGATGGAGGTTTGCCGTTATTTGTTGGCGGCACCATTACATTGTCGCGCTGAGGCGCATTGCGGGTATTGCCGCGCCCCGGCTAACGCCGATTGGCGGCGCAGCTTCGCCCCTCTATTGGGACTGACAGGCGATGCCTGGGAGTGCCCGTTTGGCAAGCCAATGGGATACGCGCCGCCTGGCCGAACCGATCGCGCCAAGTTGTGCCACGGGTGTAGCTACGCGCTGCAGCGTGGCGAGCGGGGCCTTGTGCCGCAAACGGCCGGCGAGGTCGCCGGCTGTGCGCTCGCGCAATGCGGGCGCAGTTACGAGCCGACGACAGCCGCCTGGCGTAAGCTGAGGCGCTGCCCCCACGAGCTGCCGCGCTGGACCGAGGCGGACCTATACGGCTCAAGCTGGCCCGGGCCGGCGCCTGTCAATCAGATGGCCCCGTCACCGCCGGCACCCGCAAAGCTTCCAGCGCCGCCCGCATCGCGTCGAGCAATCCGCCGGCCCCGGCCGCCGGTCGATCCCAACCAGGCCGCCCGCCCCGTTGCCCCGCCCGGCGCGCCGCCACAGCAGCCGCGCCGCAACCGCGGCGTTGACCGCCGTCCGGCCCGCATCCTGCCGCCCCCGCAGCCCTAGCGGTGCCTCACTCGACCAACTCGCAGCGCAGATAGCCGATGCGGTTTTGAAGTGGTTTGCGTGCCCAGCGGTCCGCCGTGGTGCCTGGTTGCGGCAGCACAATTCCGCGTTCGGCCGGCGGCGGCTGGATGATCGGCCCCAAGAGCTGCTCGCCGCGCTCGCGGGCCGGCTCGCGCGGCGCGCTGAGCAGCCACACGCCTCGGTCGTCGCGCCCCAGCTCGCCACCCGGGAAGATCGGCTTGTTGTAATCAATCGCCCATGCATGCCCGACCAGCAGGCGCGCCGCGATCACTTTGACCGGGCAACGCAGTCGCTCGCCAACGGACAGGTCCCGCGCCCGCTCCACCGGCATCAGCAGCTCCACACGCACAAGTTCAAAGACCTGTTTGCGTTTTTCGGCCGCCAGCTCGGCGGCGCGGTTGCGATCGCTGTGCCATATGTAGTCATCCAGCGGCCGCGGATCCGCGGCGAAGCGGCAGATCACCAGCCACGCATGCTCGCGCGGGTAGATGCGTTCAATCTCCGCGTCCAGCGCCCAGGGCCCCGGCGGGAAATCGATCGGCCGGCGCCAGGCCTCGGCGGCCGCCTCTTGCGTTGCGACACTCTGGCCGGCCGGCGCGCGGTAAAAGCACGTCGGCGGCGCGGGCGTGCCGTCCTGCGATACGCGCACGACGATGCTTTCAATGACCGGCCCGGGCGGCAACGCCCGATTAGCGCGTTCAATCGCCCGCGTCAGCGGCTGAGGTTCCGCGGCCAGCGCCGCGGACGCCAACACGACGATTGCAACCAATCTCGGGATCATGGCAATCTCCATTGTCGGTCCGCCGGCCCGTTGGCGTGGCGCAGCCCACGGCGGCTATACACCAGATGATTCCGCCCAGCCAGGTGGCGCCACGATAAGACTCTCTGACGGGCCGCGGGCCGCCGGTCAGATAGACCTGGGTGATATAGTGGTCGTCGGCCTTGATCGTGCCGATTAGCGCATAGAGCAGTACCAGGGTCGCGATGAGATTGGAGACCGCGATCGCCGCGGTCCAAGGATGTTTTCGCCTGCGGGCGATGAGAGCCGGGATCATCAGCAAGGCCCCGCAAACCGCGTATCCGCACAGGTCCACCCACATCACTCGCTCCGCGCAAAATCTGCTCAAGTCCTCAAGTATTGGCAGCCGTTAATATAGTGGGGCCGACAAGCCCCGCAATCGCATCATAGGAGGGCTATCATGCTTCCACAACACTTGGCTTCTGAGTGGCATCCGCTGGTTGACACTCGCGACGGCCGCACGTTCACGCAACTCCTGGGCCTCGTGCCGCCTGAGTTTTCCCGGCCGCTGCTGCGACGCCTCGTCGCGCATCTTTGGCGCGAGCTTCCGCGACCGCCTCGTCCGCAGCCACGGCGGCGCGGCTCGCGGCCGACTCTGAGGCTGCTGGACTGCCGGCGATAAACGCGGCCAGGCCGCCCGCCTCGCTGATGCGCTTGAGCGCGACGGCCAGTACTGAGCCCTCAGTGCCGCTGAGCTGTGCATCGTCAAGCAGCAACAATAACCGCCTGCGCTGCTCAGAGCCCAGCGCCAGGAACAGGACCAGGGCGGCGTTGTGGCCCACCCCCTTTTTCGTGCCGCGCCACTCCGTCCGAAAGACGTCCTCGAAGCTGTCCAGGATGGATTCGTAGATGTAGAGATTCGTTTTTTTCCTGGTATCTGTCACGCCCATAACTCCAGCTTACGCCAGTACTTAGGAGTATACGATAGGTGCCGTCGATAGAAACATGCAAACATTTTCAAGATTTTGGCTTGACAGACCGATGAATCAGGTGGTACATGTGCGGCATGCGAGTGGGTAAAGCATGTGAAAAGCGCGTATACGTTACGGCCACGGATAAGCGGGCGGGCAGGTCGAAATCGGTCACAGTCTACGACGCCACGCCCGAAGAGGTGATTGCCATTCTGTCCGAGGCGGTCACCCGCAAGAGCCGGGCATCGCGCAAGCGGCAAACGGTCTGAGGTACGCACCATGACTCAAGTATTCCTCGAAACGAGCCCTGAACCAAGGCTAAGTGTGCTGCGCGGCGCCGCGCCGCGCCGCGCGGGCCGGGGGGCTTGTCGCGCCGTGGCTGCATATCTGCTGCGCGCTGTCGCGCGGCGACGAAACTCGTCTCCGGGTGGTTACTGCCCCGGCGCGGCGGTGCGTTGCCGCCGCGCCGCGCAGTTTGAAGGATCAGGTAATGTGTACGACGCCAAGCGTGGCCGATTTGAATTCGGCCATCCAGCGCGCGGGTCTCGAGCCCGAATTGGATGCCGCGACCGATCTGATGTGGGGTCTGAGCCGGGCCTGCCCGGCTCAGGCGTTGGAGTACGCGAGCGAGGCGCTGCTCTATGGGCTGGCCCGGCGCGAGGGCCGGGCCAGTCCGCATTCGCCGGAATTGGGAGCGATGCAGGCCCGGCGGCGCGCTGGGCTACGCGTCGAGCAGCTCGCGCTGCAGCTCCGCGAGAACCGCGGGGCGTTGTATCGGAAGCTGAGGCTGTTGTTCCTCGTCTTGGCTCGCCTCGCCGAGAGCAATCCACGGAGTGGGTGGTACTTCGCGCTGGCCGCGTTGGCCGATCAAGCGCGGGCGGGCTGAGCGGATTCTTTGCCATGGCGATGGCGGTCAGCTCGCGGCGATGTGCCGCGGGCGCCGCCGCGGCTGCTGATCCTCCTTCCAGTCCGCGGGAAGCCGGCGGGGCGACACGCCCCGCCGGCGTCCCCGTGCGGCGTAACAGAGTGAAGCGCCGGTTGCGTGGCGTCATCCCGCCGCTGACGCAGGATGACCCGCCGGCCGGGATGGGCGTCTCGCAACGCAGCTATCAGTCCGGGGTAATCCTGCTGTGGCTGGCCATGGTGGGGGTCGTCCTGGCGGTGTTCGCGCTGCTAGCCAGTTTGGTGCGAGGGCCGCAATAGGAGCCACAACCGTGGTAGTGGCACGGCGGATGCGAGTTAGTACTACCAAGGGAAAGGTCGTCACTCCTCGAGACATGGGGAGATGGCGACGAAGAGGCGGATAGCGGCCGGCCGTACCGGCCAACGGCTGAGCGGGCGGCGGCGCGGCGCCCGTGCGGCCAGGTGAGAGAGGTGGAGCCGCGCCGGAGAGCGGGCCAGGGATGGCAGTCAGTGCAGCCCAAACTTGGCACAACCGGCTGCCTGGCTGGATTGCCGCGGAACCCGAATACCAAACCCTGCGACCCGCGCATAGACACGTGCTCCAGTGCATAGCTAATTCATGTGATCCGCCCGACGAATGTGGACACCTGCTGGGTGCGATTGGCGGTCGCCGGTTGCGGGGCCTGGCGGGCGTCTCAGCGCGTCAGTGGTGGCGCATCATTGACGCACTCATCGCGCGCGGGTATGTCATCATCACCGACCTGGGTGGGCCTGATCCGGCCACCGGCCGCAACCGCGCTAACGTGTATGCCATCCCCGCGAGGCGGGGATCATTAGACCATCTACATCATCAGGACCGCAGGGCGCGCCGCACGGCGTGTGGTCCGGCCGGCTCCGCGCCGGCTCCATGCCCGGCCGACGATCCGCGGCCCACGACGGATCGACCCACGTTGCGGCTGCACCGCGCACCGCAGCCCAAGTTGTCACTACCCCCTAGTGACAAGATGACACTAGGGGGTAGTGACATGGTGTCACTACGGTGGTGTCAGGATGGCACACCACCATCATCCTATACCATCCCCCCTAATGAAATGACCATGGGGGCGCTGCGCGCCGGCCGAAATGGGCGAGCCCCGGGCCTAGGGCGGCTCACGGAGCAAGACCTCCGCGACACCGGCCGGCTACTTGAGCTGTACGGCCACGCGGTGCAGCTCGGCTGGGTCGGCCGGTCGGAGCACGACCGCCTCATGTTCGTCGGCATGGCGGAGCATGCGCTGCGTTGGGCGCACAACCCGCCGGGCGCGTTCATTTCGAACCTCAAGCACGAACGGTGGCTGATGGTGACCAACGGCGATGAGGAACGCGCCCGCCAGCGCCTGGCGAGCTGGGATCATCCCGCGCCGCCTAAGTCGCCGGCCGCGCGGCCGCGCCCGGCGCTCAGCGCTGACGCGCGGGCGTACCTGGCGTTACGGCCGCGGCTGGAGGGTTCGCCGCTCCGTCAGAGCGGCGGCACGCTATATCAGATCGCCAAACTAAACGGCCTCGACTGGCCGGAGTCGCGTTGGGACGCGGCGCGTGCCGAGGCGGAGGCCTGGGAGCTGAGCAGATGATCACCGAGCAGATTAGTGAGCCAGAGCGACAGTCACTTATGCACTGCCTGCACAGCATCACACGCGTGGTGCAGACCTTTAAAACGCTGATGCCCGCTGATCGAATTGATGGGGCGGGTGCGAATCGCGACTTCTTGGGCGGCGTCGCGACGGGCTCTATGCTGATGATCGACGAGATCATCAGCGAGCACGGCCTGGACGCCATACTGGGTAGCTACCGCGCGTTACTGCGAGCGAGGGCTGCGCAATCGGATGAGCACGTCTGTTCGGTACTGGGATGTGCTGAGCCGCCCCTGCTTGAAGAGCGGCTGTGCAAGCACCACCTCCGCCAGATACGCGAGTTGAGTACGCCCAAACGCGCGCGGCATGCTGCGGACACCGGGCGCCGCAGCGCCGCCAGGGCCGGAAAATGACCAGGTTACGACCGTTTCGAGCGCGCGCACGCGGGCGGAGGAGGAGGTACAGCCGTGTGCTTGTGTAGAGTGACAGTGGAGGACAAGCCGAGCGCCGCGGGTTGCGGGTGGAAAGCGTTCTTACGGGACAGCGCTACCGGGACGCTGTACCCCGTTCTGTGGAACGTCAAAGGCAAGCGCGTGTTGATATACAGCCGCTCGCCGGAGGACGGATGCATTCCATATGACCGCGGGACCTGGCACTCGGCGAATCCAGAGCTTGTGCCGTCTTTACTTGGCAGACTCAGTACTGAGGTACTAACGTATCCCGGCGGCTTTCACGTGCCGCTGACGCAAAATGGAGTGCTGGACTTCTGCTCCAAGGCGTCACAATACACGGACGCATACCTGACCCGCCAGGGGTATAAGGTGGTTATGCTGCCTGTTGAGTGGCGGCACGAGGTGGCGCGGGGGTACCAGGCGGATGACGCGGATGAACTGGTGATAGTGGCACGGCGGATGCGAGTGAGCACTACTGCCAAGGGCAAGGTTGTTAGCACCCGAGATGTAGACAGATGGCGCCGAATCTGCATGAAAAATGGACGACGTGTTGATTAAACGTGACGGCAAGACGGCCGGTCAATGGCTGTCGCCGCAAATCGAGGCCGCTTACGGCACAGGGCGCATGCCGCCACTGCTGCCCATAGGGAGCGACTGATGTCCTGGGGAGCTGGTGAGATCGCCAGCGTTGTTCAAACGCCAGCCTCGCCGGCGTGCCGCGACGACGCGGTCCCGACGATTGAGCGCCGCGTATTGGGACTGGACCCGAGTGCGACCAGAACGGGCTTCGCGCTCATGCGCGATGCGAGCACCATAATCGACATGGGCTGCGTTGTGCCCGACCGGCAGGCGGACACGCCGCTGCGCCGGCTCGAATCGCAAATTCTGGCGTTAGAAGCCCTCATTCAAGCGGCACGGCCGACGGTCGCAGTAATCGAAGTGACATCGGGCCACGTGGCTAAGCGCCACGGCGGTGGCGGCGCGGGTTTGGCCATATACGGCGGAGCCGTGGGTGGCATCTACATCGCCACATGGCTGTGGATGGGACGTAACGGCGGCAGAGTTGAGGGTGTGCTGGAGAATGTGTGGACGCGCGGCGTCCCCAAGCGCCAACGCCGGGGCCACATGGCGATGACCTACCCCGCCTACCGCCGGATCGCCGAGCGCGATAAGGGCGGCGATATCGCCGACGCCCTTGGGCTGTGCCATTGGTGGTTCTATCAGCGTGGGGGGCGGTGAGTGTAGCGATGAAACAGCGAACGAACCAGCCGGTCGACGAGCACCTGATCACGCCCGAGCAGGCGGCGGATCTGCTGGGCATGGGCCAAACGTGGCGTGACCCGCACCGCGAGGTGCTGCGTATGGCCCGCCGCGGGCTGCTCGTGGGCGTGCGCGTCGGCCGGCACGTGCGGATCCTGCCGTCGTCGGTCTCCGCCTACATCGCCGGCCAGCGGGTGACGGTAGGGAGGCCGTAGCAGGTATGATGCCGGGCATGGCGACTCAGAGCTTGCATCTGCGGCGTGGCCAGGACGGCTACTACCGCACGAACTGGTATGACGAGGCCGGCAAGCGCCATGGACGGTGTTTCGGTAAAGATCGACACGCGGCGCGGCATGAGTTCTCCTTGTTCCACGCCCGCTGGCGGGCGGACCCAGCGGTGCGTAACCCGGACCGGGCGCAGCCGATGACGATCCGCGACGGATGGGAGCGATACTACCATTGGGCTCAGGCCTACTACGTTCGGCCCGATGGCACGCCCACGCAGGAGGCGACCGCGATGGCTGCGGCCTGTGCCAAGCTGATCGAGCTGTATGGCGACCTGCCGGCGCGTGAGTTTTCGCCGCGTGCGCTGCGGCACCTGCAATACGTGATGGCCGGCGAGGTCTGCCGCAACGAGATTAACAAGCGGTCACGCCGGATCCGTAGCGTATTCAAGTGGTTGGCGGCTGAGGAATTGATCCCCGCGGGCACCTGGCACGCGCTGCAAACAGTGCGCGCGGTCGATCAGGGGCGGCCTATCATCGATCCGCTGGACGAGCGCGCCGCGCCGCGCGTGCCACGCGAGTCGCCCCCCGTTGGACCGGTGCCGGACAAGCACGTTTGGGCGGTGATCGAACACGCACCGCCGACGATCGCCGCCATGGTGGAGCTGGCGTACTACACCGGCATGCGCCCGGGTGAGCTGTGCATGCTGCGCGCTGTCGACGTGGATATGGGCGGACGCATCTGGATCTACCGGCCCACCCAACATAAGACCCGGCACCTCAACCACCAGCGGGCGATCTGTATCGGTCCCAAGGGGCAGGCGGTGCTGCGGCGCGTCATGCCGCAGCAGCTCCAGGCCTACGTCTTCAGCCCGCGGCGCGCGATGGCGGAACGCTACGCAGCGCGAAAAACGCACCGCCGGCGTCCGGCCTTGCCGCCCCGGACGGAGCGGCGGATAAGCGACCGGTATGTGCCCGCTCAATTCGCGAAGGCGATCAAGTACATTTGCGCGGCGCACGACATCCCAGCTTGGCACCCTAACCAGCTCCGGCATAACGCGGCTACGCGGATCCGGCGCGAGTACGGCCTCGAGGCCGCGCAGGTGGTGCTGGGGCACGCCCGGGCTGATGTGACGCAGGTGTACGCTGAGCGTGACATGGCCAGGGCCATCCAAGTGATGGAGGAGGCTGGATGATGGTGCCGAACAATCACGTATGGGCGGTCATCAAGCAGCGCCAATCTCAGCGCCAAAACGGTCCACCAGGTCGGGGCCGCGTGCGTAAGTCCTTT
>Ga0116145_1002398_pt1 | contig 16817 bp, 8 predicted proteins | sample AD_JPNHG1_MetaG_FD_89747 | JGI IMG/M metagenome (GOLD analysis project Ga0116145, IMG submission 89747) | Active sludge microbial communities of municipal wastewater-treating anaerobic digesters from Japan - AD_JPNHG1_MetaG | ecosystem: Engineered > Bioreactor > Anaerobic > Digestate | place... | reverse complement strand
GGTCCACTGCAGCTGGCCGGTCATGCCGTCGGCGATGCCGGACAGATCGATGGTCGCCACGGCGTTGGAGACGGCGTGGCCGTTGGGCGGGTTGGTGATGGCCAGCCCGGTGGGCAGGTCGGGGCAGTCGGCCACGTCGAAGTGCCAGTCGTTGCCGCTGTTGTTGTCCCAGACGGACGAGCCGTTGTTGAACACCACGTCGATGTTGGTGGCGCCCGGCGGCGGGGTGTACACGTAGGTCCAATACGAGCCGGACTTGGTCATGGCCGGATTGGGCAGGAGCACGCCCTGCCAGCCGTTGTAGCCGACGTGGATGGCGACGATCGGGGCATCCGCCAGGACCCGGCCGGCCGGATTGTAGGTGATGGTGATCGGGTCGCAGGCTCCGGCGTTGGTCGGGCTGAGCGAGACCGCCGGCAGCGGCTCGGGGGCTGCGCCGCAGTTGGTGACGGCCACGTGCCAGTCGGCGCCGCCGTTGCTGTCCCAGACGCCCGCGCCGTTGTTGAACACCACGTCGATGGCCGTGGTGTTCGTCGGCATGACGTAGACGTATTCCCAATAGGTGCCGGCATTCGTCATGGCTGGATCGGGCGTCGCGACGTCCTGCCAGCCGTTGCGGCCGACGTGGATGAAGACGCTCGTGGCGGTGGCCAGCGGACGGCCGACCGGATAGTAGCGGATGGTCACCGGATCGCAGCCGTTGGGCGCGGCGGGAACGAAATTGACGCCGTTGACCGGCGCGTCGCAGTCGCGGATGGCCACCTTCCAGTTGCCGCCGCCGTTGTTGGCCCAGTTGACGCCGTCGTTGAAGGCCACTTCCAGCTGCGGGGCGTTGTCGGGCACGGTATTGAAGGTATGGCTGAACGCGTTGGATCCCGTGCGGATCATCGCGGCGGACGCCCAGTCGTTGGTGTTCGTGGAGAAGTGGTAGGAAACGTTCACGACCGCCGCGGTCGCCAGCGGAGAGGTCGCGGCGTTGAAGTTGACCGTGATCGGCGCGCAATCCGACGGCGCGGCCGGATCGAAGGTGGCCGAGGGGTTGAGCGTGCTCTGCCCGCCGTCGTCTTCCACCCACACGTGCTGGATGTCGGACTTGGACACGTTGCCGCGGCCGTCGGCGGCTTCGACGTAGTAGTCCAGCAGCTTGCCGCGGAAGCCGGGCACGTTGCCGTCGGTGATCTTGGCGAAGTAATAGTCGGCCACGACGGGGCTGGGCCAGAAGGCCGGATCGAAGACGAAGTAGTCGATCTGGCCGTTGGCCGCGGCGGCGTTGAGCGCGGCGCGGGTCTTGGGCAACGTGCGCTTGGTCATGGGGATGGTGATCCAGGCGCCGACCTCGCCGCCGCCGGCGTAGGTTTCGTTGTGGGTGCTGGCCAGCGAATTGACGCCGTCGTTGTCCATGCGGACCTTCAGGACGAGATTGGTGATGCCGTTGAGGTCGTAGGCGTGCGTCCAGACGTAGAACTCGGAGGGCATTTTCTTCAGGTAGCGGGTGTCGCCGCCGGGCACGTAGTTGTACCAGCCGAAGGTATGGGCGCCGGGGTTGTAGGGAAACCGCTGGGGCTTGAGCACCGTCGGCGGGGTCTGGTCCAGGTTCATGCGGGTGGACATGAAGGACTGCAGCTTGTCGATCGCGCGCTTGGTGGCGAGCGCGGGCTTGTTTTCGTCGTCGTTGCCCAGGCCGCCGTAGTAGTTGAAGCCGGAGTCGAGCCCGGCGAGATAGATGTGCCAGGCCAGCTCGACGTCGTTGGGGGCGGTCCAGGATCCGTTCCAGTCGTAGGGCGCCTGGATCTTCCAGGCGGCCACGTCCCCGCCCTGGGCGCGCAGGATCTGCTCGGCGGTGATGCACCAGTTGGCGCCGGCCATCAGCGGGGCGTAGCTGAAGAACTTCAGCGCGAAGCCCGGCGTTTCCAGCTCCGCCTGCGTGCTGTCGTAGCGGTTGGTGGCGCCGATCGCGGCGTTGTAGAGCGGCGGCTCGATCCACTTCAGGAAGTTCGGCGAGCCGTAGCACATTTCCGGGAAGATCCACGCGCCGTCCTCGACGTGCACGAGGTCGGCGTTGGCCTTGGCGGCGTTCACGAAGCCCTGCGGCGTGTCCTTGACGTAGCCGGCGCCGGCGGAGTCGTTGAAGTACTGCGGCGTGGCCTCCATCCAGGAGCTGCTGCCGCCGCCCCAGGCGTTGTCGCCGTCGGAGGAGGGCATCACGACGACGGGCCGGTTGGGGTCCGTCGCGAAGGGGGAGATGTAGCTCTGGATCTTGCTGATGCCTTCGTTGGCGTAGCCGAACCGGTAGCTGAGGACGTCGTCGGACGGCACGAGGTACATCTGCTTCGTCGCGCCCGTTTCGGGATTCACGTACTGCGCCTTGTGGAGCTGGTAGGCGAAAGGCGACACGTTCCAGGCCGCGTTGCCGGGATTCGGCTGGCCGTACCACCAGCCGGTCGTCGGCGAGGGCCCCAGCAGGTCCGCCTTGTTCGGCGGCGTGGACATGATGTCGTACTGGTTGTTCGCCAGGTCGAAGTTGTTGAAATAGGTCGGGCAGGTGCGGCTCAGGTGGTGGCTGGCCACGATGGACCACTCGTAGCCTTCGTCCACCAGCACGTCGATCAGCGACTGCGAAAAGGCCATTTCGGTCGGGAAGAAACCCTTCGAATGGTCGCTGAGATCGCTGTTGCCGCCCCAGGCCTTCCACCAGGCCTGCTTGAAGATCTGGAGTTCCTTGCGGAACACTTCCTTCGGCAGCAGCGGCGCCAGCGAGTGGTGGTAGGTGAAGCCCACGAGATCCAGCCGGCCCCAGCCGCGCGCTTCCGTGTTGCCGCTGTTCCAATCGCCGCCGTAGCCGAGGTTGCCGCCGCCGCCGAGCTGGCGGACGTTGTCGATCAGCGAACCCGAATAGCTCAGTGCGAACCCGCCGCCGGAAAACGTGTTCAGCGAATTGCGCGGGCCGTACTGATAGGCGTTCTTGCGGTCGTCGAGCCCGAAGATGTCCGTCAGGTTGTTTTCCGGGTGGTAGTTCGGGCTGAGGCCGCCGTAGTTCTGCCCGGGCTTCAGCACGATGGAATCCCACGCGTATTGCACGCGGCTGTTCTGGTCGCCGTTGCTGTTCCACTCCGGCCAGTAGATCGGCTGGTGGTTGTGCCAGAAGCGGGTGACGTGCACGTTGCCGTTGGCGGCGGCGTCGTTCGGCAAGCCGAAGCCGAGAGTGAAGGTGGCCAAGGCCCACGCGGCCATGGCGAGATTGCGGCGGTTTGTTTTCATATTCTCCAACCGTACGTTGCTCGGACCCGAAATGCCAACCGGAGACACGCGTCCGCCGGAAGTATGAAAATCAGATTACGCCGAAACGCTTTACTTGGCAAGGGGTATTTTTCAACGGCCAAGGAAAAACCGTTGGCCGAAGACGGGTGGTCAACGGGCCGCCGGCTGGGCCGGCTCCAGCATGGCCGCCAGAATCCGGTGCAGCTCGTGGGCGTCGCGCGCGCCCGCCAGCCGCAACAGGTTCCCCGGCCGGGCCATGGCGCGGGCGATCGCCGCCAGGATTTGCACGTGCACGTCCTCCGTCCCCGCCGAACTCGCCAGGAAAAACACGTGGTGCACCGGCGCGGCGTCCGGCGCGTCCCACTCGATGCCTTCGGCGGAGTGGGCGTAGGCCAGCACCGGATTGCGCAGCCGCTCGAGGCGCACGTGCGGAATCGCCACGCCGTCGCCGATGCCCGTGCCGAACTCCTGCTCGCGGTCCAGCGCCGCGCGGAGGATCGGCTCGGCCGCCGGCGTATCCGTCCGCGCCGCGATCAGGTCCGCCAGCCGGCGCAAAGCCTCGGCGCGCGACGCCGCCGCCGGCAGTTCGGCCAGGATGGCGTTTTCGTCCAGGAACTGCGCCGGCGACACGGCCCGGCGGCGGGCGAGGGAGCGGGCCAGCCACGGCCCCATGACCACCGACGAAAGCACCGCGCTGAACACGATCGCCACGAACACCGTCGGCGTGATCAGGCCGGCCTCGAGCGCGAGCAGCGCCACCACGATTTCCATCATGCCGCCCGGCGTGTGCGCGATGGAAATCAAGTCGCGGTTCACGCGCGGCACCCGCGCCATCGTCACGCCCAGCCAGGCGCCCAGATAGCGCCCGCCGATGCCCGCCGCGCTGATCAGCGCGACCAGCCCGAGGTGGAAATTCGCCGCGAAATCGATCTTCAGCCCGACGTTCGCGAAGAACAGCGGCACGAACAGCGCGTAGACCATCTGGGTGATGACCCGCCGGGTGTCCTCGGAGAGGCTCTTGGCCTCGCCTGCCACCACGCCCGCCAGAAAAAATCCGAACAACGCGTGCACTCCCAGCTTCTGCGTGATGGCCCCGAACAGCAGGCCCAGCAGCACCGTCACCGTCAGCGACGACGCCGGCTCGGGAAAATCCCGCTTCTTCAACGCGTCGAAGATGCGCGCCGAAAACGGCCGGCCCACCGTCAACGCCAGCGCCGAAAAGCCCAGCGTGCCGGCGAACACCAGCAGGATCGGCGCCAGCGCGACCGACGTCTGCAGGAACAGGCCGAGGAGGATGGCGAACAGCACCCAGCCGATCACGTCGTTGACCGCCAGCGCGGACATGGTCAGGAACCCGAGGTTGGTCTTCAGCAGGTTCAGGTCGTGCAGCCCGCGCGCGGCGACCGGCATCGCGCTGATCGTCATGACGGTGGCCATGAACAGGCCGAACAGCAACCGCCGCTCCGGCTGCGCCAGGAACGAATCCGGCAGGAACATCACCGGCACGAACGCGACCGCCATCGGCACGACGATGTCGGAGAGCGCGATGGCCAGCGCGCTGCCGCGCTGGCGCCAGGCGATGGAAAAATCGATCTCCAGCCCGTTGTCCAGCAGCATGAACAGCACGCCCAGCCACGCGACCGTTTCCAGCATGCCCTGCTGGACGGCGTCGGCCGGGAACAGCGCGGCGTGGAACCCGGGGAAAAAGCGGCCGAGAATCGTAGGCCCCAGCGCGATGCCCACGAGCAGCTCCGCCGTCAGCGCCGGCTGCTTCCACCGCCGGAACAGTTCGCCCAGCCCCCGCGCGCATAGCAACAGCACGAACAACTGCGCCAGGAACAGGAAGATGTGGCGTTCGTCCAGATAGTGCATCGGGGGAGGCTATCGCCCTTTCGTGCTTCCAGTTTATGACGCGCCTCCGGACGGCACAAGAGAAAGCCGCCGCGGGAATGGCGGATAAGTCCAGCCGGATAGTCCAGTGGACCACTTGACATCCCGCGTCGGCGCCGTAGATTCCGCTCACAAGAAGCCCCTAAAACGAAAGGAACCCGAGATGAAGAAATCGTTGGCGATCGGATTGGCCTTGGCCGTTGGGTTGGTCGGAAGCGCCGCCTGGGCCCAGTGTTGTCCCGGCAGCAAGGCGAAGGCGAAAGCCTCTGCGGAAGTCTGCGCGAAATGCGGCGAGGTCGCGAAATCGGCGGCCTGCTGCCAGGCGGATGCGGAACGCTGTCCGGCCTGCGGCCTGCACAAGGGCTCGCCGGGCTGCGGCGCGAAGTGCGCGCCGCCCGCCGAACCGGCCAGCTAGGCGGCCCGCGCCCGGGCGAATCCCGGATCAACGAAAAAGCGGCGCGGGATTTCCCGCGCCGCTGGCTTTTCCGGCGAGCTGCCGCTATTGCAGCACCGCGCCGATGTCGGCCGGGCCGACGAGGCGCTGGTAGCGCGCCAGCCAGCCGCCCGTCACGCGCGGCTTGAACGGCTTGAGCTTCTTGGCGCGGGCCTGGAGCTCCTTGGCGGAGACCAGCAGGTTGATCTTGTAGGCCGGAATGTCCACCGCGATCTTGTCGCCGTTTTTCACCAGCGCGATGGGGCCGCCGTCGGCCGCTTCCGGCGCCACGTGCCCGATGGCCGCGCCGCGCGTCGCGCCGCTGAACCGGCCATCGGTGATCAAGGCCACGTCCTTGTCCAGACCCATGCCCGCCAGCGCGGAAGTGGGGCCAAGCATTTCGCGCATGCCCGGGCCGCCCTTGGGACCTTCATAGCGGATGACGACCATTTCGCCCTTCTTGATCTTGCCGCCGAAGATGGCCGCGATGGCCGCTTCCTCGCTGTCGAAGACGCGGGCGGAGTAGGTGCGCTTGAGCATTTCCGGCGCGACGGCCGAGCGCTTCACCACGCCGCCGCGGGGAGCGAGGTTGCCGAACAGCACGGCCAGGCCGCCGGTGGGGCTGTAGGGGTTGGAGATCGGCCGCAGGACCTGCGGATTGCGGTTGACCGCGCCGGCGATGTTCTGGGCCACGGTCTTGCAGGTCACGGTGACCAGCGACGTGTCGATCAGCTTCGCCTGGGCCAGCTGCTTCATCACCGCCGGCACGCCGCCGGCGAGGTGCAGATCCTGGATCAGGTCCGGTCCCGCCGGGCTCAGGTGGCACAGGTTCGGCGTCGTGGCGCTGATTTCGTTGATGCGCTTCAGCGGCATGGGCACGCCCGCTTCGTGGGCGATCGCCGTCAGGTGCAGGACGCTGTTGGTGGAGCAGCCGAGGGCCATGTCCACGCGCAGGGCGTTGGCGAACGCCGCCGGCGTCATCACGTCGCGCGGGCGCAGGTTCTTCGCCAGCACCTTCATGATCTGCATGCCCGCTTCCTTCGCCAGGCGCGTGCGCGCTGCGGCCACGGCCGGAATCGTGCCGTTGCCCGGCAGCGCCATGCCGATGGCCTCGCTGAGGCAGTTCATCGAGTTCGCCGTGAACATGCCCGAGCACGAACCGCAGCCGGGGCAGGCCGTCTCTTCATAGTCCGTCAGCTCCTTTTGGCCGATCTTGCCGGCCTTGCAGGCGCCGACCGCTTCGAACACGTTCGACAGGCTCAGGTGCCGCCCGTCGAGGTCGCCGCCGAGCATCGGGCCGCCGCTGACGACGATCGAAGGGATGTTCGTCCGCGCCGCCGCCATCAGCATGCCGGGGATGATCTTGTCGCAGTTGGGGATGTAGACCACGGCGTCGAAGCAGTGGGCCAGCGCCAGCGTCTCGCAGGAGTCCGCGATCAGTTCGCGCGAGGGCAGGGAATACTTCATGCCCGGATGGCCCATCGCGATGCCGTCGCACACGCCGATGGCCGGCACCAGGATCGGCGTGCCGCCCGCGATGCGCACCCCCGCCTTGACCGCTTCCGCGATCTTGTCGAGGTGGATGTGGCCCGGAATGATTTCGTTGAAGGAGGAAACGACGCCGATGAGCGGGCGCTTCATTTCCTCGGCGGAGAGGCCGAGGGCATAAAGGAGAGAACGGTGCGGGGCGCGTTCGGGGCCCTTGAGGACCATGTCGCTGGTGCGTTGCTTGGAGGCCATGTGGATTTTCCTTGGGATTGCGGGGTTCAACGGCCGTCGAATGTCGGCCAACGAGCGCGAATTATCAAGCGCAAATCGTCCCTTCCCGCCGCAACCGGCCCGGCCCGGCCGGTGCGTTTCGGCGCCCGGGTCGGCGAGGGAGGCTGATTGCCGCGCGGCGCATGAAAACCGCCGCCCGGCGCCCGAAGAAGAAAAGACAGCGTTGAGAAGCCGTCTCCGGACCCGTTTGGACATTGCGCTGCCGGTGGCACAATGGTTGTTCGGGCCGATTTCGTTCCTCGTTCATGGGTATCGCTGCAATGCGAGATCGGCTAATTTGAAAAATGGTTCGGGAAACAGAATAAATCCGACGATCAAGCCGGGCATAAGAACGAGATCGCTCGCCCGGCCTAGTCGGCGATCCAAAGAGAAGGAAAAATGGTTTTCATCCTGTTTTCCTGCTTGGCTGCTGGATTGTTGACCGCGCGGGCGCGCGACGGCCCGGGGGGGGGGCGATGAAGCGGTCGTTTTCGTGAATTTTGTTGCTTTTCGAGGGGGGAAGGCGCATAAGCGTCGTCATTTTTGCGGGTCCGGAGGGCCCGTGACTCATGTTGGATGAAATCTATTTTGGACTGGGGACGGTCTTGGACGTCGCGCTGGCCGCGACGTTTGCGCTGTCGGGCGTTTATTGCGTTTTCACGGCGGCGGCGCTGGCGTTTCGGCGGAACCGGCCGGCGGAGGACGGGGTGCCGGCCGGCGCGAGCTGGCCGAAAGTGACGGTGCAGATTCCGACCTACAACGAGCTGGCGGCGCTGAATTGCGCGCGCTGCTGCCTGGAGTTCGATTATCCGGCGGACCGGCTGCAGATCCTGATCGGCGACGACAGCAACCGGCCGGAGGTTTCCGCGGCGATCGATGCGTTCGCGCGGGAAAATCCGCGGGTGGAGGTCTGCCGGCGGGGCCGGAACGCGGGCTACAAGCCGGGCAACCTGAACCACATGCTGGCGCGGACGACGGGGGATTACCTGCTGATCCTGGACTCGGACTTCCTGCCGGAGCGGGATTTCCTGCGGCGGCTGGCGGCGCCGGCGGCGCGGGATCCGGAACTGGCGGGGGTGCAGGCGTCGTGGCGCGTGGCGAACGCGCGGCAGAACTACAGCACGCTGATGGGCGCGGGCATCGTGAACGTGATCCACGTGGTGATTTTGCCGGTGCTGAAGCGGCTGGCGCGGACGGGCATGTTCTGCGGTTCGGCGGAGCTGGTGCGCAAGGACCTGCTGGCGGAACTGGGCGGCTGGACGGTGGGGGCGCTGACGGAAGACGTGGACTATTCGCTGCGGGTGCTGGCGGCGGGGCGGCGGATCGAATATCTGGAAGGCCTGGCCTGCTCGTGCGAGACGCCGCACACGCCGGGAGATCTGTTCCGGCAGCAGATGCGCTGGGCCTACGGGGTGATGCGCGCGCTGATGGCCCACGGGCCGCGGCTGCTGTTTTCCCGGCCGGTGCGCAAGCGCACGAAGACGGCCGTGGCGTGCTTCTGCGGGGGCTATCTGATGGTGGCGCTGCTGCTGGGAACGGCGGTGCTGGGCGCGCTGAACGTGGCGGTCGGCTGGGCGGCGGGCGCGCCGGCCGAGCCCGCCGGTCCGCTGGGCGGCGGGCTGGGCACGCTGGTGAATTTCGCGCTGACGTGCGGAATGCTGGTGTCGTCGGTCTGCGCGGGGTTCGTCAGCGGGCTGGGCGCGCGCAGCGCCCAGAAGCTGGTGGCGGCGTCGCTGAGCATCGGCGTGGTGCTGCTGTTTTTCGTGGGCCAGGGGCTGGTGAAGGCGCTGCTGGGGCTGCCGATGAATTGGTTCATGCTCAAGAAGAACGGCAACGAGCAGGCGCTGAAGGCGGGGGCGGCGGCGTAGCGGGGGCGGAAGGACCGAGGGGCGAGGGAAGCGGGCATCCGTTGCGGGGGAGATGGTTCCGGCGAAAAACGGGGTTTGGGACTTGTTTTTCGGCCGAAGGGGGGTATTCTTGCGCACTTCTATTTGAAAAGAGCCTGGAGCGTTTTTCATGTCGAAAATGAAAGAAATCGGAGTGGCGGTGCTGGGGTTCGGCACGGTGGGGGCCGGCGTGGTCGAAACCTTGGCCAAGAACGGCGACCTGCTGGCGGAACGGCTGGGGGTGCGCCTGGCGCTGCGCGGGGTGGCGGACCTGGACGTGAAGACCGACCGCGGCGTGACGGTCGATCCGGCGCTGCTGACGACGGACGGAGCGGCGCTGGTGGCGCGGCCGGACGTGGACGTGGTGGTGGAGCTGATCGGCGGCACGGTCGCGGCCAAGGCGTTCATTTTGCAGGCGCTGAAGCTGGGCAAGCCGGTGGTGACGGCGAACAAGAAGCTGCTGGCGGAATACGGCGAGGAAATCCACCGCACGGCGGAAGCGCACAACACCGAAATCCTGTTCGAGGCCTCCGTCGGCGGCGGCATTCCGATCATCAAGGCCCTGCGCGAAGGGCTGTGCGCGAACCGCATCCAAAGCCTCTACGGCATCCTCAACGGCACCTGCAACTACATCCTGACCCGGATGGAGGACGAGAAATTGCCGTTCGACGAGGTCTTGCAGGCGGCGCAGGCGGCGGGCTACGCGGAGGCGGAGCCGAGCCTGGACGTGGACGGCCACGACACGGCGCACAAGGCGGCGGTGCTGGCCTCGCTGGCCTACGGCTGCAACGTGCCGCTGGCGAAGGTGCGCGTGGCGGGCATCCGCGGGATCGCGCAGGCGGACATCGCCTACGCTGCGGAAATGGGCTATCGCATCAAGCTGCTGGCGATCATCCGCGGCGAAGCCGACGGAGTGGAAGCCAGCGTGCAGCCGACGCTGGTAAAGCACAGCCACCAGCTGGCGGCGGTGTCGGGCGTGTTCAACGCGGTGCTGGTGAAGGGCGACGTGGTCGGCACCACGCTCTACTACGGGCGCGGCGCGGGCCGCGCCGCGACGGCGAGCGCGGTGGTGGCCGACCTGGCCGACGCGGCGCTGAACCTGCGCGCCGGCGGCCGCCGGCGCGACCTGAGCGCCGTGCACGCGAAAACCCCGGTCGCGTTCCGCGACCCGGGCGCGATCGTGGCGCGCCACTACCTGCGGCTGTCCATGAAGGACCAGCCGGGAACCTTGGCGCGCGCGGCGACGGTGCTGGGCGCGCACCGGATCGGCATCGATTCGGTCATGCAGAAGGAAGCGGCCAAGGGCGCGGCCTACGTGCCGGTGATCCTCGTGACCGGCCCCGCGCCGGAACGCGAGATCGCGGCGGCCTTGGCGGAGATCGCCGCGCTCGACGGCGTGGTGGACCGCCCGGCGGTGGCCTACCGCATCGAAGATTTCGAATAGGACAACCCAACAGGAGAGACCGACGATGGCCTTGTACGTGCAGAAATACGGCGGCAGTTCCGTGGCGGACGCCGAATGCATGCGCCGCGTGGCGCAGCGCATCGACGACACGCGCCGCGCCGGCAACCAGGTGGTGGTGGTGGTGAGCGCCATGGGCGACACGACCGACGACCTGATCGCGCTGGCGAAGCAGGTGAACCCCGAACCCAACGAACGCGAGATGGACAGCCTGATGGCCACCGGCGAGATGGCCTCCAGCGCGGTCCTGACGATGGCGCTCCACGCCCGCGGCGTGCCGGCGATCTCGATGACCGGCCAGCAGGCGGGCATCCGGGTGGACGGCACCCACCTGAAGGCGAAGATCGAAGCGATCGATCCCAAGCGCATCCGGCGGCATCTGGACCAAGGCCAGGTGGTGGTGGTGGCGGGCTTCCAGGGCACCAATCCGGCGGAAGACATCGCCACGCTCGGGCGCGGCGGGTCGGACACGACGGCGGTGGCGCTGGCGGCCGCGCTGAAGGCCGACCGCTGCCAGATCCTGAAGGACGTGGACGGCGTGTTCACGGCCAATCCCCGCGTGGTGCCCTCGGCGCGCAAGCTCGACGAGATCGCCTACGAGGAGATGCTGGAACTGGCGAGCGCCGGGTCCGAGGTCCTGCAGTCGCGCGCCGTGGAGTTCGCGAAGAACTACGGCGTGGTTTTGGAAGTGCTTTCGAGTTTCGAAGTCAAGCCCGGCACGCTGGTGCGGGAGGAGGATAAGCAAATGGAACAGATGATCATCCGCGGCATCGCCGCCGACAAGAACCAGGCCAAGGCGACCCTGCTGGGCGTGCCGGACACCCCGGGCGTGGCCGCGCGCATCTTCAAGGCGCTGGCCGCCGCCAACATCAACGTGGACATGATCGTCCAGAACGTCAGCGCCGCGGGCGTCACCGACGTCTCCTTCACGGTCGCGAAGGACGACATCAACAAGACCAAGCGGACGATCGAGCCGCTGGTGAAGGACATCAAGGCCGCGGGCCTGAACTTCGACGGCGACATCGCCAAGGTCAGCCTCGTCGGCGTGGGCATGAAGAGCCACTCCGGCGTGGCCTACAAGATGTTCGACGTGCTGGCCGCGAACCAGATCAACATCGAGATGATCTCGACGTCCGAGATCAAGATTTCCGTCGCGATCCGCGCGAAGGACGCCGACCAGGCCGTCCGCGCGCTGCACGACGCGTTCGGCATGGGCAAGCCCGCGCCGAAGAAGAAAGCGGCCAAAAAGCCGGTCGCGAAGAAGAAGTAGCATTCAACCGCAACGGGGCCCGCCGGGGCCCGGGAGAACCGCATGGACAAGGTCATCGTCTACGATACGACCCTGCGCGACGGCGCGCAGGGCGAAGGCATCAATTTTTCGGTGCCGGCCAAGATCCGCGTCGCCCGGTGCCTGGACGAGTTCGGGATCGATTATCTCGAGGGCGGCTTCGCGGCGTCGAACCCGAAGGACATGGAGTTCTTCGAGGCGATGCGCTCGGTGCCGCTGAAGCACGCCAGGCTGGCGGCGTTCGGCAGCACGCGGCGCGCGGGCGTCGCGGCGGCGCAGGACGCGGGCCTGGCGGCGATCCTGAAGTCGGGCGCGCCGGTGGCGACGATCTTCGGCAAGAGCTGGCTGCTGCACGTCGAGAAGGTGCTCAAGACGACGCCGGAGGAAAACCTGGCGATGATCGCCGATTCCGTGCGCTACCTGAAGAAGCACGGCAAGGAAGTGGTCTACGACGCCGAGCATTTCTTCGACGGTTACCTGGACGATCCGGACTACGCCATGCGCACGCTGGCGGCGGCGGCGGAAGCCGGCGCGGACGCGCTGGTGCCGTGCGACACGAACGGCGGGCGGCTGACCTCCGAAGTGGCCGAGATCATGGCGGCGGTGGCCGCCCGGTTCCCCGGCGTGCCGATCGGCATCCACACCCACAACGATTCCGAGCTGGCGGTGGCCAACTCGCTGGCGGCGGTGCAGGCGGGGGCGCGGATGGTGCAGGGCACCATCAACGGCTACGGCGAACGCACCGGCAACGCCAACCTCTGCTCGATCATTCCCGGCCTGGCGCTCAAGCTGGGCTGCGCGCTGACCTGCAAGCCGCACCTCGACCAGCTGCGCCGCGTGTCGGTGCTGCTGGACGAGATCGCCGACCAGCGGCCGCTGAAGAGCCGGCCGTACGTGGGCGAAAGCGCCTTCGCGCACAAGGCGGGCATGCACGTGGACGCCGTCGGCAAGGTCTCCAGGAGCTTCGAGCACGTCGCGCCGGAGGCGGTCGGCAACGAACGGCGCATCCTGATGAGCGAGCTGTCGGGCGCGAGCAACGTGCGCCTGAAGACGGGCGAGATGGGCCTGGTGTTCCAGAAGGATTCGCCGGAGGTGAAGGACGTCCTGCGCAAGCTGGAGCACCTGGAGAAGAACGGCTACGCCTTCGAGTCGGCGGACGCCTCCTTCAAGCTGCTGGTGCAGAAGGTGCTCAAGAAGCACGTGCCGTTCTTCGAGCTGCAGGGCTTCAGCGTGGTGGTGCAGAAGGCGGACGCCGCGAGCAAGGCGACGACGACGGCCACCATCAAGGTCAGCGTGAACGGCCAGGCCGAGCTGACGGCGGGCGAGGGCGACGGCCCCGTGGACGCGCTCAACAACGCGCTGCGCAAGGTGCTGCGGCGGTTCTATCCGGCCATCGATTCGGTGGTGCTGGAAGACTACCACGTGCGCATCCTGGATCCGGAGACCGCCACGCAGGCGACGACCCGCGTGCTGATCGATTCGTCCGACGGCCACGACCGCTGGGGCACCGTGGGCGTCAGCGGCAACATCATCGAGGCTTCCTGGGAGGCGCTCGTGGACAGCGTGGAGTACAAGCTGTTCCTCGACGAGCAGCGCCGCCAGGCGGGGGAGAAATAGAGCGATTCCATGTCCGAGCTGCCGAAAAACGTCGATCCGAAGGCCATCGAGGCCAAGTGGTACGCCTGGTGGAAGGAAAAGGGCTTCTTCCGCGCCGACGCGGCGCGCGGCGGCCGGCCGTACGCCATCGTGATCCCGCCGCCGAACGTGACGGGCATCCTGCACATGGGCCACGCCCTGAACGAGTCCATCCAGGACGTGCTGGTGCGCCGCAAGCGCATGCAGGGCTACAACGCCGTGTGGGTGCCGGGCACGGACCACGCGGGCATCGCCACGCAGAACGTGGTGGAGCGCCAGCTCAAGAAGGAAGGCAAGAGCCGCTGGGACATGCCGCGCGAGGACTTCCTGCAACGGGTGTGGGCCTGGAAGGAACAGTACGGCGGCACCATCCTCCACCAGCTCGAGAAGCTGGGCAATTCGTGCGACTGGAGCCGGACGCGCTTCACGATGGACGCGGGCCTCAGCGAGGCCGTGGCGGAGGTCTTCATCCGCCTCTACGAGAAGAAGCTGATCTACCGCGGCGAATACATCATCAACTGGTGCCCGCGCTGCTGCACGGCGCTGTCCGACGAGGAAAGCGAGCACGAGAACACCGCCGGCCACCTGTGGCACATCCGCTACCCGGTGAAGGGCGGCCGCAAGAACGAGTTCGTGACGGTGGCGACGACGCGCCCGGAAACGATGCTGGGCGACACGGCCGTGGCGGTGAATCCCCGCGACGAACGCTACGCCAAGCTCAAGGGCAAGACGCTGGTCCTGCCGCTGCTGAACCGCGAGATTCCCGTGATCGAGGACGATTTCGTCGATCCGCAGTTCGGCACCGGCGCGGTGAAGGTGACGCCCGCGCACGATCCGAACGATTTCGAGATGGGCCGGCGCCACGACCTGCCCATGATCGACGTGATGACCGAAACGGGCGAGATGAACGAGAACGCCGGCCCGTACCAGGGGCTGACCCGCGAGGAATGCCGCCAGAAGATCGTGGCCGACCTGCAGGCGGCGGGGTTGCTGGTGAAGGTGGACGACCACGCGCACGCGGTGGGGCACTGCTACCGTTGCCGCACGGTGGTCGAGCCGCGCCTGTCGCCGCAGTGGTTCGTGAAGATGAAGCCGCTGGCCCGGCCGGCGATCGAGGCCGCCAAGGACGGCCGCGTCCGCTTCGTGCCCGAGCGCTGGAACAAGACCTATCTGGAGTGGATGGAAAACATCCGCGACTGGTGCATCAGCAGGCAGATCTGGTGGGGACACCGCATCCCGGTGTTCTATTGCGACGCGCCGGACTGCCAGCACGAGTGGGCGGCCAAGGGCCAGCCGGAGAAGTGCCCGCGCTGCGGATCCGACCGGTTCCACCAGGATCCCGACGTGCTGGACACCTGGTTCAGCTCCTGGCTGTGGCCCTTCAGCGTCTTCGGCTGGCCGCAGAAGAACGACGACCTGAAGTTCTACTATCCGACCAGCGACCTCGTCACCGCGCCGGAGATCATCTTCTTCTGGGTGGCGCGCATGATCATGGCCGGCTTGGAGTTCATGGGCGACGTGCCCTTCCGCCGCGTGTACCTGCACGGCACCGTGCGCGACAACCAGGGCCGCAAGATGAGCAAGAGCCTGGGCAACTCCATCGACCCGCTCGACATCATCGCCGACTACAGCGCCGACGCGCTGCGCTTCAGCCTGATCGCCCTGACGGCGACGGGGCAGGACGTCTATATTTCCAAGGAAAAGTTCGAGCTGGGCCGGAACTTCGGCACGAAGATCTGGAACGCCGCGCGGTTCATGCAGATGCACACCGGCGGGCCGGCGCCCGACGTGCGCGACCCGCAATTCGATCCGGCGCTGCTGACCGCGGACGACCAGCACATCCTGGCGCGGCTGCACAAGACGATCGCCGCCTGCGACGAGCACGTCGAGCGCTGCCGGTTCAACGACTACGCCAAGGCGATCTACGAGTTCTTCTGGCACGAATTCTGCGACTGGTACGTCGAGTACGCCAAGCCGCCGCTCTACGGAGCCGACGCGGCCCGCAAGGCGGAAACGCTCAAGGTGATGCACTACGTGCTGTCGCGCGCGCTGTGCCTGCTGCATCCGATCATGCCCTTCCTGACCGAGGAGCTGTGGCAGGGGATGGGCTACGCGGCGATGGCCGAGTCGATCATGATCGCCCCCTGGCCGGAAGCGCTGGACGAGGAAGAGCTGGCGGCCTGGGGCGTGCAGCCCGAAGCCGTGGCGTACGTGGACGCCAAGCACGCCGCCATCGGGCTGGCGCGCAACCTGCGCGCCGACTACGGCCTGGCGCCCGCGCAGACGGCCGATTTCGTCCTGCGGCCGGCCGACGCCGCCGTCGGCGAGCGGGTCCGCGCGGACCGCGCGGCGTATCTGCCGTACCTGAAGGCGGACAAGCTGGAAGTGGAGGCCGATTTCACGCCGGCCAAGGCCATGCCCAGCGTGATCACGCCGCTGGGCACCCTGTTCATGTCGCTCGCGGGCCACGTGGACGTGGAGGCCGAAAAGAAGCGCCTGGCCGAGCAGCTCCAGAAGACGGAGCAGGATTTGCTGGCGACCAGCAAGCGCCTCGAGAACGAGAACTTCGTCGGCCGCGCGCCGCCGGAAGTGGTCGAGCAGGTCCGCGCGCGCAAGCGCGAGCTGCAGGAAAAGCGCGAGAAGCTCGGCAAGCTGATCGAGGCGATGTCGGCGCCCTAGCCCGACGGATTTCGAGGAAAGGAGAACCCCATGGCCAAGGAACTGGCATTCGTATTGATCAATCCCTACACGGTGTCCAAATCGCGCACCGGCGGCGTCATCGCCCGCTACATCAGCCGCACCGGGCTGGACCTGGTGGCGGCGCGGATGTTCGCGCCCCACGCGCAGCTGGCGGAGGCCTTCGCGGCCCAGATCCGCGGCGACGCGGAGATCGACCCGGTCATCCGCCCGCTGCTGGCGGACTACGTGGCCCGGGAATACGGGCCCGATCCGGCCACGGGGCAGCGCCGCCGCGTGATGATGTTGCTGTTCGAAGGCGAGAACGCGATCCAGCTGGTCAAGGACGTGACCGGTCCGATCCGCCCGACCAACAGCGGCGAAAGCGTGCGCGACACTTTCGGCGACTACATCCTCGATCCGGCCGGCGCCGTGAAATATCTCGAGCCGGCCGTGTTCATCGGACCCAACGTCCACGCGGTGGGCGAGACTCTCAAGCTGTGGGCGAAATACAGCGTCGAGTGCGGCGGC
>Ga0116145_1002389_pt1 | contig 16861 bp, 15 predicted proteins | sample AD_JPNHG1_MetaG_FD_89747 | JGI IMG/M metagenome (GOLD analysis project Ga0116145, IMG submission 89747) | Active sludge microbial communities of municipal wastewater-treating anaerobic digesters from Japan - AD_JPNHG1_MetaG | ecosystem: Engineered > Bioreactor > Anaerobic > Digestate | place... | reverse complement strand
GACCCGCAAACGGGGCAGGAGAGCCCGGCCGAGCTCTTCGTGGCCGTCCTGGGGGCCAGCAACTACACCTTCTGCCGGGCCTCGATGAGCCAGAGCCTGCCGGACTGGATCGAGGCGCACAGGCACGCCTTCGCCTTCTTCGGCGGCGTGGCCGAGATCACCGTGCCCGACAATCTCAAGTCGGCCGTCACGAAGGCCTGCCGCTACGAGCCCGACCTCAACCCCACCTACCGTGACATGGCCAGGCACTACGGCACGGTCATCATCCCCGCCCGGGCCGGCAACCCCCGGGACAAGGCCAAGGTGGAAGAAGCCGTCCAGATGGTGGAGCGCTGGATCGTGGCCCCGCTTCGCCATCGCCGCTTCTTCAGCCTCCACGAGCTCAATGCCGCCATCGCCGAAAAGCTCGCCGCGCTCAACGAGCGGCCCTTCCAGAAGCTCGAAGGCAGCCGCCGAAGCCTCTTTGAGGACCTCGACCGCCCCGCCCTCAGGCCCCTGCCGCAGGCGCCCTACGAGTACGCCGAATGGAAGAAGGCCCGGGTCAACATCGATTACCATGTCGAGCTGGCGGGTCACTACTACAGCGTGCCCTATCAACTGGTCAAAGAGCCGGTGGAACTCCGGTACACGATGAACACCGTGGAGATCCTCTTCAAGGGACGCCGCGTGGCCTCGCACCCGCGAAACGCCAAGCGGGGCGCCCACACCACGGAGCCCTCGCACATGCCCAAGGCCCATCGGCGATATCTCGAGTGGTCCCCGTCTCGGATCATGGCCTGGGCCGCCCGGACGGGGCCGATGACCGAAGCGCTCGTCACGGCCGTCCTGGAGTCCCGCCGGCACCCCGAGCAGGGCTTCCGCAGCTCCCTGGGCATCCTGCGGTTGGGGAAACGCTACTCGCCCGAGCGGCTCGAGGCGGCCTGCGCCCGTGCCCTTACCTGCCGCGCCCTGAGTTATCGCAGTGTCGAGAGCATCCTCAAGACCGGTCTGGATCGTCAGGCGATCCCTGAAACGCCGCCGTCGCCGCCGGCCGTCATCCACCCCAACATCCGCGGAAAGCAATACTACAACTGAAAGGACCGCCCATGCTCAACAACCAGACCCTCGAAAAACTCCACGCCCTGAAACTCCACGGCATGGCCGACGCCTTCCGGGAGCAGCTGCACAGCCCCGCCTGCGATCCCCTGAGCTTCGCCGAGCGCTTCGGCCTGCTGGTCGACCGTCAGTGGGACTGGAAGGAGAACGCCCGGATGCAGCGATACCTCCGTGCCGCCCGGCTCAAGCTGCCGGCCTGCATCGAGGACATCGACTTCCGAGCGCCGCGCGGCATCGACCGCGCCGTGCTCATGGCGCTTGCCTCCTGCGACTGGGTCCGGCATCACCGAAACGTCCTGGTCACCGGCCCCACGGGCGTGGGCAAGACCTTCATCGCCTGCGCCCTGGCCCACAAGGCCTGCCGCGAAGGCTACCGCGCCCTCTACATCCGCTGCCCCCGGCTCTTCCAGCAGCTCGCCCTGGCTCGCGCCGACGGCAGCTACGGCAAGCTCCTTGCCCGGATCGCCAAGGTCCACGTCCTGCTTATCGATGACCTGGGGCTTGCGCCCATGAGCGACAGCGATCGTCGGGATCTCCTGGAGATCATCGAGGACCGCCACGGCGGCGCCTCCACTATCGTCACCAGCCAGCTTCCCCTCGAGCTCTGGCACGACAACGTCGGCGACCCCACGCTCGCAGACGCCATCCTCGACCGGCTCGTACACAATGCACACCGAATCGAACTGAAAGGAGCGTCCATGCGAAAACAGAAGCAGGCTTGACCAAACCGGTTCGTTATGCGAAACACCAAACGCCAGCGTCGCTTCGCTCCGAGGGGGTGGCGGCTTCACCCGGAACACGGTGGCGGCTTCGCTCGGAATCACATGGCGAAATCAGCGGAATAGGCAATGATAGAAGGCGTGACCGTCGAGCAAGGGCTCCAAGCAGTTTATCAATTTCTTGGAAGAAGATATCATGAATCAGATTTCATGGGCTTCATCGAGCATCGTAGAAGAAAGGGATGGATCATCACAGAGAAAAATGGGGTTTATAAAGTCACTGGCATAGTTCCCGTGATTTGAACCCTCTTTAATTAAGAAATTCCCTTCCCAAAGTATCGCCTGCAGCCCCGTTGCCCTCTATAGCCCGGGTTATCCTATCCGTGTTTTCTCCTGATAATTCGTGTGGCAGGGGTTATCCCCGAAGTGATTTCCAATTCTGAGAAGAAGGCCGGGGGCACTGGCGGGGGATATCTGGGGGGCATTCCGGGGAGGGCCAAACTTTTATATTGAGTATTCGGGCTGGATTGGGGCCGAATACGGGGGTAGAGAGGGCATTCTTCGGCTAATACTCAATAGATAATATGTAAACTCTTCTTACTCGATCCCTATGCACCATATTGGCACTTTCACAATAGTCGAATAATCTCCCTTCAAGAAGTCAATCAATCTCTGCATACTTGCTCTTGCTGACTTATACGAACTGACATCTGTATGCCACTTTTCGTAGGCCATCTCATCCAATGTTATTATTATGCCTGCATCGATTTCCCTTCTCTCATATAAAAGCATAAATCTGAAAAAGTCTCTGAAGAACATCTCAAAACGGGAATACTCCATCTCGATTGCCACTTTCCATTTGCATAAATCTAAATAATCATCTTTATCGGTATTAAAATCAGCCCTACCTTCTTTACCCCACCCTTTGCTGATGAATGCATCTGATATGTGGGATTTTACAGTCTTGCCCTTCTGCGCTCCGTGCTTGAATGGCTCTAAATCGTCAAGGATAGTATGAACCTCTTTCACTATATTTGGATGGATTAGTTGCAACAACTCTTTACCATGCCTATGGCTATATTCCGTGTATTTCATACTCCTGATAGCCTTCCCTTATTCAACATGGCTTTGCCTACTTCTTCTGCAAAGCATAATTATTTTTTAAAATATCCAATTGGGGCTGTAAATGAGCATAGAAAAGTAGCATTTTATCAACAGCGTACTTCATGAGTTCTTCATTTACTTCGACAGGCTGAGTCTGGATATATAATCTTGCCCATTTCTGTCCCCAGCCCTCCATAATTTCAATCGGTTGTCCAATTTCTTTTTCCAATGCAGGAAGAAATTTCTTTAATCCGTTTAAATACCACAAATTATCTTCTTTAGATCCTTTTTCAAAATGAAGCTCAACACCAAATCGCCTTCCCTTCCCCTGAAAATACCATTCAAAGTGTACATTGCCGACACCGGTAGGAATTTGATAAACACTTTTCGGCCGCGGCTCAGGCAAATTGTGGCTGGACCGTTCGGCCCATTTTTTTCTTAATTGCTGCCAGAATCTTAAATATTCCTGTTGAGATACTTTTAAAGATTTTTCACCACTTTCTTTTCTTTCTACTTGAATTTGATAATCCTGGGCCTCTGGAAGCGGTATTATTTTTTGTGAGAATATGCCTACCTCCTCATCAGTCATCTTATAAGGAGTAATTTTTACGCATGATATGTCCAGTTGAAAGTTCCTCAACCATAGGACGGATGCAGTTACCTCTGGCCTGAATTCTCGACTTATTAGTATAATTCGAGGTCTATCATCTATTTCTTCAAATTCATCATTCTCAATAAAATCCAATAGTCCTTTTTCTACATCCTCCAAAGATTGAGCTGAGCCCTTTTTGCTTAAATATGCTTTTCTAAGCTCAACAGCATCCTTCAGTGTCAGAGTAGAGCAATAGGCTGCATATTTAATTGCCTGCAATTCAACATTTCGACCACTGTCATCTCGCTTTAATTCGACAACAACAATTTTCCCTTCTTTGTCTAATGCTAGAATATCAAGTCTCTCGTTTGTCTTATCGAACTTATCATACTCAGTAGATATAATAAGTAATTCTTCTCCTACTATGTCGGGATTTTCTTCAACCCATTTTTCAATGCCTTGGCGCTCCAAAATGTTGAGAGCAGAAAAGCTCGATTCCTGAAGAGATTGGAACTTTTTGTCTTTGATATTATATTTGAATAGCATATAGAATCATCCTCACCTATTACTGCAGTGTCTTAATAAATAAAATTTTATTCTTCAGTGAAATAATCTGTATCTATTCTTTTTACTTCATATACCGCCAAAGAACTAACACCCAAATTAAAGTCCATCATCAATTGGGCCAGCCTCTCGCCATCAATGAGGATAATTTTGCTTTCTATCTTAGATGCATAATCTTGCGCATCTTTAGTAAATGATGATGTCGTGATGAGGATTCCTTTTCTTGCTCTCTGCCCCTGTAAAGCCCCAGCAAATTTCTGCACTTCAGGACGGCCTACAGCATTTTCCCATCGCTTTGCTTGAATATAGATAACATCGAGGCCAAGTCTGTCCTCCTTGATGATCCCGTCTATTCCCTCGTCACCGCTTCTCCCTACTGCTTGCCCTGCATCCTGGCGGCTACCTCCATATCCCATCTTGACTAGAAGCTCGACAACGAGCGTCTCGAACAAGCTGGGAGAACATGACTTGATTTGCTGGAGTATGTCATTAGCCAAATTGTCTCGAAGGCGCTGATAAGCCGATTCAAGGGCCTCCTCCGGCGTAATCTCCAAGGTCTTACTTTCCGATACTTCCTCCCTTTCATCTTCCTTGGGACGTTGGGACTGGAATTCCCTGAATTCTTCAAATTGCCGCAAGAATTTTACATCTATCCGAGAAGGATCTTTCTTAAGTACTTCGAATCCTCTATCAGTGATTTTGAAACATGCTCTTCTAGTTGCTTCAAGCAGTTGTGCCTTTTTCATATATGTCCGAGCCCAACTGACCCTGTTAACGAAGACTTCCTGTCGGCCGCTCGGAAGCAGCTTTTTTCTCTCCTCCTCACTCAGATTGAATTCATCTGCAAGGTGGTCAATGATTTCACGACGAGTATGTTCCTTCCGATCGCCTAGAAATTTCAGAAGGGGCAGCATAGCAGTCTGATAATCCGGTATTGCCATGTAGGAAGAGTCCTCCTTGCCGTTGATCGAATGGAAGTATGGCTTTGAACTAAAAAAGCCCCCGAATCCTTCTGGAAAGCCGGGGGCTTCGTCTCATTTCATGGCATCCCTTTTATGAGCTAAAGTTGGTTGAGTATAAAATTGATGCCTCTTTATCCAAATTGTCCCTTGATGAATATCCATAACTATGCATAATGTCAAGGTAATATTAAAGATAATATCGGATTAGGAAAGTAATGAAGATCGTCTTCAGCAGGAAGGGATTTGATTCCGCAGCAGGTGGTGTGGCAAGTCCGATATTGCCAAATGGTACCATGCTTTCACTCCCTGTTCCCCGTGGGTCGAAAATAACGTACTCCGAAATGTCGATAAATGGGGAGTCAGTTGGAAAGATTGTCGAAGAACTTACTGATGGAAGAATCTCAGGATCCCAGCGCGCCCACTTGGACCCAGACTTAAGAACAGATATGTATCCGCGCCTTCAAGGATGGAGGCCCATTTTCGGCCAGCGAGGAGCTTCTCAATCGCATTTGTCCGATTCTGGGGTATCAGTTGGCGATCTGTTCTTGTTCTTTGGCTGGTTCCGTAAAACAGAGAAAGTCAATGGCAAGTATCGCTTTCTTCGGGGAGCTCAGGATATCCATGCTCTATTTGGCTGGCTCCAAATAGGAGACGTATTGCATGTAAAGAACGATTGCTCAAGGGCCCCTGAATGGGCTCACTATCACCCCCATTTTCATGCCGACTATGGAGATAACAATACTGTCTATCTTTCCTCAGAAAGGCTTATTTTAGGTAGCCTGACAAAGGATATTAGTGGAGCGGGTGTATTCGAAAAATATGCAGAGAATCTATGCTTGACAGCACCCGGTTCTTCGAGAACTCTGTGGCAACTGCCATCGTGGATTTATCCAGATAGCGGGAAAAAGCCCCTTAGCTATCATTCCAATATAAAGAGATGGCACAACGACGGAAGCCGTTGCTTGTTGAAAAGTGCGGCGAGAGGTCAAGAATTCGTTCTAGATACTGAGGATTATCCAGAAGCCATAGAGTGGGCAAGTAATCTAATAGCGACTGCCGTTTCAAAATAATTCTTTCTTAGGACTCCAAATCATGGGGGATCCGAAAGTCGTCATTGTTATCCTCAGACGCCCGAGAACCAACAACCCCAAAGAAATGCGATCCGATCCTTTCTGGGAATTTGGAAGCTTTGGTTGTACAGGCTGCCATCAAAAAAACATTCTGAATCCCCAGAAAGCATATAGTCTCAATGGAGTGAGGTTGGCTTTTGCTCAGGGGGGCTATAAAGGCTTTCGTTTAGTCTATTTAACGCCTCCTATTGAAGTAGTAAATCACGGATCTTTTTCTGAGACTCGCTGGCCGCCCATATCAATGCCCTATCGCTATGATAGGGTCCCAGTGCTTGTTGATAATCATGGCAACAGCGATTTCCCTCTTCTCAAAGATTTCATAAATCATACTGCTCGCACTACATGGGAAGGAAAGTTTTCGAGTAGGTTCCGCTCCCGCTGTAAGCCGGTCTCCGTCGAAATCGGGCGCGAGATAGTGGCTTTCTGTGAATATTCTTCTTCGGCAAATGATCCCCAAATGTTAGCTTCAACATACGACGAAGCCCTTCCGTATCGACCTCCTAAGATTGATTTAAATCGTAGGCAATCATATGAGCAGCTCTTACTCAGGAAATCTCCCCCTATATGAAGGGTCTGCAAGCTTAGGATTGAATTATGGGACTATTAATTCCCATTAGGTACAATCATCGCAGCTATCCTGATGGCATCCAACCCAGCATTAGAGAGGTGCCGGGCCACTTAGATGTCGTCTCTATCGGCAAAGTCAATAATTATTCCTTGCATACGGAATACTCGGCCCGCGATAGAAAGCTTAATTCTCCCTTATTGCAGAGGCTTCAGACCATTCGGATGGCGAACATTGATGGGCTGCCCCAATTATGGCGCAATAGCCATTGGGCTGAGGAATTTGTTGAGTTTATCCAAGCTATCGTCGGCGAGAACGAACCCCCTTTGTTGATTGAGATTCATCCTCCCTTCAGAGATTATTGCCCCTCGCTCGAAGAATTCTGCTCGGTCTACAGAGTATTTGAAGAGCGCATATCTGCAATTTACCCCAAAACGGAAATCCTAATAGAGAATCGATTCGGGACTACGTACAAGAAGGGCAAATTTTTGATTTCGTCATATCAAGATGTCGTGGATCTAGTCTCCCAGTTGCATGCGAGCGGGCTACGTCTGCAAATTGTCCTCGATGTCCCGCAGCTCATCAGCCAGATGGGCGATGTTTCACGGATATCAAGTAGTCAACTGGAAGCCATGTTTGCAGCCCTAAAGCCATGTCGCACAGGGATTAGAAGCATCCATCTCTGGGGCAAGCGACGCAATGATAAAGGACGCTGGTGTGCTCATGCGGGAAATCTGGATACTTACTTTGAAGGCAACCATGGGATGAAAGAGAATTTTCTGGCGGGTCTATATGATCTCTTGAATGATGGGCAGGCACGCTACTTCGTGCCTGAGGTAAATAGTAATCAAGATGTCGCTTCGATAGTAGGAGACCTGCTTTCGGTTGGATTTAAATTTCAGAACTCTATGTGATGGTTGTCCTAGCGTTGTTGTCAATTATCTTTTGCTTCGACATCGAGAAACAAGCAAAAAGGATCAAGAGATCAGCATTAATCTCCAATTTCCCGATATTTCATCAAATGAATTTTCTTTCGAGACACTTCGCTCAATTTCTCAAAATATTTCATTTGAGAAGTGGTGATTGCATCCTCACCTTTCGCTTCACAGAAATGCCAATCGCTACCATCTGGCAAGTAGACGAATAAATCTGGGCATTGGCTGCGCCCGAATCCATATTTCTTACGATTCATTATCAAATCATAGAGCTCTGCTGTTATTTGCCCAGAATCCACGAACATTTCCAGTATTCTATTTTTTCGCTGGTGTCTTTTGTACTGATATTTCTCGACGAGGCTCAGGTATCCGGTACTCTGGTAAATGAGAATAGCTGATAGCCATTCGAAGAAATGACGATCTGTCTGATTTACGGTAATACGGAGATCATCTTCATCAAATATCTGCCGATACTGTTCATACCATTCATTCAGAAGCTCGCGTCTCTTGAATCGAGTGCGCTGCTTTTTACTATAAAAGAAAGTGTTTTCGACTATCGCATTCATTCCATGGCATCCCCTTTGTTTAATGCGCCAATTTATGCATTAAACCATGTGCGCATGTTCTTTCTTTGCTTGGCTGGTCCTTTCCGCTCCAATACCTCAGAAACGTAATCTTCTAGCTCGCTTAATATTTTTTCTGCCTCGGAATGCAGTTTCCCCCATTCCTTGCTCTGCGGAGAAAGATAATATATTTTAACGTGATTGCTCAAGCTCCTTTGCCATGCATACCCTTCTATAAATCCTATGACTAGAAGGCACCTTCCTCGCTTATAATGGAATTCGACGCCATGATCCGATGCGTCCATCGGTTTAGAGGACATGAGGGGTACCCATTCTAACTTGTATGGCCCATGCTTTTGCTTCATCTTCGATCCTCATCTTAGGATGTCTTGCATGGGTCTTTATACAGCAGAATATGGGAGATTACAGTTCCTTATTTCGCTGATACCCCACACGCCAATCTCCGTCCCCCAGCCGAACCCCCATTTCCGAGACCCAGGCCGGGGCAGCCTATCCCGCACCCAGGCTCAACCCCCTTCAAATCCTCCCCCTGTAATGCCGTATACGGGCCGTGGATGAAAGTACCCGGGCGGGGGCGTGGTCCAGACAGGCGAGTAAATGTCCCCCTTGTATTTTGGAAGTGAATTTAATAAAGATATTCAATCTCAGCGGATACTACTACCATAATGGAGCTGGATTGAGTCATGCCGGGACTCCTGGAAGGACATCCTCTTAAGTCTGCGTCTAAAAGAAAGAAAGCACCGAAGCCTAGCGCACCGCCACCGAAATCTCCCAAAACAATAAAATGGACTCCGCTTGGATTCGGCAAATATGAAGGCAAGACTCTCCCTCAAGTATTATTTAAAGATCCTGACTGGTTCTTCTGGACGTATAAGAAAGGGGTTTTCAATAAATATCCGTCCCATCGCTATCAAGCAGATATAATATTTGCGAAAGCTAGGTCGATTCGAATCCTGCAGCACGGTCCTGAACCTCTAGTGGCAGAGTATGATTCTTATCCTCAGGATAAGTCGTTTAGTGGATTTGATATTGTGCCCAAGTCTCAGCCTCATCATAAAGGTTCAACTAAGACTTTTCGACTCGATCATATTGACATGAGCATTCCCATACAACAGAAGAACTATGACAAACTGGGATACAGACTTTTCTTAAACTCGATGAAGTTCCATTTATTTGATAGCGAATCAATATCAATGACGAAGAAGCGCTGCGAAGACTTCTTTACCGACCCCAATAACTTCCACAATAACGGATAACCCATTTCCTTCTTGAAATGGCTGCTCGGCCTTTAATTAATTAAGCCCCTGTCCCTTAGGGTCGATGCTTAATTAATTCCGAAAATGATTGTCTTGTTATCCCCTGTCCGTGTCTGATGAGTTGAATCTCCTCCCGTCAATCCCCCTGTAAGGGTCAGGTTCGGCCTGTGTCGAAAGTTCATTCCCGTGTCATGTAGTAGGCCCCGGCGGCTCCGGCAAGGAAAGGTGTCGGCAAGTAGGTTGGCTTTGGGGGCTGGGCTGTTCGCCAGCATGTTTATATTCTGTCTAGGTGGGGCGGCAGGGTGCAGTATCCGCTATCAGCGGGGCGGCCAAAAATCAGGCGGCATTCAAGAATTAATTAAGCATATTCCCTATAGGGAAAGTACTTAATTAATTTTTCATAATTCTTCTAACTATATGAAAATATTATATATATTTATTTTATCATTTTTTTTCTTGCTTGATCTGGCTTGAGAGGCTGGCCCTACTTCTCCTGCCGGGAATTAATTAAGCGCATGAATATAGGGGAATGGGCTTAATTAATTCCGGCCTTAAGCCTTTTCAGTTGCTGTTAAGGCCATGGGCCCGGCTGCCAAGCTTTTGCTTATAAAGCTTCTCAACATCAACGACCTCTTTAGCCGTCAAGGTCCGTGGCAAGGTCTGAAGGATCGAAAAAATGAATCCCCGTTCCGCCCTCGGCTTTTCGGCAAGCAGGGCCTTTAGCTGTTCATTCCCGCCATGTCCACTGCCGACGTACGTCTTCCATCGCCCCATGATACCTTTCTCACCGTAAGCGGACCCGACGTACTGAAGGCCATTTGCGGAATCCAGGATCAGATAGACCCCCGCTACCGATGAGAGCATCCTGTGCCATTCCCGGTTGGCGTAGGGATTATTTACAATAGATTCAAGCTCATCATACCGGAGGGCAAAATTCAGGAATCCCGGGAACTCTTTCACATAGCCTGGGGGAAGGACTTCGACCACGGGCTTATGATTGATTTTAAAATTCTGGACCCACGCGAGAGCCCCAGGCCCCCAATCTATGACAACCCTCTGCTCCAGGTCCTTGAAACGATCATCTTTCCTCAGGCTGTAATAATACTTATCCGATTCCATCTGAGGATAGATAAAGTCGGCGGGCAATTTTGGGATGCCATTGTCAATACGCCCCTCGACCCAATACACACCGACAAAAAGCGCATGATTTTTCTCCGAGCCAAGGAAAGAGATAATTGCATCGCACTTATCGAATACTGGATCTCCCTGATATGATTGATAGACCTCCAACTGACCCGCCCGATACAATTTCTGCACATCGTAGTTCTTGTCTTGATGCCTCACGAGCTTGTACTTTTTTGTCAGATCAAACCCGAAGGGAGTCAGAAGATGTTCGATTGCCAGCATGGATCACCTCTTTCACCCGGCACGGGGAACTGGAAGGCTAAGAATTGCAAACGATATACATTATTCTTGGACATTATGGAAGAAGTCGGAAGGGCATATGATGCTCGGATTTGGGCACGAAGCGAGGATTCGTGCGGGGGGACAATTAATTAAGCCCTCATAATGGACAGCCGACAATTAATTAATTCGCTCATATACTGATTTTCGGACTGATTTTGATCCGCACGGAGGGATTAGGCTTTGGGAAGCTTTTAAGATGGGTTCGTTGCCTGAAGGGGTCAGATTACTGCTACTGCACAGAACATATGATAAAGAACTTTGCAGGGCTATTTTGGGGCCAGCCCTTGCCCCCTAGGGGGTTGGACTAAATACGCTTACTCAATGTTGTCAGTATTGTTATCGGCATCCAGATCAGCCCCCGGTCCTTCGAAAGCGTAAAGCTGCCTGCCGAGGGACGTGAAGTGACCGCTGCTGTCCATGTAGCCCTTGTCGATGGCCTTCTTTTTGGCCTGCGAGACATTTGCTCGGGAACAGCCCAGGGTATCAGCGATGTCCTTTGGCCTTGCCCCCTGATTGATTAGGACGAGTATCTTCTTTTGAAGGTTCGCAGTAGTGTCTGAAGCGAGTTGCCATTCATGATACCCTAGGGGCATGCGGGCAAGCTTCAGTGAAAAAGAGGCTGCGTCCTCGCCGTAGATCGAACGTGATTTCGTGAAACTGACCCTGAGGCGAACTCCCTCCTCGGGCTTGTAGTCCTCGTGGTGGGTCAGCTCAATCGAAATGTCCAGGTTATCCTCAAGGCCGCTAGTGCCCCGCTGCCCCCCGGACTTTCCGCTATGGTGGATGAAGATCACGGCGATGCCCATGGCCCTCAAATTCAAGAACCATTGGTTGACCGGGTCCCACTCTTCCTTCAGATTCTCCCTTCGGGACGGAGCCAGGCTTGAGAGGTTATCCAAGATGAGGACCCTTATGTCCGTCCTCTGCTCAAGGTACTGGCAAATCGTGTCCCGCCAGATAGGGTTGTTTAGGTTTGGAGCGGGATAGCGGTCCGCCCGCATGATGTCCGCAGATATGATCAAAAGCTGACGCTCCTCCATGGGGAGGCCATCCGTAAGAAGCCGTACTCTGGCTTGGAGGTCATCCCCGGCCATCTCGCCGTCGATATAGAGACAGCCGACGGGATTCTCCGTCTTCCACTTACCGGCGAGGGTGGCCATCCTCGTTACGATATGGCCGATCGTCAAGGCTATCCAGGTCTTGCCGACGCCCCGCTTGGCATAAATGCAGGCGAGGGTGCCTGGCCTGAGCCACGGGGTCATGATAAATGGCCTCTCCGGGATCGGCCTATCGATCAATTCGCCCACCTTGAGGGCCGAGTTCTCAATGGCCTCTAATAGTTGCGCCGGGGTCAGGATGGCAACGCTCGGGGGTAGGACCTGCCGCTCCCGCTGCTTCGTCTTCTGGATGCTGTCGATGACAGCCAGCAGCTCCTTCTCCGGAAGCGGAGGGCGGTTCCGCTCGTTCCATTTCATGAGGTTGTCAACAACCTCCCTAAAGGAAAGACCGTGGCTGAAGAGCCGCCCGGCAAGCCTAGTGGCTGCGACATTTCTGCCGCCCTGAGCGACCCCGTCAAGAAGCTCGTCCTGCCAGGCAGGAGGGCTTTGGGGGGCTTCTGATGAGGGTTCAGGCTTTGCCAGAGGAGGCAGAACCTTTTCGAAGTCCTCAAGGGCGTAGAAGTGATCATCCCCAAGGTGCTCGATCTTCACCTCTCTCGGCGGCTCATATTTATAGTTCAGCGTCTCGGGCAGCCTGAGGATACGGGCTGCCTCGGCTACCGCCGGATCTGAACCGAAATATGCGGCCAGTCGTTTATTGATGTCTTCAACCCGATGCATCTGATCCTGCCTTGCAGGCACTTTTAGAAGCCAGTAGATGTGCCAGCCGCCACCACTGACTACGATGATCGACTCTTCCAGCGGAAAATTTTTGAGCTTCTCTGCCACGGCCTCGACATCGACATTTTTCTGATCGACATCGATCCAGACCGCAGGGATCTCGACGATATCCCCCTTGCCACTGCCTTCGAACCGCCGGGTGGCGACGCCGAAGTAGGCATTCGCTCCCTTGGGGACTTCAGGAATGGTGATTGCCTTGACGTGGGTCCATCTCCGCGTCACCCGGCCGTCGGCAATGTACCGAAACTCGATGTACTCGCCTGAACATTTTGAAAAAACTGCATTCAGGAACCTTAGACCCTCCGCGTTGCTGTTACTGTTCATAGACGATACCTCCTGATAAAGTAGTAGTATCGCCGCCAGCGCGGCGACCATAAGCATGATCATCTTCTTCATTGCTTTCTGCTTCCTTATGCGAACACCATTCAACAGAGCGAGCTAGTCCCTGGCCTTGGCGACCGCCCATGACCAACGGGACATTCAAACTTTACTGGGGGGTTTCTACCTGCTCTACCTGACTTTTTTTGCCTGTCACCAGATGTAGCTGCGCCTTTGACCATGAGCGGGGCCCGTGGACCAAGGCGCTCCTATTAACTTCATATAGGGGATAACTAACGAATCCCGACTAGAAATGAACTGCTTGCCACCACATGCAGCATCGCTACGAGCTGCGGATACCCTCCCGCATACCTATCACACTATACTAATTGCGCAAGGAAACGCGGAACCTTTCCTTCAGCAGTATTTTACGAAAAACGATCTTCGACTCTTACTTTACACGTGAAATACAACCCAGTCAAACCGTTTATGACAGCCCCCTAACGGTCATCAATAGAGGCTTTCGGGGCATTGTTAATATTTTTATGATAATATTTATCATTTCTTCTGTGCTAGACGCTGCCCCCCGTAGCCTTCGTGTTTGGCCGTAAAGGGTAGTTGTCGGCCAGGTAGGAAGTGAGGTGCCCGGATTTCCCCGCTAGCCCGCACGTTCATTCAGGGCCGTTTGTGTGGAGTGAGTGAATTCGATTATTGACAATTAAGGGCCTTCATTTTATCTTGCTGAAACATAAATTAGACATCCACGAATAAATAGAAACCAGATTTCTGCGAAGAGGAGCAGCGCAGGGCATGGTGACTCGGATTCTATCCAATGACCGGACTATCAAAGTAAGTTCTTTGGTATGTCCGGATATTTTATTCTTAACAAGGAAGAAGTGATTATTTTAGGAGCGTGGAAATGAATAAATCGTGCATATCCTGTTTGCTTTTGTTTCTCACGATTACTAGTCTGAGTTGCTCTGCTTCAATCCAACCGCTCCAAGTCAGAGACCTTGGATACTCAAGAACGTTTGTTAAGAATTATACTGTAGGTCAAACCAAGTCGGCATATGTGGGTGAGGAAATAGTAAAAATTAAAGATTATTACGTTCATAAGAGACAAATAGATAAAATGCAAGCCACTAATGATTTTACAATCATTCCTGCAAATTATAGAGGAAGCAAAGATGATCAGTTCAATTTGGTGGGAGTTACAGAATCATCTGGCCAGTTCTGCTACGTAATGCAGGTACCCGGTCCATATCAATTTGATGGATTTCTTATAACAAGTGACGGCTACTTTACAGGTGAAAAAAAGAGACTCGATGGTCGGAGAGTAACTTATGTGGGCACAACCAGCATTGTTCCTAAAAACACAAAATTTCGCGTTGTCGAAAAAGAGGAAGTAGATATCAATAAGGGATTCATAAATTATGAGATTGTTTATACAGGAAGGGACAAAGATTCACTAAAATTTATATATAGAGAATTCACGCCCAATGACATTGCAAGGCCTGCCTTTTATCAAAATTTGACATATGATATACGATCAAAATACATACGATTTAAAAATTATCGAATTGAGGTAGTGGACGCTAATGATGAGAAAATTACATATACTGTGTTAGAAGATGGATATAAAACTCAATGATGCTTTCAAAAAGAAGGGGGATTGTTAATAGCTTCGTGTCATATTGTCATCGGAAAACTCATTATGCAAAATGACCTCTGGAGAGAAATATCGAATAACGTGTATTAATGAGAACTAGTAAACTCTTTGGCAGGGCCAGAAATGGACCTCCCGTCTATCTAGAACCGTTCCCTTAGAACACTCTCCATCCTCACCACCGCTTCCCGCTTCTGATCCGGCGCCAAATGGGCATACCTCAAAGTCATCTCCAGGGTCTTATGCCCTAGAAGCTCCTTGATGGTCAGGATCGGCTCCCCCTGCAGGGCAAGCCATGAAGCAAAGGTATGCCTCAGAGTATGAAAGACAACTTTATAACGATTATCCTCGATGCCCTCATTGAATCCCAGCCTTTCCACCGTCCGGCAGAAAGTATCCGAGACTTCCTGCACCTTGCCTTTCTTGATTGACTGGAAGACAAACTCATAGGGCTTCCCATTTGCCCTTTCCCTCAGAATGGCTTTCACGGCTTCCGTCATGAAGGCCTTCCGGGCATGCCTGTTTTTCGGATCGGGGATATCAATAATGCCATTGGCCAGATCGACATCATAATTTCGGATATTGAAGATCTCCGATGCCCTCATCCCCGTATGCAGGCTGATAAGGGCGATATCATGCACTTGGGGGGATATCTTCTTGAGCTCTTGGAGAAGCAACTTAGCTTCATCGAATGAAAGGAAGCGGATCCTTGCATTATTGACATTGGGAATCTTGACCCCTCGCACGGGATTCTCCCCATCATAGAGCCCCCAGAGCTTCGCCCGATTCACGATCTGCCGGAAGAGCTTCAGAACATGCTCGACGGAAGAGAGGGACATACCACTCTTTATGAGATCCCCCTTCATCCTTTCCAGATCGAGGGGGGAGATATCCTTGACGGGCAGATGGCCGAAGCGAGGGGCCAGATGCTTATGATAGCGGCTGATATCATCCCTTCCCGACTGAGCCTTATTTTCCTTGGCCCACTCGCAATAGATGGATGCGATCTCCGAGAACAGGGGGGCTTTCTTATGGCTGATCAGAACCAGGGCTTCCTGCCCTCCCCTAATGGCTTTCATCCTTTCGGCCCGGACGGCCTGGGCCATCTCCAGGGAATAGCCTTCCGATGCCCAGCCCACCTTCTCCCAGATCAAGCGATTGCCTATCTGATAGGAGATATCGAAGCAGACATCGGGCTTGCCTTTGATGATCCTTCGGGAGGACTTGCGGAGATAGACCCCTTGGATGGGGCTTGCCTTGCGATAGGCCTTGGGCTTCTTCCTTGCCATTCTTTAGCTAACCTTGGCTAACATCTGGCTAACGAGGGGGCAGGAATCGCCATATCATCGTGATAGCAGGCTTTTTCCCGCTCTTGAGGAAGGCTCTAATGTGTTTGGGGATTGGGATGCAAGGAGAAATTATGATATATTTCAACTACTTAGAATGGCTACTACGAATCCAAAGGTCCTAGGTTCGAGCCCTAGAGGGCGCGCCAGTAAGCAAAGAGGGGTTGCGAGATTTTTGCCCGCAACCCCCTTTTTATGTATGGATCATCTCCCAGTTAGTTGGTGAAGGCCTGGTAGATTTTCAATGTGAAGTACCGCAGGTCATGGAAGCCGTAGGCCTTGCGCTTGATGACCTTGATCTTGTTGTTGACCCCTTCGAGTTTCCCCGTATGGATGGGGTAGTCGCAGTGGTTGAGGATCCCCTCGCGGTGTCTCTGCAGCATGTTGGCAAAGGCGCTCAGCGCTTTGTGCTTGAGGGATCGGGCCAGCGCACACCACTGATCGAGCGCCTTGGCCGCCCAGGCGCGCGAACGATAGCGCCAGAGGAGCTTGAGCTTCTCCTTGAGGATCATCTCCAGGCCCAGGTGCCCCGCGACATCCCGGACCGTCATCCACCGGCACAGCTCGTGGATGTAAGCGGCCAGCCGCCTCGTGATGCGCAGGTAGGGGTCAAACAGATCCAGCTCCTCGATCACGATCCGTCGGCAGCCCGCACAGTAG
>Ga0116145_1002387_pt1 | contig 16894 bp, 8 predicted proteins | sample AD_JPNHG1_MetaG_FD_89747 | JGI IMG/M metagenome (GOLD analysis project Ga0116145, IMG submission 89747) | Active sludge microbial communities of municipal wastewater-treating anaerobic digesters from Japan - AD_JPNHG1_MetaG | ecosystem: Engineered > Bioreactor > Anaerobic > Digestate | place... | reverse complement strand
GTTCGCCGAGGCGGCCATACCCGGCAACCCGACCACCACAGTCAGCGGAGACATCAACATCAAGGGCGGCGCCGTAACCCTGGAAGAAGACCTCGTCGCAGGTAACGACATGACCATCGTAAGCAGAGGCCTGGTGAAGACCCGAACCGCAAGCCTGATCAGCGGCGGCGACATGAGCATCACCAGCGGGCCAAGCAAGGCTATCAGCGTTGAGGGCGGCCTGACCTCGGGCGGCGACATGCTGCTGGATGCGGGAACGTACATTTTTGTGCAGAACGACATGGTCAGCGGCAACGATATGACCGTCCGGACGGGCAGCGATAACACGTACAGCACTGGCAACCTGATTGCAGAGCATGACATTAACCTGCAGACGAACCTTGAGTTGAGCGGCGGCAAGTGGACGCCGGATGCAGACGGTACGATGATATATGAAGGCCAGAAAGTCGATGCCCGCACCGGAACGCTGACCGCGGAAGGCTGGATACAGAAGGTAACCGCGGGCGAACTTCACCTGCAGGCGGCGATCCCGATCTCGCCGTTGACCTGCGGTATTCCGGAGAAGGCTGGTACGACCCGACAGTGGGCGCGGGCGGGAATATCTATATTTCCGGCAAGGGCGACATTCAGATTGCCGGCGATATCGACGCCACGATGGAGGGGTACATGCCCGCGCCGCCGGGTGCAGACTTCTACGTTATGCCGTATGATATAGGCGGCGTCTCGATAATCTCCGAGGAAGGCAAAATCTATACGGAAGGAACGGACGGGCTGAACGTCGGTATATACGGGTACTCCAACGATATCATGGATGAGTGGATCGATGGCGAGATCCCGGTGCCGGCGGGGGCGGGCGTCGACCTGCCGTACAAGGACGATGGAGGCAATGCCCAAGGCAAGGCGGCGATTGTTCTGCAGAGCGGCGAGACACTGAGGATCGGCGAAGACGCCGAGTTGGTCGCCTTTGGCTATTATCTGCCTGCGGGCGATTACGGTGAGGAAGGCCTGCCGGGTGTTGATGATCGGCCGGGCGTGGATTTCCTGGCCCAGGACGCGGTCATCGGCGGCTGGGCAAGAAACCAGGGCGTGCCGTCCGACATTGCGATCTACGTGGGCAGCACCGGCGGCGACGTGGTCATGGAGACGCTGGAATTCGGGGTGTTCGCGGGTCATCCGTGGGCCGAGGGTGGGTGGTATGGCCTGGGGCCGGCGACCGTTGTTCTTGATGCTGCGGATACTGTCAGTTTTGACGGCTACTTCATGGACTGGCTGCTGGAAGAGTACTATTACTACCTGGATCGCGGCGATGGTTACGAGTACGGTGATGGGTCCCCGCTGCGTCTTGAGGTTTGTTCGCGCCGGACGGAATGGCTGGAGCAGGCGATCGCCTGGGGTACGCTGCCGTTTGCCGACGAGCCGGAGTTCATGGAGTGGGTGTTGGGCGCCGATTACGTTCTCCGCGGCGCCGGCGGCAGCAATTACCCGCCGGGCGGCAGTGCGTGGGTTCTGGAAGACAACTCTCCGGAGCCGGAGCCTGTGCCGGTGGCGGCGCCTCTGCCGCATTTTGAGGACCCGCAGTTGAAGGGCTGTCCGGCGGAGTTGGCTGCGGCGGCAAGTGAACTGGGCACGACGGCGGATGAACTGCAACTGCTGATCGGCAGTTCGTTGGCTGCCAATCCGAATGTGCAGGCCTGCGACACGTGTGCTCAACTGATCCGTGCGGCGACGGTCCTGAAGGACTTTGACGGAAGCCACCTGGCGGCGATGAACCGGGTGTTCAACCAGTTGGCGCCGGCGGATGCACCGCTGACGCCGGAAACGGTTGCGTCGATTGTGGTGGCGTTTGCGGAGTTGTCGCAACAGAACGCGGATTATGCCCTTGCTTCGGCTTATGTTGATGCGTACGCACAGTACGCGGCGGCTCTGGACAGCCTGGGGGCGCCGGTGGGCGATCCGGTGACGTTTGTGATGAACAAGCATGGTAAGGCGTTGATGGATAACGCCAATGCCAACATTCGGGCCTTTGTGGCAGTGCGGCTCGAACAGATTGGCGGCTGATGAAGGGTTAGATGTGTTCAGGGGGTGCGGTTATTATGAAGCTGACGCTATGTTCAATGGTCGCGGCGATGGTGATTGTGTTGTCCAGTCCGGCGCAGGCCGTTCTCTTAAAGTATTTCGAAGTTCCCGTCGAGGATGCCACCGTTGACAGTGTGCAGTCGTCGACGAATTATGGCAGCGAGCCTACGTTGGCGATCCAGGGCTATGCGGAATTTCCGGCCATTTATTCGTTAGGCTCGGTCAAGCGGATCTTCCTGAAATTCGACCTGTCGTCGATTCCGGACGACGCCGAGATCCACAGCGCCAGGTTCGGCATCTACTTTACGAAGGGCAACGGGGGCGGCGCGAGCACGACCGATCCGCATGCGGCGCTGTATCTTGTCAACGACGATTCGTGGGAGGAGATGACGATCACGTGGGATAATATGCCGAACCCTGTGGGTGGTTACGTCGATGACGAGGTACCGTTAGGCGACACGGGCCTGTACTACACCTGGAATCTGCTGAGCGACCTGGGCCAGAACGCGTGGACGAACTACGCGGACGATCTTGCGGACAACTTCATCACGTTCATGTTGGTTGTCCCGGATGAGCACCTCAACAATTTTGCGATCTTCAACAGCAGCGAGGCGGCCGGCAACCTGCCGTATCTTGAGATCGGCTATGTGCCGGAGCCGGCGACGCTGATGATCTTGGGCATCGGCGGCCTGTTCCTGGTCAGGCGGAGATAACAGAGCCTGCCTGCAGTGAAGGATTGAGAAATGCGCCTGCGCGTCCATCTGGAGCGCAGGCTTTTTTTGTTCAGAGCCTGGCGAGGCGTACGGCGTTGCGGATGTCTTCTGCTTGCTGGTGCAGCCGGGCAAGCTGGACAGGGTCTCGTACCGTTGCGGCGGCGGCAAGGGCCTTATCGATCTGCTGTTGGCAGCCAACGAGGTCGCCGGCAGCACGGCAGATTCGCGCTTTGAGGAACATCGCGGCGATGGTCGCCGAATGGCCGGCTCCGCAGTACTTTCGCCGAATGGCGATTGCCTTGTCGATGTGCGTTTGTGCCTGGTCGAGGCCGCCGCAGGCGAGATATAGTTCGGCCGCTTCCTGGCGGACCTCGGCCGTGCACAGATGGCCGGGCCCCCAGGTGCTTTCGATCGCTGCAATCGCCTTGTTGTAAAGATCACAGGCCTCCTGGCGTCGGCCCTGGTCGGCGAGTAGTTTGGCCTGCTCGGTGTGGAAGAAGGCCAGCGCGGGATCGTCGGCGGCATATTCGTGCAGCATGAGCGCTACGGCCTCATCGAGGACCGCCTGTGCGGCTTCGTACCGCTGCTGGCGGCGGTGCACGGAACTGAGCATACGCAGGGTGTAGGCCATGTAAGGGTTCTTGTCGGCGGCCCGCCTTTGCAGCGCGATGCCCGCAGAGAGCATCTCTTCGGCGCCGTCGAGGTTGTTTGTGTATTGGTAGACCGTGCCAAGGTCGATGAGGCACATGGCCAGTTCCGCGTCGTCATCCTGAAGCTGGGCCCGCGCAAGGGCCTCTGCGGCAAGCGTTTGGGCTTTGTCGTACTGGCCAAACGTGATATACGTTCGCGCCATGGACCGCAGGGTGCGGCTGGAAGGTGAGGCGGCAGCCGCATCGGGCGCAAGACACACGAACAGCGCAACCGCTGTCAGCAAGAGAGATTTCACCCGGCTGTCTCCAAAGTTTTTCATCATTCAACAGATCGGTCCGATCGGCAAGGGGCGTCTGTTAAAATTTAGGAAACATTGCGGTGAAGGGCGAACAGCGCACGGCGATTTGGTTTTTTGCCTGTGGGGAACGGCCGGACCGCGCCTGAAAGCAGCAGCGGCCATTATTATCGGCAGGTTTGGCCGGCATACGAGGCGGAGCCGGAGATTCTCGGCTCTGCTTCGTCACGCGGACATTATGGGACGCGACGCGTCATCGCGGCAGTGCGACGATGGAGCCGGGTTTCAATGCGTGGGCCGGCCGAGGGTGCGTTTCGTTGAAGACGTAGAGGTCTGCGTAGGGCTGTACCGTGACAAAGGACTCGTCGATCTTGCCGTCCTTATTCGTGATGCGGGCAAGGTCCAGCTTGAGGTGTTTGGCCATGAAGGGGTAGAGCCCTGCGCGTTTGGACGGGCCGTAATCGTGGCCTTCGTTGGCGAGGTGCACGTTTTCGACGTTGCTTTCGGCGTTGTAGAGGCGATAGATGCTGCGGATGTGGGGGAACTCCACGTCAGGCGTGTTCTTTGTCCAGTCCTTGCCGTCGGAGATCAGCAGGAGGGGCTTGGGGGCGATCAGTGCGGCGATTTCGACGTTGTTGGTTTCGTGATTCCTGCTCTTGTGGATCGGCATGCCGCTTTCGCAGTTGCAGCCGCCGAAGAAATGGGCCGAGACCATGACGCACGGGGCGCTGACGGCGACGCGGTCGTCGACGGCGGCCAGGAGGAAGGTCTGCGTGCCGCCGCCGGAAGCGCCGGTGACGCCGATGCGCTTAGCGTCGACGTCGGGCAGAGACGTGAGGAAATCGACGGCGCGCACGCTGCTCCAAAGCTGCAGCGTTAATGCCTGCGGATGGCTGTGCGGCCAGCCGGCGGCCTTCGACTCGCCGTAACCGATCATGTCGTAGGCGAATACGATGGCCCCCATTCGCGCCATGGCGGCGCAGCGCCGCTGCATTTCCTCGCGCAGGCGGCCGTGGTCCTTTGGATTTGACCAGTGGCCGTGCGGACACAGCCCGGCGGCGTACGGTCCGTCGACGCCTCGCGGCCGGTAGAGATTGCCCGTGACGAAATAACCGGGCAGGGCCTCGAACGCGGCGTTGGCGACGCTGTAGCCGTCGAAGTCGCGCGTGCTGTGGATGATGGGATTCAGCGGGGTCTTGGCGGGCAGTGGGTTAAGGCCGGCGCCTTTCAGGATGCCGCGGCGAATCACGGCCGCCCGCGCCTCCCACGCCGCGCGATCCGTATACAGAGCCGCAAACCGCGCAAGCTGCTCCTTTGCCTGGGCCTCGGTCTGATAATTGCCTTGGCAAAGCTGCGGCTTGTCCTGCTCTTCGGCGGCCGCACCGACGCACGCCGGGGACGCAAATATGCCGACAAGTACCGTCGCGAGAATCGCAGCACGCCGCCGCGGGGAGATGTTCGAGCTGCTCATGGCCGCCTCCTTTTCGCTTGCAAGTCGTTGATCGCCGTGCATGACCGGCCTCGACCGGTCAGCGCAAGTCTACCGCAAGGCACGCCCGATGTCAACGGCGACGAATCGGTCTCAGGCAACGGCCGCGAAGGCTACTCGGGTTTGCGGGGTTTGAGTTCGCTCCAGTCGTAAAGCGTTACCTTGATCGTTGTCTCGTCCGGCCGGCCGCCGACAATCTCGGGGGACCGGGGCTCGACCACGCGGCAGTCGCCGGTGTTCAGGTTGTATGTGCGGCCGGTCTTCATGGTGCTGAAGCGGAACCGCCCGTCATTGTCGGTCTCGGCTTCGGCATTGAGGTGCTCGCTTTCATTGGTGAACCGGTCATAGCACCACGCCCTGACCTGGACACCGGGGATCGGCCAGCCGGTCGCATTGTCGACGATTCGGCCGACGGCCACAGCGCCTTCGGCGAGGGTGACGGTGATTTCCTTCTCGAAATCTTTTATATCGATTTGGGCCGGCCGCCATGTTTTGTTGCTCTTCACCGTGAGGATGTACCGACCGTCGGCGTTGGGGTTCACGTTTTCGCAGGTAAACCTGCCCTGGCTGTCGGTGAAGCGGGGGCCCCAGCCGAAGCTGCCGGCCTTGTTGGCCACGAATGACAAGCCGTATTCCATGCCGGCGGCCGGGCTGCCGTCGGGCTGAAGCACTTGGCCGGTTAATCTCACGCCGCGCGGAAAGACAAGATCGACCTGGCGAATAGGCTGCTCTTCCGTGAGGGCGATTGTTTCGGACACGGCGTACGAATCGTGGCGGTGGGCGATGATGCGGTATTTGCCGCCTAACGGCAGGGGCTGGACAGAGTACTTGGTCTGGCGTTCGGCGGCGCTTGCGCTGTTCTTGCCCTCGACGCCGCTGAAGTGAGCGTTCTTCGGGAGCAGGGGCGATTGTTCGACCGTTGCGAAGCTGACCATCGTGTTGCCGGCCGGGCCGCCGTCGTGTTCGAAGACTTCACCGAAGATGGTACCCGCCGGCACGACGTCGATTCTGGCGACATAAGGCTCTTCCGCAACGTCGACCTCAAGTCCATGCTGCTCACCGAACCAGTAGCCGACCGTGTCGGCAAGCTGGATGCTGAGTTTGCAGGGGGCGAAGAGCTCGGTTTGCGCGCGGTTGTCGACGATTTCTACAAGCCTGCCGGTGCTGTATTGCTTGCCGGGCGCGAGGGTGGTCACGCGGATCCTGCCGCGGACTGGCGGTGCGCCTTGCGGGACGTTGAACTCGATCACGACACCGCGTTTGGCGCCGGGAATGTCATCGGGTTGTTCGGAAAGGTTGATGACCAGCAGTTCGGGAATGCTGTCACGGTCAAGATTGAAACGTTCCTTATAGCGGTCGGCGCCCACGTTGAGACGGTTGCCCCAGATGTTCCTGATCTCAAACGAGACGCCGTCCTCAGTTTCGATTACGGGCGCATACTGTGTCACATCCCAATAGCTGTCGTGGTCGTGCTCATAGCCGCATGCGTAGCTCACGGCGGTTTGTCCCTTGTGGGTCGGCAGATCGTCGAGTGGTCCAACGATCCGGCCCTTGATGATGATCTCATTCTGAAGGGCAATGCGGATGTCCTTATCGCCGGCGCTGACGCCGGTCAGGAAGGCATAGGCAAAACCGTCGGCCTTGAAGGCGAGGATGTATTTGCTTTCGGAATTGAGGCTGGTGATGGTGAAGCGCCCGTCAGGGCCGGTTGTTCCGACAATGTCTCCCTGATCGCGGCCCCAACTCACACCATGCGGGTCGCTTTTGCGCTGGATACGAATCTCGGCCCCGGCGACGGGCTCGCCGGCAGCGGCCGAGACAACCACGCCCGTCGTCGGCAAGGCTTTTCGGAGGGTCAGCACCAGCGGTTCCGTGAGCGAAAGCATGATCTTCTCGAACTGAGTGTGCTCGTATGCATCGGCCGTTGCGCGAAGGGTCACCGGCACGTTTTCGACATAAGCGATACGTGCTTTGCCCTGTGCATCCGTGGTGACGCCGATGGTGTAGTGCCAGCCGCTGGGCTGAAAGACATGGCCGCCGCTCAGTTGGACGCCTTCGACGGCTTGGCCGGTTTCGGCGTCCACAATTTGAAACTGGGCGTAGGCGGGTTTTTGGAACAACACTTCGATGTCGTTCTTTGCGTCGCCCGGTTCGAGTTCGAAGGGGCCCGCGAAGAACGGCGAATAGCCTTCGGCGTGTGCCGAGATGTAGATGACGCCGTAACTGCCCCTGGTGGAGAACGTCGCGTGGCCGGGCTCTTTGCGGTCGATGCCGATTGCCGCGCTGATGCCGTGGCCGGGACGTGATGCATGTACGGTCAGATGCGTCTGGTTGGGCAGCGGCAGGCCGTCCCACGTGCGCACGATGCCGCTAAGCGTGACCTTCTCCTCGTCGGTCAGTTCGCGGTCGGCTTGCGGGTCGTAGGCGGGTTGGCCGTGCGTCTTTGCGATCTCGGCCATTTTCTCGATCCGCTCGGCAGGCGTGAGAATCCGCCCGGCCAGTTCGACGCCGGCCCTGGCGCCATGCCAGAGGCCGATGAGCAGGACGGCGGCCGCGGCCATCATCGCCAAGGTCATCGCCGCGGAGATCCGCATACGCGGCCTGTGCCCCGTGACCACGATGCGTTGAATGCGGTCGAGCATGTGGCCGTCGTCGGCCTTTTCTCCGAAGGCGATCATGGCGGCGGCGGCGGTCTTCGGCGCATTGGACAGCCTGACTGCCCACGTATAGAGGAGTTGTGCGTAGCCGAGTTTCTGCCCGGTCATAAGGACGCTGGCGGCGTCGCAGCAGGCCTCTCGCTCGATGCGTATCTGCCGCGACACCCACCACACGGCCGGGTTGAAGAACAGCAGGGCCTCGACGACCATCTGGCAGAAGTTCACAAGACAATCGAAACGCTTGATGTGCGCCAGCTCATGGGCGAGGATCGCCTCGATGTCCTGAGTCGCCATGCCGCTCATCATCGAAAGCGGCAGCAGAATTGTCGGACGAATGAAGCCCACGACGGCGGGCGAGGCGATGCGATCCACCGCGGCGACACCTACGCGCCGGGCGATACGCATCTTCTCTCGCAGGTTGTCCAACATGGCAGCCAAGCGGGGGTCGTTCACCGGCGTGCAGTTTCGCTTGAGCCGCGAGGCGCCGTAGACCATCCAGCCGGCCCGCACCAGCATGAGCGCCACACCGGCAAGCCACAGGCAAATCGCCGGTCCGTGCCAATCGGCGGCTTTTGCGCTGCCGGCCGACTGATGCGGCGCCGCAGAGGTTTGCAGGTCAATCGGCGACGCGGGTCCCGAGGGCAGAGCGACGGGCGGCTCTGCCGCGGCGCTCGTTTTCAGGTGATCGGACGGCGCGGCGGGCAACTCGCAGTTGAGTACGCCGAATGTGAGCATGGGGCAGAGGGCAATCAGCCCCAGAGCGCCGACCGCCAGGCCGTAACGCAAGCCGGTGCGCGTAACTACCGTTTTCAGAAGCAGATACAAACCCGCGGCCAGGGCGGCGCCCTGCCAGAGCGTGTGCAGCAGGGCCGCCGTCAGATCGGCGGCAAACGGGCCGGACATGGCGTCGATCAACGTATTCATTGTTTTCCTCCCTCTTCGGCGTTATCAAGAACCTTTCGCATCTCGGCCAGTTCTTCCCGGCTCACGCCGGACTGGGCCAGATAGCTGACCAGTGCCGTCGGCGAACCATCGAGCACCTGATCGACGAATTGTCGCACCAGGCCGCCGAGCACCTTCTGCGGCTTCTGCGTGGCGAAGTACCGCCAGACGCCCCCCTCCTTTCGCCGCGTCAGAAAACGTTTTGCATGCAGCCGCTGAATCACCGTCAGGACAGTCGTTCGGGCACACTTGCGGGTCCGCGAAATGATTTCCGCAGCTTCCTGAACCGTGCAGCCGTCATTGTGCCAGATGGTCTTAAGCACTTTAAGTTCAAGCTCACCAAGGCCTTGCAAGTTATCCGCCATTTCAAGGTCTCCTGTAACAGGATATCAATTGACTACGTCTGTAGTCATAATATACTACAAACGTAGTCACGGTCAACCCGAAAAAATTTCACAGCAAAAAATTTTTTTCGCCGGACCGCCGCACGGCCGGACTCGGCGGACCTGCCACAAAGCCAATTTCGGCTTGACGCAACGGCCTTGGCGTGGGATAAATGTGCCTGTTTAAGCGGGGGGCGAGTGGTTTTTCCCGGGAGAAGCATGATGAAGACGTTTCTGGCGATTGACCTGGGGGCTGAGAGCGGACGCGGGGTTCTGGTCCGGCTTGACGCCGGGAAGGTGGCGATGGAGGAGATCCATCGTTTCCCCAACCGGCCGGTTCGCTTGGGCGGCACGCTGCATTGGGATTTCCCGTTTCTGTTTGCGGAGATCATCGTTTGCCTGAAGATCTGCGCGGAACGCCAGATTCCGCTGGAGGCCATCGGCATTGACACATGGGGTGTGGACTTCGGCCTCCTCGGTCCGGACGACAAACTGCTTGGCCTGCCTGTGCATTACCGTGACGGGCGAACGCAGGGGATCCACGACTACTCCGACCCGATCATGTCACGGCTGGACATCTTCAAGGCCAGTTGCTGCGAGCCCTGGGCCATCAGCTCGCTGTTCCAGTTGTTAGCGATGCAGCGGGACGAATCGCCACTGCTTGCGGCCGCCAAGACATTCCTGAATATGCCCGACCTGATCAACTTCTTCCTGACGGGCGTGAAGGCCTCCGAGAAAACAATTGTCAGCGGGGCCAACCTGCTGAGCCCGGAGGGCCAATGGGCCAGGGAGGTCATCACCCGGTTCAAACTGCCGGACATCTTCGGTGTGCTCAATGAACCGGGCACGCTTCTTGGTCCGCTGAGCGATTCCATCCGCGAGCAGACGGGGCTTGGCGAAATCCCCGTCATCGCCACGTGCGGGCACGATACGTCGGCGGTCGCGGCGGCGGTGCCTGCGGCCGGCAAGAACTGGTCGTTTCTGAGTTGCGGCACATGGTCCATCCTCGCGCAGCTTCTCGACCGGCCGCTGACCACCGAGGAGGCCTTCAACTTAGGCTTCTGCAACGAATTCACGATCGGCGCGTGGTTCATCTGCCGCAATATTCTTGGCCTGTGGCTCGTACAGGAACTCCGCCGCAAGTGGGATCACGGCTCGGATCCGTGGGACTATACACGTATGACCGCCGAGGCGCGACAGGCCAAGTCGACCGGCATGTTCAACGTCGAAGACGGCACGCTGATGGCGCCTGCGGATATGGAACAGGCCCAGTACGATCTCTTGGCGAAACTCAAGCAGCCCAGGCCCGGCTCGCGCGGCGAACTCATCCGCTGCGTGCTGGAAAGTCTTGCACTGGAGTATGCATACCGCCTCCGCATGATCGACCGGCTCACCGGGCGGACGACGGAGGCGCTCTACATGGTTGGCGGCGGCATAGCCAACACGCTGCTCTGTCAGCTTACTGCCGATGCCCTGCAGATTCCCGTTTACGCCGGGGCCGACCAGTGCACCGCGCTGGGCAACGCGCTAACGGCGGCGGTGGGGATGGGCGCCCTGAAGGGGCCCGATGAGATCCGTGAGGTCATGCGCAACAGTTTCGAACTAACATGCTATGAACCGCGTGACGCGCGTCTCTGGACGGAAAAACTCGAACAGTACAGTCAAATTAAGTCGTTAGACAGGAGATAAAAATGGCCCAGGCGAAAAAGCTTCCATTGGCTCGAAAGAACACTGCACGCGTCGTTACGTTCGGCGTGTGTGCAACGGGTGATCCGCGGATCGATCAGGCCTCTCGCGACCGATGCGCCAATATTGTCGAGACGATCGCCGAGATCATCGCCGAGAAGGTGACCATGCCGGACGGCACGGCGGTCAACGTGGTATGGAGTCCGCTGTTGATCGACGGTGAAAAGCAGGCGGACATCGTCGGCCGGCAGTTCATCGACAGCAACGTCGACGCCGTCGTCTGTGCGCCGGACACGTGGGCCTTTCCGCAGCTTTCGCTGATGAGCCTGCTGGCGCATCTGCCGGCGCAGACGCCCGTCAACATCACGTGCGGCAACAGCGCCCCGAAGCCCGGCGTGGTCTTTGCGCATGCGGTTAACGGGGCGCTGGCGCAATCGGGACGACTTACGCACCTGAACGTCGGCTCCTGGGCGGATACGGGCGCAAATCCCAAGCCCTCCGAGGCGACTGTCAAGGCGTTTGTCGACTGGTGCTACGCGGCGGTGACGTACGCAGGTTTGAAAGGTCGCCGCGTGCTTGTCTTCGGTCACGACTCAATGGGCATGGAAACGGCCCTGTCTCACGTCATCGCCACGCGCCGCACCTTCGGTATCGAAATTACGCGGCTGGATATGAAGCTTCTGGCCGACATGCTCAACAAAGGTGCGTACGACGATAAGGAACTCCACATGTTGCGGGCGTGGATCGAGAAGAACCTCGGCAACCGGCTCGATCTGTCGCAGCCGCACGCACTGGCCAAGCTCGACCAGTCCTTAGCCATGTACCTCATCATGCGCGATCTCATGGCGGAGATCAACGCCGTGGGCGGCGGCTTCATGAACCAGCTCGAATGGGGCAGCGATCCGCGGGGCATTCCGCTGCCGATCTGCGACATGGCGGAGTCGCTGTTGAATTCCACGTTTGACCACAACGGCGAAAAGCCGGCCATACCTTTTGCCACGGAGGCCGACGCCCAGGGGCTGCTTACGATGCTGGCCATGAACTGGTTGTCCGGCGGCAACCCGCCACTGTTTATGGACTTCCGCAAGGTCTGGGAGGCGGACGAACTGGCAAGGCTTGCGGCAAAGCTGAAGGTTACCATTCCCAAAACGGCGGCCTGGGCCCGCAAAGGCCTCGTCGACGGCGACAACTCGGGTTCGGCGAGCCTGAACTGGGCCGGCAAACCCGGCGACAGCGTCAACGCCATTCTCAAGAATATCTCCATGCCCGGGGCCGAACTTTACTACTTCCCGGGCGGCGGAAACAGCGTCACCTTCATCACGCCGGGCGGCATCGAGGGCATCGCCGGCCGGCTGGCGTACAGCGACCTCTGCGGCATGTTCAGCCTCGTGTGGGATGAGGCGTTTACCGTTGATCTGCCCGCCAAACTTGCCGATGCGATTGCCAATTCCTCCAACGTCACCTGGCCGCACACCTGGGTAGTGCCGAAGTATGCCTCGATGGCCGAGTACAAACAGTATGCGCCGGCCAACCACTTCCACATGGTGTGGAACCTGGAAGTCGCAAGGCTCCAGTATTGGATGGACCTGACAAACGTCATTTCGGTCGCCCCGTGGCAGGCCAGGCCGGCGTTCATCGAGGGCACCGACCGCCCGACACCGCTTATGTACCTGATCAACGGCGGAGAAAACGAAACCAAACGCCTCCGCGCCAGGTGCAGTTGACTGCCTCAGTGATGGCCCGCGGATGACTGACCGTCAAGGCGGCCTGTCCGGCCTGTTGGTGCGCATATAGTAATTGCGGTGCACATGAGTCGGCAATCTGCCATTTTTTCCTTGACTTTTTATGCGACGGTGCTAATCTTATAAGGTCTGGAGGTTACTGCTTCGCGTTCGGCCGCGCCGTATGGGCCGACGCTATTTTTTTTGTGGGAGAAAACACAATGCGCCACGCCTTAATAGTCCCCGGTATCGTTCTGTCTGTTAGTGTCTGCAGTTTTGGTCGGGTGATATCGGTTGCGGCGGGCGGGTCGGGAGAGTATGCGACGATCCAAGCGGCGATGGATGCGGCGGTCGACGGAGACGAGATTGAGGTTCGGCCCGGGACGTACGCGGGCGTGGTGGATTTTGCCGGCAAGGCTGTTCGGCTGTATTCCAGCGATGGCCCGGAGGTAACGACGATCGCGGGGGCGTACGTCGAGCCTTTTACGGAGAATTTTGACGACGGCGATTACGACGGGTGGGAGATCGTGGACCAGGGCAACTGGGACGGGCCGTCCGCCTGGTCGGCGGCGGGCGGGGAGATGGTGCAGAGTTCCAACATCTACACCGAACCCACAACGGATCAGCGGTACTTAGGGACATACGCGCTTTCGCCGGCGATCCCGTGGGATGTGTACGAGCTGAGTCTGACCATGAAGAGCGACGACGACGACTGGATGGGGGTGATGTTCTGCTACCGGGGTCCGAGCAACTACTATCGTTTTGCGTGGTCCAAGCAGCTCGGTCAGCGACAGTTGGTGAGGTACGAAGACGGTGTTTTCGAGACGGTGAGAAGCAACAGCGCTGCGTACGTGACGGGGCAGACGTACAGCATAAGAATTTTGGTGGATGAATGGGGGTGGATACGTGTGTTTGTAGACGGGGAGTTTGTCTTCAGCTGGAACGACGACGGGCCTCGGGACGGGCGCATCGGTTTGTATTGCTGGGGCAACCAGGGGACGCACTTCGATGATATCGTTGTGCGGCCAAGCGCCGCCGCCTTGAGCGCGATTCAGTGCGTAAGCGGCGAGGGGCCGGGGACGGTGGTGGAGGGGTTTACAGTCACGTCGCCGTTGGATGAGGGCCGTTGTGACTTCGGGATGACCAACGCGGGCAGCGGACCGACGGTCAGGAACAGCGTGTTCGACGGTTTTGTGAGCGGGATCCGGGATATTGAGAGCACGGCGGCGATAACGGGCTGTACGTTTCGCAACTGCAGTGCGGAGGTCGGCGGGGGCGTTTACAATATCGACAGCGATGCGACGGTTACCGAGTGCCTCTTTGAGAACAACTCGCCAGACGACCTGGTCAACAGCGGCGGCAGTCCGCGGATCGAGCGATGCACATTTGCCGCCTGGTCGGGCGGCGTGAAAAACAGTTATACCAATGCAACCATAACAGGCTGCTCCTTCACCCGCAGCGCGTTCGAAAACCAGGGCGCCTCCAGTGCGGCTGTTGTGAACTGCACGTTCAGTGCTACGACCTTGTACAATTCTTACGGGAGTACTGCGACGGTTGTGAACTGCGTTTTCACCGGCTGCGATGGCGCCATGGAGAACTACCAGAGCAGTCCGACGGTGACGAATTGCACGTTCGTACGGAACGGCCCGGACTGGTATTATGGTACCGGCGGGGCGATGCTGAACCGCAGCAGCCGGCCTGTAGTGACCAACTGTATCATTCGGGAGAACGGGGCGCTTGCGATTGACGACCGGGACGGCAGCGTGACTTCGGTTACGTACAGCAACGTAGAAGGCGGCTGGTCGGGCGAGGGGAACATCAATGAAGATGCGGCGTTCGTCGATGCGGACGCGGGTGACTTTCGGCTTCGGTGGTATTCGCCGTGTGTGGATGCGGGTTCGGATGCCGCGGCGGCGGGGATCGGGCCGGACCTGGACGGGAATCCGCGCGTGGCCGACGGCAACCTCGACGGGGCGGCGGCCGTGGATATGGGCGCCTATGAAGCCGTGACGGCGTCGGAAAGTCTCGGTACGTCGCTTCAGGTGACGATCGAGCCGCAGGAGGCGGTGGATGCCGGGGCAGGGTGGCGTCTGGCGGGAGAGGTCGATTGGCGCGCGTCAGGGGAGACGGTAAGCGGTTTGACGCCGGGGTACTACGAGGTGGAGTACGGTCCGCTCGACGCCTGGTTCGAGCCGCAGGCGATGCATGTTTGTGTGGAGCGGGATTTGCCGGTGGCCAAGACGGCGGCGTATAAGCCGGTGGGGGTGTATGCGATCGGACAGATACCGCCGGGGGAGGTGCCGCATGGGGGGACCCTGGCGTTTTACGTGTATTCGGAGGTTTTGGGCGTGCCGGCGACTCTGAGCGCAAGCGCCGCGCCGATGCCGGCGGGGGCGATGACGTTCGATGCGCAGACGGGGCTGTTTGTTTACCGCCCAGACGATACGGCGGACGTGTTGCCGTTCGAGGTGACGTTTACGGCGACGTTCGGCCGCGAAGTCGATGAGCAGGCGGTCCGGATCATGCCGGTTGCGGATTTGCCGGCGGAGTATTCGTTGGTGAGCACGCCGACGCAGCAGATACCGAATGCGGAGAGCCGGGACTACCTGGTTGTCAACGAGGTGGCAAGCGACGCCGATGAGGTGCTAAACGGCCTGTCGAGGCGGGTGCGGTCGGTGACGATTGCGGGTGAGACGGTGGTGTTCGAGCCGGGCCATGCCAGCGGGCTGTATGAGGCGTACAGCAGCCCGCCGGGCGGACCGTACAAGGCGGATATCGAGGAGATGACGATTTGTGCGGAGACGCTGGTCATCGGGGGCCCGCTGCACCTGCCGCAGACGCGTGTGAGGGTGTATGCGCGGCGGCTGGAACTGAGGGGGGCGGATGCGTTGTTGAGTACGGTACCCTGCGACCAGCGGACGGTCGAGCCGGGGCCGGCGCTGGCCGGGCTGGACGGAGGCGACATCGAGCTGCACATTTCATCATTGAGCGTTGTACAGGCCGACGGGTGGTGGTTCCGGGCGAGCGGAACTGCGGGACATAACGGCGGGGCCTGGGGCAAGACGGGGAACGTCATGCATACGCTGCACACGCGTGCGCCTTTGGCGTGGATTGCCCCGTACTCAGTGAAGATGGTGCTGGCGCGTGCCCGCGATATGTATCTTTCGGGGCATACGGCCGAGGCGCATATGAAGCTGGCGGAGTATCGCGAGCTGCTGGGTGCGACCATGGGGCTGGACTCGTGGGAGGGGCTGGATTTGCAGCAGCAATTGGAGATCGAGCAGATGCACGGAGAGGTCGCCACCCTGCTGCATCGCCTGGAGAGCGGATTGGATTACTTCGGGAATCCGCCGGGGTGGACGCCGATGCTCTCATTTGAGATAACCAAGGCGTTTTACGAGCAGGAGATCGACCGGGCGGTGCGGGTATTGTATCTTTCGTACTGGGTTCAGAACAAGGCGGCCTCCATCGAGCAGAAGGCGGCGGCGCTGTCGCGTTCACGGCAGGCCGCGTGGGACGAAGCGCAGGCATTCGCCGATCAGTACACGCAGGTTCAGGCGCTGATTCCGAAGCTCAAGAGCGATGCGGAGCGGATAGCGGCCCAGATCGGCCGGGCGGACGCGGGGGGATGCTCGGGACTGCTTTGCCAGTTGAAGAAAAAGGAGGAGGAGCTGATTGCGCGGGCGGACAGGATTGTTCAGAAGCGTCATGAGGTCCCGTGGTGGAAGAAGCTGCTCAAGGGGCTGGCGGGTGTGGTTACGTCGACGATCGGCGGGGCGGCCTCGGGAGGCCAGGCGGGCGCAGCGGCAGGGTTTGCGACGGGTTCGATCACCGCTTTGACGGATACGTTTCTGGCGGACGAAGACCCGTGGCCGACGATCAACAATCGCACGGGGGTGGCCAAGACATTCTACGGGACGGATTTCGAGGCGGCGGCCGGGGACTGGCTGGACAACTTCGAGACCATTCCGGACAACCTAAACGCGGTCGAAGCGAGCGGGGCGGCGGACTACCTGCAGGGGCTTCGGGCGCAGGCGGCGAGCATGGCGGCAAGCATGCACAGCATCAAGGAATCGCTTCGGGAGACGTCGCTGAGCAACGAGGAGGTGGAGGCGGAACTGAAGAAGATCAAGGCGGCGGACCCGATCTTCAACAGTCTGGTGGATCAGATCACGCAGCTTGCCGTGGAGAAAGAGGTCTTCAACCGTCAGCTTACGGCGGCCATACAGAAGGTGTCGACCCTGGCCAACGGCATCACGAACAACCTGCTGGCCATCGACG
>Ga0116145_1002377_pt1 | contig 16953 bp, 13 predicted proteins | sample AD_JPNHG1_MetaG_FD_89747 | JGI IMG/M metagenome (GOLD analysis project Ga0116145, IMG submission 89747) | Active sludge microbial communities of municipal wastewater-treating anaerobic digesters from Japan - AD_JPNHG1_MetaG | ecosystem: Engineered > Bioreactor > Anaerobic > Digestate | place... | reverse complement strand
ATCACCAAAGCTTGCCCGTGAAGCTGCTATATACTCTATTTGCTGGTTTACATCACGTGCTGCATTTGAAATAACTTTTAAATCTTCTTCAACCTTCTTTAAATTTGTTTTTTCAATATCAAGCCCTTTTAATTTTTCTTCTATACCTGAAATTGAGGAACTGAGATGAGTACTTAACGCCTGTGCTTTTTTTAACATAATATCAAGCTCTATGGTTGCATCACTGAATTTGCGTTCTTCATCCTGCGTTAATTTTTTAAAATCGTCCAGAACTTTGGATGTATATCGTTTAAGTTTTGTAATTCGCAAATTAGAACGGTCAAGACGCCGGAAAAAAAGTATCATTGCCAAACACATAACCAGCGTTGCAATATTCCCTATCATCGCATTGCACCTCTTTTTTTTAAAGGAATTGCTATTTTATGCAATAAAGATAAAGCCAATATATTGACTCTACTACATAAAACAATTAATAAAATTTGTCAACATTATTTTATGTCACATTAAAAAATGATTGACTTGCAGAGGATATGCTAAACGTTGTCTTGAAATAACATTATAATGCAGTATAATTATTATTAATTGTATAGACTAATTATAGTATAAAATAAATTATGAAACGATTATTTATAGGAATGCTATTCATCGGTGGGTTAGCTTTGATGGTATTTACCTATCACAATGATATATTGCTAAGGCAGGAGCCATGGATAGAACTATCGAACACCCAGGAAAAATATAAGGGTGTTACATGGAAAATAACCGCCTATTGTCCGGGAAGCTGCTGTAATAAACGTATTACCGGTACAAAAGTTGTTGATTACACCAATAGTGCCGCAATTGGCGGATTAAAGCTAACCACATTGCTTGATAATACTATCAATGTTGTTGCCGTTGACCGTTCTATCATACCGCTTGGTTCAATAGTAAAGTATAACAATAACTATTATGTGGCGCTTGATACCGGCAGTGCAATAAAGGGATTTACACTGGATATTTTAATGCCGCATCATAAGCAAACTGAAAAATTTGGCATACAGTATTCAGATAACATTGAAGTATACATTCCGCATAATCCAGCACAGATTATTAAAAAAATAAAGAAGATAGCGTTAGAATATTCTAACCCCTGAAATGCTTTCAGCGACGTTAAAAGCATGATCGCCAATTTTTTCAAATTTTGATAGCATGTCAATAAACATTAGCCCCGCATCAACATTGCAAACACCTTCATTTAGTCTGTTGACATGTCCCTTCCGTAACTCGTTTCGCAATTCATCAATTCTATCTTCCAGGAATTTAGAATCAGCCATAATATCTTTGTTACGAACAGTTATATTTTGATTGATAAGAACCATGAACTCACGTACTTTTGATGCAATCTCATCTATACCCTTTACTGCTTCATCAGAAAATTGAATATTTTGCTCATATTTTCGCCTTAGTAGTTTTAGTAGTGATTCACAATTATCGCCAATGCGTTCTAATTCATTTACAGTGTGCAACAGAGATGATATCTCTTCGCTTTGTTCATATGAAATATTATTTTGTAAAACGCTTACTAGAAAACTTGAAATCTCTTTTTCAAGATGATCGGTAAGATTTTCTAATTTTAAAATTTGCTCAACCTGGGTGCCCAATTTTTCTTCTGGATGATGGAAGACATCCATAACCATATCAAACATTTCAAGTACAATATTGCTCATGCGTTTAATCTCTAAACGTGCCTGATTGATATTTATTGTAGGAGTAGATACCAGAATGGAGGTAATATATTTTAGGTGGAATTCATCCGGCACATCGTTTGATTGTGGGGCTAATTTTATGGCAAGATTTGTAAGAATATTTGCAAATGGCAAAAAAACAATAGTATTAATTACATTAAAACATGTATGGAATGCGGCCATATGATCTGCTATAACTTTTGATCGTACTGCTAAAATGTCAGAATAGGGATTGCCGGGTACCAGCCAATCAACAAACGGTATAAAAAACATATGGAATATAAGCATCAACCATATCACCCCTATGGCATTAAAAAGGAAATGTGCACGCGCTGCCTGTTTTGCTTCGGATGATGCACTCAAAGCAGCAATATTGGCGGTTATAGTTGTACCTATATTCTCACCTAAAATGAATGCACATGCTGTTGGGAAATCAATGAGTCCATTAACTGCTAACGTCATTGTCATGGCAACTGTTGCACTGGATGATTGGACTATCATGGTTACAATTGTTCCAATTGCAATTACAATTAGAGTAGATGGTATATCATCCGCACTATAATGGGCCATAATGTTAAGAATTGCCTCTGAGTTTCGCAAGTCCTTAACTGCGCTGCTCATAATATCAAGCCCAAAAAACAAAACACCAAATCCTAAAAGAACCTCACCATAGTTTTTAATCTTTTCATTTGATATGAAACGTATAAAAAAGCCTAACCCAATGCATGGGAGAGCTATTGCTGTAATTTTTATTTTAAAACCTATCAATGCAACAAGCCATCCGGTTACTGTAGTGCCTATGTTTGCACCAAAAATGATCCCAATTGATTGTTGCAGAGTTAAAAGCCCGGCGCTAACAAAGCTTACCAGCATAACAGTAGTGGCACTTGAAGATTGAATGATGGCAGTAATAAAAAATCCTGTAAATACTCCTTTAATTCTGCTATTACTAACTTTCCATAAAATGCTTTTTAAACGTTCACCTGTAGCTAATTGCAGGGATTCGCTCATTATCTTCATGCCAAATAAAAACAATCCTAATCCACCAAATAAGGTAATACCTATTGAAAATCCATTCATGCAAAACCTCATAATAATAAAAAGTATTAGTAAAAAAATATTAGTAAAAGAATGCTATAACGTTATTGTTGAACCCTGGATGTGTTCTGATCTTTCAGTTCGTTTTCTTTGAGACGAACATCATAGGCAGATTGATTTATTGGCAATGGAAAGCTTTCACCTTTTTCCTCTTCTATCTGGTTGGTCCTTGTATCAGTGTTTTGATCCACTTGCTGTACTTTTTGTTCTGAAACTCTTTCCAGACTTGATTGTATTGTAGCATCGTTGGGATCAATAAGTTTTGCTTTTTCATAGTATCGTCTGGCTTCTTCTAAATTTTTTAGTGATTCATAGCATAAACCAATGTTAAAAAACAATGATGCCGAAGCCATATTCATTTTATGTGCCTGTGTAAGATACTGTAATGCTTCATTAAATTTTCCCTGAGATACAAGAAGTATCCCTAACTGATACAGTACATCAGGATTATTGGGGTCCATCCGCATTGCATTATTTAAATACTTAAATGCATTTTCTAAATTTTGAATGGTTGCATTGATAATACCAATGCGATAATTAGCAGTAAAGTTATTGGGATTAACCGCTAACATTGCATTGTAGAGGGAAATAGCTTTGTCCCATTGTTTTTGTTTTTCATAATCCAGTGCAATGGTTTCATACAATTTCTCTTTAAAGCTAATGATGTTTGTTATATACTGCCGCAGGGCAGGGGTATATTCAGCAATCCTGCGTAATTGCATCAATGTCTGCATCTCTGATTCATAGTGTTGCTGTAATCCATAGTATTCGGATTGTTTAATGAGCTGATTGATTTGTTTTGCATAGAGCATGCGCAGTCCAATAGTGTTAGCATAATAGTACTGGTTATCAATGATCTGTACTACGGCGTCATTGGTAGTAATAATTTTTTCAGCAAAGGGATTGATGAACAGTTGTTGTGCTGGTCTGGTAATGGGTAGTGTAAATGTTGTAAGGACGCCATTGCGCGGCATGATTAATTCAATGGTATTTGATACCATGTATGATAATGCGTGCTCAGCATTAACAAAAAGATTAGCCACCTCAGTTGTTTGTATCAGGTTTTCTAAATTTTGAATATCAGATGCACCAAGTATAAATCCGTTGCTATTATTGGTTGCTCCTATTGTCAGGTGATTGCCAGATATAAACACAACAGTATGGAGGAAATATTTTTTTAAGGCATTTGTCAGGCTATAGAGATAGTTTGGTGCAATATTTGTTATGTCTATTATTGTAAAGTAGTAGCTATCAACATGTTCTTTTATGATTGCAATGTAGGCATCAGAAAAGCGGAAAGGATACATATAATGATCAAAGGTATTGGGTATATCAACTATCAACCCTTTTTTTTGTTTTAATCCCTGAATAATGGATGTGTGTATGGTTGCAAAATGTACATCACTTATTGCTGGTTTTTGATAATCTACTATTCTGTCGGGGATATAATCCAGCACTATGGGTGAATTCAGGAGATGGAAAAGGCTGTTAGTAAAAAATTTGTGATATCCATCAATGATAATAGTATTATGATTGTTTGCAAACAGTGATATAAATGCAATGGATCTTTTCAAATCACGTGCGGTTGCATCGGTTATATAGCAAGCTACACAATCATTAATATAAGCTACTCCCGGTTTGGTTATAAAAGAAGAGTTGAAATTTGATGAAACCACATCTCCGTATCCTCTGCTGTATGCATTAACAAGATTATCGCTCAATGGAAGTTTAAAATACATATGGGTAACAATGATAGCAGGTATGAATAATAAACTGACAATACAATAGATTATGGATGGAACCGAGCGTTTGAAATTTTGCAATAGGTATAAACCGGGAAATACTATGGTAATAATTGACAGTATATAGGTTACAGCAAAAAACCAGAAGTACGTAAGTTCTATCCAGATAAATGCAATAATTATTGGCAGGGGTATAAGGAAAAATGAAAATAAAATGATGGTATACCGTGTTGAGTGATTGTTTTTTATTAATATATGTTTTAACGATGTACCAAATGTAATTCCTGCAAATATGCTGAATGGGGTTGCTGCTAAAAGACTGCTATATAATGAATGAGATGTTGTATGACTTATAATAATGAATGCTAAAAACAGCAATGGATATAACATTTCGCCATAAATAAAGACGGTATTATATTTTTTTATCAATGTAGATAGAAACATTCCAATTAAAAAGCCACCTATAATAGTGCTGATTGTATACATTGTTGTAGCTATAAAAATCCCTTGCTGGGAATAAATTGTTATCAATATCAAAGTTGTAAATATACTGATAATAGAAATATTGCTATAGGTAAAAAGAACATCATCGCGAGTTGAAATATCATCTGGTTTGGTTATGGCTGTGCGCGATATAATGGTAGGTGGGCAAAAAGGCAGGTTGAGAAAAATGATTAAAATTAATGATAGCAAAGGAAAAAAGAAATAAATCCAGAGATATTCCATATGACTGTATAGTAACAGTGAAAGATACAATGAAAAAACTATGGCAAACAATGCCACACTGATTGCAAAAAGGGCAGGATTTTTATTATCAATATAATCGCCAATAGATGTTTTAAGAAAGTAAGCGGATTTTATACCTTCCAGTGTAAAAAGAAGAAAGATTAAGCAGTAGAACAATAGGGAAAATTTTTGTGCAATGGCTAAGTATATAGTTTCCATGCCATTATCAAAGTAAGAAGCAATACAAGGAGCTATCGCCAAACATGATATTACTATTTGTAATAGTATTAAAAGCATCCTGCTAACAGTAATTTTTTTATGTATGATAGTACCAATGATGATACCCGTTGCAATGCCTGAAAGGGAAAGAGTAAGGATGTATTTCCACACCGCTTGATAGAGTACTATTGATGTAAGAAATAATGTACTCATTATTGCATACGATGAAAGTGTCACTATTGAAAAGAATAACGATAACAATAAAATCCTGCGTTGAGCTGTATTTGAATAATTAAATTCCTGAATATGCATGGTATCGATTACATTCCCTTCATTATTTATTAACGATTCATGAAAGACAATTGGATTTTAAGACCTATTATACTGTTATGATAAAAATGACAAGAATTTTTCTATATTTTAGTAAGTGTGAAGGTGAGATTAGGAGGAAATAGCTGGTATGATGTGTATCGTTAATTTTTGTTGCTATACCATAGGTAGTTATTGTAGGGTAAACATTAATTTAATGTATGAATATTGAATAATTATTAAGATTTTTTCACTATTTTACCGTAAATTATATATAGATACTTTTAGACTTTTTTTGTTGCATGATTTTAGTTATTTTACTATAACTGTATTCTCTATGACAGTAAAAGTTAAAAAGGGAGCTTATATGCAGTCAAAAAATGCTTTTGAATATATCCCTGAATATAATCTGGTTGTGCTCTTTGTTTTAATACTGTGTACGGCAGGGATTTATTATTTCTGGTGGATTGCCAGGGTGAGCAGGATATTTTATGACAACCCTGTAACAAACATTTTACTGATTATTTTAACAGCAGGGATATGGCTTGTCTATATTACCATAAAATATATGCAGAAGTCTGAGATGCTTAATGACAGGCAGATGCCATGGTATATGATTTTGTTTTTACCTATAGGGTTTTTGATTATTCAGCATAATATTAATGAGCGATACTTTACCAGTCAATAAACCATCAGGAGCAATCAATGATTGTACGATGCAGCGAATGCAATTCAGCCTATCAGGTTGATGATGAAAAGGTGCAAAATAAACGGTTTGCATTTACGTGCCCCAGATGCAAGGCTCATGTTATTGTTGATAATCGTGCAGAGGGTTATGATGCAAGCTTTGATGATATGATGCTGGCTCAAGATACTGGCAAACCACATACCATAAATGAACCTGTTGATACATTCATTGACGAAGAGAGTAGTGCTAAAAGATTTTCTGAAGATACAATTGCTCAAACTGATGAGGAGTTGCTGGCTGATATAGAAAAATTAGAAGATTTTGAAAAAACTTCAAAAATAAAAAAGGAGACAGATGCATTTGCTCCCATAGAAAGTGAAAGCATTGATTTGTCTGATTTTTCTGCTGAGGAATTAGCAGGTGCTACTGATGATTTGAATATCCAGCAGGAGGCACCGGAGTCGGATATAGTGCTTGAAGGTGACATCAAATCAGATGAGATCTTTTCTAAAGAAAAAGACCTTGATGAAAGCATTACAATTGATCTGGACACCCTTGATATACCAATCGAAGAATCTGCTGTAATTGAACAGGCTGAAATGCCTTTGACGGAACCAGATATTCTTGAAAAAGTAGAGTTGCCCGAGGAAGAGATTGGATTTGATGATATACTTGTTTCAGAAGAGCCTGCTCGTAAACCAAAAACAACCATTTCTCCGATGAGAAAAGAAAAGGAAAAAGAAAAGCTTGATGATATTACTCTTGATCTGGATTCACTTGATATTCAGCTTGATGAACATGCGGAAACCTTGCCGGGTGAACAGATCATTGATGAAGATGAAAAATTAACGCTTGAAGATGCAGGCATCACTATAGATGAATTAATTGAAGAACAAAAAAAGGAAACCATTGAAGAGGAAGAGGAACTAAAACTTTCGCTTGATGAGATAGAACCAGGATTAACTGCCGATGATCTCCATAAAGAACTTACCGAATCCGAGCTTGAAACGATAATAGCCAGTGAAGAAAATTTTGATACTTATACCAGCAAAGATGAAATTGAATTGCCTGAAGTTGATCTTGATAAATATGAGATGGGAGCTGGTGAGGTTGAACAGCAAAAAGCTGGATATCACCATGCAGAAAAAGAAGACTTTGATTCCGTACCTGCTGGTTTTGTAAATTTAACTATTGACTACTCATTGTCGTATTCAAGGGCAAATGCAATTCTAAGACTTCTTGGTGTTTATCTTTTGTCATTACTACCTCATATCATTGTATGTGTAGTGTATAGCATTGTTTCATCAATAGTAGGATTATTCAATTGGATTATAGTGCTGTTTACCGGACAATTTATTGATGATTTTGCCGATATACAGCAAAACACATTGCGATATTGGTTATCTATTGTAGCCTGTGCTGCACAGATAACCGAAGACCGTCCGGTATATGCAGGATATCCATTGGTTGAACATAGCCTGCAGCTTGATATAGTGTACCCTTCCTCACCATCACGGCTTCTGGCTTTATTGCGCATTTCATTGATTGGCATTATCATAGCATTGTTGCCTCATCTGCTGCTGTATGTTATTTTAACAATGGGAGTTTTATTACTTGTTCCTATAGGATTAATATCAATTGTGGCAATAAAGCGCTGGCCAACACTATTGTTTGATTTCATGTATCGGTACATGCGGTATGCTGCGCGGATATGGGCATATGCAGCCGGTCTGGTTGATAAATATCCATCGTTCATTTTTTGATAGACATAAAATATCCCGGTTATATACATTACCTCAATTAATCAAATACATACATAGTTGTTTATGGACATTAATGAAATTATACATACTGTATTTACTGACGGCGTGCTTTTGAACTATATTCCTGATTATGAGTACCGCGCAATTCAGGAGCAGATGGCTGATGCAATAATCACTGCATGGTATAATGAAAAGCATTGTATCATTGAGGCAGGTACGGGTACAGGTAAAACGTTAGGGTATCTTTTACCTGCTGCTCTTTTTGCAATGCATGAAGACGTTAAAGTGGCGATAGTTACCGAAACAAAAGCTTTGCAGCAGCAATTAATGCTTAATGATTTACCCATCATTGCCAATGCCATACGCGATATAACAGGTACTTCTCTTACCTATGCCCTGTGTTTAGGCAGCAACAATTATCCCTGCTATCGCCGTTTGCAGAATGCCATCGATACGGGAAGTTTTGACAAAAGTAAGGAAAAAGAGATATACCATGTGCATGACGTAGTAACAAAGCAACCTGCGCTGACGCGGTTTGATATTATGGCAGGTGAATCCTTGTGGCATACTATCTGTCGAGAATCACAGCTATGCCCTATCCATACATGTAAATATAAAAATAGATGTTCATATATTTTAGCTAAAAAAAACTGGCAGGAAGCAAACATCCTTGTTATGAATCATTATCTTTTTTTCTCCAATATTGCTGCTTCAAAGTCATTGGTGCCTGATTTTAAGGTTGTGGTGTTTGATGAAGCGCATTCCATTGAACGGATTGCTTCTAATCAACTTGGATTTGCAATTAATACTGAGCAGCTCAAAGAAAATTTGGAGCACATTATCAGACGCAGAAAAGGAGGCGCATTACTTGAAAGGGTTTTAACGTATGATATGATCAGTGAAGCAATGGAAGTTTTTGACAATGCACTGCGTCAGGTTCAGTTATCTAAAAAAATACTCAATGACATTGTAAAAAATTTACAAACACTGCGATTGCGGAACCCCCTTGCGGAATGTCTTCCCTTGCTCAAAGCTCTTGAGGAGGTTTTACGGTTATTTGAAAAAGCTGAACCAGAAACAATGGATGAGGATTTACGATTAGAATATGAATATCACAAAGCTTCGATAATGGACATATGGCATGATCTGGGGATGGCTGTATTTATGGATGAAGAAAGTTATGTGTACTGGCTTGAAAAAGAAAAAAATTCACAGGTTAATATTTTCATTTGTGGGCAGCCGCTGGATGTTGCCTCGATAATACATAAAGAGGTTTTGGATTATTATGACCATTGTTGTTTTGTTTCGGGAACGTTGAGCGTCAACAATTCATTTGAATATTTTAAACAAAGTATTGGATGTGATAATGCAGATACCTTAATTTTATCGTCGCCCTTTAATTTTACGACACAGTCGGTTCTGTTTATTGATACCAATGACATAGATCCAAACAGTGAAGAATTTATTGATGCTTCTGTGGCAAGACTTACGTTTATTGTCAATATGGTAAAGGGGCGCTGTCTTGTGCTATTTACATCATATACCATGCTTATAGGTGTATATGAAAAAATGAATGATACGATACCATACAAGATTTTTTCACAACATCGTGTCAATGCGTCTACGATATTACATGAGTATATCACATGCAGTAATGGGGTTCTTTTTGGGACACATTCATTCTGGCAGGGGATTGATTTGCCGGGTGATCTGGTGCGTGCGGTTATCATCATGAAGTTACCATTTGAGGCTCCTGATAGTCCTGTTGTGCAGGCAAAGATAGAGAAGATACAAAAAGAGGGGGGCAATCCTTTCATGAAGTATCAACTGCCGTATGCGGTGCTGTTGTTAAAACAGGGCTTTGGCAGGCTGATTCGCAAATCAACCGATAAAGGAGTTGTTGCTATTCTTGATTCGCGAATTGTAACAAAGGCGTATGGAAAGATATTTTTAGCTTCGCTTCCTGAAGCAAAAAAGGTGTACACGCTGGAAGAATTAGAGAAAGCATATACTGCTATGATGATGTAGTCTATTTATTGGGGGAATTGTTCCTGACAGACTTAAGCCCACCCATAAAGGATGAAAATGGAGCGCTATTAATACCATGTTGGGGGAGAGAGAAGCAATATCATGAGCTATCACCTAAAAACAAAAAAATGACAGGGCTATATATTCTTCAGAGCTTCTTCATTGGTTGCATAAATAGTGACAAAATCAGTAATGCCAACAATATCCATAACCTTGTTGAAATGTGGTGATAATCCGGTAAATACTACCTTACCGCCAAAGTCACCAAAATCCTGTATAATATTTATTAAGATTGCGATTCCGGCAGAATTGATGTACTTTGTTTTGGTAAAATCAATAATACAATAGAACGGTGCCTGTTTTTCTTTCAATTGCCGGTATTCATTCATAATATCAGCATCAGCCTCAGAGGTTATATCTCCTTCTAGAATCAATACAGGGATATTGCTCATTATTGTAGACGATACCCGATGAGTTTTTTCCATAATCCACACCTCTGAAAGTATTCTTTTGTTTATAATTCATGTATTCTTAAGCATAAATTGTCAAGAAAAAAAATCATGACAATGGTTCAAGGGGGGTATACTTTTCCAGAAATGTTTTGGTAAAACCATTGAGAAACTGTATGGTCAGTTTAACATTATCACCCTTTCCCTGTATAGCAGTAATTTTTCCTACACCAAACGAAGGGTGCTTAACCCTCTGGTTTACTGTATAGTGGGAGTCGTTATTGTGTAAGGCTGTGGCAGTTTGACTATTATTAGCGCGATAGTTATAGTTATTATTATTTGTTTTTGGCATATCCCAATTATTGTATGATGAGCTATAATGTTGAAACTGGCATAATGCTGGTGGGAGCTCGCTTATAAAACGCGATGCTTCTTTAAACTGTGTTGTTCCCCAGCTTCTCCGCAGTTCGGCGCTGGTTATAACCAGGCGGTCTTTTGCCCGTGTTATGCCAACATAGCACAAACGTCGCTCTTCTTCTATCCCTTCATCGCTGTCAATTGCATTGGCGTGAGGGAACAGCCCCTCTTCCATCCCTGTTAAAAAAACTACAGGAAATTCCAATCCCTTGGCGTTGTGAACAGTCATAAGAGTAATGGCGTTGTTTCCCTCTGGAGCGGTTGCATTGGTTTCGTCAGCAGGTGAAAGCAGTGAAATATCCTGTAAAAATTCAAACAGTGTTGCTTCAGGATGGAGGTGCTCATATTCAACAATGCTATTAACAAATGCATCGATATTTTCAAGCCTTCCCCGTGCTTCAATTGAATTTTCACTTTCAAGCGTACTTTTATACTGCGTATCGGTAAGGATGCTTATGCATATTTCCGAAAGCCTGTAATGAGACGGGATATCCTTAACCTTATCAATTAATTTCTGCATAAGTTCTTTAAAAGAATGGAGTGCGGGCGATAGTTTATATGAATAGTTCTGGTTGTTGGCAATGATATCCCATTCGGAAGTGGTATGGAGGTAAGCAGCATCACGCAACTTTTCAATTGTGGATGCTCCAATACCACGCGATGGTGTATTGATGATGCGAAGCAGTGAAACCGTGTCATCAGGGTTTGCCATAAACCGCATGTATGCCAGGATATCCTTAATTTCTTTTCGTTCGTAAAATTTAACGCTGCCGACAACAATATAGGGTAAATTTTCTCTTCTGCAGTGTTCTTCAAATATCCGCGATTGTGCGTTGGTGCGATAAAATATTGCAAAATCCCTGTTGGAGTACTGTTCAGTATGCTTTAAACTAACAATGGTGTTGATAACATACTCGGCTTCGCCATATTCATTATTAGCGGTGCATACGGTAATAGGTTCGCCATCACCGCGATGCGAGGTAAGCTTTTTGTCTTTGCGCCGGTAATTATTTTTAATAACGTATGAAGCTGCTTGCAAAATAGGGGCGGTTGAGCGATAGTTTTTGTGGAGGGTAATTACCTTTGCATCAGGATAGTCTTTCTCAAAGTTTAAGATATTGCGGATGTCAGCTCCACGCCATGAGTAGATTGACTGGTCATCGTCGCCCACCACACATATATTTTTTGTTTGTGATGCCAGGTATTTAGCAATGAGATACTGCGCAAAGTTGGTATCCTGATACTCATCAACCATGAAGTAGCGCCAGCGCGATTGTAATGTTGTAAGCACCTGGCTGTTGCGCAGCAACTGCACTGTATAGATTAAAAGGTCACTGAAATCCAGAGCATTGGATTGTTTCAGTTTTTGCTGATAGCTGGTAAATATCTCCTGAAAGTTGAATGAATGATATTTTGGCAATAGCAATGTTATATCGCCACCCTGTATGTAATGGCTGCTTTCCTTTATGCTGGAAATTTTTTCAGCAATCATCGAAGGTTTTACCGCTTTTGGGTCTATGTGTATATCATGTAATATATCTTTAATCAGTGATTCCTGGTCACGGCTGTCATAAATGGTAAAATTGGGAGCAATGCCTATTGCATCACCATGGCGTCGCAGTATATACACTGCTAATGCGTGGAAGGTCTTAATCATTACACTTTCGCCAATGGGACCTATCAGTCCTTTGATGCGGTTCCGCATCTCTTCAGCAGCTTTATTGGTGAAGGTTACTGCAACAATGGCATAGGGTGGTATGCCTGCAACTTTTATTAAATGAGCTATCCGGTAGGTAATAACCCGTGTTTTGCCCGAACCAGCTCCTGCCAGGATTAACAGCGGGCCATCACTATACGTAACGGCATTATATTGTTCTTCGTTAAGTTTTTGTAGTAAGTCCATAGAGTGTATTCAAACGGATTGTAGTATGACGATGACATAATTAATAATAATAAAAATACTGCAAGATAAAAAAGAAAAATTATAACCTGTGTAATGAAATTAATATTAATAATTGAAAAAAAAATAGTCTTGTATTATTCTATATTTTTTCATTACATATTCTATAAAATATACAACCGATTTAAAAGCAAAGAGGATGCGATGAGGAATATATATACCACAGTGTTGCTGATGGTTAGCATGGCATTAGCTTCAGGAGCTATCGCCCGGAATAATGATGAAGCTGCCAGCCAGTACAATGGTGCAGGCTTATATTGTTTAGAATCAGGTAATTATCAGAAAGCCTCTGAATATTTTATTGATGCAATACAATTAAATCCTGCCAATAAATTTTACTACAACAATTGCGCTGTTGCATGGATGAACATGGGAAGGTATGAGGATGCCATGGATATGTTGCAAATAGCGCTTGCTATTGATCCTCACTATGTAAAAGCATTGACCAATATGGCTATTGTTTGTTTTCACCTTTTGAAGTTTTCACGTGCCTATTATTATTATTCACAGGCAAGGACAGCCGATAGTATCTATACAAAAGAACGATTCCAGATGGCAAAGGTAATCGCTGGTGTTAAAAGGGTTTATGCCAGACATCCCGATAACAATGATTTACAACAGATTCTGAATCAGCTTGAGATATTACAACAACGTAAAAAAGATTTGCCATAGATTCAAAATAATTTTGAGCTGTCTAAAAGTATGGTTACCGGACCATCGTTAACAAGTATAACCTTCATATGAGCTTTAAATTTGCCGGTTACAACATGGGGATGTGCTGCTTTACACATTGCTACAAACGAATCAAAATATTCTGATGCTGTTTCAGGTTTCATGGCGTCAGAAAATGAAGGACGGCGTCCTTTGCGGGCATCACCGTAAAGTGTAAATTGGGGGATAAGTAAAAGCCCGCCGTGAACATCAGATAATGACAGGTTCATAAAGAAGCTGGCATCATCAAAAATTCGGATGCCTATAATTTTTTGACAGATATATTCTAAATCTTTTGTTGTGTCTGATGGTGCAAACCCTGCAAGTACTGCCAAACCTTTATTGATGGATGCTATGCTATTACCATCAACTTCCACGGAAGCCTGTAAAACACGCTGTATAACAGCACGCATTGTTTATGAAAGTTTTTTCTTTAAAGTGTTTTCAGGCTGTACGCCAATCATGCGCTCTATCTCTTTGCCATTATCAAAAAGTATAAGTGTTGGGATAGAAGATATACCATACCGTTGGGCTGTTTCAGGATTGTTATCGGTATTTACTTTTACAATCTTTGTTTTTGTTTCGGGATCCTGCGCTAATTTTTCCAGTATTGGCGTTTGCATGCGGCAGGGACCACACCATGGGGCCCAGAAATCAACCAGCACTTTACCGGCACATTCTAACACCTCGGCGTTAAAATTAGTGTCGTTTACTTCAAAAATAGTGCCCATAGTTACCTCCACAAGGAAATAGTAAGATACTATCATAGCATATGATTTTCAATAATTCCAGAAGTTTATTTTTTTGTTTATACAATTATGCTAAAAATACACGATGCAGTCAGGAAATGTCAATAGCAAAAAAAAATAATGTATAGATTGCCGGTATATACAAAACTATTCATTTTAAAGATGTATTTAATGGATTGGTTGTCCACCTCCAGAAATACCAGCACCCAAATAAACGTTTCGGAAAATAATCAGTACTATTTTTAATTTCTGCACTTAGCGGTATAGTGTATATCTCGGGTTTCGTTAATGTTAATAAGGCTTGATGAGTTTCGTTTAATGCAATATTGCTTGCACATGATCCATAAGCTGGTGTTATATAACCACCAATTTTTATGCTCTTTTCTTTTACGGTAAGTAACAAAAAACCCTTGTCAACTTTCCATATTCCCTTCATTGAATTTAATCTGGTGCCACAATCCATTGTACTGGTATGGTATTCAAATTTATTGTCAATAAAAAAAATAAATTTCTCAGGTATACCACTTGGCATTACTGGGAATGATAGCCATATCCCAATGAGTTTGGTATTAAGTTTTATATCGTTACTGTCAATATTTGTTGGGTTTTCAAAAGATTTTATTTTTTGAATACACTTTAAATCATCTTGTGTAAGCAATGTATCGATGTTTTCCCTTTCTGATTTATACCAATTAAATTGTTTAAAATGTTCTAAAAGGTCATTTGATCTAAATTTATAATTATATTTAGCAAAAATAAGATTCCGCAATAATTTGAGTTCATTTTTATTCAGTATGGCTAATTCAAATAATGTTAACTCTGGGGTCAATAGATTAATATCCCCATTATATATAGCTTGTATAGCCCTATTATTACTAATATCAGCGTAAGATATAGAATTGTAAATATGGTAATTGTTGTCAATGTTAGGAAAATCTTTGTTTTCCTGAGCTTGAATTTTTAAAAATGATAATAATGATAATAATGAGAATATTATGACTGTTATTATGATAAAAATTTTTTTCATATTTACCTCTAATACTTAATTATAATGTCTCTTCAATATATATGCTTAATAATCCATAATTTATGTATTACAAATATATGAAAAATAATACTATGATAAATCATACTATTATAATAGTAATTTCATATTTTTATTTGACAATAACTTTTTTATTCGTCAATAATTTAATTATGATGATTTACGTTTGAAGTTTATGTGATAGAGGCTTGTTTATGGAAAAGTTCATTAATTGTTTTAAGGTAATCTGGCTTTTTTTCTGGGCATCATTCATGAGTGTTGTTCTGTTTGTTCCCATGACAGTAGCGGCAGTATTTTCAGTGACAGGTAATTTAGCGTTTACCATATCAAAGATATGGGCATGGACAATGCTTATTGTGACAGGTGTAAAAGTAAGAGTTCATGGTCTGGAAAAGATTCAAAAAGGAACTCAATATGTCATCATAAGCAATCATCAGTCACAGTATGATATACTGGCTCTGGTTACTTCATTAAAAATTCAATTCAGATGGGTTATAAAAAAAGAATTGCTGTATATGCCATTGTTTGGCTGGGCACTCTATGCTTCTAAGAATGTATTTATTGACAGGGGCAACAGGGATAAGGCTATTGCAAGTATTAACAAAGCTGTTAGCAGATTGCCACAGGATGTAAGCCTTATGGTATTTGCTGAGGGTACTCGTTCAAACGATGGCAGATTGCAAAAATTTAAAAAAGGTGGATTTACCATAGCTATTGAACGAACCATGCCAATATTGCCGGTGGTGGTGAAAGGGAGCAGGCAGATATTGCCAAAGGGAAGCCTTGTTGTTAAGTCTGGAACGATAGATGTTGTGGTGTGTGATCCAATACCAACAGATGGTTATTCACATGATACCATCAATGAGTTAATAGATGTAATCCGCAGGGTGATTGAGCAGGAACTATTACGATAGATGGTAATAAATAAATACTATTGCTCACCATGAGCAGTGCCATCATTTACCATTTGTTGTATCATCTATGGCTTTAATTGTGTGCTTACCTGTATTCACAAAAAAAAATTTAAAAATTTAATCTTGACAAAATTTTAATACAATAGAGTCCAATTGTTCAATTGGTTAACTGCAATAAAAAATATGCTCAATACATTTTATTATGCGTAAAAGGAGATGATAATGCCCCGTGGATATTATATACCAGAAGGATATAAGCCAGTCCTTGATCTTCATAGCACTGAAAAGGCTATAAAAAAAATTAAAGATTTTTTTCAGCTTAATTTAGCATTTGAGCTTAATCTTATACGATTGACAGCACCTTTATTTGTATTGAAAGGTACGGGTATAAATGATGATTTGAATGGTGTT
>Ga0116145_1002365_pt1 | contig 17029 bp, 13 predicted proteins | sample AD_JPNHG1_MetaG_FD_89747 | JGI IMG/M metagenome (GOLD analysis project Ga0116145, IMG submission 89747) | Active sludge microbial communities of municipal wastewater-treating anaerobic digesters from Japan - AD_JPNHG1_MetaG | ecosystem: Engineered > Bioreactor > Anaerobic > Digestate | place... | reverse complement strand
GGATGTCCACAGATATATTCATCCTTCATCAGGTCTTTATCAATGATGAGCTGAATGTTGCTATAGGTATCGAATATGAGTTCAAGTGGTGTGATAATCAAGTTAATGTGTTTATCTGAATAAAAAACGATGAGTCCTCATAGCTCGGCTGTGAGGACTTTTTTGCATAATTCAATACCATAAAACAATTTCACGTATCTTTCACAGATTGGAAGCAAAGATTCCACATTTCAAAGTGATAATTCCACTTTCGTTCCATTATCTTCTCAAATATATGCGATATAATACAATCATAGAAACAAACACAACTCTCCCAGCGAAAGGAAGTATTATTATGAAAAAAACATATATTACATCAGCAATGATAATGGCATTAGCATTAGCTTCAATGACAGGATGCGGCGACCTATCTGTATCACAGAACACTTCATCAACTGCAAAGACAGCAACTTCTGTACCAGACACAAAAGAATCGGTCACAGCAGAAAAGTCAACTGAGTATTCTGCTGACGAAAGTGACGAAGCCATTGAAGTAAAACAGCTTTCAAACGAAACAGAGGAAACTACATACACTCAGCGGGACCTTGAACAGACCGCAGATACAAGTGAAGCACAGAATATAACAGTTGCCGATAATAAGACCATTTACATTACCGATGAGGGCGTGTATACTATAAGCGGCAGCGCTGAAAACTGCACTATCAGAATCAATGCAGAAGATTCCGCAAAGGTTCAGCTTGTACTCGACGGAGTAAATATCGATAATGAGAACTTTCCTGCTATATATGTTCTCTCAGCAGATAAGGTCTTCATAACCACTACCGACAGCGATAATACACTTACAGTCAGCGGACAGTTCACAGCTGACGGCGAGAACAACACCGACGCAGTCATTTACTCAAAGGATGACCTTGTACTCAACGGTACGGGCACTCTCAATGTTACATCAAACTACGGCAACGGTATCACATCAAAGGACGATATGAAGATAACAGGCGGCACATACAATATCAAGGCTGCTCTGGACGCATTCGAGGCTAACGACACTATCTCCATTTATGATGGAATATTCAATGTCACCACCAACAAAGATGGCTTCCACTGTGAGAATGACGAAGCAGAGGGTACTATCACTATTTCCGGCGGTTCATTCACTATCAACGGAACAAGTGACGGTATACAAGCTTGTGCAGTCCTTCAGATAGACGGCGGCGACTTCGATATTACAGCAGCAGAGGGTCTTGAAGCTACTTACATAGTTATCAACGACGGCAATATCAACATAAATGCCAGCGATGACGGTATCAACGCTGCAGCGAATACAACCGCTTACGAAACAGCAATAGTTTTCAACGGCGGAAATGTAAATGTTTCCATGGGACAGGGCGATACAGACGCCATCGACTCAAACGGCTCGATATATGTTAACGGCGGAACTATTAACATCACGGCACAGATGTCCTCCTTCGACTATGACAGAACAGCTGAATTCAACGGCGGTACTATCATAGTCAATGGACAGGAGGTCTCCGAGATACCGCAGAGCATGATGGGCGGCGGTATGCGCGGAGGTATGGGCGGAGGACGCCGAGGCTACTGAATTCCGCAAAGGAACGGTGATAAATATGGCAAATAACGATAAGACCTCTGTATATGAATGGGAGTATATGGACTCTTTTGACAGGATATGGTCACAGCAAAAACATCTGCCGGAGATCAAGTATTTTCTTGATACCGAATATTCATGGGCAAAAAACCAGTGCAGACCAAAAGTTGTGATACTCGGAACGGGTATCCCCGAGGAGCTTGCATACGCCTGCGGTGCAGCACCGTATTGGCTTATCGGAGGCAGTCTTGCTTCAACCGTCTGGTCGGATGAGCATGTTCCGAGAGATACCGATCCCGTCAGCCGTTCGATACTCGGATATATCAACAGACAAGGCACTGTGGATTTCTCCGATTCGTTGTTTATCATACCAATGACAAGCGACAGTATGCGTAAGATAGCCTATCAGCTCAAAACAGAAGGACGAACAATCTGCCTTGTGGATATTCCTCCCCAACGCAGTGACAGCAAATCTTCGGAGAAATGGCAACGGCAAATCCTTGATATGACGAAAGCAATATCCGAGCATACAGGCTCACGCATCACAAGAAGCAGCATGATTTCGGCAGCGCAAAGGATATCGAAAGCACGGTATGCACTGAATGCTTTTCTGAATATATCCCGTGACCGCCCTGATATCGTTCCCAATGCCACAAGACTGTTGATACAAGACAGCTATTACCGAACATTCAACATCAACGAATGGACATACCGTTTACAGATGCTGACTGCAAAAACGGCGGAACTTACAAGGCGTTATGCCTATGTCGGTCAAAGCAGACCGAAGGTCATGGTCATGGGTTCACCGATCATTTTTCCGAATTACAAGATTCCGTTTCTGATTGACGATGTGGGACTCAATCTGACAGATACCGTTGACAGCACTTTTCTGAAACAATACCTGATATACGAAAAAAGCGACCTTCACGGAAGCTATTCCCGTATCATAAAAAATATTGCTTCAGCGTGGTACAGCAGAGATGCATCATCGGCATTTGTCAGAAATGATTCAATGTATCATTACATTAAATGGCGAATCAATAAAAAGGATGTCGAGGGCGTTGTGTATCATGTGCTGAAAGGTCAGATAGAACAGGACTTTGAATTTGAACGCTTTGAAATGCTGTTTGCAGAATATGGCATACCTATGTTTCGATTGGAGACGGATTATCAGTATCAGGACATCGAGCAGCTTCGCATACGCCTTGAAGCATTCTCAGAAATGCTGACACAAAACCGCTATAAAGAGGTGAAACAGGCAAAATGAAGATAAAGAAAAAGATAATCATAGCTGCATTATCCTGTGCTGTTCTCGGAACAATTGCCTACTTCGCATACGTCTTTCCGTTCTATGAGTTCGAGCAGAATGACTACGATACAAGCCTTGACAAGATACTTTCCCTTGACTATCTGAAAACGCTTGCGCCGTTGTTCATCATCATCGGACTTTCGGCAATAGGTATCGTCACAACAGTATGTCTGAGAAAGCAGATGCTGAAAAAGGACAAGACTTACTCACGCTTTGCGGGCAGGGAAAAATCGGGAAACGCTCCGAAGCAAAAGCCTGTACCCTTTATGGTAATACGCTGGATAATGATGATAGGCTTCGGATTTATGATGATATGGGGCGGGCTGATATTCGGGCTAAAAATGTCAAGCGTCAGCATACCGATACTCTCCTGTCCGTGGAACACCGAGCAGATGACCGAATCAAGCTGCTACTACCTCTCGCACCTCAATGAGCTGTTTGAGCTGCCAATCAAAAGCATACTTCTCTTTTTCGGAAGCACACTGCTTTTCATCGTACTTCTCGGACGTACGATATGCGGTTTTCTATGCCCAATGGGGCTGATACAGGATATCATGGATAAGATACGCCAAAAGACAAAAACCGAAGGCATATCGGCAAACGAAAAGCTCTATTCAACACTTACCCCGATAAAATGGGCTATGCTGCTGATATTTATCGGGCTGTGTTTTGTAGGAGGAAACTTCTGCAACTTCTGTCCAGCGGTTGCAGTATCACCGATACTCGCAGGCATGAGCACCAGCCTTTATGTAAGCGGATTTCTGATGATATTCGTGCTTATCGGCGGATTTTTCAAGCGGAGACTTTTCTGCAATATCTGTCCGCTGGGATATCTCATAGGGCTATTTCACAAGATATCGCTGTTCCGAATCCAAAAGGACTGCACAGCCTGCACCGAATGTGGTGCTTGCTATGAAGCCTGCCCTATGGGGATAAAACAAATATACACTGAGAGAAACAAGACAAATGTTACAGATTCAAACTGCATAATGTGCGGCGAATGTGTGAAATGCTGTCCCGAAGATAAAGCTTTGTCACTGACCTGTGCAGGAATAAATCTGTACACATCATCAAGAAAAGATATCATGTCAGGATATACGCCAAAGAAAAAGTGAGATGAGAATAATGATTACAAGAGAACAGGAGCGCAAGGCTCGTCAGGATAAACGCTTTATCAGCAAAGAAACGCAGACTGCGGCTAAATATCTGCGGAGTATTGATGAACTTTCGGGTGCGCCCGACGGTATGAAGCCGTTTCTTGACACGCTGAATCGGATATATGTAGAAATGCAGGGATTAAACGCTACGCAAAAGACAATCGGTACATACTGCGTCATAGCTCCGCAGGAACTTATTTATGCAGCAGGAGCAGTTCCCGTCAAGCTGTGCAGCGGAAATTATACGGCATTTTTTGTGGGCGACGATATAGCACCCCGTGATGCTTGTCCCCTTGTAAAAGCTGTTGCAGGCTTCAAGAATACGGGTCTTATGCCTGTGTACGAAGACTGTTCGCTGATGATCGTTCCCGTGACCTGCGACTGCAAAAAGAAAATAGCAGGTATGCTCTCTGAACAATGCGAGGTCATGACGATGCACATACCGACATCTAAGGGCGACGATGAGATAGACGAATTCGTTTCACAGCTTTATGACATGGCGGCAAGGCTTGAAGATATTACGGGCAATCAAGTCACTTACGATTCGCTTGCGGAGGCTTTCCGTATCACGGGCAGGGCGCAGTATGAATTGTCGGAGTTTATACGGCTCAAAAAAGGAAACCCGTATCTGATACGCGGCACTCACGCCATGACGATAATGAACGCAGCGGCATATATGCCTGCGGAACAATGGGCAGACGCACTCCATTCCGTAAATGATTCGCTGAAAAACAAGGAAAAAAGCGGTCGGCTTGTAACAAACAAAAAGCTCCCGCGAATATTGCTTACGGGCTCGCCCATTGTGTTTCCTAATATGAAGATACCGCTGCTTATCGAGGAAATGGGCGGTATTGTTGCAGGTGACGAGACCTGTATGGGCGAACGTGGGCTGTACGATCCACCTGTTATCACAGATGACAGCTTTGACGGCATGATGAGGGCGTTGGCAAACCGTTCTCTGCGGCCGTGTCCATGTCCGACTTTTGCTGATAACTCACAGCGGATATACCGTCTGAAACAGTTGATAAAAGATAATGATATACAAGGCGTGATATATCACGTTCTACGGGGCTGTCTTGTGTACGATTTTGAATACAAGCGCATTGAAGAAGAACTAGGACAGCTTGGAATACCTGTGATACGTCTTGAAAGCGACTACAACGAGGAAGATGTTGAACAACTCCGAATACGCATAGAAGCCTTTATCGAGCTTATCAAGCTGAAACAGGAGCCTGAGAAGCGTAAGACTGGAAGGAGGTATCTCTGATGAAATACTATATCGGACTTGATGGCGGTTCGACCTATCTGAAAGCTGCTTTGATTGGCGGAGGCAAAGTAATAGACACAATGGTACGGAATACCGGTATCGACAATGACGGTACCGCAAGAAAACTCGCACGGGAACTGTGCGATAACAACGGGATATCGACCTCGGATATCGGCTATATCATGGCTACGGGTTACAGTCGAAAAGTGCTTGAGGTTGCAGACGATGATATTTCCGAGATAACCGCTCACGCCTACGGAGTACGTCTGACTGCACCAAAGGATTACCGCCCCGGAATGATAATCGATATTGGCGGGCAGGATTCAAAGATAATCTATCTCGACAGCAATTACGCAGTCAAAAATTTCAGCATGAACGACAAATGTGCCGCAGGAACGGGCAAGTTCATGGAGGTCATCGCACAGATACTTGAAACGACGATAGACAACGTGGGTTCACTGTCCCTTGAAGCAAAGAACCCCTGCGACATCAACAGTACCTGTGTGGTGTTCGCACAGTCGGAGGTCATATCCCTTGTGGCGAGAAAATATGACCGCCGTGATATTCTCGCAGGTATGCACATCTCAATGGCACGGCGTATTGTCAAGATGATGAAGAAGTCGGAAAAGGACGGTGATATTCTCATGACGGGCGGCGGTGCTTTGAATATCGGGCTTCACAAGGCGTTTGAGGAGGAACTGATGCGTGATGTTTATGTGGCTTCCTATCCGCAGTTCAACGGTGCGATAGGTGCAGCACTCATCGCCAGCGAAAGAGGGTGAACACATGGGCATTTCATTACTGCTTGAGAGCATGACAGCGGCAGCATCGGTCGGAATGGGCTGCGGAACCTGCTGCGGTTCGGGGATAAGTGCTACCTTATACGGCTATCTTATAACACATACAAAAGACGTAAAGCAGTCGGTCATGGCGTTCCTTGAATTCTTCTTCGGAAAGTTTCTTGCAGTGATACTGCTTTGCTGTGCGGCTTCACTTGTCGGCTCAAATATAATTGACGATTCGGGGCGTGTGTTCGGTGTGAAAGCAGCTGTCATCGTAGATGCTGTTATGCTTGCTATGGGGATATGGCTGCTTGCCGAATGGATAAGAGAAAGGCTCGGTTATTATAACTGCAAGAGCTGTAAAGCCTGCAAAACCGAATCCATTCCAGAAAAAAACACGCATCATGCCGCTTTGATAGGTATGGGATTCGGTTACGGTATATCACCTTGTGCGCCGCTGATACTGATAACAGGCTATGCGGCAACACTTCCCGTTGGCTTTGCAGCCGTACTCGGGACGGTATTCGCTCTGGCAAGCACAATCTCACCTGCATTGTTCATCATGCTTTTTTCGGGAGTGCTTGCGAAAGGAATGAGGAAAGAAATACCGCAGTATCTCACATGGTTCCGGCTTGGCTGCTATATCCTGCTGATCGCATTGTTTGCAGTCGGACTTGTTAAGGAGGTCATCACTTTATGAGAAAGAAAACATTAGCGGCGTTTGCGGCAGTGTATGCCGTAATCTGCCTGTCATACGGTGCAGTAAACGGTATTGATTTCCCTGTATCAACTGAAGCTGCAGAAGAATTATCCGCAGATGAAAGCGTAATATCCGAAACACAGGTAACAACAACGATTCCCGAAATAACAACACAGTCGACGGAAGAAGCAACTTCTTCTAAACGCAGAAATAAGCATGGCAAAAGAAATTCTTTCACAGAACCCGCAATAGAAGAAAAGCCTCAGACACAGACCGAAGCACTCGAAGAAACGCCCCAAGAGATCGTAACGGAGCAACCGGAAACTAAGGAAACAGATCAGCAAATAGAGGAATCCATCGAAGCTCCAACTGTGCCGACATTAGAAGAATACCTCGGTAAGCTGAGGTGCGGCGGCTGCGGTCACGGCTGTACTTTGCTGAATCCGAGGTGTATGCGGGGCGCAAGAAAACAAAGTTCTGCACAAAGTGAGTATCAGGAACTTTACGGCTGACATATTGAAAAAATGCTCCCTAACAGCTTTACAAAAGGGCGCTTTTCATGTATAATATTTACAATAATAACCGTGGAGGTGTACCATGCCGAGGATACTTATAGTTGATGATGAGCCGAATATAGTAACTCTCATAAGCCGTTACGCTCAGCGTGAAGGATACAATATCGTTACAGCTTCTGACGGAAGAGAAGCCATAGACAAGTGCCAAAGCGAGGATTTCGACGTTATAATCATGGACGTTATGATGCCAGATACGGACGGTTTCACAGCCTGCAAGAAAATAAAGGAATTCAAGGACGTTCCTGTGATAATGCTCTCCGCAAGAGGTACGGAGTTTGACAAGATCTTCGGCTTTGAGGTAGGCGTTGACGATTATGTCACCAAACCATTTTCGCCTATGGAACTTATGGCTCGCATCAAAGTAATACTCAGTCACAGCAAAAGTACAGAACAAAAATCCGACAATGGAAAGCTTACTGTCGGTGGAATTGAGATTGACACGCTCGGACTGACGGTTACTGTTGACGGCGAAAAGGCTGATCTGACCGCCAAAGAGTATTCACTTCTGCTGTTACTGGTGAAAAATAAGGGCATAGTCCTTTCTCGTGACAAAATACTCAATGAGGTATGGGGCTATGACAGTTTCGGCGTTGACAGAACTGTTGACTGGCAGATAAAGCTTCTTCGCAGCAAGCTTGGAGCATATCGTGACAGCATTAAAACCGTGCGAGGGGTGGGATATAAATTTGAAGTGTAAAACAAATTCATTCCGAAAAAAGCTACTCAGCTACTTCATGTTTTTTACTGTTGTCATATTCACTGTTCTGTGGCTTTTGCAGACGGTTTTTCTGCAAAAATTCTATAATGGCATGATAATCAAAAACACTGTAAAGGTCGCTGATAAAATAAGTGAAGAAAGCCAGAACAGTGATATCACGTCGTACATCGACGATGTATCCCGGAGCAATTCCATACTTGTATTCGTTACAGACACTGACGGTAATATCATTTACAGTTCCGACGAATACAAAAAGGGACACAAATTCAGAAATGACCGTATTGAAATGGATGATACCCTTATAGAAATGGGGAGACATGATCATTATCGGGAACTGCCCATAAACTATGATGAATTTCTCAGCGCTGTCAATTCCTCCGACAACGGCGAATCCGAGATAAAGAACGAAGACAGTTATGTTTATGGCAGGTTGATAGATTTCTATGGCAGCGATGAAAAAGTTGTTCTTTACATTGGAACTACTCTCAATGCTGTCGGATCGACTGCACGAATCATACGCATACAGCTCATATGGGTAACGCTGCTGTCAATAATCATAGCTTTTGTACTCGCACTGTTTATGTCCAAAAGTTTTTCAAAGCCTGTTTCGCAGCTCAATGAGAAAGCTCACAAGCTTAGCGAAAATGATAATAATGTGGATTTCAATAAAGGCTTTTGCACGGAGCTTGACGAGCTGAACAAAACCCTTGATACTACTTCCGAAAAGCTAAAAAAGAGCAAGGATTTCCAGAATGAACTTCTTGCAAACGTCTCCCACGATCTACGCACTCCGCTTACAATGATAAAGGGATACGCTGAAATGATAAGGGATATCTCCCGTGAGGATGAAAAGCAGTGTGCGGAGGATGTCGCTGTTATTGTAGAGGAAACAGACAGGCTTACAGCTCTTGTGAATGAGATACTTGAATACTCTGAACTGCAAATGTCCGACAGTGAAACTGAGATGAATGACGTTAATCTCAGTGAAACCGTATCATCTGTGGCTGACAGCTTTGAAAAGCTGTATTCAAAAGACGGCTACATCTTTGAGCGCATTATTGCCGATGATATCCACATCAAAGGCAATGTCTCACGGCTGCAAAGAGCGATTTACAACCTACTGGACAACGCTGTCCGCCATGCAGGCGAGGACAAATTGGTAGGTATTACGCTGAAAACTGATAATGAAAAGGCTATTATTGAGATATCCGACCGCGGCAGCGGTATCGCTCCTGACGAGCTTGAACACATATGGGACAGATACTATACCAAGCGTCAGCGCAGCGGTAGGGGCGTTTCCGGTCTGGGACTTGCTATTGTAAAGCAGATCATCAGCCAGCATAACGGCATTTGCAGGGCTGAATCCGTGGTAGGTACGGGCAGCGTTTTCAGTATTGAACTAAAAAGCATTTAAAGCAGAGAAAATATGTAAATGGTAGGTTCAGGCGATACGATATTGATTGTTGAATATTGAACTAAATACATTTCCGCACCACTGAAATAGTCAACAGTGGTGCGGATTTCGCTTTATATTTCATTCAATCGGCAGATCTATAAATGATGGTTCATGCTTAGCAGCACGAACATATTTGAGCATATCATCGCGGAGCAGGCGGACTGTCGAAGTATTGATACCAGGATGTCCACAGATGTACTCATCACTCATAAGTTCGTTATCTATGACGAGCTGAATGTTATTATCGGTATCGTATATAAGCTCCAGCGCTGATACAGAGCCGGGGATAGTATGCAGATACTCCTGCATCTTGTCTGCTTCCGCAAAAGAGAGTCGAGCGCAGTTTAGTTGCGATGTCAGAAACTTCGTCTTGAACGGCTTGTCTCCAGGCATTAGCAGCATATAGAAGCTTGTCTTCTGACGGTTACAGAGAAACAAGTTCTTGCATATCTTAGCACCAAGTACCTTTTCGATAGCAAGACAATCCTCCATAGTATCTGCGTGGTCGTGATCAGCTCGCTTGTATTCTATACCAAGAGCATTGAGTTTATCATATATAGCCATTTCAACGTCAGAGCGTTCATCTGTCGGACGTCCGCTGTAAAGTGTATTATCAATATTCATATTAAAGCTCCTTTACCAGTTATCGCGCATAAGGAAATCCGCTATATGCACTATCTCGATACCGTTATCGTTCCCTAAAGCGAGTGTATCGCGGCAGACCACGTATTTATGGTAGTGATCCTTTATATCCATAAGATTTGCAGTCTCACGGTCGGATCCGTCGGGAAGCTGAACACAGACCTGAACATATATCCTTTCATCTCTTCGAACGGCAACAAAGTCGATCTCTTTGGTATTGTTCTTGCCAATGTAGACATCATAACCCCTGCGCTTCATTTCGAGGTATACTATATTCTCGAATACAGCTGAAAGCATTTTTGTATCGAAGCCCATCTGACTGTACTTGATAGAAATATCAGAAAGATAGTATTTTTCCTGAGTTTTGAGCACTGCCTTCCCCTGAAGATCGTAACGCTGACAAGGATAAATGATGAACGCTTCACCCAGCCACTTCAGATAGTTGTAGATAGTCTCAACAGAAAGACTGCGATTCTCACTTTTCAGGAACTTCACTATCGTATTCGCCGAGAAGGTCATACCAACATTTTCAATCACATAACGGACAACTCTGTCGAACAGCTCTTTATTGCGTATCTTATGACGCTTGGAGATATCTCTTGTGATGACGGATGCGTATATACCTTCAACGATCTGATACGCAGACTTAGTATCGAAGCTGCTGATACCAACAAGAGGGAAACCGCCGTACTGAACATATTCATCAAATACGTCTCTTGCCTGAGACACATCTTTATTCTTGAAAGTCAGGTACTCACGAAGCGAAAGAGTATATACAGGGATCGTCACATATCTTCCGGTGAGGTATGTGGATATTTCGCTCGACATCAGCTTGCTGTTTGAACCGGTGATATATATATCAACATCGCTGTTTTCAAGAAGGTCGTTAATGACCTTCTCCCAACCTTTTATTTCCTGTAATTCATCAAGAAGCAGGTAGCATCGTCCTTTACCAGATATATCTTTTTTTAAGTCAGAATACATATCCTTTGTAGAAAAATCTTCATACATGATCTCGTTGTATCTGCGTTCAATGATGTTTTCTTTTGAAACTCCGTGCTTTACGAGTTCATCAGCTAACATTTCAAGTATAGTGGATTTACCGCAGCGACGAACACCGGCGAGTATCTTAACAATTGGAGAGTCTATAAATGGCTCCATTGCGTTAATATAAGCAGGTCTGAGTATCATAGTATCACTTCCTTTTTATCAATATACCATAAATAGTTGCAAGTGTCAAGACGTTTTTCCGATATAGAAGAAAAAAGTCCTAAAAGCAATCTGAACTTTCGACATTATAGAAGCTTTAGGAGAATGTCAAGGGATCAGACAGATTATTCCTAAATACTATTATCTGTTAAGAGATAAGTTTATGCGTTAAAAAAGAGAAGCCTCCACAGGGAGGCTATGATAATCAATAAAATGATAAAATAATGATATCAGGCTCTTGAAACGAGGAAAAACTGTTGAAAAACATGTACAAGTTCGGGTCAATTCAAGTGTGGAAAATCTGTGGAAAAATCGTTTTATTCATCGCCTGAAATGGCGATATATCGGCGAAAACGTGGTATCGCTGATTGGGCTGCCGTGGCAGACAAACATAACTTTTATCATACGTTTTTTCCTCTCTGATTTGCTCTGCTTTGCCGTATTTTGCGTGGTATATCGAAGCTTTTCTTTCCTACTACCAATTTGGCAGAACGGAGCGAAAACTACAAAACGCGGCAAGTTTTAGCAAATTGCGGACGTCGTTAGTAGTAAAATAGAAGTAGAAATCGGGGTGTTTTACTACTAAGAATTTTGAGCCAATTTCTATACATAAAGCGGTGTGACGCATTGAATCGTTGCTAACACCATCAATTATCCGAAAACTCACTAACAACTATAATTTTTCCAATAATATGCTTATTAAAAGTTTCAAGTTCATCAGTAGGAATCCATAGCTCCTGATGATAGCTTCTTCCTACAGTTTGAATTTCAAATTGCGAACAGTAATCATCATCAACTTCAAACTTTGTAACATATCCTTTATGGTCAGATGTGTCCTTAACATTCCATTTTTCTGCTATTTCCTGAGCGTATTTCTCATTGAGAACTGGATAAAAAATAGGCTGTTCCGGCAGTCTTGGAGGAAAACATTTATATCCGCTTTGTTTAATTAGCATAAGTTCTGCTGTTCCGACAGGTCTAAACAATATCATACTTTATCCCTCTCTGTTTCTCTTGTTATGGTTTTCGTAACTTATCTATAATTATACCATAACCCTTCCATTTCATCAAGTCAAAACGGGCAAAAACATCTCACCGAAGCTGTTGCATTTTTACACCGAAACCGGGTAATATCAAATACCTTTTTCATTATTAGCACATAATTTGAATGAATCGCACAAAATACCGCAATAAATGAAAAGTTTTTAAGATAACTTTAAGACTAATTTAAGAATTAATTATTATTATGAAGATATCAATTTAAAGAAGCATTGATCACGATAAGGAGGAATGATAAAAATGAAATTCAAACGTATTCTGGCCAGTGCAATGACCGCCTGCATTATCGGCACTGCTGCTGCCATCTCAGCAACAGTTTCAGCCGCTTCCGGAGATCTTGTATATGGCGATGCGAACTGTGACGGCAATGTACAGATGGCGGATGCTGTACTTATTATGCAATCACTTTCAAACGGCGAAAAATTCGGCCTGGACGGAACAGATCCTACACACATCACAGAAGAAGGTTCAGACCGTGGAGATGTTGCAGACCGTGGAAACGGAATAACTGCAAATGATGCCCTTACTATCCAGAAGTATCTGCTCGGCATCGTAAAAACTATGCCCGAATCATATTCGCCCGGATATAACATTACCACCACAACTGCTCCGCCGATCATACAGACCACAACTACCACTACCGCAGAACCGGTTGTAACCGTTCCGAAGGAAGATGTAAATACCAAAATACATCTGAACGGTTCATCGATCACTGTTGACGGAAAATATGCTTCTGCAAACGGCAGCAAGGTCACTATCTCCCATTCCGGAACCTACACCATTGACGGTACTCTCAGGGACGGACAGATCTACGTAGAGATCCCTGATGACAAGACTGATCCGGATACAGTAAAGCTTGTGCTGAACGGCGTGGACATAACCGGCGGAAGCGCTCCGGCACTCTTTGTTAAAAACGCAGATAAGACTTCAATAACCGCAGCAGACGGTACTGAAAATACTATTTCCGACACAGAAAACACCTATCCCGGCGACCAGGCTGAAAACGCAGTTATCGAAGCCAAGGACGATCTCACCTTCAAGGGCGATAAGGAAGGCACTGGCGTTCTTACGATCAATGCACACGTTCAGCCTGCTGTATCATGCAATAACGATATAAAGATCACAGGCGGAAACATCTATATCAATGCCACTAACAAGACTGACGGCAACTGTGCTGTAAAGGGCAAGACCTCTGTTACAGTCAAAGGCGGAAAGCTTGAGATAATAGCTGAAGGCGACGGTCTCAAATCATCAAAGGGAAATGTTGCTATCGAAGGCGGAGAGCTTACAATAAAGAGCAGCAAGGATGCTATCCAGGCCGAGACCTCTCTCCTCATATCCGGCGGAGATACAACAGCATTCGGCGACAGAGGCCTGACCTGTCCGGGAACCATCGATATCACCGGCGGAAACCTCATCGCTGCAGCTTATGATAACCAGTGCGAGAACCTTTCCTCCACATCTCAGGCAACTATTACGCTGGACTTCACAAAGGAATGGTCAAAGAACAATCCTGTTACTCTGACTGACCTTTCCAATAACGTTATCATTGAGAAAAACGCTCTCAGAAAGTACAAATTCGCTGTTATCTCTTCTTCCGATATAAACAGCAGCACTGAATACAAGGTGTTCGCAGGCGGTATAAAGATGAAGCACAGCACCGGCAGCACATTCAAGGGCGGATCGCCTGCCGGATACAAGGATGTCAACAACGATATGGACAATGATGAGCAGCTCTACAGCACTCTGTTCGATCAGAATATTATCCACACCGTGGACATAAAAATGTCAGACAGCGAATGGAATTCCCTTCTGGCTTCTGCTCAGAAAGAAGAATGGCATCCCTGCGATGTTGTTATCGACGGCGAAGAATTAAAGAATGTAGGTATCAGAACTAAGGGCAACAGTTCACTTATGATGGTGCAGAACGGCAAATACAGCTTCCGCTTCAAGCTCGATAAGTACGACAAGTACACAAACTACCACGGACTTACCGAATTCTGTATCAACAATATGTACTCTGACAATTCATGTATGAGAGATATCCTCTGCTATAACGCTATGTATGCCATAGACGGTGTCGCTCCCCTTTCAGCACATTCAGATGTCCTTCTGAACGGCAAGCTGTACAGCTTCTATATGATCGCTGAACAGCCGGGCACAACTCTTGCTGAACGCTATGCGATCGACGACGACTCTAACCTTTACAAGGCTACAGAAAGAAGCGAGCAGGGCGGCGGCTTATTCGGCGGAGACGGTGACAGCTACAGCACATTCACTCAGAAGATGCCTGTAAGCAATCTCGATCTTAAATTCGGCAATGACGAACAGCTCCAGCATCTTGAAGAGCTGAAAACTGCCATAAATCAGGTCAGCACATCAAATTACAAGTTCATTGAGGATATAATGGATGTCCCAAGCTTCCTTAAGGGATTTGCAGTTAACTCAGTAATGTGCAACTACGACAGCTATAACGGCTCACTCGCTCATAACTACTACCTTATGTATACAGGCGGAAAGCACTATTTCGTTGGCTGGGACTACAATCTCTGCCTCGGAAACTTCACAGACGGTGCAGGTGCTGTAAACTCAGACGTAAAAACAAGTCTCTATCAGGCTACAGTTGATAAGCGTCCTTTTGCAAAGCTTCTCCAGATACCAGAATACTATGATATGTACATAGGCTATGTGAATGATATAATGAAACTCTATAATGATCCAGAGAAATATGTTGCAAATTATGCTGACAGGATACGTTCACACGTTCAGGCTGATCCGCTTGCAGGCTTTACTGTTGACCAGTTCAACAAGAGCACTTCAAAGAGCGCAGAGGGCCTCCAGGTAAACAATAACAACGGAGGACAGTGGGGCGGCTTCTTCGGAGGCGGCTTCGGAGGAGGCTTTGGAGGAGGCTTTGGCGGCGGTTTCGGCGGCGGAGGCGGAGGCTTCTTCGGAAGCGGCAATATCTCTGTCGTAGACTTCCTCATCAAGCGCTTCGAGGTCATAAATACTTCACTCAGATAATAATAAAAACAGCAAACGCTGCACAGCATTAAGCGTGATAAACATATAACATTTATACCTTAGTTATTCAGGGAGGATCTTTTTGAAAAAGGATCCTCCCTGAAACTTTATGTCTCTTATTTCATCCGGAAAGTTTTCCACGATTAACCGGATCATACTGCTGAATAATCAGCCCGCTGACACTGTAAAGCATTTTCTCTGCCTGTAAAAAGCACGGGATATATAACCGGAAATTTTTAAATATTTAATTTTAATTATTGCTTGACAATATGCTTTAATTGTGATACATTATTAATATAACCAATTTATGTAAAAAACTATGTAATTTTTTGTCTTCTTTAATGACAGTAATAAAGGGGTATGGATAAATTGTTTTCAAAAATAGCATCAGCATTTTTTCTCGCATCAGCCCTATGTCTCTGTTCCCCCGGAATCAGGGCTCATGCCGCAGAAAATGTACAGGACGGCGTTAAACTGTCCATAACAACAGACAGATCTGATTATGAACTCGGCGATAATATAATTGCCAAGATAAGCCTTGAAAATAACAGCGGCAATGATATAACTGATATTTCTATTGAAAGCACAGTTCCGGAGGGCTATCATCTTGAGGAAGGCAAGAGCTCTGTACTGAGATCAACATATATAATGTCAGGCAATTCGATCAGTTCCGAACTCGTTTTTATTCCTGACAAAGCTGAAAATGAGCCAACAGAAAAAGAGACTGTTACAACTGCTGCGGCTGATAAGGACGATGTTCATGAAACAACGGTCACAGCTGCCGTTTCTCAGACAAGCATCACTTCTGTCACTTCAACTTCGGTAAGTGACAGCGAAAGCAATAAAAAAGGGAGCAATATGCCCCTCATCCTTGCCATTATCGGAGGTATCGTTATTCCGGCAGCAGTTGCCGCAGTGATAATCTTCAAAAAGAAAGGCGTAAAAACCGGTATAATGATCCTGCTTTGTGTAACATCAGCAGGTACGTTGTATCCGTTGCAGGCAAAGGCCGATGAAGAGGATCTTTCCATGTCAGTGACCGAAGAAGTAACTGTTGACGGCAAGACCTATGAACTGGCGTTATCCGCTAAGTATACCATGCAAACAGAGGATATGCAGGCAGTCGTTGAAGAATATTATTCAAACAATTCTGAAGAGATTGTCGCCGTTGAAGAGGTACAGGAAGCCGAAAACGTATTCAGCGAAAAAGAAGTGATCGAGTTCCTGGCTGAAAGAGGATTCACAGAATATCCTGTAACTTATGATTTCAATATGGACGGCACCTATACTGACGAAGCAGAAGCTTCTGCTGATTCAGATGAAAAGCACCCCATGTATCAGACCTATTTCGTAGGTGAAGATGGTTCAGTCTGGTCAATCTTCATCGTAGGCCGGACTATTACAGCAAATCCTGCTTCCTACAACCTGGAATCAGATAATGATGCTCAGGTGCTGGTATCGGAAACAGAGACACTTACAAGCTATACCGAAATGGGCAATAAGCTTTACACCACTATCCCGAAAG
>Ga0116145_1002355_pt1 | contig 17063 bp, 11 predicted proteins | sample AD_JPNHG1_MetaG_FD_89747 | JGI IMG/M metagenome (GOLD analysis project Ga0116145, IMG submission 89747) | Active sludge microbial communities of municipal wastewater-treating anaerobic digesters from Japan - AD_JPNHG1_MetaG | ecosystem: Engineered > Bioreactor > Anaerobic > Digestate | place... | reverse complement strand
ACTTTTTATCAGGTTTAATCCTAAAATTTTAAAATTTTCATTTTTTTCTAAACTTTCTATAACAATAGGAATACTTAATAAATTCGCAGGGTTAACAATTGCATCAACATTATTTGATTGATCAACAGGATTTTTGAAATATGCCTTTAATATAAAGTTTTGATCATTCAAGAAAATTGCATAGGTAGAAGCTATAAAAATAATTATAAATATTACAATTGTAAAAATTTTTTTATCAGGCAAAGAGATCATAAAGGCTAAACTTACCAATGATATAATAACAAAAATAAAAATTGAGTTTTTATCGATATTTTTCTTATCAAAATAATGAAGAATGGTGGTCGACATCAAATTATAATAATTCGGATTGTATTGATCTAAAATTTTATAATATGTATTTTTTGCCTGAGGGTCAATAATTTCATAGAAATATTTTTCATTAAAATTATAATTTATAAAATCTTTTTCTGCATATTTATTTGTTTTTACCTTATATTCATATTTATAAATATCTTTAGAATCAAATTCTATAACAAGTTCAATTCTTGCAAAATCTGGACTGCAGTAAAAATAACATAAAAAATTCTTTATATAATAATCTAATTTTGCATTAAATATTAATTCTTTTTTATTTTCATAAGTATATGCAAATATCTTAAATACAGCTTTATTTTGATAATTTAGGTTAGATAATTTAATTAAATTCAACTTGAAACTTTGGATCTCATCAAAACTCATTACTGGTTCTGCTTTTAAGTTTATAGATAAAATTATAGATAAAAATAAAAATAAAATGATATTTACTGAAATGTATAAAAGGATTAAATAAATCTTTATTCTGTACTCTTTTTTGTTCATTTTTTAAAAATCCTAAGAAAATATGTTGTTAAAATCGAACTTAGAAAAAATAAAATTAACCATAAATTTGCTGAATAATATTTTCTAAAAGTCATTTTTTTATTATTGTAAGCATAAATAATTGATGAATAATTGTTAGAAACTGATTTGCCATTAAAATAAACTGGAATTTTAAGCATAGTATTTCCCATGTCTTTAATCTGTAAAGTATAAAGTCCGCTATCAATTGTAGAAATGGAAAAAGAAAAATAACCCGAAGTTAATTTATTTAATGAATATTGGTAAACCTTTTCCTGATTAAAGAACAATATACCTTCGGGTTGATATAGATCGGGTGAGTTTATTAAAACAGAAAATCCCGAAGCTGTTTCAATGACAGAAACTTTATTTATAAGATTCGATATCTGACTCTCAATATACTTATTAAAAATAAGTTTAACATAATTTTTATTAAAAAGATTTTTTGTATATATACCTTTTGAATCAGAAAGAAATACTGCAACCCCTTTTGAACCTTTTTTTATAAAAGCAAATAGTGGGTCATCATATTGATTTTTCAAAATAACATTGGATTTTTCTTTACTTGTTGTAATGTTCATGCCCGATATCTGAGCCACAGGATCTTTGTATGAATCAAATATAGTATAATTTTGCTTTAAAAATGGGGGTCTTGCTATCCTTTTCCTGTCTTCGAATAAAATAGTAGGAATAGCATTAAATGAATTGGCTGAATAGATATTACCACCGGTAACTTTTGCTATCTTTTCAGCTAATGATGAGTTTATATCTGTTCCTATTTGAATAACAGAAATAGTTATATCGTTTTCAACTGCATAGCTAAGAATATTATCCCAGGAAGCTGGTTTTGTTTGAAAATCAGAGATTATCACAACATGACGATTGACTGAAGATACTCTTAAAAGGTCTTTCAATCCTTTTTCAAGACAGGGAGCAAGATCTGTACCACCGGTTGCCTCTATTTTATCGAATGAAAAGAAAGTTGAAACCTCTTTTACAGGCATAAAGTTGAATAGTTTTTCAAATTGATCCCAGAATAAATATATACTAACAAGATCTTCGGGTTTTAAGTTTACAAGCATCTGACTTGCTGAAACTTTTGCTATAGAAAGCTTTTCCCCCATCATAGACGATGATACATCCAATAAAAGTAAAATTGCTACCTTTGGATCCTGCTTCAATGATTTTGGATTCAATTCTATTGGCAAAATAGACTCAATTATTGGATTATCATCAACTTTACCTATCTCTTTAGCTTCAGATATAAAAAATAATCCAAAATTATCTTCATTATATCCATCAACTATTTTTTTTGAGATATCTTCATCAAGTTTTTTCAAAGGAATCCCATCGAATATTAATAAAGAGTATTGATTTAAGTTCTTACTTTTCAATTCACTTAAATCTATTTTCTCTGCATTAAGTAGCTGATCAAAATATCCTTTAGATTTATCTTCACTTATAAATAAGATGTTTTTGTCAAGTTCTTCGGTCAGCGCAATTGAAAACAAAGATATTTCTTCTTTTTCTCCATTTAAATCCAAAATAAAGTCTATTTTTTTTTCATTTGAATATGAATAATAAAATTCTAAGATATTTGCATTTTTAATAATATCATTAATAGATTTACTTTCCAAAAGGATCTTTTTATTATCTTGAAATTTATATATATTTATTTGCTTAAAATCATTAATATAATCTGAAAGCAATATATTTACCCTGATTTTCTTTTCATTTAAAAAATGTTTGGTACTTATAGAAACAATAGGATCTTTTTTTAATTCTTTTTCTACAATTATTTCTATTGGAATTCCTCTTTCTTTTTGTAAGAGGTTAACAAATTCATATTCTTGTGCAAAAGGATAAAAAGGAAGTATAATCTTTGTCTTCTCATACCATCTGGTATAGTTTAAGCAAAATTTAACAAAATCATAGAAATTAATCTTATTCTCTATCTCAAAATTTTTTAAAAACTGATCAAGTTTTTCTTCTGAATTAAAATGATTTTCATTAAGATTAATCTTTGAATTGCCATTGAAAATTGTAATTCTACCATATTTTTTAAGAATAGAAAAATAATAATCTGAGTTTAAATAACTTAGATATACAGTAAAATAATGATTTTGCAAAATATTTGCAGGTAACAAAGAAGGCAAATTAAAAAATGATAGTAACAAAAACAATAAAGGAAAAATAAAAATAATATTTTTTTTCATCAATTTTTATTAAGTATTTCAATAGCCTTCTGTGAAAAATTTAAAAGACTTGATGATTTATTTAATGCAGAAAGTTCAGAGCAAACTCTTTCTAATTTTTTTACAACTTCTGCTTTAAACTCTGGATCAAAAAGTTGTTCTATTCTTCTTATCATCTCTTTAACATTGCATTTTTTTTGCAATAGCTCAGGTGCTATCTCCTCGCCTGCTAAAATATTACTCATTCCAACATGATTTGTTTTAACAAGCATTTTTCCTATAAAAAAAGTTGTTGCAGAAACCTTATAACATATAATATGAGGAATTTTAAGAAGCAATGCCTCGAGTGTTGCACTTCCTGAAGCCATTAAAACAAATTTTGCATCTTTATAAAGTGAATAATAGCATTTATCCAATATTTTTATATATCTTCTACTACCAACCTGCTCTTTTATTTTTGGTAAAAATTTATTATTTGCAACAGGAAGATAAGCATAAAGTTTATATTTATCATATAGATAATCAGCAACTTTTAAAAAAGGATCAAGTAAATTTTTTATCTCCTGATCTCTTGAGCCAGGAAGTAAAAAATAAAACTTATCAAAGTAAGCATCTTCTGGTGGTTTTTCAGATAGTTTTTCTTCAAGATATTCTTTGTCAAAAAATGGATGCCCGTAGAAAAATGCATTTTCAGTTAGTTTTGAATATTCTTTATAATCAGGTAAAAATGGCACAAAAAAATAATCAATTATTTTTACAAGTTTTTTACCACTTGATTTACCCCATATAGAAAGAGGGGGTGGAAAATAATATATTGTTTTTATTCCAAGTTTTTTAAGTTCTTTGGCAAAAGGAATATTAAATCCCTGATTATCTATTAAAATAGCTAAGTCTGGCCTATTTTCTTCTTTTGTTATAAAATCTAAAGCCTTTTTCATAACAACAAAATGATCAAAAATATATGGAATAGACTCTAAAAAGCCTACAGAAGATCTATGGGTAAAATCAAAGATAATCCTAACACCAACTTCTTCTAAAAATCTTCCTCCAAAACCATAAAATTCAATGGAATCATCAAGTTTTTTTATCTGTTTAATTAAAAGTGATCCTTGAAGATCTCCTGAAACTTCTCCTGCAGATATAAATATTTTTTTACCCATAATTTTTCCTGAATTAATTTATATTTTATTATAAAATATCTACTCTTTATAACCAAATTTTCTTAACAAATTATGCCTTTCTTTCTTTTTATTTTCATCTTCAACGCCTAAAGGTGATTGCCCATCAATAACACCTAATACACCTCTTCCTTTTTCATTTTCAGCTACAATGACAGAAACTTCATTTGCCGTTGCACAAAAGATATTACAGACCTCTGGAATAAATTTTATTGCATTAAGTATCTGTATGGGATAAATATTTTTTAAGACTATGCAAAAAATATGCCCAGCTCCTATTTCTTTACAATTTTCTATAGCTAAATCTATCGCTTCTTTATTTGTTCCAGTATATCTTATAAGTCTATCAGTTGAAGCTTCATTAAAGGCAATACCAAACTCTCCTGAAGGGGAAATGTTTTTGATTGCTTCATAAATATCTTCAACACTTTTTATAAAATGAGTCTGACCAATTATGATATTATCATTTTCATTTTTCTTAATCTTAACTTCAAAGATATTCATAAAAACCTCCTTTATCTCTTTTTCTTTTATTTATTTCTTATTCCATTAAATTTTTTCTTCTATTTGCAATATATTTTTTATTTTAATTTTTTTATCATCCAAGAATTTACTCATAAATAACTCTTATATTTTTGATATCGATAATAGGTATCTTATTTTCTTCAACAGATAAGATCTTACCGAAAATTTCAACCTGTTGCTTTACAAAAAGAGGATAGGATTTAGGTAATATGCATTTAGCTATTCCATCTATATATATAGGATTTTTAGAATAAATCATTACAGAAAAATTTAAATCATCTATAATCTCATAGACAATTGCTTTCCACTGAATAAATAGATTAGAATAAAGTATTGGATTTTGAATAACCTCATTAAATGTAGGATTATAGATCAATTTATTGAAAAAAGGCTCTGTTAAAAGATTTTCAAGGTTTTTTGATTTTTCTTTATATTTCTTATCTGCATTGGAAAAAATTATTTTATTTAATAGTAATCTTGCGTTGTTGTAATCTGATTGAGTAATATATTTTTTTGCAAGTGCTAAATCTTTTTCTACCTGTTTATTATCTTTATATTGATAAATGATAGTAATAGGAAGAATAGATTGCTTTTCTAAATTGATATTATTATTTACAAATTGGCTCGCACCTTCATTTTTATTATCTTTTGATCTGAAATTCCCTAAACTTAAAACTAAAAAAATGCCAAAGATAACAATAATCGATATAGAAAGAAGAATAACCACTTTATTTTTATTAAAAGAATTAAAATTAAAAATATTCTTTATGTTTTCAAATTCAACTATTTTTGATAAATCACTTTTAAATTTATTTCTTTTCTTTTTTTTAATATTGTAAGATGGAAGAGGCCCACAGGCTTTATTATATTTTAAAAATGTCAAAAATGCCTTATTATCTTTAGATCTTTTTAAGTCAATAAGTATATTTGAGGCTATTTTATTTCCTTCTTTTGAAAGTTTAATCCAATCATTAAGTGATTTTTCAAGAAAACCCATTTTAGCATAGCAAAAAGCTCTAAGTAGTCTATATTGATCTGAGTTAATTGATAAATATTGTCTATAAACCTGCAAAGCTTCCTCAAATTTTTGTTGTTCAATCAAAGTATAACCATAATATAGCACTATGACTTCATCAAAAGGTAATGTTCTAATAAGATTTTGAAAAATAGCCTCTGCCTTTTGATATTGCTTTTGATGCAGATATTTTATTGCCAAATTCAAAGAGGAATCTTGCGGCATTAAGTCCCTTTTTATAAAACCTTTATTAAATTTCTTAATAGTTAATTATATTGAAGCCCTTTCTACATAAGAGCCATCTCTTGTGTCTATTTTCAAAACATCACCAACCTTTATAAAAAGTGGAACACTTACCTTTAATCCTGTTTCTAAAATAGCGGGCTTGGAACCACCAGAAACAGTATCTCCTTTTAAGCCAGGTTCGGTCTCAGTAACAACAAGATTGATAAACGTTGGTGGATATACAAATATTGGCTTTTCATCAATATATTCAATTTCAACCTGAAATCCTTCTTTAAGATAATAAACATTATCCCCTAAATCTTCAACATGAATTTGAACCTGTTCATAAGTTTCATTATCCATAAAAGTGTAAAAGTCGTTATCTTTATATAGAAACTCTGCTTTTCTTCTAAATACAGGAACATCGTCAAATTTTTCTTCTGGATTAAAAGTATATTCAAAGATATTGCCTTTCTTAAGGTTTTTTAATTTAACTCTAACAATAGCATTACCTTTACCTGGTTTATGATGATGATAGTCAACAACAAGATGATATTCCCCATTATAATTGATAACCTGACCTCTTCTTAAATCATTAGCCAAAATCATAAAATCTGCTCCTTATCTTTAATATTTTTAAAATAAATTATATTGGTAAGTCTAATTGGTAATATTATATATATTTCTATACTGTATAAAAGATTAACAACAAAAACTATTTTTGCAACAAATTAAAAAAAACCAGGTTGCGAAAATGGTAAATTTATCGCAATATTTAAAGAAGACCACCCATACTTTGATCTTTTTATAGAAATATAAATAACAATAATTTTCTTTTGGGATTGAATAAAATAGTTTTGAATCTTAACTAAATCACCCTGATAAATCCCATAAAAAAGAGAAATCTCTGGATTATATAGTTTTTCAATCTTAAAATATTCGGATTCTGCTGTTAATTTGGCATCGAAAATCATATTTAAACAATTATTTATTTGATCATTCATAATTGAATAATAAATAGGATACTTCGGCCTTCTTTCTGTTACTAAAAAATGAATCTGATTCTTTATCACAATCGGAATAAAAGAAGATTCAGGTAAACTGCAGATATAATGTTGTAAAGCCATATAGTATTCCTTATTTTTCTGGCTTTCAATACTTGAATATAGAAATCTAATATTTTCTAAATCTTTCAGATTATTTGTGCTAAGATAATTGTAATTTTGTGTTGCCTTTGCCTGATATATTATATTATCTTCATAAAAGTAAAAACCAAGCCAGCTTCGTGTTATCTCTGGTCCATTTTCTATCTTAAATAAATCATCAAGCATAAAAGATACTGGAAGAATAAAATTTAAATTTTGGGTATTTGAAATAGATGCGAATGCGATACCTATTAATTCAAATCCTGGCTTAAATACTGGACCACCGGAATTACCAGGATTTAATGGTGCATCAATCTGAATAACATTTCCTATTTCTAGAAATTTTCTGTCTATATTTGAGACTATACCTTTTGTATTTGAAAAACTCAGCCCATAAGGATTACCTGATGCAATAACTTCATCCCCAATCTTTATTTCTTTTGAAATCTTAAAATATTTAAAATCTTTGTTTTCAAAAGGGATCTGCAAAACTGCAAGATCTAAAGATTCATCGAAAGCAACTATTGATGCGGGAAAGGTATAAGAATTTATCTTAACGGAAAGCATAAATTTTTTTCCTTCACCATTTACAACATGAAAATTTGTAATTATTTTATCCCTGTCTATAAAAAAACCGGTTCCGATTGATATATCGGGAATAGATTGATTATTTTCTATCCTTATACCTTTATCTAAAATAACCATAACACTATTTTTATAGACATCCTCATATGATGATATAAATTTAGACTGATCGAAATTTTTCCTATTTAATTCTTCAAATTTATCCATCCAAAACGGAAAGACAAGTTTTATATAGGATAAATAGGAGTTGTAAAGATAATAATTATCAATTCTATTTATTTTTTCTTTAAGATAATTTAATACCTGGTTTATTAGTTCATCTTCTATATTAAAACTAATAAAATTAAAATTATCAATTTTTTTATTTTCATTATTTTTCTGATCAAAGGATTTATTAATAACAAAAATTTTAAAATACAAATAATTATTAATATCTCTTATAATATTTTGAATATTTGTGTCATTTTTTAAATCATCCTCCAATTTTATAGCTAAAAATTCCTTCATCTTTTCATCTAGCTTATCTTTGAATGCTTTATCCTGAGAGTTTTGAAAATAAATATAATAATTCATTATTTTATTATATTCTTTTGATTGAAAAATCTCTTCAATATCTGATTGATTTGGAAAATAACTATATGTTTTAATTATTTTATCAGTCGAATTGCAGGAAATAAAAAATACTGAATAAATAATCATAATAATAAAAAAAACAGATTTTAATTCATATCTTTTTTCCATATTTTTTATCTCTTTTATTTGATTTATCTTTTTTATATTTTTAATTTGTTCTATCTTACTTATCTCTTTTATGTTTTTTATCTTTTTGATTATTTTAATGCAATTTCCTAAAATGGTATTCATCTTATTTTCACTCCTAAAAAATCATTAAATAAAATTAAATATTCGGTTTATCCATCCTGGCAAAACATTTATTATACTTATTTTTCAAAAAAAATAAATTAAATTTTATACATTATTATCTTTTATTTTACTAAGTTAATAAATAACAGTATAATTTCAAAAAGCAAGAATCGATTTTTTGAACAATAAATTTTAAATTAAAGACTGAAATATTTGACATTGTTAATATTTTATGCAAATTTGTTTAGTAAGTTTATTGGAAATTATTAATACTTTTATTTAAAATAACTTTTGGAGGAATTATGAGTATTGTTGTGCCATCTACTAACATCAGAAACATTATCTTTTTGGGTCATACAGGTTCCGGAAAGACCATGCTGTTAGAATCTATTTTATTCAATCTTAAAACAATCAAAGAAAAAGGTAGTATAGAAAAAGGAACTACTGCTTCAGATTTTGATGAAGAAGAGAAAGCAAGAAAAATTTCATTAAAATCAACTATTTTTGCCACCAAATATATGGATTTTAAATACAATTTTATAGATGCTCCAGGTTCTGCAGAATTTGTTGGAGAAGTTAGATCCTCAATACAGGTTATTGACGGAGCTATTATTGTTATCGATTCTGAAGCAGGTGTTCAGATTGAAACAGTTAAGCACTGGAAACTCTGTGAAGATAAAGAGATACCAAGAGTTTTCTTTATAAATAAAATGGATAAAGAAAATGCTGATTTTGAAAAAGTTCTTAAAAATCTTCAGGAAAGTTTTGGTAAACCAATTGTCCCGGTTGTTATTCCAATAGTTGAAAACAAAAAGACAATAGGTTATATAGATATTTTATTTAAAAAAGCATACCTCAAAAGTGGTGATTCCTATAAAGAAAGCCAGATCCCTGATAATAAAAAAGAAGAAGTAAATAAAATTTTAGATAAATTAATGGAAGCAGTTGCGGAAGGCGAAGATGCTTATATAGAAAAAGTCCTTTCAGGTGAAAGTTTGACTGAAAGTGAAATATTGGATGGATTTACAAAAACCGTAAGTAAAGGTAAATTTATACCTGTATTATGTGGTTCTTCTTTTGATAATGGCGGAATCGCAAGTCTTCTTGAAATTATTGGTAAATCATTCCCTTCTTATATTTCAAAAAAAACATTTAAGGCAATTTCAAGACAAGAAAATAAAGAAATACAGGTTGAAATCAATAGCAACGGTACTTTCTGTGGTTTTTGTTTTAAAACAGTTCTTGATCAATTTAATGGTAAACTTTCATTTATAAAAGTTTTACAGGGTGAAATAAAAAAAGATGATGAAGTCTTAATAGTTGAAAAAAATAATAGATTCAAAGTTACCAAAATTTTGCAACCATTTGGAAACAAGATTGAAGATATCGAAAAAGGTGTCGCGGGAGATATCATAGTTCTTCAAAAGATTGATGATATAAGCACAACCTTTACAATTGGAAGTAAAGATCTTTCTTATACCTATGCTTTCGATAAACTTCCTCAGCCAGTATATTCAGTTGCAATTTCAGCAAAAGATAAAAATACTGAAGATAAGTTGATTTCCACCTTACATAAATATAGTGAAGAAGATCCTACTTTAATCGTTAAATATGATCCAGAAACAAAACAAAATGTTATTTCAGGTATGGGTGAACTTCATCTTGAAGTATATTTTTCAAAAATCAGAAAACAGTTAAAACTTGATTTTGAGACATCAATTCCAAGAATTAATTATAAAGAAACTATAACAAAACAGGTAGAATCAAGATATAAACATAAAAAACAATCTGGTGGACATGGACAATATGGTGAAGTTGCAATACGAGTTTCTCCAAATAAAAGAGGTGAAGGCTTTAAATTTATAAATTCTATCGTTGGTGGAGTCATTCCTAAACAATATATCCCAGGAGTTGAAAAAGGTCTTTTAGAAGGCTTAAATAACGGTGTTCTTGGAAAATTCCCTATAATAGATATTGTAGTTGAGCTTTTTGATGGTTCTTATCATGAAGTTGACTCATCTGAAATGTCATTCAAAATTGCAGCAAGACAGGCATTAAAAGATGCGATGACAAAAGGTGATTCCATATTACTTGAACCAATAATGACTCTTTCCGTATATGCCATGGATAAATATACTGGTGACATTATCTCAGATTTAAATGGTAAAAGAGGAAAAATTTTAGGAATGGATCCAATTCCTGGTGGCTTAACTTTAATAAAAGCAGAAGTTCCTCATAGTGAACTTTTAAGATATGCAACAGACTTAAAATCAATAACTCAGGGAACTGCTTCATTTGAACTTGAATTCTCTCATTATTCTCCAATATCTGGAAAACTTGCTGAACAGGTTATAGAAGAAAGGAAGAAATTTATTACTGCTGAAGAAGAAGAATAGTAGCTATTTAATATTCTTTTATCTTTTTTATTATTTTATTTGTTTTATTATTTTTTTATTTTTGTTAAAATAAGAAGGGCTATCTCAAAAATGATGAGGTAGCCTTTTTTATTTTATCTTTTCAAAATAGGTATTTTTTGTTATATTATATAAAAAGAATTTTAAGGTCTTAAACAAGATGAAAAGCTTTTATGATTTTAATAATTTTAACAGCATAAATATTTTGAATAAAATAAGATCATTTAATCTAAAAATTAAATCATTTGTAAAAAATATTTTTAAAAGAAAAAAGGTAATTAATTGCAAATATTGTAATGAAAAACTTAGAATTCCTTATCTTAAAGGAAAAACATTAAGAGTAATCTGCCCTCATTGTGGAAATAAGTTCGAAGTAATTATCCATTAGTTTTGCTTTTTTTTATTTAAATTTTTTAATTTTCACAAATAAATATATTTGAAAATTCAGTTTTTATCTTTTGAACATTTTTAAAATATTTATTTGCAAGATTTAAGATTTTATTATCCGAATGATTATAAAACTCAATATAAGTTTCTTCTTTAAAAAATGGTAGCTTAAATCCAGTTTTTTGCTCAATATTATTAAAAATAAAAATTGCACCTTTATTTAAGATATTTTTTATATTTATAAAGAATGCTTCAATATCTTCTATATGAACTAAAAGAAAAAAAGAATAAATAATATCAAATCTTTCATCAATCTTTTCTTTTTCATTATCTAACTTTTCAATATCAATTTTTTTAAGTTCTATCTTTATTTGATCCTTAAATTTTTGCATTTTTTTTAAGGCAACTTCAAGCATTTTTTCAGAAATATCAATTCCTAATATTTCAAATTTAGAATAACAATTTTTTAAGATATATTTTGCAATTCTTTTTAATACTCTTCCATCTCCACAACCTATATCTGCAATTTTAATTATCTTTTTATCCTTAATAGCCTCTTTATCTATATAATCAAATAGAATCTTTTCACAGATATCCCAATCGAATGAATCAAGATGATCATAATATTTATGATAGGTTTTTGCAAAATAATCATAACCTTTTTCTGAATTTATTATCTTCAAAATCCTATTCCCATAATTAATTTTATAAAATGATTAATTACATAAAAACTAGCACTTGAACCTAAATTGTAAGTTGAAGTAGTTGAATTTAATAAAGTTATTAATTACAAAAAAACCCGGGATACCGGTTTCTGAAGGTTATGTTAACCCTTGAGTTAACTAAGGTTCTCTAATGCAACCGCCGGTAGCTTATGCAAAGCAAAAGCCGCCAATTGTATTGCAATCGAGAATCCTACCTTTATATGTGTAGGTTTACATATTTTGTTCAGATACCGAATATCCCAGGTCAAAATTATAATACCATTTTTTTTAAAATTATCAAGCTGAATAGGTATAAGTAAAGCGAGCAGTTTTTTCCCTTGTAAATAAAATTATTTATTATAAAATTAAATCAAATAACAGATCCATTATTAATAAAATAATTAAGAGATTTAATAATTACTTAAGGGAGCAAATATGGCTATGAGATTAATAACCCGATCGGACTTCGATGGACTTGCCTGTGCTGTGCTATTAAAAGAAGCAGGAATAATAGATCATTTTAAGTTTGTCCATCCAAAGGATATTCAGGATGGAATTGTTGAAATAAATGAAAATGATGTACTTGCAAATGTACCTTATGCAGAAGGTTGTGGACTTTGGTTTGATCATCATTTAAGCGAGGAAGAAAGGCAGGCATTTCCTTATAATTATAAAGGGATGAGTAAACCAGCTCCATCTGCAGCTCAGGTTATATATGATTATTACGATGGAGATACAAGATTTAAGAAATTTAAGAATCTTATGAAAGCTGTGAATAAATCTGATTCTGGAAACTTAACTAAAAGGGAAATTTTACATCCTAAAGGCTGGATACTTCTTTCTTTTATAATGGATCCAAGAACAAGTTTAGGTAGATTTAAAGATTATAGAATCTCGAACTATCAGCTAATGGAAAAGCTTGTGGATTATTGTAGAACTATGCCTATAAATAAAATCCTGAAACTGGAAGATGTGAAAGAAAGAATAATAAGATACAAAGAACAGGAAAAAGAATATAAAAAAATGCTTTTAAAATATAGTCATATGGAAAAAAATGTTTTAGTTATAGATTTAAGAAATACCCCTATCATTTACACGGGCAATAGATTCATAGAGTACTGTTTATTTCCAAAGGCTACTATTTCCATAAGAGTTATGTGGGGAAAGCAAAATCAAAACATTGTATTTGCAGTTGGACACTCTATAATTAACAGAAAATCAACCGTCAATGTAGGTTCTCTTATGTTAAAATATGGTGGAGGTGGACATCCCAAGGTTGGAACTTGTCAGGTACCAGTTGAAAATGCAGATAAAGTTTTGAAAGAATTAATAGAAGCATGTATAGAAAAGTAAATTTAATTAAATTGAATATATTTCGCAAATATCTAATTAAATATAAAAAATTAAATATAAAAGAAAATATAATTTATCCAGCTAAATCCGAGGTAATAAAATGAAAAAATTTATGTTGGGTGTAGATTATTATCCCGAACAATGGGATAAATCACAGTGGGAAAAAGACGCAAACAAAATGGCTGAGGCGGGATTTGAAGCAATTAGAATTATGGAGTTTGCATGGAGTTTAATTGAAAAAGAAGAGGGAGTCTTTGACTTTTCTCTTTTCGACGAGGTGATAGAAATTTTTTCAAGATATAAGATAAGAGTTGTTTTAGGAACTCCAACTGCAACAATTCCATTCTGGCTTTATCAAAAAGATAATTCAATTTTGCAGATTACCTATGATGGAAAACAAAAGCAATTTGGAGGAAGAAGATCCTGCTGTGTCAACAATCCTACATATATTAAACATGTTAAAAAACTTGTCGAAAAAATTGCCCTTCACTATGGCAAAAATGAAAATGTCATTGGTTGGCAGCTTGATAACGAAATAGGTCACGAAGGATCTGACTTTTGCTATTGTGAGAATTGTAAAACAAAATGGAATATCTGGCTTAAAAATAAATATAAAGATATAGACAATCTTAATCGTATATGGGGGACAAATTTCTGGGGAACTACCTATAATGATTTTAATATCCCAACTCCACAAAACACATATGGTTCACTTCAAAATCCGACTCTATTGATTGATTATTCAAGGTTTATGTCTGATAGCAATATTAATTTTTTGAATCTACAACATCAAATATTAAAAAAATTTATAAACAATAATCAATGGATTTCTACAGATATTTTTATGCCTTCCCTATCTTCATCCATCGATTTTAATCAATTGACAAAGGAGCATGACTTTATTGGATTAAATAATTACCCTGTCTGGGGTGAGCAAAATGAACCTCTTCCATATTATTTCGTATCATTAAATTTTTCATATCTTAAAGGCTTAAAAGACAATAAACATTTCATTGTGTTCGAGCAAATGTCGGGAATTCAGGGACATAGCTGTCTTGGTTATCTTCCAAAAATAGAAGAATTAAAACTATGGACAAACAAATCGATAATTTTTGGTGCAGATAAACTTTTTTATTTCAGATATAGAACTGCAATGTTTGGACAGGAGCAGCTTTGTTATGGACTTTTAAATCCCGATAATTTAAATTCAGATAATAATGAAACCGAAATTTTCAAAGAACTCACTCAAAATATAAAAAAGAATCGTAATATTTTCGATAGAATTTCAAGCTCAAAACAAAAAGATTCGTTAGCTTGTCTTATCTATGACAAAGACAATGTAAGACTTACTCGATATCAATATCATACAAAGGCTCTTTATTATAAACCAGTTGAATACATGCAGGCAGGTTATGAACTTGAATTTACAAGATGGTATGCACCATTTTCACTTTTTAATATATCTATCGATGTTAAACCTTATGAAAATGTCAAACTTGAAAATTATAAAATAATAAGTTTGCCTCTTTTTTTTATGGTAGATGAAGACTTTTTGTCTAAACTTGAAAAATGGGTTGAAGATGGCGGAATACTTATCCTATCATGGAGAACAGGGATAAGAGATAAAAATAATGTTGCAACAACTTTGAAACTTCCAGGAAAATTCAGTAAAATTTGTGGAATTGAGATTGAAAAATTTGAATCATTAAACAATACAAAAACAAAAATAAGAGCTGGTTTGCTTAAATTTGAAGTCGAAGCATGGGCTGATATTATCGAAACAAAAGGTGCAAAAGTAATTGCAAAATATAGTGATAAGAAAAAACATTATTCTGGCGAGCCCGCAATAACTGTCAATAATTTTGGAAAAGGAAAAGTCTATTATTTTGGAACTTCTTTATCACCTCTTGGATTATTGTATTTTTATTATAAAATCTTCAAAAATGCAAAGCTTAATCCTAAATTTTATGGTGCTGGAATAGAATCAATCGATTATATAGATGAAAATGGAAAGGAATTTAAAGTTATTATAAATAATACTTCAAAATCAAAAAAAGCTTTTGGCAAAAAGATTAAACCTTTTGATTTTGCGATAAAAGAGTAAAATTCTCTATTTTCGCTTTATCTTTTTTCTTTTTTTCCATCACCAGCCCCAACCACCCACCCCATAGTTGTATTTTTTTAATTAAACTATAAAAAAAGGCTGTCCTTTTTCTTTAAGGACAGCCCCTAATTATTTTATCAATTTGATTTTTAATTCAAATATTAAGAAAATGAGTTTTTTAACTAACAAAGCTTAATTTTCTTAAAACTATACTAATCCCTGATCTATCATAGCATTAGCAACTTTTAGGAAACCAGCAATATTTGCTCCATTAACAAGGTTACCTGGTGTGCCAAATTCCTTAGCTGCATTTTGACATGCATTGTGAATGTTTATCATGATATTATGAAGTTTTTCATCAACTTCTTTAGCGCTCCAGGACATTCTGATGCTATTTTGAGACATTTCAAGACCTGAAGTTGCAACACCACCAGCATTAGCAGCTTTAGCTGGTCCAAATAATACGTTGTTATCAATGAAGTATTTAACTGCATCGAGAGTACATGGCATGTTTGCTGCTTCAACAACGCATTTTACACCATTTTTAACAAGTTCTTTTGCATCATTAAGATCAAGTTCGTTCTGAGTAGCGCATGGAATAGCAACATCAACAGGAACAGACCATGGTCTTTTTCCAGCTTCAAATTTAACTTTGAATTTATCTGCATAATCCTGAACTTTATCTCTACCTGATGCTCTCATTTCAAGCATATAGTCTATCTTTTCTCCTTTTATTCCATCTGGATCATAAATATAACCATCTGGACCAGAAAGAGTAACAACCTTTCCACCAAGTTCAGTAATCTTCAATGCAGCACCCCATGCAACATTACCAAAACCAGAAAGAGCAACTTTCTTGCCATTAAAATCCATTCCTTTAGTCTTTAGCATCTCTTCAGCAAAATAAGTAACACCAAAACCTGTAGCTTCTGGTCTGATAAGAGAACCACCCCAATTTATACCCTTACCAGTTAAAACACCGGTAAATTCATTAACAAGTTTCTTATATTGACCGAAAAGATATCCAATTTCTCTTCCGCCAACTCCGATATCACCTGCTGGAACATCTGTATCTGGTCCAATATGTCTGAAAAGCTCGCTCATGAAAGCCTGGCAGAATCTCATGACTTCAGCATCTGATTTTCCTCTTGGGTCAAAATCAGAACCACCTTTTCCACCACCCATAGGAAGAGTTGTTAAACTGTTTTTGAAAATTTGTTCAAAACCAAGGAATTTCAAGATTGAAAGATTTACTGAAGGATGGAATCTAAGTCCACCTTTATAAGGTCCAATAGCAGAATTAAACTGAACTCTATAGCCTCTATTTACCTGAAATTCACCTTTATCATCCTGCCAGCAAACTCTAAAAGCTACAATTCTTTCAGGTTCAACAATTCTTTCAAGAATTTTATGTTTTTTGTATTTTGGATCCTTATCGACAACCACTCTTAAAGAGTTTAATACTTCTTCAACAGATTGAAGAAATTCTTTTT
>Ga0116145_1002341_pt1 | contig 17151 bp, 19 predicted proteins | sample AD_JPNHG1_MetaG_FD_89747 | JGI IMG/M metagenome (GOLD analysis project Ga0116145, IMG submission 89747) | Active sludge microbial communities of municipal wastewater-treating anaerobic digesters from Japan - AD_JPNHG1_MetaG | ecosystem: Engineered > Bioreactor > Anaerobic > Digestate | place... | reverse complement strand
GCGCGTCCTGCGCCCCGGCGGCCAGGCCGCCATCCTCGACGTCGACGTGCCCTATTCGCTCTTCGGCCAGGTCTGCGCCTGGTCCGGCTTCTGGCTCTTCCACCAGGCCGAAATCGCCGAAAACATCCGCGGCAAGCTGCGCGCCGCCCTCGACGAATCCCCCTGGCGCGGCCGCTGGCAGATCGCCTCCCGCCACTCGGGCTATCTCTCGCTCTTTACGATGGTCAAACCCCAGGAGAACGCACCATGAACACCAAGATCCTCGCCTTCCTCGCGCTCGGCGCCCTGCCCTTCGCCGCCGCGGCGCAAGTCCAGCCGCCCGACGACCCCGTCGGAAAGGCCACGGCCGCCTACTTCGAGAAGACGTTCGCCAATCTCAAAGCCGTGGCGGACAAGCAGCCCACGAAAGACACCTTCCGCGCGGCCATGAAACCCCTCGAAGACGCCACCCCCGGCTTCTTCGGCGGATCGTTCATCGATACCGATTTCGTCATCCGCGAAGTCTACCATCCGCGCGACTTCCTCGCCCGCGGCTTCGATCTGAAGAAGGTCAAGCAGCTCGACTATTTCTGGGATCTCATGCGCAAGGAGCCCACCCCGCAGCTCAGCGAGCCCGGCCACGGCAGCATCGTCCAGCCCCGCCTCATCGCCATGCGCTATCCCGTGCTGAAGGACGGAAAGCTCGCCGCCGTCGTCAGCTTCTTCGTCCGCACGGGCGCCTTCCTCGACGCCGTCGGCCTCGGCGACGCGAAGGGCTACCGCATCGTCTGCCGCGGCGTCCTCGCCGAAGAAGACGGCAAGCTGGGCTCCAATCCCAAGTCCGTGACCGTTGCCCTGCCCGCGAACGAGTGGGTCATCGAGTACGCGAAATGAACCTCCTCATCGCCGGCGCCGGCGGCGTTCTCGGCCGCGAACTCGTCCGCCAGGCCCTCGCCCGCGGCGACCACGTCGCCGCGCTCGTCCTGCGCAAGGGCGAACTGCGCGTCATCGAGCATCCCCGCCTGCGCCTCATCGAAGCCGACGTCACGAAACCCGAACAGCTCGCCGGCATCTGCAAGGGCATGGAGCACGTCGTTTCCTGCATCGGCATCACCCGCCTGCGCGGCAAGCTGACGCACGAGATCGTCGATTACCAAGGCAACCTCAACCTGCTGGAAGAAGCCCGGCGCAGCGGCGTCGCCAAGTTCGGGTTCATCTCCCCCGCCGGCACCGAACTGGGCTACGGCCACGCGCCGCTCGTGGACGCCAAGCATCGTTTCGAGCAGGCCCTGCAGGCCAGCGGCGTGCCGTGGGTGATCTTCCGCTCCGGCGGCTTCTTCCCCGACGTCGCCGAGATGCTCAAACTCGCCGCCAAAGGCCCCCTCTACGCCATCGGCGACGGCGGTTCCCGCAGCACGCCCATCCATGTCCCCGACCTGGCCGCCGTCATGCTGGCGGAAATGGGCGGGCAGACCAACGCCGTCGTGGGCGTCGGCGGCCCCGAAGACCTGACCTGGCGCGAAACCTGCGAGGCCTGCTTCGCCGCGCTCGGCCAGCCACCGCGCATCTCCTGCGCGCCCGTCTGGCTCTGCCGGCTGGCGCTCGCGGTCCTCCGCCCCTTCAGCTACCGCCAGTGGGCCATGGGCAAGCTGTTGCTCTTCATGTCCACCCACGACGTCTGCACCCCCCGCCGCGGCACCGTCGCGCTGCGCGACTACCTCGCCGAACACGCCCCGGCGTGACCGGTTTTACGTGGGCGCATCTGCGATTGGGTGCATGTTCCCTGGCATGGAAACAAACCCCGGCTCACCGGGGACGGTTCGCCCTACCCCATGCGATCGGATGCGCCATCGGCAGGGCGAATCGTCCCGATGAGCCGTTCCTGCACCGAATCGCAGATGCGCCCAATTTACGTAGAACGTAAAAAGTTTCCGCGATTTTTACGTAGAACGTAAAAACTTTGCGGCGGTTTTACGTGGAACGTAAAAACTTTCCCGCGCCGGTGAAGGCCGGGCCCAGCGGCACCTTGCCGCCGCCGCCGGGGCGGTCGAACATGAAGTGCGGCACGGCGTAGCCCGTCGTGCGCCCGCACATCGCGCGCAGGATGGCGCGGCCCCGCGCCACGGTCGAGCGCAGGTGCGCGGTGCCGGCGGCCAGATCGCCCTGGTGCAGGTAGTACGGCTTCACCCCCAGCCGCAACAGCCCTTCGTTGAGGGCCAGCATCGTTTCCAGATCGTCGTTGACGCCCCGCAGCAGCACGGTCTGGTTCATCAGCGGAATCCCCGCGTCCAGCAGGCGCCCGCACGCGGCCGCCGCCCGCGGCGTCAGTTCGGCCGGATGCGCGAAATGCAGGCTCAGCCACAGCGGGCGGAATTTCCTCAGCATCTTCGCCAGCGCGGGCGTGACCCGCTGCGGCAGCGCCGCCGGGATTTTCGTGCCGATGCGGATCAGCTCCACGTGCGGGATTTCCCGCAACGCGCCCAGCAACCGCGCCAGTTGCGCGTCGCCCAGCGTCAGCGGATCGCCGCCGGAGACCAGCACGTCGCGGATGGCCGGCGTGCGCCGCAACCAGGCCAGCGCCGCCGTCCAATCGGCCCCGGCCCGCCCCGCGGTGCGCGCCCGCGTGGAATAGCGGCAGTACGCGGCGCAATCGGCGGTGGCCAGCAGGAGGGCTTTGTGGGGATAGGACCGGATCAGGCCGGGCGCGACCTGGTGGGCTTCCTCGCCCAGCGGATCGCGCAATTCGCCGGCGGCGACGCGGGCCTCGCGCGCGTCGGGCAGCAGCGTCCGGCGCAGCGGGCCGTCGGGCGGCTCCGCGGCCAGCAGGCCCAGCAGATACGGCGGGATGGCCAGCGGCATCCGCCAGGTTTCCGGCGCCGCCAGCGCCCGCCGCTCGCGCGGGGACAGGTCCAGCGCGCGCGCGACCGCCGCAGCCGTCCGCGCGCGGTGCCGCAGTTGCCAGCGCCAGTCCGCCCAGTCCGCGGCCGAGGCGCCGGGAAAAACCCGGCGCCGGAACGCGCGCTCGCGGCGGAAATAGTCGGCGGGGACGGTCGCGGATTTCATGGCGGGCGATATTGCCAAACCCGCGCCTTCCGGTAAACTCTCCATCGTGTCCACTCCCGTTTCATTCGACAAAACCACGGCGCTGGAAGTCGTGCCGGGCGCCTCGCCCGACGCCACCACGGCCGCCGCGGATCCGAGCTCCGCCGCGGAGCCGTCGATCTTGCGCGATCTGGTGCCGCGCGCGGTCGGCGGCACCGGCGCCGGCAGCCGCCAGCTTTCCGCCAACTACCGGGCCATCCTTGCGGCGCGCGCCATCCACTACCCCGTCGCCTACCGGTTCCCGCGCGAACTCGGCCGCGGCCGCCAGGGCATCGTGTTCCTCGGCCTGCGGCAGGGCGCGCGCGGCTGCGTCACCCGCCACGCCATCAAGCTGTTCGATCCGGGCATCTACGCCAGCGCCAAGAAATACTGGACCGACATGGGCCGCATCGCCGCCCAGACCTCCAAGCTCCAGCTCGTGAAGAATCCCGCCCTCGTCGCCCCCGACGTCTACGAGGAAAGCAACGGCATCGGCTACGTCCAGATGGAAGTCGTCGACGGCATCTCCCTGCGCGAGCTGCTCGACGGCATCCATTCCGACCAGGTCCGCGCGCGCTCCACCGACGAAGAATGGCGGCGCTTCAACGACGTGATCTTCCGCCACGAAAACGGCAAGCGCATGATCCAGCCCGGGATCGCCCTCTACGTCCTGCGCCAGGTGCTGCGCGGCCTCGAGACCCTGCACGAGATGGGGTTCATCCATTCCGACGTCAAGCCGGCCAACGTCATGATCGACCGGCTCGGCTACGTGAAACTGATCGACTACGGCCGCGCGACGCTGGTGGACGAAAAAATCACGCTGCTGCTCGGCACGCCGGTGTACATGGCGCCGGAGACCCATGCCGAGCGCGTCGCGCGGACGCAGTCCGACCTCTACAGCCTCGGGCTCGTCGGCCTCGAGATGCTCCGCGGCGAGCGGCTGTTTCCGCCCGAGATGGGCCAGAACGAGCCCGCCCTGCTGCAGGCCAAGCGCGAGCTGCCCGGCCGGCTCTACGACCTGCTGCCCGACCACGTCCGCCAGAACGCCCAGTTCCTGCTCCTGCTGCAGCGCCTGCTGGACCCGAACGTCGCTGGCCGCTTCGCCACCGCCGAAGAAGCCGAAGTCGGCAGCACCGGCCTCGCCATGCTCCACAAGCAGCTCACCCTCGCCGGCAAGGACACCGATTACGGCCGCGAACTGGAAAACTACCTCTCCAAGATCGTCAATCCCCTCGGACCGGCCTGATCCGGCCGCCCAGGCCGCCGTTTTTGCGGTTTTGGGGCGTTTTTAGGCCATTTTCGAGGCTTTTTGAGCCTCCCGAGGCCCTTCCGAGCCTTCAAAACCCGCAAACCAAGCAGGAAACAGGTTGAAAACGGCTCTCTCCTGTTTTCCTGATATTTTCCTGCTGAAAAATTGATTTTCGACACTTGTTTTTTGCGTTTTGAGGCCGTTTTTCGCGTTTTCGCATGTTTCGATGGTTCTTTTCGATGAGCATTGATGATTGAATATTGAGCTCCGGCCTCCCCCCGCCTACTATTTCCCCGCACCCAGCCGCCGCCCCATGGACATCCTCATCCAACCCGCGTCCCTCGACCTGGCCGATGGATTTTGGCGGGCGCTGGACGTCGTCGCCCGCGAGCACCGCTACCTGATCTTCCAAGAAGCCCCGCCGCTCGAATCCACCCGGAAATTCATCGCCCAGGTCCTCGCCAAGGGCTGGAGCCAGTTCTACGCTTTGCACGACGGAAACGTCGTCGGCTGGTGCGACGTCGTCCGCGACGAACGCCCCGGCATGACCCACGTCGGCCGGCTCGGGATCGGGATTTTGCCCGAATACCGCGGCCAAAAAATCGGCCCGCGCCTGCTCGCGGCCACGATCGCCGACGCCTTCGAAAAGGGCACCACCCGGATCGAGCTCGAAGTCTACGCCGGCAATGCCCGCGCCATCGCGCTCTACAAGAAATTCGGCTTCATCGAAGAAGGCCGCAAACGCCACGCCCGCTGCCTCGACGAAAACTATGACGACTCCATCTGCATGGCCCTCCTCAAATCCGAAGCCTCACCGACACCCCACCTCGATTCAACCCGTAGATAAGGCGTGCCATGAATGGAGCGGGCATACGGCGATCTATCTGGCCATCGCCCTCGTCGGCATCGGTTCGGTCGTCCGGCAGCTCAAGCCGCGCCAGCCCTGACTGGCCGATTCCTTTTGCGGATTTCGCGTTTGGCCCCGGATTTCGATCCGCGGCGTTACCGCGAATCTTGGAGTCTTTCCAACAAAACCCGGTCGGCCGCGTCTTTCTCGCGGTAGGTTTGTTTGCTGAGAATCAGGTGCGGTATATCCAGAAACGGAACTTCGATGCCGTCGATGGTCCGGCGCTGGGCCGCGCGCGCGGCCGAGGCGTAGTCCACTTTCCAAGCCCGCCGGCTGACGTCCACCTCCACCGCGTCCGCCACTTTGATGATTACGTTTTCGGCGAAATCGTCCGCCGTAAGTTCCCGCGCCGCATGATCGGGCAACTCCGCCAGGGCATCCCGGACCTTGAGATAATTCTCTTCGGATTCCTCGATCAGCACGTCCACGTCTTCGGTCGTTCGCACCAAGCCGTGCAGAATGCAGGCGTAGCCGCCGATAACCAGATAATGCGCGCCGTGCGCATTCAGGAGCGAGCAAACCCGCAGCAGGCTGCCGAGAGGAGCATCCATCACCAGAGCCGCGGGTTGGCCTGTTGCTTTTTCCACGCTTCGTAGTCCTCGCGGGTGCGAAACCGCTGGACAAACCCGCGCGGGCGCGGCCAAGGATTCAATCGGTCCGCTTCGGCCATCAGCGTTTCGGCCCGGCGCAGATACTCGGCCGGACCGCCGGTTTCCGGGGACCGTTCGCGAACCACGCGAACCTGAGGAACTTCCATCATGTCCATACGATAGTCCGCGCCTCGCGGGGAGTCAATCGGCGCCCTCGGGCCGCCGTCCGATCCCCATCCCCATTCGTTGAATTCGCTCTATTCGTAGTTGGCTGTTCGCTTTGCTCTTTGTGCCCATTGTGGCACTCCATTCCCTCTTTCGTGTCTTTCGCGTGTTTCGTAGTTGATTCCGCCCCCCTACCCGCCTTTTGCGACCGGTTTTTTGCATTCTCCAGAATCCCGGTTTAGATTGCCGCGCATGAACCCCGCGTCCCATCTGGGCACTTCGCCGCTCCGCACCGATGCGCCGGCCAAGGTCCGCGGCACGCTCCGCTACACCGACGACCTGATCCGACCCGGCACGCTGCAAGCCGCCGTGCTCTACAGCCCCCTCGCCCACGCGGAAATCAAGAAGATCGAGACCGCCGCCGCCGCGGCCGCCCCCGGCGTGCGCGGGGTCTTCACCGGCGCCGACTGGCCCGACGTCCTGATCGGACTCTACATGGGCGACAAGCCGCCGCTCGCGCGCGGGAAGGTGCGCTACCACGGCGAGCCCGTCGCGGTCGTCGTCGCCGACGACGAAGCCTCCGCCCTGAACGCCCTGCGGCTGGTGAAAGCCGAATACGCCCCGCTGCCGGCGCTCGGCAGCCCGCGCGAGGCCCTCGCGCCGGGCGCGCCGATCCTCCATCCCGAGCTCGCCACCTACGCCAAGATCCCCGACATCCTCCCCGAGCCCGGCACCAACGTCGCCAACCGCACGAAGATCCGCAAGGGCGATCCGGTCCAGGCCTTCGCCGAAGCCGACGTCGTCGTGGAAAGCGAATGTTCCTTCCCGCCGGGCAACCACGTGGCCATGGAGCCGCGCGTGGCCATCGCGGAATACGGCGCCGACGGGCGGCTCGAAATCGACAGCTCGACGCAATCGCCGTTCGAGGTGCGCAACCTCCTCGCCCGCGCGCTGGGCATGCCCGAGCGGCGGATCGTCGTACGCGCCGGGCCCATCGGCGGGGGCTTCGGCGGCAAGGCCGGCATCATGCTCGAACCCCTCGCCAGTCTGCTGGCCATGCGCTTCCCCGGCCGCCCGGTGCGCCTCGCCAACACGCGCGAGGCCGACCTGCTCTCCAGTCCCGGCCGCCCCGGCCTGCAGGCGCGCGTGCGGCTCGCCGCGCGCGCCGACGGCACGCTGCTCGGCGCGGACATCGAATTCCTCTTCGATTCCGGCGGCTACGCCGACTACGCCGTCAACGTTTCGCGCGCGGCCGCCATCTCCTGCACCGGGCCCTACAACGTTCCGAACCTGAAGACCGATTCCCTCTGCGTCTACACCAACCACCCCTTCGCCACCGCGTTCCGCGGCTTCGGCCATATCGAACTTTCCTACGCCACCGAGCGCGCGATGGATTTGCTGGCCGAGCGCCTGAAAATGGATCCCGCCGACCTGCGCCTGAAAAACGCCATCCGCCGCGGCGACCTCACGCCGACCGGCGCGCCGATGGACGAAAACACCGGCGACCTGCCCGCGTGCCTCGCCAAGGTGCGCGAACGGCTCGCATGGGATTCCGCGCCGCACCGCGTGGTGCAGCCCGACGGCAAGATCCGCGCCAAGGGCATCTCCTGCTTCTGGAAGGCACCGGCCATCCCGACGTTCACCGATGCCGGCGCCGTGCTGTACTTCGCCGAGGACGGCAGCGCCACGCTGGGCACCGGCGTCATCGAAATCGGCCAGGGCGCGCACGAAGGCCTGCGCATGCTCGTGGCCGAAGCCTTGAAAACGGATCTCGACCGCGTCCACGTCACGCGCGCGGTGGACACCGACCGCTCGCCGCACGACTGGGCCACCGCCGCCAGCCGCTCGCTCTTCATGGCCGGCCGCGCCGCGCTGGAGGCCGTCGCCGACGCCGTCGCGCAGATCCGGCGCACCGCCGCCGTGCCCCTGCAATGCTCCCCGGAAGACCTCGACGTCGCCGGCGGCCGCGTGTTCGTCCGCGCCGAACCGGCCCGTTTCCTGCCGCTGGAGAAAGTCGTCCTCGGCTACGTCTATCCCAACGGCAACGCCATCGGCGGGCCCGTCGTGGGCCGCGGTCGCTACATCACTCCCGACCTGACCGGCCTCGATCCCGAGACCGGCGCGGGCAAGCCGTGGCTGGAATGGACGCTCGGCGCCGAAGGCGTCGAGGTCGAAGTCGATCCCGCCGATGGCGCGATCCGCGTCCTCAAAGCGGCCTGCGCGATGGACGTCGGCAAGGTCGTGCATCCCGCCCTCGCCCGCGGGCAGGTCGTCGGCGCCATGGCCATGGGTATCGGCTACTCGCTCTGCGAAGGCTTCGTCTTCGATGCCCGCCAGGTCGTCCAGAACGGCACGCTGCGCGACTACAAGATCCTGCGCTACGGCGAGGATCCCGAATATTTCGTCGATTTCGTCGAAACGCCCCAGCTCGACGGCCCCTACGGCCTGCGCGGGCTGGGCGAACAGGGCATCGTCGGCATGCCCGGCTGCCTCTCCCAAGCCGCGTCGCTCGCCGTCGGCGCGCAACTGGCGGAGCTGCCCATGACCCCCGAAGTTCTCTGGAAGAAAATGCAGGAGCCCGCCCCATGATCGCCGCCGACGTCGTCTATTTCCGCCCCGACACCGCCGAAGAGGCCGTGGACGCCTGGCGCCGGCACGCGGGCGCGCGCTACCTCGCCGGCGGCACCGAAATCGCCACCGCCGCCCGCCGCACCGCCGCGTTCGACCTGCGCGCGTGCATCGACGTCAAACACGTCCCGGAAGCCAACGTCCACGAAATTTGCGGCGGCCGCCTGCACCTCGGCGCGGCGCTGACGCTCTCCGACGTGGCCGAGGGCGACGCCTTTCCGCTGCTCAACGCCGTGCTGCGCGGCATCGCCGACCGCACCGTCCGCAACCGCCTCACGCTCGGCGGCAACCTCGCCGGCCTGCTGCCCTACCGCGAGGCGGCGCTGCCGCTGCTGCTGGCCGACGCCACCGTCCGGACGGTCGCGCCCGGCGCGGACGACCGCCCCCCGGTGCGCCAGGAGCGCCCCCTGCGCGCGATCTTCGACAAGCGCCTCGTGCTGGCCCCCGGCGAACTGGTGCTGTCGTTCGCCGTCCCGCTCGAAGCGCCCGAGTGGCCCTGGAGCCACTACCGCCGCACGCGCACGGGCGAGGTCGATTATCCGCTCGCCACCGTCGCGATGGTCCACGACGGCGCCGGCATCCGGTTCGCCGTCTCCGGCGCCCATCCGTATCCGTTCCGCTCCGACGCCGTGGACGCGCTGCTTTCCAAGGACGGCGCCGCCGCCCTTCCCGCCGTGCTGGAGGCGCTCGGCCCGTTGCGGGCCGATGCGCGCGCCTCGCTGGAATACCGCGTCGCCCTGCTGAAGAACATGATCCGCGCCGGGCTGGAGGATCTGGCATGAAAGAGCTCTCCGGCATCGCGGAAATCGTCCTGCGGGTCAACGGCGAGGAACGCCGCGCGGCCGTGCGCCCCGGCGACACCCTCCTGCGCGTCCTGCGCGAGAAACTCGGCCTGACCGGCGCCAAGTGCGGCTGCGAGAACGGCGACTGCGGGGCCTGCACGGTCCTGCTCGACGGCAAGCCCGTGAAGTCCTGCATGGTCCTGGCCGTCGAGTGCGAGGACGCCGCCGTCACCACCATCGAAGGCCTGCGCGACCACCCCGTCCAGCAGGCCTTCGCCGAAGAAAACGGCTTCCAGTGCGGCTTCTGCACCCCCGGCATGATCCTCAACGCCGCGGCCCTCGTGGAGGCCCATCCCGAACCGGACGACGCCGTCGACCGCGAATGGATGCAATCCAATCTCTGCCGCTGCACCGGCTACGAGGGCATCCGCAACGCCCTCGCCGCCGCCCGTCGCAAAACCGCCGCGCTGTAGGCCGGCCGCCGGAAATTGTGTTCCGCGCCGGCCGCGGTTCGGATAGATTCGGCCGCATCTTTCGGAGGATTCCCCATGAACGTCGCCCAACTCGCCACGACCCGCCGCACCGCCAAGGCCTTCGCGCCCGGCCGGCCGCTGCCGGCGGACCTGCTCGAACAGATCCGCGTCCTGCTGCGCTTCAGCCCGTCGTCCGTCAATTCCCAGCCGTGGCATTTCGTGCTGGCGGAGAGCGCGGACGCCAAGGAGCGCCTCGCGCGGGCCATGCCGCCGCCCTACGCCTACAACGCGCCCAAGGCGCGCAACGCCTCGCTCGTCGTGGTCTTTTGCGTCCGCGCCGATCTGGACGACGCCCAGCTCGACGCCCTGCTGGCGCAGGAGCGCCGCGACGGGCGGCTCCCCGACGACGCCGCGGCGGCCAACCAGGCGAAATCGCGCCGCACCTACCTTGATCTGCACCGGCAGCGCGGCGACGTCCGCGCCTGGATGGAAAAACAGGTCTATCTCGCGCTCGGCGGGCTGCTTTTCGGCGCGGCAGCGCTCGGCCTCGACGCCTGCCCCATGGAAGGCTTCGACGCGGATCTCCTCGATGCCGAGCTGGACCTGCGGAAGCGAGGCCTCTCCGCGATCGCGCTGGTGGCGCTGGGTTGGAGCGGGCAGGACGATTGGAACGCCGCGCTGCCCAAGTCGCGGCTGCCGGCGGAAGCGGTCTTCACGGAAATCTGAGCCCGTGCGGATCCTGTCCAGCGGCGACCGCATCCGGCCGGGCGCCTACGAGGTGAAGTCGCGGTTCGCGCGCAGCGTCCTGCTGCTCGGCGCCGACGACCGTCCGCTGTTCGTCGTGGACAAATCCATCGGCGCGGGCCCGCTGAATCTCGTCGTGGCCAACCCGCAGGCGTTCGTCGCGGGCGAATCGCTCGCGATTTCCCGCAGTTCGGGCGCCCCCCGTTTCGACTCGGCCCTGCCGCGCACCGACCGCGCGAAGCTGCGGCGCGTCCTGGCACAGGCCCTGCCGCGCCACGCGCCGCCGGACAGCCTCGTCTCGCTGTTTGCCCCCTCCGGAAAGATCCCGCGCCAGCAGGCGAATCGCGATGCGCTGTTCCGAAAGGCTTTCGCGCAGATCGCCGCCGGCCGCCTCGCGGCCGGCGTGCGGCTCATCCGCGGCTGCGGCGCGGGCCTGACGCCCGCCGGCGACGATTTCCTTTGCGGCTGGATGCTGGCGCTGCGCCTGCGCCGCCGCGGCGCCCTCGCGCGGGAAATCCTGCGCCATGCCCTTGGAAAAAACCCGATCTCCAACGCCTTCCTGGAATTGTCCGCCGCAGGCCGCGTCAACGTCGCGGTGCAAAAACTGCTGCAAGCCCCCTCGTCCGCCCGCGTGAAAGCCGTCTGCGCGTTCGGGCACAGTTCAGGGGCGGATCTGCTGTGCGGAATGCTTTTCGAGCTGGGGCATCCAGAATTCAGGATTCAGAATCCAGAATGAACAGCCTTCGGTCCATCATTCTGACTCCCGAATCCCGACTCCTGAATGCTTGAGCCGTCCCGGCTCAGACCAGCGCCCACCACACCACCAGGCTCAGGGCGATGCGGTACCAGCCGAAGCCCTCGAACGTGTGGCGCGAGATGATCCGCATGAGCCACCGGATGGAAGCCCAGGCAACGATGAACGATACGGCCAGCCCGACGGCGTAGGGCGCCAGGTCCGAACGCCGCAGGGTGCTCAGCCCTTCGTAGAGATCGAACGCCCCCGCCAGCAGCAGGACGGGCACCGCCGCGAAGAACGAATATTCCGCCGCGGTCTTGCGCCCCAGCCCCATCAGCCGGCCGCCGAGAATCGTGGCCATCGACCGCGACGTGCCCGGAATCATCGCGATGCACTGGAAGAAGCCGACGCCCAGCGCGCGCTTCCAGCCGATCGCGTCCACCCCGCCTTCGTCGTGCGACGGCAGCCAGCGCTCCAGCGCGATCATCGCGACGCCGCCGACGCCGAGCGCGACGGCGATCGTCGCCGGCGAAAACAGCTTGGCCTTGATCGCGTCGTGGAACAGGAATCCGAACACGATGGCCGGCAAAGTCGTCAGGAACAGCCAAAACAGCCCCCGGAACCCCGCAAAGCCCGCCTCGGAGCGGAAATCCGCCAGCCGCAGGAACCGCCGGCGGTATTCCACCAGCACCGCCAGCATGGCGCCGGACTGGATCACCACCTCGAAGCTTTCGTGGAACGACGTTTTCAGGCACGTTTCCGCCAGAACGAGGTGCCCGGTGGAGGAAACGGGCAGATATTCCGTGATTCCTTCCACCAGCCCCATCAGAGCGGCCATCCAGTTTGTCGCAACAGGCGTCATGGGCAATCGATGCAGCCCACCGTATGCTATTTGCCCGCGCGCAGGCAAGTCCTTCTCCGGACCGCGCCTCGGGCCTTGACCGGCCCCGGCGCGTTGCGTAATGTTCCGACCATGTCGAAATCCCCTGCCATCGGCCTTTGGCGCCGCGTCGGATGGGTCCTGTGCCTGGGCGCCGCCGCGCTGGCGCCGGTTCCCGCCGGCGCCAGCGCGAAACCCTACACCGAAGAAGCGCCGGGGCGGGGCTTCCACCTGTTCATCCGGCCGCACGAGAAGACGCCGGAGGCCCAGTGGGAGCACGTGCAGAAACTCGATGCCGCCGGCCGGGCGCGCGCGGCGGCCAAGCAGGCGCTCGCCCTGCGCATCTGGTGGCCGAACGCCGAAGAAGCGCCCAGGGCCCAGATCATGTACGCCCGCCGGCTGGACGACCGCGGCAAAATCCAGGCCGCCTTCGACGCCTATCAGCATCTGGTCGACCACTACCCGGGCCGGTTCGAGTTCAACGAGGTGCTGGCGCGTCAGATGCGCCTCGCCAAGACCCTCATGGAACGCAAAAAGGGCCAAATCCTGTTCCTGCCGGGATTCGCCGCGCCGGAGCGCGCCATCCCGCTGTTCGAGAAGATCGTCGCCAGCGCGCCCGAAGGCGAGTTCGCGGCCGAGGCCTATTACCTGATCGGCGCGGCCCACGAACAGGCCTACGAATACGACGAAGCCATCGACGCCTATTTCACCGCCCTGAACCGCCATCCGGAAAGCCCCTTCGCCGCCAAAGCCGCCTATGCGCAGGCCCGCTGCCACGTCGAATTGGCCGACGACGCCCCCAACGACGCCCGCGCGCTCGCCGAAGCCATCGCCGCCTGCACCCTCTTCCTCCAGCGCCAACCCGATTCCGAGCACGTCGGCGAGATCGAAGCCAGCCTCGCGCGCCTGCGCGAACGCCAGGCCGCCGTCGCCTTCGCGCGGGCGCGCTACTACGACCGCATCCTGCACAAACCCGAGTCGGCGCTGATCGAATACCGCCGGTTCGCGGCCCTGTTCCCCGCCGCGCCGCAAGCCGCCGAGGCCCGCGCGCGCATCGCCCAGCTCGCGCCCGAGGAGAAAGAACCATGAAGCGAATTCCCGCCGTCGCCGCCGCCCTCCTGCTCCTGTTCGCCGCGGGCTGCGCCAACTACCGCCTCGGCTCCATGCTGCCGAAGGACATCCGGACCGTCTACGTGCCCACCTGCCGGAACCAAACCCCCGAGCCGCTGATCGAACAGGACGTCACCCGCGCGATCCTGTCGCAGATCCAGATGGACGGTTCGCTGCGCGTCGCTTCCGAAAGCGATGCCGACGTCGTGCTCGAAGTCACCCTCAACCGGTTCTGGCTGGATCCGGTCGCCTACGAAGCGGGCAGCGCCTCGACCGCCAACCAGTACCGCATGAGCATCAAGGCCTCCTTCGTCCTGTATCGGCGCGCGGACCGCTCCGTGGTCGTCGAATCGCCGTCCGTGACCGGCTGGTACGACTTCGATTTCGCCGGCGACATGTCCTCCTCCAAGGCCATCGCCTTGCAGCCCGCCGCCGAAGACCTCGGGCGGCGCATCATCAGCCAGATCGTCCAATACTGGCCTTGAGGAAGGCCGGCCCGTGCCCGCCAAGCGCATCATCCCCTGCCTCGACATCGCCGGCGGACGCGTCGTCAAGGGCGTCCGGTTCGTCGAGCTGCGCGACGCGGGCGACCCCGTCTCCGTCGCCCGGGCCTACGAGGCCCAGGGCGCCGACGAGCTGACCTTCCTCGACATCACCGCTTCCAGCGACGGTCGCGACACCATGGTCGACGTCGTCCGCGCCGTGGCCCGGCAGGTATTCATGCCCCTGACCGTCGGCGGCGGCCTCCGCACGCCGGGCGACGTCCGCCGCATGCTCCAGGCCGGCGCCGACAAGGTCTCCCTCAACACCGCCGCGATCCTCAACCCCGATCTCATCGACGAAGCCTCCCGCCAGTTCGGCGCGCAGTGCATCGTGCTGGCCATCGACGCCCGCCGCAATACCGACGGCCGGCCCGGCTGGACGGTCTACACCCACGGCGGCCGCAAGCCCACCGCGCTCGACGCCGTCGAGTGGGCCCGCGAAGGCGTCCGCCGCGGCGCCGGCGAAATCCTCCTCACCAGCATGGACTGCGACGGCACCAAGAACGGCTACGACCTGGCGCTGACGCGCGCCATCGCCGACGCCGTGCCCGTGCCGGTCATCGCGTCCGGCGGCGTCGGCACCCTCGACCACCTGCGCGCCGGCATCGCCGAAGGCCACGCGGACGCCGTCCTCGCCGCTTCGATTTTCCACTTCGGCGAATTCACCGTGCCCCAGGCCAAGGCCTATCTCGCCGCCCACGGCATCGAAGTCCGCGCGCCCTTCGCCGCGGACGCCCCCGCCCCGCAAGGAGTCCCCGCATGAAAGAGCTCGAAGAAGGCACCGCCCTGACCCTCGATTTCAACAAGCTGACCAAGGCCGTCGCCGCCTGCCCCGGCGTCATTCCCGTCGCCGTCCAGCACGCCGACACCCGCGAAATCATCCTGATCGCCTATACGAACGAAATCGCCCTGAAGAAGGCCATCGCCGAGCGCACGGCCATTTTCTGGAGCACCTCCCGCAACGAGCTGTGGGAAAAGGGCAAGACCTCGGGCGAGACCTTCGACCTGCTCGAAGTCCGCGTCAACTGCGAGCAGAATTCGCTCGTCTACGTCGTGCGGCCGCGCCGCGGCGGAATCTGCCACACCAAGAACCGGGCCGGCCAGCCGCGCAACTGCTACTACCGCCGGCTCGATTTCGAGACCGGCCGGCTCGTCAACCTGGATCCCTAGGCCATGACCGCGCAACCGCCGCATCGCCCCGATCCCGTGCCCGAACCCGACGAGCTGCGCACGGCGGCCAACCGACGCATCTTCGCGTTCGTGGCGATCTTCACCCTCCTGCTCGCCGGAGCCCTGTGGCTCGTGCTGCGGGAGGAAAAGCGCCGCGGCACCTTGGTGGTTCCGACCGAACCGTCCGCGCCCGCGGCCCCCGCCGTCCCGACGCGCCTCGCCGCGCCGGCGGCCCCCACCGCCGCGCCGGCGCGGCCCGCCGTCGTCCCCGCCCTCGAGCAATCCGCGCAGATGGAAGAAGCCCTGATCGCGTACCGGGAAGCGGGCGCGCATCTCGTCGCCAAGCGGTTCGAGCAGGCCGAAGAGCGCGCGCTGGCCGCGCTGAAGGCCTATCCCAAGCTGGCCGGCGCCCAGCGCATCCTCGGCCTGGTCTATCTCCAGCAGGGCAACATCGATCGCGCCATCGCCGTCCTCGAAGCCTCCCTGCGCAACGAACCCTTCCATCCCGAAGCCCTCACCAACCTGGCCTTCGCGTATTTCCAGGCCCAGAACATGGACCTCGCGATGGAACTCATCGAGACCTGCCGGCGCTTGCATCCCGACTACAAGCCCGCCCTGCTCCAGGAAGGCGTCATGCGGCTCGGCCAGCCGGGTTCCGAAGAGGCCGTCGACGTCCTGCGCGAAGCCGTCGAAACGTTCCCCAACCTGCCCGGACCGCGCAACAACCTGGCCGTGGCTTTGGCCCGCGTCGGCGACCGCGCCGGCGCCCGCGAACAGCTCGAAAAGCTACTGGAAATGGATCCCCGCAACTTTTCCGCGCTGTTCAACGTCGGCGCGCTCTTCGCGCAGGAAACCAACGCCCCCGCCGCCGTGCCGTGGCTGCGCCGCGCGATGGAACAGATCCCCCCGGCGCAGTTCCGCGCCTATCTCAACGATCCCGACCTGGCCCCCATCCGCGAAACCCCCGAGTTCCAGCAGTTCCTGAAAGAACTCGACCCCGTCTTCCCCGGCCCCCGCCCCGCGCCCTGACCGGCGCACCAGTTTTAGGGCGCCAGATTGCCCTGCCGCCGGCCCCGAATTTCCATCATTCGACCGGATATGGCATGGTCGGTTTCTCTGCGGGCGCACAACCGGCCAACATGAGCGCTGGATACCAGTACACCTTGTCTTTCGCCCATGGTTTTCGGTTATGGAGTATTTCCGGCGCCTGAGCGTATTTCTCCAGGATCTCTTGACGGGGGCGGGCCCCGATCTTCACCAGATAGGCCAACGCCACGTCTTCCGGGGCAAGATAGATGATCCCCGGCAGCAAATGAGCGTCTTTGTAGCGCTCTTCGTACGGCAACAACGCGTGTGGAAATACCGAACCATAATCGTTGTAGTTGGTCGTCACCTGGGTCGCCAGAATGCGCTCGGCGTCGGCCGCATAATTCGTCACGCCCCATTTGGCCGCGAGGATCAGCCCGAGACTGTCCCCGGCTTGCATCAGTTCCGCCAATTGGCGTTTTTGCGCGGGAAATGCGTACTCCGTCCTTTGCAGTTGGACACAAGCCTCCCCCTGAATAACGGGGGTTGGATCATGTCGATACGTCCTGATCAGCATCTCCAGGTACTCGCCTTGCGTGTGTCGATCCGCTTTCGAATAATCGACTTTCGCGATCCGACCCAAGCTTTCATAGCGGCTGATCGGATCCATCGCCGCTTGCAGTTCGGCCAGCCCCTGGCGCACCGTCCGGGTCTCGCGATTGGGCAACCGCATCGCAACGACGGCGATCACGATGGCGGCCAGCCCAAGGCCGCCCCCTATCGTCTTGCCGAACGCCCCGTTTCTCTTCATCGCCACGCCGATTGTGCCGTGATCGATATGGCCGGGGATCATCGCCCCCGGCCGACCATTTTCCCCAAAACCATCTTCATGCCCGCTAGGGCGCCGGATTGCCGATCCAGATCGCCTTGTTCGTGTAGGGCGCCAGATCGCCGCCGTAGGACCACAGGTAGAAGGTGGCCTTCGAGCTGTTCGAGTAGACATAGGACATGCCCCACGGGTCCAGTAGGTTGGTCAACGCGTGCTTGGACTCCGTCAACGCGTTCGACAGCGCCGCGAAGGTCGGCGGC
>Ga0116145_1002330_pt1 | contig 17192 bp, 9 predicted proteins | sample AD_JPNHG1_MetaG_FD_89747 | JGI IMG/M metagenome (GOLD analysis project Ga0116145, IMG submission 89747) | Active sludge microbial communities of municipal wastewater-treating anaerobic digesters from Japan - AD_JPNHG1_MetaG | ecosystem: Engineered > Bioreactor > Anaerobic > Digestate | place... | reverse complement strand
CGAACCCAACTGCAAATCTTAAGTCCTTAAAGCTTAAAGACTTAAAGAAACCCCCAACCGGTTCCCCGTCATCCGATCCACCCAGAACACAGCGCCCGATCTCGCCACCGGCCTTCCACGACTTCGCCGGGCTGACACCTTGGCCCTCAAAGCTACGTGCCCCGCCAACCGCCTCAGTCCCTTCGACGGCGGTCATTCCCATCACCCCCGCCGACAACAACCCGACCCGTGCCCTTGCCTGGAACATCACCGGCAACAAACAGGGGTAGCCAGCAACGCCTTCTGGGTGTCGTGTTCTTGTTTGCTTCAGACGGGTCTGCACCGGCCATCCGGCAAAAGGTCGTGAATCAGGCCGTTGGACCGCCGGTCAGCAGAGTTGAATGGATCAGGCCTCAACAAACGCCTCTTGCCCGTCGCCCAGAGCCCGGCGGAGCTTCGCGATGGCCTGTCGCTCGATCTGGCGGACCCGCTCCTTCGTGACGCCGAACAAGCCGCCGATCTGATCCAGGGTCATGGGGTCGTGCCGGTCGTCAAGGCCGTAATGTCGCACAACGATGTCGCGCTCCCGGGCGGTCAGCAGCTGCAAACCCTTCTGCACGAGATGACGAGCACCTTCGAGCATGGTATCGCGGCTCGTGGTATCCGGTGCCGGGGCGACCGCCAAGGCCTCGTCCGAGCCGGTCACGAGCTTGCTGGACTGGTACATCTGCTCCGGGATGCTCCGGGCGTAATTCCGCATGATGGCCCAGGAGGCGTATGTACTGAACTTGAAGCCCCGCGCGTAGTCGAATTTCTCGACCGCTCGCATGAGAGAGAGATTCCCGTCGCTGACGACCTCGAAAAAGCAGGAAGACCGACCGACGTGCCGGCGGGCGATGCTGACGACCAGACGCAGGTTGGCCCGCAGAATCTCATTTTTGAGGCGCTCCGACTCGGCCAAGAGGGATTCAACGGCATCAAGTTCGCCGTCGGTGGCTTTAGTGGCGTCGAGTTTCTTGCGAAGTCGGTCGGCTTTGAACTTGACGTAATTGTAACGCCGGAACATGTCTCGCTCCTGCTCGGGTGTGAGCAGGGGCTGGCGATAGAGATCCTGAAGGTAAGGAGGGAGGTCTTTCGGAGGCTGGACGCGCTTGAGACGGGCCGGCTCCGGGATGCGATGGCGACCGAGAATGAGACGGTCCGCTCCGGGGGCATCGAATTCGGCGTTGTAGATGTAGGATATCTCCTTGGCCGCGAGCTGACGGACGCGGACTTCGCGAACAATCGATCGGATTTCGCTTTCCGATCGGCCGGTTTGTTCCGCAACTTTCGTCACAGGCACGCCCGCCGCGACGAGATCATAAATCGCCATCATTTCCGGCGCGACCAGCGGCTGATCGCCGTTGCCGAACAGGGCCTCGTTCGGATGGGCGTGATCGTATCGCCGCAACGTATAACGGACGGTTTCCACGGCTCGGCCGATCTGCGCGGCGATCATCTGTGACAGCTCGTGCAGACGGACGCGACGCTCACGAAGGATCGATCGCGCCAGCTCGACAATTCGTCGCTTCTCATCTTCACTAAGCTGCTTGAAGGCCGCGCCTCGCCGTACCAGATCCCGGTGGCGTACCACAAATCGGACCACGCATCGATCGAGGAAAGCCATCCTGACCGTGCCGTCCGGATAACGCAGCTTTCGTCCGGGCAATCCGCGTCGACGCCAGCGGCAGACCGTCTTGGTCGAAACCTTCAGGCGAGCGGCGAGTTCCTCGGTGGTGTAGCAGGGTCGAAAGATGCCGGCCGGCAGCACAGGCGAGGAACTCAGATCCTCCACCATCTGGACAAGATCCTCGATAAGTGACTTGCCCTGCATGGTGCGCTGCAGTCCGCCGCGCGGAGTGTAGTCGGTAATGTGATTGCAGACGAAGTCGTATGGGTAGCTCTTGTCAGGTTCGATGATATCGACGAGATGCTCAATGGCGTCAAGCTGTCTGAGACGCAGTCTGACCGGTGACAGCGCAAGCTGGTGGGCGAGCTCCGCCATGGGCCCGTGGTGGTAATTGGCCATGGTCCGTCTCCCGGAGGCAAGAGCCTCACTCGAAACGTTGCCGCCGAGTCAGCCTTGGACCCGACTCAAGGTCACCAGCAGAGGTGACCATCCGAGAAGCATCAGCCACCATAGAGCCCCTCATCGCTCTCGGGCCGCCACCCTCGTCGAAGGGAAACCTGCCGTCAGCCGCAAGCTCCCCCGGCAAGCGTCTCAATTTATTATCGATCACCCGCGCCCAAAAGTCAATCCTGACAACGGTTTATGATTGTCGGGGCAAGACCTGCCGGCCACGGCACCTGCAGGCGCAAGAAGCTGTGGATAATGATTTTACGTGGAACGCCACCTGCGGCGCCGGAAGGCTCAAACCTCCGGATCTCATCGGAAACCAAAGTCGGGCCGCGCGATGGGTTGGAGCGGCGGCGGTCGGTTCGTATTCGAGTCGGAGGTTGGTGCCTGGGCAGGGGAACCCGGTGGCATTGAGGTGCGCCGGCAATCGCTGAATGGCCCGGTTTGATCGCGGGTTTGGCCAGAGCTCGCAACCGCAGAGGTCGATAGAAACCATGGATCCCCGCAAGGGAAAATCAGACCAACGGCCGAGATCAGGAGGTCTGAGCCTGGACCTGTGGCCTTGTCGATCCGGTAGCGCGGCCTTCGCTTGGGTTTGGCGGACACGACCGACCTCCGAGGTTTCGCGAGTAGTACTACTCGCATTTGGGCCTTCGGTTACGGCCGCTCCGCCGGACAACGGGTCTTCGCAACTCGCGAATTCGGCGGGAATTACGATCGATTGGGCGATACTGGACTTGAACCAGTGACCTCTTGCATGTCGAGCAAGCGCTCTAGCCAACTGAGCTAATCGCCCGCAGGTCTCTATTTAAGGCGATTGGCGGATGCGTGTCAATAACTGCCGGCATTGAGGCTCCAGGAGAGTCCAGGGAGGAGTCACACTGGAAGCCGGCCTGCCAGGGTCTTATGCCGCCCCGACGTGCGGACAGGCCGCCCGTGGTGCCGACATTGTACCCCCGGCCAGTGTGTCACGCACCCGCCATTGAGGTTTGTCTCCCGATGGAGCTGAGGCTTCCCCGAGCGGGGCGGGGAGCCGGCTCGTGGGACTGTTCATGTCTGGGTTCGGTCGGGGGTTACCTGTACCCGCAACCGGTTGATGCGCCGTTGCTCTGCATCGATAACCCGGAACTTCACGTTCTGATACGACAACTCCTCGCCGGTTTCGGGGATCTTGCCCAGGGCGCTGAAGACGAAACCGCCCACGGTGTCATAATCCTCACCTTCCGGCAGCTCGGTGCGCAGTTGTTCGTTGATTTCATCTATGCGGACCCGGGCATCGACCTCGATAGTGTTTTCGTCGATCCGGCGTATGGACTCGGGTGCCGGCGTCTCGTATTCATCGGCGATATCACCGACGATTTCTTCAATGATGTCCTCGATGGTCACCAGTCCTGCCGTTCCGCCGTATTCGTCGAGAACGATCGCCAGATGCACCTTCTGTTCGCGCAGTTCCTGCAGGAGGTCGGCTATGGGCTTGGACTCGGGCACAAAGGGCACTTTGCGCATCATCTCAAGAGGGTCGAAGCTGTCAATTTCGCTGAGGGTCAGCAGATCTTTGGCGTAGAGGACGCCGCGGATGTCATCGATGTTCTCGTCGTACACGGGAATTCGCGAGTGTCCTTCCCGGGTGATGAGCTCTTTGGCTTCCTCCTGGGTGGCGGTCGAGGGAATCGCGACGATGTCCGTTCGAGGGGTCATGATCTGACCGACGGTCTTGTCGCGGAACTGCATGATCCGCTCGATCATTGACGCGTATTTCTCGTGTACGACTCCCGTGGCCTCGCCTTCGCTGACCACGCCCAGAATCTCCTTTTCGATTTCCTCCACTTCGTCCTGGACGTCGCTGTCGTCCGGTATGCCCGCCAGCCTTCGCGCGATCCAGTTCACGGCGTGCTGAAAGGAGACCAGCGGCAGGAGCATTTTCTGGAGGACCATGAGCGTCGGGAGACCGGTGGCCAGGAATCTGTCGGCGTCGTAGCGAGCCCAGGCGTTGGGAATCGCGACCCCGAACACCATGACCAGGAGCAACGCACTGAGGAACGTAATGCCATAATGAGCAAGGAATTCGTGATCCATGCCGACGCGAGCGCCGGCCGGGGTGTTGCGGAAGACATGCTCGATCAGGAGGACAAGGGCGATGATGCAGCAGATGCGCAGCAACGATGAGCAGAACAGCAGCGCGACCTGGTTGTCGATCAACCGGGGAAACAAGTCTGAACGTCCGCGCTTCTCGAGTTCCTTCTGCAGCCGAAGGCGCGAGAAATGTCGCACCGACGTGTTGGCGGTGGTGGCCAGCACGAGCACCAGCAGCAGGACAAGCCCGATCCAGAACTCTATACTAAGCACGACCGACAGTCTCTTGCGGATGCCTGGGTCTTGCCCGGCGCGGCCGCATCCGTTTTCCCGTTCCGGGCCCCTTGCCAGCGAGTTGCACCAGAATTCGATCTTCCTCTCTGCGCATTCGTCGTCGCTCGGAGGGCGTACGATCATCGAAGCCGACGAGGTGCAATGTGCCGTGAATTGCGTATCTGAGCAACTCCTGATCCGGCTCGGTGCGATACCGTCTCGCCTGACGTCTGGCCGTCTCGACCGAAACGACAACTTCGCCCTCGATCGGGCCGTTGATGAGATCATCTCTAAGATCAAAGGTCAACACATCGGTGGGAGTCGGGTCGGCCATGAACTGCCGGTGTAGTTGGGCGATCCGGGCGTCGTCCACGATGACGACGGCCAGGCTGCGGCACGGCCGGTTACCGAGCGCGGCCCGCACTGCCTGCACGATCCGGCTGGTGTTGACCTCGTGGCATGTGGCGAACCGGCGGGCCGTGATGCGGCAATCAGCAGAACCGGTCTGGGTTGCGTGTGTCTTGGTTCTCACGCCTGCTCGACTACCTCCGGCACGTCGGCCGCGCCGTTGCGCATCGCGCCGGCTTCGTTTTCCGGGACGGGAGCTCTTGGCGGCGCCGGGCGATCGGCCTTCGGGTATTTGATCCGTCCGTGATGAATGGCGCACAGGCTCCTGACGATGGACTGCTCGACCAGGCTCAACTCGCGGAGGTTGATCTCGCAGTCGTCGAACTGACCGTCGTTCAGACGGTCCATGACCACGTGATGGACCGTGCTTTCGATGCGGCCGGGCGTGGGCTCGTTCAGGGCCCGGACGGCGCCTTCGCAGGCATCGCACAGCATGAGGATTGCTGATTCCTTTGATCGCGGCTTGGGACCGGGGTAGCGGAACTCGCTTTCAGAAACCTGACGGTCGTGCTTGCCCTTCAACGGGCTCTTCGCGGCCGCCTCGCTGGCCATGTGATGGAAGTATCGTACCACAGTCGTTCCGTGGTGCTCGTTGATAAACTGATGAAGCACACGCGGCAAACCATAGGCGCGGGCCATCTCAATGCCGTCTTTGACGTGTCCAACGATGATCAGCAGGCTCAAGGTCGGCGAGAGGCGGTCGTGCCGGTTCATCCTTGCCTCCTGATTCTCGACGAAGTAATCCGGTTTCTGGGCCTTGCCAATGTCGTGATAGAGCGCGCCCACGCGGGCCAGCAGGCCGTGGGCACCGATCGTCTCACAGGCCTCTTCGGCCATCTGGCTCAGGACCAGCGAGTGGCTGTACGTGCCCGGCGTTTCCTGGGCCAGGCGCCGAAGCAAAGGCTTGCTCGCGTCACACCACTCGAGCAGCGTCATGCTCGTCGCAACGCCAAACACTTTCTCGAAATGCGGCAGAATGCCCTGCACGATGAAGCCGGCGAAGAGAGCCATGCTCCCTGACAGGGCGGCGCGGGTCACGATATAGAGCCATGGTTGCTCGGCCACAAGGCTGGTCGCCGCCGACACCAGGGCGGTGGCGACGGCGGTGATCGCCCCTACGGCGATGATCTTGCTGCGAGTGCGAATGTCCTTCAGCAGTGCCACGGTGACGCCTGCGGCCGTCATGTAGTTGAGGAAGAGGTTGAAATCGCCGTCTACGGTGAGCGTCGTCAGCACCGTCAGCACCGCCGCGACGCCGAAGCCGAACCTCTGGTCGTAGGCGATCGTCAGCAGAGCGGAGGCAATAACCACGAAAAAGACACAGGTCTCGGCCGGAAAGTCGCTGCCAAAGCCCTGGAGACGGTCCACCAAGTGGCTCAGAACGATCATGGTCAGGAGCAAACCGGTCAGGGCCAGTGTCCGCGAAGGAACCTCGGTAATCCTGGGGCGGTAGGACACGACGTAGGCGGCAAACCCGGTCACCACGATCAGTACAACGACGGCCGTGCCGAGCTGTCGCAACAGTCTCCGCTGCCGCAGGACAGGATCCGTTTTCTGAGCCTCAAGATAGGCTTTGTGTTCGTGCTTCAGCAGGTTCAGCTCGGCCGGTCCGAGCACGGTTTTGGCCCCGACGAGGGTCGTTCCCGCCTTGTAGGAGACGATTTCCTCTTTGACGAGTTCGGCGGCGGCGTTCATTTGCTCCGCCGTCAGGGCCGCGTTGTACTGCCAGAACGGAGTGTAGGAAGGCTTGTCTTTGGCCGGTCCGGCGACTACCTTGAGGACGATATCCGCAAACGGTTTGTGCAGCGCCTCCGGGCAGGAGCGAACGCCGTGCATCGCTGCCATGATCTGATCATCGATCTTTGTATCCTTTGCTTTCGGCAGATAAATGAGCAGATCGCTACCTACTTCTTTGTCGGTAGTGGCCCCGTTCTTGTCCTTCGTTCTCAGCAACACTTTTGGAGGCGTCGATTTGCGGTTCGGATCTTCGGGTGTGTTGACGATCAACAGCCGTGACAGGAGGGCATCGACCATCCGCTCATACTCAGCCTTCCTGGCGGCTGGTGCGAAAGCCCGCAGTGCCGACACCGCGCCGTCGTCCAGCATCCAACCTTTGGCGGCCGCTTGGTCCCGGATCGCCTTGGCGTCGGAGTTCTCGGCTTTGGCGACCAATTCGCGCAGCTCATGCATCTGAGTGCGAATCACCGTCTGAGGTTCCACCTGCGCGGTACCGGCGTCGAACACGAAGACGGATGGCGCCCCGTCGCGCGCTTTCTGGCGGTTGGCTTCTGTCGCCGCCTGATCCTCGTAGAAGAAATCGACGCGTGCGTTGATGTCCCGGTCGACGAGTTGCTGGAGGCTCCAGGGCATCGTATCGCTGCCCCAGAATTGAACCACAAGGACGCCGATGTAGAAAACCACCCCCATCAGCAATGACGAGGGGCGAACCCTGCGTCGCAGGCTCATCCAGAGGGTCTCCCGTCGCTCGTCGCGCTGGCGACGGGCTTCCTGGCGTCGCGATTCGGATACAGGTGACGGTCGCGAACTCACGATTCTAAGAGAACCTCGGCAACAGTGCCGCGAGTGCCGGTGTCAGGGGTTGCGCCATCGTCCCGCTCTGCACACACGGCATTTCATCGACAAAGACCCGGCGCGGGGAAAGACCCGCCTGGCCGCGTCCCATAACATCATGGTTTCCCGTTAGCGTAGGCGTTGACGATATCCTGAACCAGCCGGTGCCGGACGATGTCCTGCTTTTCCAGCCTGATAATGGCGATCCCGGGGATGCACCGAAGACGTCGCAACGCGTCGCTGATTCCGCTCGACTCCGGATCCAGGAGGTCGATTTGGCTGTCGTCGCCCGTCACGATCATCTTGCTGTGGTGTCCCAGTCGCGTCAGGAACATCAGCATTTGCAGCCGCGTCGTGTTCTGGGCTTCATCAAGAATCACAACAGCGTTGTTGAGCGTTCGACCTCGCATGAAGGCCAGAGGAGCGATCTCGATGACGTCATTTTCCATGAATCGCCGGATCTGCTCGAAGGTCATCATGTCGCCCATTGCGTCGAAGAGCGGGCGCAAATAAGGGTTGACCTTGGCCTGCATGTCGCCGGGCAGAAAGCCGAGTTTCTCGCCGGCTTCAACCGCCGGCCGCACCAGTACGATCCGCTTGACGGTTCCGGCCTTGAGCATCGAGACTGCCACGGCCACCGCCAAGTAGGTCTTGCCGCTTCCGGCGGGCCCGACGCAGAAGACCAGATCGTGGCCGCGCATGGCCTGAACGTAGGCTCGCTGTCCATCTGTCCGGGGCCGCGTGACGGTCGTACGGCTGTAGACCTCGATGATATCCTCATCGCGGTTCTCGGGATTGTTCAACTGGATGACGTACCCGATGGCCTCGGAGACCTGCTCGTCCGTCAGTTCGTCCGAATCGCGGACCGCACGTTGCAGAAAGTCGATGACCGATGCAGCCTGTCCGACGGCGTGGGCGGCACCTGACAACTTGACGGTCGAGTCCCTTGCGCTAAGCTGTATGCCGAACGCACCCCGGATCTGTCTCAGATGGCGGTCTGCCGAACCGAAAAGGGCATTCCGCTTGCGAGCGTCGTTCAGCGTTATGGTAAGTTCCAACTTGCCTGCTATCTCCCGTCAACAAGGCAGTCCAACGACCCAGCCGGTCCGAACCGGCCTAAGTCGCCGGCTTTGCCCGACAACTCTATTTTAACCGATACGGCCGAAGAATGTCAGCAACCACCATGCGATCGGAGCCGTAAACACTGGTGAATCCAGGATATCCAGCAATCCGCCGAAGGCCGGAACGACTTGTCCGGAGTCTTTGCTGCCGAGATCCCGCTTCATCAGCGACTCAACGAGGTCTCCCAGGTGGCCACAAACGGCCGTAACCAGCCCAAAAATAACGGCTTGCGCGAGGCTGAAAGGGGGCGGCCCAAGAGTGGAGTCCAGGCAGCACTCCCAAAGCCAGATGGCCGCGCAGGCAGCAAAAGCCGCAAGGACAACCGCACCTGCAGCCCCTTCGATGGTCTTTCCGGGACTGACCCAAGGCGCTAGCTTGTGTTTTCCGCAGGCGATGCCTGTGAAGTACGCCCCGATGTCAGCGGCTTTTACGGTCAGGATGAAGAAGATGACCAAGGCTGCACCGGCTGGTCCGGCATCAAGGCAACGAATTCGGATGACAAATGAGCCCAGGAGTCCGAGATAGAGCATCATTAAGCATGTGACGGCCAAGTTGGAGAAGGCCCTCTCGGTGGTCTTGCGTGCGAGGATACACAGGGAGGCTCCCAGGATGCCGCCGGTAAGGAGGAACAGTGAGAGCGGCATGCCTCCTGTGAGGCGGAGAGCAGGCACCGCGGACGACAGCTTCTGCTGAGCCTCGATCCAAGGCGCGAGCATCAGCAGGACCGACACAAACGCAGCCCAGTTGGTGGCCGGATTGTGGCCTCCTTGCCGGCTGAGCCGGCCCATCTCGAAAACGGCCAGCATGATCAGCAGGGCCAAGGCCAGTGTCAGGGCCAGCCCGCACATCAGCCGGATCCTGGTAGCGCCGCCAAGCACGCCTTCATCGAGCGAGGTTAAGCCGCACGCCGAAAGCCAGCCATCGAGCCAGGCGAGGCCCACAACGACGGCGATCATCAAGGTCCCGAACGCAATACGTTGCCAGAGCATGTGTTTTTCACCTCTGTGTTCGCTATGCTAAACGAGCCGGCCCGGGACGTCCACGAGCCGGCGGCGATGCTATGGAGTCACCCGCCGGGTTGAGGCCGTGGTTGGTATCTCAGGAGGACCCTATGACGAACAAAACGAGCCGACGTCGCTTTCTAAAGACCACGATAGCCGCCGGAGCGGGTTTCTGGGTTTCCGGCCGGCCGGCGCGGGCCGCCGGCAAGTCGCCCAACGAGAAGCTCGGCGTTGCCTGTGTGGGAATCGGTGGTCGTGGCGCGGACAATGTTGGGGCAATGATGAACGAGAGAATTGTTGCCTTGTGTGAAGTTGACGAGGTGCGCGGCGGGCAGACCTTCAAGCGGCTTTCGAATGTTACGAAGTTCGCCGACTACCGGGTAATGTTTGACAAGCTGCACAAGCAGATTGATGCGGTTGTAGTCAGCACGCCGGATCACATGCATGCTCCGATCACGCTTGCTGCGATCGAACTCGGCAAGCACGTCTACTGCGAGAAGCCACTGGTTCGCACGGTGGCCGAGGCTCGCCGTGTTGCCGAGGCAACCGCGAAGCACAAGGTGGTGACCCAAATGGGCAACGGAGGCAACGCCCAAAGCGGTGCCCGGCGCAACGTGGAGCTACTGCGGGCCGGGGTACTGGGGACGGTTCGGGAGATACACAGTTGGAGTGATCGGCCGGGTACGTTCTGGAAACAGGCCCTTGACCGTCCGATCGAGACGCCGCCGGTGCCGGCGACGTTGAAATGGGACCTGTGGCTCGGTGTCGCCCCCCAGCGGCCGTACCACCCCGCGTATCTGCCCGGCAAGTGGCGGGGCTGGTATGACTTCGGCACGGGGGCCATCGGCGACATGGCTTGCCACATCTGCAACGTGGCTTTCTGGGGCCTTGATCTGCGCGATCCGACGGCGATCGAATGCGAGTGCTCTGAGCCGTATGAGGAGACCTACCCTGCATGGAGCAAGGTGAAATGGGAGTTTCCGGGCAATTCCGATCGTCCCGGCGTTCGCCTGTACTGGTACGATGGCGGCAAGAAGCCCTCGCCGGAGCTGATCGAGAACCGCGAGCTTCCTGACAACGGCATGATCGTCGTCGGCGAGAAAGGTACGCTATTCATGCCAAGTGCCGACGGCGCTGCCAGGGTACTGCTGCCCGAAGACAAGTTCAAGGACCTCAAGCAGCCGCCGCGGACGATTCCCGACTCGCCGGGTCATCACGAGGAATGGATTCGCAACTGCAAGAACGGCGACCTGGGCCTGGACTACATGAGTCATTTCGGCCGGGCAAGCGTGATGACCGAGTCGCTACTGCTCGGGACCGTGGCCGTCCGCGTCGGCAAACGCATCGAGTGGGACGCCAAGAATCGCAAGATCACGAACATTCCCGAGGCCAATCAGTACATCGACCCGCCATATCGCAAGGGATGGTAGTCGGCGCGCAAGTGATACCCGAGGGATATGCTGTCTTGACGAGCCGGCGGCTTTATGCCGCCGGTCTCTCGCCCGGCCAGCGAACGAACGGTGTCAAGAGGACCGAGGGGATAAACCCCGTGTCTTCACGAGCCGGCGGCTTTATGCCGCCGGTCTTCTGCCTGACCAGCGAACGAACGGTGTCAAGAGGACCGAGGGGATAAACCCCGTGTCTTCACGAGCCGGCGGCTTTATGCCGCCGGTCTTCTGCCTGACCAGCGAACGAACGGCGTCAAGAGGACCGAGGGGATAAACCCCGTGTCTTCACGAGCCGGCGGCTTTATGCCGCCGGTCTTCTGCCTGACCAGCGAACGAACGGCGTCAAGAGGACCGAGGGGATAAACCCCTCGGCTCGTCAAGCGGGTTTATCCCGCCGGTTATCCCAGAGCGCAACGCTTTCAAACGACGAGGAAACCAGCGAGGGACGCCGCTACGTGCGGCAGCTTTCTGGCGGCATCACCCGCTCGCCGCTCAGGCAGTTCAGGAAGACGCCGAAATCAGCCAGGTCGACATCGGCATCGCCGTCCAGATCGGCGGCGGTGCATGAAGGATCGTTTTGCGTGATGCCATTTCCGCTCAGGCACGCCTGGAGCAGGCCGAAATCTCTTTGATCGACGTCGAGATCCTGATCGAAATCGCCCATATAGACCGGCGGGAGGTTGCGGATGATTTCGATGCCGCCGGCTTTGGGATTGTCGGCCGAGCCTGCTGAATACTGGATGATGACTTGGCCGCTCGGGTTGGCGTTGGTTGTGAATGTGTGAACGACGGCCTTATTGGCCGCACCGGCCGTGCCGATGATGTCAAAATTGGTGAGCACCTGCGCTCCGTTGATGCTCACATTGAACCTGCGTTTGCCGGCGGATGTGAAGTAGATCTCGGCGAAGTGCAGGCGGACAGTGTACTCGGCACCGGCGACGAGATTGGGGAAGGTGTAAGTGAACGACGGAGACGCCCACCGCTCCGACTGATAGACGGCCTGCGGTGCCGGATCGGTCGCGCCGGTTGTATCGACCGACGCACTGGTCATATAGGTGTACCCGCCGTCGTAGCATGTGTCGGCAGCGAATCTGCCGGCCGAGGAACCGCCTGAATTGGCCGCGTATCCGCCTGTAACGGTGATGGTGGACTCGTTCGAATTCGCGCTTTCACCCACGTTATTGACCGCGCTGACGACGTAGTGATAAGTGGCTCCCAGCGTCAGGTCGTTATCGGTGTAACTGAGCGTGGTGGACGTTCCGATGGTCGAGTAGGAGTCTCCGCCGGTCATTGATCGTTTCACGTTGTAGCTGATTGCACCGCTTGCAGAGCTCCAGGTCAGTTGCACGGAAGTCGGGCCGTTGATCGCGGCGTTGAGATTGGCGGGTACGGCGGGCGGCGTCGGAGGAACAGACGAGAGGATGTGCTGGGCCAACCAGGGGTTGATTTCCTCGGTGTCGAAGGAGAACCAGCCGGACAGGTCGCCCGATTGGAACAACGTGCAACCGACGACGTAAGGGTCTTCTTTCATCCGAGCGTCAAACCAAGTCAGCCAGTCGACGTACCGGGCCGCATCGTCGACCTTCCATCCCGGGCCGCCCTCGCCGCTCTGGCCGTCGACGCCGCCTTCAGTCAGCAGCAGTGGCAGGTCGGCCAGGTCGGGGTAGGTGCTCCGGAAGTAGCTGTAAAACTGGCGGTATCGCAGCGAGTACCAGATCTCCGTGCTCACGCTCTTGGAGTAGGGAAGAGTATATGCGTGATAACTCCACCCGCCGTTGTAGCTTTTGCAGACCCGGAGCGCCGGCACGACGGCATCGAGCTGGGCCTGCATATCGCTCAGCGAGCCCGGCGGGTTGCCCACGGGAATGCAGAAGGCACAGGGGCGGAACCCGGCGTTGGCGATGAGGGGAGCCAGAGAAAGCCAGAAGTTGTTGAGCCACTGCGCATTCTGAATGGACCCCCAGCAGGGGGTGCTGTCGCATTCGTTGGGTCCCTCGACGTAGTCGATCAGCGCCCGGTCCTGGGCTGACAGGCTATTGATGGGCGGGGCCAGGACCGTGTTCCAGAAATCTGTGGCTGCCCACGCAGGGTCGTGCGAGATGTTGTACGACTTCGTGGTGTAGATTCGCAGGACCAGCACGCCGTTGGGGTTGTTGTTCTTGAAATCGCGTGCTGACGCCAGCATGGCGCCGTGGGTGTCGAGGATCTTGTGGATTCGTGGGTGGGCGTTGACTACCTGCGAAGCCCCGCTCGTGTAGTTGATGATCATGTGCAGCCCGAGCCGGCTCTCGGTCGGCTGGGCCGAGGCTGCAGACGAGCCGGCAAGGAGGGAGGCCAGGACGATACCCAAAGCCCGCGCGAAATGGCGCGGACATGTCTGGACACGGAGAGATCCTTTGGAGAGTGTGCCGGCGCAAAGAAGGTTCATCAGGCCATTCTCCTCTTCATTCGTTCCGCGACTGCAAATGCATTGTACGATTGGGCTTGAGTCGACTCAACAGGGGAATCTGACTGAAGGCGAAAACGGCCTATAATGCCGTCCCTGAAGAACGGTGCTTGCTCACCGGTAAGATGCCGTTGCCACAGGGTGGAACGGGCTGTCTCGCAGCCAACCTTCTGCTGGTTCGCGTGTCTGATTGGATGCCGCCTTTACTCTGCCGGGCTTACGGCCGGGTGCATTCATGGCCACCCCGGAAGAGCCGGACCAGCAGCCTCTGAGCCCTATCAGCCGCCGGGCGTTTTTCCGCACGCTGGGCTCGCATTTGATCAAGCTGGGAGCCATCGGAACCGCGCTGGGCTCGCTTGGGCAGGGATGCTGGATCGATATTGAGCCTGATGACGATCACGCAAGCGGCGGCTGGCTCTACGATCACTATCTGGATTTCGGCTACAACGATTACTCCGACTACGGAAACTACTCCGACTGGGGCGGCGACGACGCTTGCAGCTACTGCGACGGTGCAGGCCAGGACTACTCGCACTGCGACGGCAGCTACTGCGACTACGGCAACTACGCCGACTACTATGACTATTCAGACTACTACGACTACGCGAACTACTCTGACTACTCGAACTATGGTAACTACTCCGATTACTCCAACTATGGCAATTACTCGGACTACGCGAACTACTACGACTACGGCGACTACTATGATTACATGGATTGGGGCTATTGCGACGGGTGGTACTGCGATTATTGATCCATGCGAGGATCACCTCGGCCTACATCTGGTAGGGCGGGCTTTGCACGCCGATTCCGTTCGCTCCCGGAATAAGCAGCTGGGCTCGTCAAGACAGATCGCGGGTGCTTGACACGGCCTCGGTCTGTGTAGTCTGATGCTCCTGATTGCTCTTGTTGAATGATCTGGAGCTGCCATTGGATACGACTGCCATTCGAGACGCGGCCTTGCGGTGTCGTGCGGTGCTGATGGAGGCTCTGCGCGCGGCGGGCGCGGAGCCCGGCAGGATCGAGACGCGCAAGGCGGCCGCGACGCATCTTCTGAGGGCCGCCGCGAACCGAATGCTACAAGCCCGCGGCCTGGATGCCGGAGTCCTTGATTACCTGCTGCCGCTCAACGAGACTCCCCCTCTTGGCAAGGGGGGGCAAGGGGGGGTGGCAGGGCGGGACGTTCCTCGTGATGCGAGTGTCGGCAGGCCCCAGAATCCTCTTCGGGGCCTTCCAGGTGGAGGATTCTCATCCTCGTCTTTGCCAACTGTGGAACGGATTTCGTCAAGAAAGACGGCCCGGAGGGGATTCCGGGACGAGCGGTACTCATTGTTAGCGTCTTCCGTCCCATCCCCAGCGAGGGTTGGGGAGTCATCGGACACCAAGTCCGCACTTGACGCGATTCTGGATGAGCCTCTTCTCGCGGAGGCGTGGCAGCCCGGCAACGAGGAGAGCCTGGGCTGGTTCTACCAATACTTCAACGAGCCGGACATCGCGGTCTTTCGCGGTTCGCGTCCGCCGAAGGTGACGGCCGAGCTGCTCCCAGCCAAGACGCAGCTTTTCACGCCCCGATGGATCGTGCGGTTCCTGGTCGAGAACACCCTCGGCCGGCTGTGGTTGCAGATGCATCCCGATTCGCGCCTGGCCGACCGGTTAGAATACCTTGTCCCGCCGGCTGAGCCGCTGCCGCATGCGAAGCTGAAGCCGGCTTGCGAGATTCGCGTCCTCGATCCGGCCTGCGGAGCGATGCACTTCGGGCTTGTGGTCTTCGATTTGCTGGCGGAGATGTATCGCGAGGAGCTGGAGCACACCGGGCAGCCAGGTTGGCCCGATCGACCTTCGGTCGCCGGTAAGTCGGCGATTCCAGCCGCGATTCTGGCCAATAATCTGTTCGGTTTCGATATTGATCCCTTGGCCGTGCGACTGTCGGCCGTGACGTTGTATCTGAAGGCGGTTTCTCTTACTCCGAACACGCCGATAGTCCCTCTGCATTTGTACTGCGCCGATGCTTTGCGGCTTGCGGGAGGCATGTTGTGGGAGCACAACAGGGAGATTGGGGAAGCGACCACAGATGTTTTCGAGGCGACCTATGACGTTGTCGTGACTAATCCGCCGTATCTCGATAGCCGGGATTACGACGCCTCGCTCAAGTCATTCATCGCCAATGCTTATCCGGCCGGCAAACGCAACCTCTATGGTGCTTTTCTTGAGCGATGCGTTGGCCTTCTCGCCGAAGGCGCGCGGTTAGGTATCATCACCCCGCAGACGTTCATGTTCATATCGAGTTTTGCCGACCTGCGGGATGTGCTGCGTCGTTCGGTTGCCATCGAGACGCTCGTACAAGGCGGGCTGGGTACGTTTCCCGACGCGGTGGTCGATGCCGCATTCTACGTGCTCCGCCGCGAGGCAGACCCTGGGAACCGTGACGACTGCTTGGGGACATTCTTCCGCCTCACCCGGGCTTCGGGCGCGCAGGCCAAGCAACAGGCGTTCGAGCAAGCGGTTACCGTGTTGCGGCGCGGGGAAGCCGACAGCCGAGTCTTCCGCTGCCGACAAGGGGATTTCGATCATTTGCCTGGCCGGCCCTGGGTGTTTTGGATCACGCCTCGCGTGCGAGGTCTGTTCGACCACCTGCCGAGGCTGCGTGAGATCGCCCGGCCGACAGTGGGTTTGCAGACCAGTGACAATTTCCGCTTTCTGCGTTTCTGGTGGGAAGTGTTCTTTCGAGATGATCCCGATGATGCGGTTGCCGCCAATCGGTGCATTGCTTTCGGTTGCCGCGATCGCGCCGCCGCCCTGGCCACCGGCCGCAAGTGGTTCCCGCATATCAAGGGTGGCGACTTTCGTCGCTGGTACGGCAACCAGGAATACGTCGTTAATTGGGCGAACGACGGGGCCGAGATTCGCACACTGGGTATCGAATCAGGCAAGGTGGCGTCGCGGCCGCAGAACATGGACTATTACTTCCGGTCCGGTGTCACCTGGACCCACACCAGCTCACGGGGGTTGAGCGTTCGTATCCTGCCGCCGGGGTTTATCTGCAATGTGGAAGGCATGGCGGCGTTTCAGTTAGACGGCCGCGGGTCGTCGCTGGAAACGCTGGCGATCATGAACTCGAGCTTCGCCCGCCATGTGATCGATCTGCTGAATCCGACGGTTCATTTCGGTGGGCGGGAGGTCGGCGATCTGCCGTACCCGCAGGCGGATCCATCAGCGGTGGAGGCGCTTGAGTCGCACGTCTCGCGGGCCATTGAACTGGCACGCCGGAACAGTCTGGAGGATGAGACGACCTGGGAGTTTGTCCAGCCGCCGGATTGGAGAACCGGGCCGGAAGCTGCGAAGCGGCGTCGTCAGGAACTGGCGGAGATCGAGCGGCTGATTGATGAGGAGGTTTATACGCTGTATGTGCTTGGCCCGGAGGATCGGGCGGCTATCGAGGCGGATGTGAACGGAGACCCCCCCCAGCCCCCCCTTGCCAAGGGGGGGAGGACGGCGAGCCGCTTGCCAAGGGGGGGAGGTGAGAGGGGAGGCTCGCTGTGTCGAGATTCCCATCTCGACACGGGTGACGCGAGATTCCCGCCCCGCAATGAGGTGGGAGGAAAGGATTCGCCGGATGAAGTGTGCGAGAACGGATTCTCGCACGAGCGAGATGAGGGGTGCGAGAAAGGATTCTCGCACGAGCGAGATGAGGGGTGCGAGAACGGATTCTCGCACCAGCGGCGTGTGGATCTGGCTCACCAGCGGCGTGTGGATCT
>Ga0116145_1002321_pt1 | contig 17242 bp, 18 predicted proteins | sample AD_JPNHG1_MetaG_FD_89747 | JGI IMG/M metagenome (GOLD analysis project Ga0116145, IMG submission 89747) | Active sludge microbial communities of municipal wastewater-treating anaerobic digesters from Japan - AD_JPNHG1_MetaG | ecosystem: Engineered > Bioreactor > Anaerobic > Digestate | place... | reverse complement strand
GGGAACCGCTCCCAACTTCATGTTCGGTTTGTTTTTCCTGGCGATCTTCGTGTGCGTGATGCGTCTGTATCACGAGGCCCGGCAACGGATGAAGGATTTGTGATCCCAAACCATGATCTGGCAAGCATACAAAAGCCCCCCGGCAAAAACCGGGGGGCTTTTTCGTTTGAAGAGTAGGCCGCGAATCTCTTTGAGCGAATATTTCTTGACAGAAGCGGAAAATGCGAGTTAGTTTTTTGCCCACTGAAAAGCTTCGTTTCTTTATCATGGGCACGTCCTTTTTTTCACGGAAGCTTGCGTGGGAAGATTCATGACGACTTCAGGAGGTTACATTGTATTTTTCGGATGAAACTCATAAGGCGTCCCGAAAACTGACCCAACAATGGCAGGCGAACGTCCGGAATGCCGTCACCGCCAAACCCGACTGGAAAAAGCGCTTTTCAACCGTTTCAGACCTCGATATCCAAAGGCTCTACACGCCTGAAGATCTGCAGAACATGGATTTTGCCCGCGACATCGGAGCGCCCGGGGAATTTCCCTATCTTCGCGGCAACCAGGTCACCGGCTACCGCGGACAGCCCTGGACCTTCCGAATGTTCTCCGGCATGGGAAGCGCCGAGGACACCAACCGGCGCTGGCATTTGCTCTTGCGGGAAGGGCAGACCGGCCTTTCCACCGCCTTCGACTTCCCGACGCTCATGGGGTACGACAGCGACTCGCCGAAGGCCCTGGGGGAAGTGGGCAAATGCGGCGTAGCCATTGACACGCTGGAAGACTTTCTGGCGCTGATCGACGGCATTCCGCTGGATCAGGTCACCACCTCCATGACGATCAATCCCCCGGCCACCGTGCTGTGGGCCATGTACTGCGCGGCGGCTGAAATCAAAGGCGTCCCCCTGAATCAAATCGGCGGCACCATTCAAAACGACATGCTCAAGGAATTCATCGCGCAGAAAACGTTCATGTGTCCCCCGGAGCCTTCCGTCAAGCTGATCAGCGACACGGTCGAATTCGGCGCGAAATACGTTCCCCGTTGGAACCCCATCAGCATCAGCGGCTACCATATCCGCGAAGCGGGCTCCACGGCCGTGCAGGAGCTGGCCTTTACGCTCCGGGACGGCATTGAATACGTCGAAGACATTCTTCGCCGCAAAAAAATGAACGTGGACGACTTCGCTCCGCGCCTGTCGTTCTTTTTCAACGCGCATATCGACCTTTTCGAGGAAATCTGCAAACTCCGCGCCGCGCGCCGCATCTGGGCCAGGGTCATGCGCGACCGTTTCGGCGCCAAAAATCCGCGCTCCCTGTGGATGCGCTTTCACGTCCAGACCGCCGGCTGTTCGCTCACCGCCCAGCAGCCTTACAACAACGTCGTTCGAACCACGATCGAGGCGCTCGCCGCAGTGCTGGGCGGAACCCAGTCGCTGCACACCAATTCGCTGGATGAGGTGTTGTGCCTGCCGTCCGAACACGCGGTGGAAATCGCGCTGCGCACCCAGCAGATTCTGGCCGAGGAAACCGGTGTGGTCAACACGATCGACCCCCTGGCCGGCTCCTACTTCGTCGAATCCCTGACCAACGAGATGGAGAAGAAAGCCTGGGAATACATCGAAAAGATCGATGCCATGGGCGGCATGATCGCCGCCATCGAAAGAGGCTATCCGCAAATGGAAATCGCGGACGCGGCCTACGCGTTCCAGCGGCAGATTGAAGCCGGGGAAAAGATCATGGTGGGCGTCAACAAATACGCCACCGAAGCGAGGCATCCGGTGCCGCTGGTGGAAATCGACGAAAAAGTCGGTGAAGAGCAGGTTCGGCGGCTAAAAGACCTGCGCCGGCGCCGCGACAACCGCGCCGTGAGTCAATCGCTGGCCGACCTTCGCGCCGCCTGCAAAAACGGTGAAAACGTCATGCCGCACTGCATCACGGCGGTGAAAAACCTGGCCACTGAGCAGGAAATCTGCGACGTTTACCGCGAGGTTTACGGGGAGTATCAGGACCCGGGTTTATTCTAAAACGGCGGGGAACGGTCACGCCTGTTCCCCGCTGCAATCATGGGGATGTTATGCCGGAAAGAAAAATTCGAGTGATGGTGGCCAAGCCCGGACTGGACGGCCACGACCGGGGCGCGCGCATTCTGGCCCGCTGTTTTCGCGACGCCGGTTTTGAAGTGATTTACACCGGCTGTCATCAAACCCCGGAGCAGGTCGCGGCGGCGGCGATTCAGGAGGACGTGGACCTCGTGGGGTTGAGCTGCCTGTCGGGCGCGCACCGCATTCTGTTTCCGCGCGTCGTGGAGCTGCTTCGGGAAAAGAACGCTTCCGACATTGCCGTGATCGGGGGCGGCATCATCCCCGAACAGGACTTCCAAATGCTCTACGACGCGGGCATCCAGGCGATCTTTACGCCCGGCGCTTCACTGGATTCCATTGTAGATTGGATTCGCACCCATGTCCGAACCGGAAACTGACCGGCGCGGCAAACATCACGACATGACTCAAACCACCCAGAAAATATGCGCGGGCGATGTCCGCTCGGCCTCGCGGCTGATCCGGGACCTGGAGGACAAACGGCCCGAAGCACGACGGCGCCTCCGGCAGCTTTTTCCCCACACGGGCCGATCCTTCATCATCGGCATCACCGGCTCGCCCGGCGCGGGGAAAAGCACGCTCGCCGACGCGCTGATCGGGGAGCTGCGCAAGCAAAATAAAACCGTGGGCGTTCTGGCCGTTGACCCGAGCAGCCCCTTTTCCGGCGGCGCTCTGCTGGGCGACCGCGTCCGCATGCTGCGCCACGCGGAAGACCCCGACGTATTCATCCGGTCGCTGGCCACGCGGGGCGCGCTGGGCGGACTGGCGCGGGCGGCGGGTGACGCGATCCATGTCATGGAAGCCATGGGCAAGGACGTCATTCTGGTAGAGACGGTCGGCATCGGCCAGCAGGAACTCGATATCATTCACCACGCACACAGCATCATCGTGGTGCTGGTCCCCGGCATGGGCGATGAAATCCAGACCATGAAAGCGGGCATCATGGAAATCGCCGACGTATTCGTCATCAATAAGGCGGACCGTCCGGGGGCAAAGCAGCTCAGGACGGAACTGACCGCCCTGCTCAACGCCTCGCCGCACGGACCCCGGGACTGGGTTCCGCCCATCGTCAGCATCGGCAATCTGTATGAACCGGAAATCTTCGCCAAAAAAACGGCGGAGCTGATGGACGCCGTCACGAAACACCATGCACACCTCATCGTCAGCGGGCAATTCGCCGAGCGGGCGGAGCGCAAAGCCGTGATGGAAATCACCGACGCCTTGAGCGCCTGCATTCTGGAGCCGGTGCTGGAGCGCCTGATCGCGAACGGCGAGTTGAAAAAAATCGCCCAAAAAATTCAGACTCGGGAAACGGACCCCTTTACCGAGGCGGAAGCCATTGCGCGCCGTTTCCTCAAAACGGGAGAAACTTCATGAAAAAAGAAGCCGGGAAAAGCAGGGCCGAAAAACCCGCCGGACGGACGGACCGCGGCCTGGTCATCGTGATCACCGGCGACGGCAAGGGCAAAACCACCTCCGCGTTCGGCCAGGCGCTGCGCGCCGTCGGTCAGGGGTACAAGGTTTACATGATGCAGTTCATGAAAGGCCGCAACTACGGCGAGTTCAAGGCCGCCCGCCGGTGCCTGCCTTCCCTGACGATCCGCCGCTCGGGTCTGGACAGCTTCGTCATGCGCGGCAACCCGGCCCCGGTGGATGTTGAATTGGCCCGGAAGGGCTTTGAATCGGCCAAAAAGGCGATCGCCTCCGGCCGGTATGACATGGTCATTCTCGATGAAATCAACGTGGCGGTGGACTTCAAGCTCATCGAGCTTGCGGATCTGCTGGATTTGATCCGCCAAAAGCCGCCGAAGCTTGATTTGATTCTGACCGGCCGGTACGCCGCCCGGGAAGTGATTCGCCTGGCCGACACGGTCAGTGAAATCAAAGACGTCAAGCACCATTACGCCGCCGGCATCAAAGGCCGGGCGGGAATCGAATACTGATTTTTTCCGGAGAAAGATATGTTTGCATGGATTGCCGGTCCGGAGGCCTGGGTCTCCCTGGCCACCCTGACGGCTCTGGAGATTGTTCTGGGCATCGACAACATCATTTTCATTTCCATTCTGGTGGGGAGGCTCCCCGTCCGGAAACGAAATTTCGCGCGCAATCTGGGCTTGATGCTGGCGATGCTTACCCGGCTGGCCCTGCTATTTTCGATCGTCTGGGTGGCGAATCTCACCCAACCCTGGTTTACGGTCTTTGGACAGGACATATCCGGACGCGATTTGATTTTAATCGGCGGAGGTCTGTTTCTGCTGGCCAAGGCCACCCATGAAATCCACAGCAGCCTGGAAGGAATCGAGGAGGCCGAACCGATGCGGAAAACCGCTTCCCTGGCGGCTGTCCTGATTCAGATCGCGCTTCTGGACGTCGTATTCTCGCTGGATTCCGTCATCACGGCCGTCGGCCTGGCTCAGCACATCTCGATCATGGCGATTGCCATCATCCTCGCCGTATGCATTATGCTGGTCGCCGCCAAACCGATCGCCGAATTCGTCGACGCCCATCCGACCATTAAAATTCTGGCGCTTTCCTTCCTGATCCTGGTGGGCGTCACGCTGATGGTCGAAGGCTTCGACGTGCACGTGCCGAAAGGCTACATTTACTTTGCGATGGCATTTTCCGTGGCGGTGGAAATGCTGAACATCCGCATGCGCAAAAAACAGACAGCCCCGATCCAGCTGCGCAAAGAAATCAGCGGCTAGCGGACGCGCTACCGGGGAGGCATGCGCAGCGCGCCGTCAAGGCGGATGCAGCAGCCGTTCAGCATCGGATTCTCGATGACGTGCGCCACCATGCGGGCAAACTCCACGGGCCTGCCCAGGCGGCGGGGAAAGGGAACTCCTCTGGCCATGTCTTCCTTGACGGAGGACGGCAATCCGGCCATGAGCGGCGTTTCAAAAAGACCCGGCGCGATCGTGGCCACGCGAATGCCGTAATCAGCGCATTCCCGGGCGATCGGCAGCGTCATCCCGACGATGCCGCCCTTGGACGCGGCATAAGCCGCCTGGCCGATCTGACCGTCAAACGCCGCAATGGATGCCGTATTGACAATCACGCCCTTTTCGCCCTCCTCATTGGGGGCGTTGTTCACCATCTGTTCGACGGCCAGACGAATCACGTTCAGGGTTCCCACCAGATTGATGGAGATCACTTTGTTGAAGAGGGAAAGAGGCAGAGGACCTTTTTTACTCAACACTTTGGCCGCATCCGGCACGCCCGCGCAGTTGACGGCCGCCGTGATCTTCCCGAAGCGATCCAAAGACCGCTGAATTGCCCGGCGGACGGAATCTTCGCCGGTCACGTCGCAGCGGACAAAAAACACTTTCTCGGCGGCTTCCCGGGCCAGCTTCTCGCCCCGGCCTTCGTCCAGATCCAAAATCACGGCTTTCGCGCCGCGGGCGACCAACTCCAGCACCGTGGCTTCCCCCAACCCCGAGGCGCCGCCGGTCACCAGCGCGACCACATCCTGCATGTTCATGTTTCCTCCCCTACACGATCTCTCTTCCGATAATCATATTCTGCACCTCGCGCACGCCTTCATAAATGTCGATGATATGGGCGTCGCGCGCCAGTTTGGAGATTTCATACTCCGCAGTAAATCCGTAGCCGCCGTGCAGATGCAGCCCCTCGCTGGCGCAGAAAAGAGCCGCTTCCGCGCAGGTATTCTTGGCCAGGGACGCGAAGATGCCCGCATCCTTGTCATTCTTCTGGATTTTCCAGCAGGCTTTCCACAAAGACAGTTCGGCGAGCTCCACTTTTTTCCACATGGCGGTAAGCGTGTCGCGGGCGACGGGCAGATCGCAGATGCGCGAGCCGAACTGTTTGCGTTCGCGCGTGTAAGCCATCGTCAGGTCCAGCGCCCTTTTGGCCAGCCCCAGGCCGATGGCCGCGACCATCGGGCGGGCGAAGTCGAGCACGTCCATGATGTATTTGAAGCCGTAGCGTCGGTTGCCGATGATCTGATCGGGCTCAACGATCACGTCCTCAAAGGTGACGCCGGCCGTGTTGGACAAGCGCTGGCCGAGCTTGTCCTCGGGTTTGCCGATCACAATTCTGCCGCCGGTGGACAGCTGAATCTCCCGGGTGGCGTATCCGACATCGGGAAGATCCGCTGCGACCACGGATTCCGCCGGGACCACCACGCAGGCCATGAAGCTGCTCGAGGGCTTGCCGATCTTGCACAACACCGTGAACTGGGACGCGTAGGACGCATTGGTGATGAAGCACTTGGAGCCGTTGAGGACATAGGAGCCGTCGTCGCGCGGCGCGAGGAAGCTGGTCATGAGCGAGTTGTCGGACCCGGCGCCCGGCTCCGTCAGGCAGAAAGACGCCAGGAGCGGCTTCTCCACGAAGGGCCGCAGAAACCGCTCCTTCTGCCGGTCCGTTCCGTGCCGGCTGATCACCACATTGGCCAGATCGTTGCACATGGCCGACGTGGCAATGCCCGTATCGCCGTAGGAGAGCTCCTGAATGATCAGCGCGGAAGAAAACACGTCCACGTCAAATCCCTTGATGGATTCGGGAATGCACAGGTTTACAAGCCCCATTTCCCAGGCTTTGGTGATGATCGCCCACGGAAAGCCGTGCTCCTTTTCCATCTCCAGGATGCGGGGGCTGATTTCATTCTTCACCAGCCTGCGCACCGCATCCACGTAGAGCAGTTGATTTTCACTGAAGCTGAAATCCATGCCTTGTCCTTCCTGGAGCGGGATCGGCACCGCTACGAAACACCGGTAAAGATTTTTTCCGCGGCCGCCAGCCCGGTGATGGATTCGCAGGCCGCTCCGATGGTTTTAAAGAAGTCGCGCAGCGGGCGCCCGGGACCGATTTCATAAATCATGACGGCGCGGCCGGCCAGCGCCTGCATGTTGTCGCGCCATAACACAGAAGAGGAGAGCTGGTGAACCAGGTTGTTCAGGATTCCGTCCGCGTCGGCCGGATGAAACGTCCCCCGGTAGTTGGACGTCACGGCGGGCGCGTTCTCAACGTTCCACGCGCCGCTCGTCTGCTTCAGGGCTTCCCGAAACGGCTCTTCGATTTTTTTCATAAAGCGGCTGTGAAAAGGCGCGCTGACGTTGAGCGGCACCACCCGGCAGGATTTGGGGCCGGAAAACAGATCTTTGCATCGGTTTCCCGCCTCGGGCAGGGCCGCCGCCTCGCCGCTGATCACGACCTGATTGGCGGAGTTGATATTGGCGACATCCACCGGCAAGTCGGCCAGGGCAGCCTTGATCGCTCCCGCGTCGATCCCTTCGGCGATGATGGCGGCCATCGCCCCCACCCCCACCGGAACCGCTTCCTGCATGAGCCGTCCGCGCGTCCGGACAATCCGGACCGCGTCGGCAAAGGGTATGACGCCCGCAGCCACCAGCGCCGAGAACTCGCCCAGGGAATGGCCGCCGAAGCAATCCGCTTTCCATCCGTATCTTTCGGCCAGCCCCCGGAGCATGGCTGTTTCGGTCGCCACCAGGCAGGGCTGTGTGTATTCGGTCAGATGCAGGCGGGCGTCTTCCTCAAAACAAATCGCCGCCACATCGAGCCCCAAAGCGTCGGAGGCTTCTTCAAACGTCCTGCGGCACACGGGAATCGTGTCATAAAAATCCTTTCCCATGCCCTGCCGCTGGGAACCCTGTCCCGGAAAAACAGCCGCCGTGGTCCCGGCTTCACTCATACGTTCTCCTTACCGTTGTGCGATCAGAACCGGCGCTTCCCCGTCTCCGATTTCAAATAGGAACATGTTCAACCGCGAACCGGCCCGCGCCCGAAGAAACCGCGCCGGCCGTGCGCCGGGATTGACATTCCGGCGCTTCATGATAGAGAAGTCTTAAAACGAAGCTCCGGCGAAAGTCAAGTTGAAATTGGGCAACGCCATGCAGGACAACAAGATGGGCATTCTGGAACGAGACTTTTACGCGCGGCCGACGATCACCGTGGCGCGCAGCCTTCTGGGGAAAAGATTGATCCGGCATGTCAACGGCGCGGAGCTGTCGGGCGTCATCGTCGAGACGGAAGCCTACTGCGGCCGCGCGGACAGCGCCTGCCACGCCCATCGGGGGAAAACGCTCCGCAACGCCGTCATGTTCGGACGGCCGGGCGTGGCCTACGTCTATTTCACCTACGGGATGCACTACATGCTGAACCTGGTGACGGAGGAGGAAGGAAACCCCTGCGCGGTGCTCGTGCGGGCCCTTCTGCCCGTCTCCGGCCTTGACGAAATGCAGGCCAGGAGAAAGAAGCACGGAAAAGAACTGACCAACGGACCCGCCAAACTCTGCCAGGCGCTGGCGATCGACAAATCCCTGAACGGCTGGGACCTGACGCGGGGAGAACGTTTGTGGGTGGAAAACCACATGCGGGTGACGGACCGGGACATTCTATCCACGCCCAGAATCGGCATCGACTACGCCCGCGAGGAAGACCGGAAAGCGCCATGGCGGTTCCTGCTCCGTCCGGGAGCGGAAAGGAACACCGTTTGAGTCGGCATGTCGCCCATACCCTTTTCGTTTGCCTGAGCGTGTCTTGTATAAACCCTCTCCATGGCCGCTCAAGGGGACATCGTTCGGGCAACAACCTGGAATCACCTGCCCCCCTCAAATCCCTGACCGTCACAAGAGGCGGCGCGAAGTCATTCGGCCTATTCCCCGGACGGATCGATCTTTGACTCGGAAGAAAGATCCAGGAACAATTTCCAGGAGGCCAGGAAAAAGGAGGCGACCACCGGCCCCAGAACAAAGCCGGAAAATCCGAAAACGGCGATGCCCCCCAGGGTGGACAGAAAGATCAGCAGCGGATGCATCTGGATATCCTTGCCCAGCAGAATCGGCCTGAGCAGGTTGTCCACGGAACTGATCACGACGACGCCGAAAAACAGGATGGCAATTCCCTGCCAGACATGCCCCGCCGCGAGCATGATGATGCCGGCCGGCGCCCAGATGACCGCGTTGCCGATGGCGGGCACAATCGACAAACCGACCATCAGCACGCCCCAGACCAGCGGATTCTCGATGCCTGTGAAGTAAAAAACCAGCCCGCCCAAGAGCCCCTGGATGCCGCCGATGACGAACGTGAATTTCAGCGTGGCCTTCGCCGTGACGAGAAATTCCGACGTAAAGGTGCGGATATGGCTGTCATCCACCGGCAGGTAGCGGGAAATGGTCTTGAACAGATCTTCCCCGTCGCGGAAAAAATAAAAAAGGCAATAGAGCGCCACGGCAAACTCAATCAGGAAAATCATCGTGTTCTGCGTAAAGGCCGAAAGATTTTTGACCAGAAATTCGGCGAAGGTTTTCAACAGTTCGACGGATTTTTCGGTAATCATCGCGTGATCGGGCTGAAAACGCGCCACCAGGGGATGGCTGCCGACGGACTGGAGGAAGCCGGTAAGGGTTTGCATCCAAGAACCGCCGTTTTGGTTCATGGACTGATAGAGGTCAAGCGACTGCCCGACCAGCAGGGTGAGAATCAGACCGGCCGGAAGAATCAGCGTGAGAAGGACGGCCGCAAGAGCCAGCCCCGCCGAAGCATTCGGATTCTTGAACTTCCGCCGCAGCCATTCGTTGACGGGATCAAAAATCGCCGCCAGCAAAACCGCCCAGAAAATCGCAAAGAAAAACGGCTTCAGGATATGGCCCAAAAGCCAGGTCACCGCGCCCAGAACCAGAAAGAAGATCAGCAGGGGAAAACCGGCCGACAGTTTGTTGAACATTGTCAAGCGCCTCCTTTACACCGGCGGATGCAGCCGGCTTCTCCTGCGGTACAGGCGAAGCTGCAAATGCCGCCGGATCAGGACGGATTTGACGTGAATCACCCGGTAACTGTAGCGGATATTTTTTTCCAGCCGCTCCGGGTACGCCGCGACGGGAACATTCAGCTTCGACGTGCCGGCGGCCACTTTTCGAAACAGGTTGATCTCCTTGCCGACAACCCGGGCCCTTCCGTTTTTCACGGCGTCCAGCATCGCGGGGCCCGAGAATTCGCAGTCGGCAACCGTTACGACCTTTCCCATATGGTACAGGGAGTGGCCGTCGCTGCCGCCGGTGATCGCTTTTTTCAGGTAAAGCCCCAGCAGCGCGCAGCGCAAATTCCAGCGGTGAATATTTTCGGCGTTGATGACCTCCACGCCGTCCACGGCGTCGAGCAGGCGCTCCAACCGGGCCTGCTCGAAATTCAGGTTGCAGATTCCCGTGTAGGCCACGCAGTAGGGGTGCGGGAAAATCGTCATGGAAGGAAAAAGCCTGGCCGATTGAACAATCTCTTCCATGGAGAGTTTGGTGGAACTCATGATCTCCCGGCCCAGGAAAGGCTGGACATATTTCGTGTAAAACTTTTTTAAATGGCGGGCCTCGTCAAAATACACCAGGATATGCGTGCCTTCCCGGGAGGTGATTTCGATGCCGGGAATGGAGGGCACGTCCGGGTGCTGGGCCATTTCCAGGGCGCCCGCGATGTCGTTATGATCGGTAATGGCAATCCCCACACCCAGCGCCCGCGCCCGGTTCGCGATCTCCCGCACGGTGTCTCGCCCGTCCGTGTGGCAGGTGTGAAAATGCATATCGAACACGGCACAGTCCCGGCGCAAAAGCGCAAGGTTCGGTTTTTCAAAAAGGATTCTGTTTTCGTTCATTCAATTTTCACCGTTTTCCCGGGGGGTGTTTAGCACAGATTCCCTGGAATCACAAACGCGCCCTGCCGCATCCAGTCCGGGAATTTGCGGGAAGGCCCGGCCTGTGGTATGCTTCACATCATGAAGCCGCAAAGTCCGCCGGGCGACCTGACCTTATTGCTGCAGGCTCTGCATTTTTCAGCCCAGAAGCACCGCGATCAGCGGAGAAAGGATTCGGCCGCGTCGCCGTACATCAACCATCCGATCGAAGTCGCCTTTCTGGTATGGACGGTCGGCTGCGTTCACGACGAAGCCACGATTCTGGCCGCGATTCTCCACGACACGATTGAAGACACGGATACGACGCCGGAAGAAATCCGCTCCCGCTTCGGCGACGACGTCCTCGGCCTGGTGTTGGAAATGAGCGACGACAAAAGCCTGCCCAAACCGGAAAGAAAACTCAAGCAGATCGTCCATTCCCCCCGGTTGTCGCTTCGCGCCAAACAGATCAAACTGGCCGATAAAATCTGCAATGTTCACGATATCGCTTTTGCCCCGCCCGACGGCTGGCCGCTCAAAAGGAGAATCGACTACCTGGAGTGGGCCCGGGATGTCATCGACGGCCTCCGGGGCGCCAATGAAAATCTGGAAAAGCGATTTGACGAGACGCTGGCGCTGGCCCGGCAAAAGCTGGCCGGGGAAAGCGAAGGCAATCCATAATTATTTTACCGTCATCCCGACCACCCGGTAGTTGAATTCATAGTTGAGCGCACCGCTCCAGTCCTGGGCGAAGACGCTCTTGTAGCGGGTGCCGTAAACCGGCCCGACCGGCTTGCCGTACGTATAAAACCAGTTCATGATCGGCGTGCCCGAAAATCCCAGCGCGATCCAGTAGGCGCCCGGCATCAAAACGGGTTTTTCCTTCTCGCCGAATTTGAAATCCACCCAGCGGTAACCGGGCTTGCCGGAAATGTCGTCCAGGCTGATCATCTGCGTCGTGTACAGGATGTCCCCCGGCTTGCCGTCCTGATCCTTGAAAATGTCCACCCAGATCCATCCCTCGCCTCCGAATTTGTGCAGCGCCAATCCCACCTGCTCAACCGTCAACGGTTTGGCCAGTTCCACAACCTGGGCATACTGCGTCGCGTTGGTGGTCACATACTCCGCTGTTTCCACCAGAAAACTTCTGGACATTTCAAAGGAATCCTTGCCTTTGGCTTTGATTTCGCGGGGAAATGCAAAATCAACATTTTCCGGATATTCCAGGTTACCGAAAACGAAAGGCACCTTATACTCCCAGGCTTTGGGAGGCTTCATCGGAGGCGCAGGCTTTGGCGGTTCAGGCGCGGGGACCGGCGGCACGGGTGCAGGGGGAGCCGGTACCGGAGGTGTCGGGACCGGCGGCACGGGCGCAGGGGGAGCAGGTATCGGAGGTGTCGGGGCCGGCGGCACGGGCGCAGGAGGAGCAGGTATCGGAGGTGTCGGGACCGGCGGCACGGGCGCAGGAGGAGCCGTTACGGGCGGCACGGGAGCGGGCTCGGGTGCGGCGGGAACCTCCAGACGGGCCAGAACATTCGGTCCCAGGAGCAGATTTTTCGGTCCGTAATTCTGGCGCTGAGCCGCCACTTTGCTGGAATCGGAAAGAAAATTTCCGCCGATGTTCTCCTGCAGGGTTGGTTTGCTGCGAGCCCCTGCGCTCTGGGCCCAGCGGACCAGGCCGTCATTTTTTGTTTCGTTGTTGTCCACGCCGACTTCAATGCGCACAAAGCGGTTGGAAATGAAAAACTGCATATTCTGCGGATCGTAGGGGACCCACCCCAGATCGGGATACCAGATTTCCACCCAGGAGTGCCGTCCCTGACCCATCTTAAAAGTCAGCGTGCCTTTTTCCCAGGACACGTTGAAGGGCTGGTTCATCGTGACGCCGTTGACAATCCGCACCGGCACTCCCGCATTGCGGAGGAGCGCCGCGGTCAGATGGGAATAGTTCTGGCAGTTGCCCCTGCCGGTGCGAAGCGCGTAGAGCGCATCGTACTGCGGCGGGGGGTTTACGTAACGGACATGGTCCACCACGTAGCTCACCACTTTCTGTACGGCTTCAAACTGCGTTTTCGACCCGCGGGTGAGTTTCTGCGAAAGTTCCCCAATGGCCGGATCATTGGTCTGCACCTGCTCCGAGGCCTGCAGATAGTCCTTCAAATTGCCGGGGACGGACGCGAGCGGAAAAGGCGCGACAGAGTCAATCGCTTTCAGACCGGTGCTCGTTTGCGCGTCAAACGACACCACCGCGTCAATGCTTTTCGGAACATCGGTCCAGGTTGCCTGAATGGTTTTATTGCCGCGGGCGTCCTTGAGCGTTTTTTTCTCCTGGGCGTCGGGGGTAAACGTTATTTTGAAATTGCTGATTTTCTGGCTGTAGGTTGGAGAATCAAAGCTGGACGGCTCGACAAAACTCATGACCAATTTTCTCATCGAATCGCCGGCCACGATCTGGTGCTGCAATTCATAGTGGATCGTCGAGTCCATCTCCCCCATGACCGTAAAGTTCTCGGCCGAAGCCGGCAAAGCGGCAAACAACAGCGATGCGATCAGTGCGGCTTTCAGACTTTTGAGCATAGCAGGTCTCCCCCGTCGGATATTTAAACGGCTCCATCATAAATGAGGTGCGCCGGGAATGTCAATAAAAACAAAATGTTCTTTTCTTTATTGAAATCAGACACTTAATTATCCCCGGCAAAAATATAATTGACAACAGACGGTTTATGAATAAGTTAGTCCCAAGTTGGATGCCGCAAAAGGCATTCCCGTAAGGAGGATACTTAATGCTGACAGTTACAGACAAGGCCTCGGAGGTCATCAAGGATTTTCTCAAGGACAAAAGCGCTGATGCGGCCATCCGCATCACCATGTCCATCGGTTGATCCGGGCCCTCTCTGGGCATGGCTCTGGACGAGCCGAAAAACGACGATGAAGTGATTGACGAAAAGGGAACAAAATTTGTCATTGAAAAAGACCTCTTCAGTCAGGCAAAACCGATTAACATTGATTTCATCACAACCCCGCAGGGAGCAGGCTTCAAATTGACATCGAGCCTCGCCGCGGCGGGAGGCGGCTGCGGTTCGTGCAGCTGCTGAACCACATTCCGGGGGAGAATTTTCTCCCCCGTTTTTTTGTATCATGACGACCCATCCTGCCACCCAACCGTTGATTGACGAAGCCGACCGCCTGCTCCGGCAGGAAAAATACGGCGAAGCCGTGGCCCTGCTGGAAGCATTTCACAGCCGCCACCCGGATCAGGAGCCCGTCCTGCTTCGCCTGGCCTGGGCCTCCTGGGACAGCGGCAACAAAAAACAATCCCTTGAATATTGGGAAATGCTGCTGGAGCGGGAACTGAAGCGCAGGGTTTTTACCGGTTTTGCCTATGATGAACTTGTGCGGATTTACAAGCAGGAAGCCCTTTTTGAAAAACTGGTCGCCGTCTGCGAAAAAGCCGTCGCCGTGCAGCCGGACGATGTCTGCCTTCTGACCGAACTGGGCAACGCCCAGCTTCAGGCAGGCCGGGCTTTGGAAGCCTGCCGTATTTTTGAAAAACTCACCCGGATCGAAGAAGACCATCCCGATTATTGGCGCCGGCTGGGCGAAGCGCTTTTTGCCGCCGGGCGCGCGCCGGACGGCGAAGCGGCCTTCCTGCGGGCCGGGAGCCTGGATCCGGAGCAGATGGACCGCTATTATTTCAGGATCGCGGATTTATATATGCGGGACAAACGCCATGACGAAGCGATGCGGTTTTTGAAGCGGTGCATTTCCTTCAATCCTTCACAGCCGCTGTATTCCTGCAGCCTGGGAGACGAACTGATCTCGCTGGGGCGCATCGATGAAGCCGAGGCCGTCTATGAAACCGCCGCGGCGCAGAGTCCTTCCGGCGCCTATTACAACCGTCTGGGAAACGCCCTGATGAAAGAAAAAATCTTCGACCGCGCGGCCTGCGCCTTTCAAAAAGCCGTTTCGCGCGAGGCCCTGCGGCCCTTTTACATCAACCTGGCCCGGGCTTATCACGAAATGGGACAACTCGACCAGGCCGCGGAAGCACTCCGGCAGGCCGACGCCGTAAGCGGAACCGTCTAAGCTTGATGAAGTCGAAAAAATGGTAAGTTTAGACGGCTTCGTAAAAAGCTCCGCAGGCAAGGCGCGCAAATCCAGAGGAATGAGGCGTGCTTCAACGGACGCCGCAATAAGCCTGCCGGAGGCGAAGGCCGGGAAAGGATGCAGCGCAACGCAGCATCCGGGCTTTTTACGAGGCCGTCAAGCTTTGCCCGCTTTGCGCAGGTTTTCCTTGTACACATGGTAAAAGCTTTCGTACTCGTCTAAAGCTTTCTTAAATACCTGGCCGATATCGGCAATCTCATTTTTATTGACAATCAGGTTGACGCTTCTGTTGTAGGCCATCATGTTGTCCATGGTCTTGAGCGACGCGCTGAGCAGCGTCACGAAGGTCTGCCGGCGAACGGTCATGGACAGGCCTTCCAGAAATTGCAGGACGCTGTTGGCCTGGCCTTCGGCCGTGTCAAAACTTTCATCCACAAAGATGGCGCTGAAAATATGAAACCGCATGAATTGAAGGGCTTCCCTGGCGGACTTCGCTTCCGCGACCGCATATCCCATGCCTTTCAGTTCGCTGATGATTTTATCCCGGACGGCGCCGTCCGATTCACAAACCATGGCGGTGTTCCCTTCCGGCGCGATGTACCCGAAAGGACGTCCTTCGGACATATCCCCCGCTTTTGCCGCTCTTTCTTCAGCCATTATCATCTCCTTCGCTTGAAATTCATGGCATCGTCATTTATTTCTTCTGCCAGGGAGGAACGCTGGCCTGGGGTTTGCCGTACGATTTGTCCACCTCCAGCTTCCCGATATCCGTGGTTTTCTCCCCGCGGGCGTTCTTGATGGAGTCAATGCCCCGGTTGACGTTCGACTTGTTGGAGGCATAGGCTTTGGCCGTTTCTTCGGAAATCAGCCCCTTTGAATAGAGATCAACGATGCAGGTGTCGAACGTGATCATCCCGAACGCCTTGCTCTGCTCCATCACATCGTAAAAGGTCTTGCCTTCGGATTCGCCGTTCTGAATAATATCCTTCACCCGCAGATTCATTCCCAGCGCTTCGAAAGCCGCCACACGCCCTCCTCCCTCCTTGGGCAGGAGACGCTGACAGACAATCCAGCGGACCGTATCGGCCAGGCGGATGCGGATCTGATTTTCTTCTTCGGAAGGGAACATGCCCAAAATGCGGTTAATCGTGGAGCCGGCATCCACCGTATGCAGCGTGCTCAGCACCAGATGGCCGGTTTCCGCGGCGGACAGCGCGATTTCCACGGATTCGCGGTCGCGCATTTCACCGACCAGCACGACCTTGGGCGCCTGACGGAGCGCGGCGCGCAGTCCGCTGGAAAACGTGTCGAAATCCTTGCCCAGCTCCCGCTGGTTGATGGTCGCTTTCTTCTGCTGATGCGTGAATTCGACCGGATCTTCCAGCGTGATGATGTGGATGGATTTCTGCTCGTTGATTTCATTGATCACGGCGGCCAGCGACGTGGATTTGCCGCTGCCCGTGGAACCGGTCACCAGAACGATGCCGTTTTTTTCACCCGCAATGCTGTAAAAGGCTTCCGGCAACTTCAAATCCGCACAGGACGGAATCTTCGTTTCCAGTTTCCGAAGAACAATCGAATAATGGCCGCGCTGGGAAAAAATATTCACGCGGAACCGGGCGATTCCCGGCAGTTCATAGGACAAATCGCAGGAGCCCGTGGCCACCAGATCATCGGTCAGGCGATGATCCCGGTTCAGCAGGTTCAGCGCGAAAATTTCCGTCTGAAACGGCGTCAACCGGGCAAAAGGCGGATCCAGATCGACGCCGGTCAACTGTCCCGACGATTCCACCTGAAAAGGCTTGTTTACCGTCAGGTTCAGGTCGGAAATATTGGGATGGGACGCCAGCATGTGCTCCAGAATATGATCGATTTCCTGTTTTCTCATAAACCCACCTCGCTTCGGTTATGCTTCGGTAAAGTCCGAAGGCGGACTTTTCAGAAGCGGACGGAATTTCGCCTTGTCGTTGGCCTTGTTGTAAGCCTCGTCGGGGCTGATCCACCCCTTGCTGACGTAATCCATAATCGCGTCGTCCAAAAGCTGCATGCCGTACTTTTTGCCGGTCTGCATCATGGAGGGGATCTGGAAGGTCTTTGCCTCGCGGATCAGGTTGCGCACCGCCGACGTGGCAATCAGAATTTCCAGCGCGGCGCAGCGGCCCTTGATGTCCACCCTCTTGAACAGCACCTGGGCGATGACCGCCCGGAGGCCGTCGGCCAGCGTGGAGCGGATCTGCGCCTGTTCGCTGGAGGGGAATACCTCAATGATGCGGTCCACGGTTTTGGGCGCACTGGTCGTGTGCAGGGTGCCGAATACCAGATGGCCGGTGGACGCCGCTTCCACGGCCAGGGAGATGGTTTCCAGATCGCGCAATTCGCCCACCAGGATGGCGTCCGGGTC
>Ga0116145_1002312_pt1 | contig 17275 bp, 18 predicted proteins | sample AD_JPNHG1_MetaG_FD_89747 | JGI IMG/M metagenome (GOLD analysis project Ga0116145, IMG submission 89747) | Active sludge microbial communities of municipal wastewater-treating anaerobic digesters from Japan - AD_JPNHG1_MetaG | ecosystem: Engineered > Bioreactor > Anaerobic > Digestate | place... | reverse complement strand
TGCGTTGATGACCTGGGCGACCTCGTTGATCCGCTGCTGCATCTTCTCGGCTTTTTCCTTGTTGTTCGGGTTCAGGTCCGGGTGGTAGATTTTTGACAAGAGCCTGTAATTCGACCTGACGTAGGAAATGGCGGGGGCTTCCCCGAGCTCCGCATAGATCTCCCGCGCCTTGTCCAGCATGCCGAGAACGTTCAGTTCAGCGGCCAGATCCATGGATTTCTTCATCTTTCCGTCTCCGGGTTGAATGCGCCGGCCGGCCCCGAAGGGCCTTGTCCATGCATGCACGACCGGCACAGCCGAATGTGCGAGGCCGTCACCGATGACGAATATGCAAGTCCCATGCAAGCCGGGAAAGATGACCGGGAAGCGCGGGGGAACGGAAGCCCCTCAGCGAAGACGGGAGGCGAACTCCCCGACGGCCTTCAGGTAATCCTGCAGGCCGACCATGAAGATGCTGTTGTGGTCCGCGCCGGGGATCTTGAGGAGTCTCTTGTCTTGAGAGCCCGAGGCCCGGTAGAGGTCCTCGCCGTCGGAGAAGGGCAGGATCTGATCGAACTCGGCGTGGATGACCAAGGTGGGCTTGACGAATCGGCCGATCTTCTCGAGGTGGCGGAAGGCCTCGCGCTCCTCGATGCCGGCGCGCTTCATGTCGATGCCGACGAGGTTCAGGAGGGTCTGGGAGTGGGCGAAGCCGCTCTCGATGATGAGGCCGTCGATCTCATCCGGGCAGCTCTCCGCCAGCTCCAGGGCCGATGCGCTGCCCAGGGAGCGCCCCATGACGATGAGGGGTCCCGTGCAGCCGTTGAGCCGGAGCCATTTGCGGGTGTAATCGAACACGACGTGGGCGTCGCGCAGCATGGCGCTCACCGACGGGCGGCCCGTCGAGTGGCCGTAGCCCCGGTAGTCGACGGGGAGGAAATTGAGCCCCATCCGGATGTACAGGAAGGCGATGTCCTCGTAGTCCTCGACGATCTCGCCGTTTCCATGGAAGAACAGGATCGAGGGGGCCTCTTTGCCGACGATGTGGTACCGGGCTCCGACGGAGACGCCCTCCTCGACGGGGATGAGGACGTCCCGGACCCCTTCCTGGGACACGGGCTCCTTCCAGGATGTGCGGGGGTAGAAGAGGGTCCCGCTGACCTCGGGCCCGTCGAGCTTGGGGCAACCGATCCGGCTCACGTCTTTCATGGCACGACCTCCCGTCGAACGCTCTGCCGCACCATACCATAGGGGGCAGGGGGTGTCCACGGGAGAAGCCGGGCTTTGACAGCGGCCGCCCGATGGGGTATGCAGGGCGCGGGAGGAAGCCCATGCCGACGTGGCTGATCATCGTCTTTTCGATCCTCGGGACAGCGGCTGTGCTGAAGGTCCTGCACGCCCTGGCCATCGTCGCCGTGCACCCGGTGACGCAGGGGGCCATGTACACCTCCACGGGGCGCGTGAAGATCCGGAAGGCCCTGGACGCCGTGCCCATGGAGCCCGGGGAGCTGCTGGTCGACGTCGGCTGCGGGGACGGGCGGGTCCTGCGGGAGGCGAGGAGACGCTACGGGGTTACCTGCCGGGGGTTCGAGATCAACCCGATCGCCTATCTCAAGGCGACGCTGCTGACCCTCGGTCGGCGCGGCATCGAGATCCGGTTCCGGAATTTCTGGAAGGCCGACCTCGCGGAGGCCGATGTCGTCTCCTGCTATCTCTTTCCCGACGTGATGCGCCGTCTCGGGGAGAAGCTGGCCGCGGAACTGGCCTCCGGCGCGAGGGTCATCTCCTTCAATTTCCCCATCCCGGGCTGGAAGCCCCGGGCCACGCTCCGCGCCGCCTCCCGGCTCCACAACGACCCGATCTACGTCTACCAAATCCCGGAGTCCCTTCCGGGCCGTCAAGAAGGTGAGAGGGTGAGAAAGTGAGAAAGTTGGAGTCGCTTCGGAGCTTTTTGTCTCACCTTCTCACGTTCACACCTTCTTACCTTCTGCCTGTTCACGGTGCCCAGAGATACATGAACTGCATCCCCCTGGGCAGCAGGCTTTCCAGGTCCTGGGGCAGGATGTTGACGACCGTCGTGGTCCCTCCCGCTTCGGAATAGATCGACCCTTTGTAGGAACCCTGCCGATGGTAGACCACGACGGAGGCGTTCTTGAGGTCTAGGGAGCCCTTCAGACCCTCGATGGCGCCGTCGAGATAGCCCACACGGTCGACGAGCCCGAGCTCGAGCGCCTGCGCGGCCGTGTAGATGCGGCCGTCGGCGAGCCTGACGACGGCCTCCCGGGAGAGGGGCTTTCTGCCTTCGGCGATGACGTCGACGAACCGGGCGTGGAGCTGATCGATGACGGCCTGGACGATCTTCTTCTCGTCCTCCGTGGCCGGGCGGAACGGCGAGAGGAGGTCTTTCTTGTCGCCGGACTTGATGGCCTCGGCCTCGACGCCGATCTTCCCGAAGAGCCCCTGCACGTTGAACTTCATGGCGATCACGCCGATGCTGCCGGTGATCGTCGTGGGGTGCGCCACGATCTCGTCGGCCGCCGTGGCCACGTAGTAGCCGCCCGAGGCCGCCACGTCCATCATGCAGGCGACGACCCGGACGCCGGTCTTCTTCCTGTACTCGAGGATCTCGTGGTGGAGGATGTCGCTCGCGGTGACGGTTCCCCCCGGCGAATTGATCCGGACGACGAGGCCCGCGATCTTCCGGTCCTGGCGGGCCTTCTTCAGGGCCTCCCGGAACTCGTCGACCATGGAGGTTTCCTGCCGCAGGCCCAGGGCGCGCCCCTTCTCTTCCGAGATGATCCCCGTGACGTCGAGCAGGAGGATCTTGGCGTCGCCCTGGCCGTCCACCACCTTTTCGCGCAAGGGGCCGGGCTCCTGCAGGAGGGAGAGGTTTACGTAGGCGCAGCCGCTCCACAAGAGGGGCATGGCCGCCAGCAGGGCGATGCAGATCATCCGCTTCATCGGGAATCCCTCCTTGTCGATTTCGTCTTCCGGGTCCGTTGCGGTTTCGTCCTGCCCGCCTGCCTTCGCTCGCGGAGCAGCCGCGAGATGTCCTTCTGTCGCCTCGAAATTTTCTGCTTGGCCATGGAATGTCCTTTCCCGCCCATCGCCGCGGCCCATTCCGCACTGATTTGCGTTGACTCGGCACGGGGTTGACCCTATAATTTCAAGAAACAGCCGCTATATTGCCAACAAAAACGATTTCTGTAAAGGAGGTGCCAATATGTCCGAAAACAGGTGCGGCGATTGGATGAAGGGCCTGCTCATCGGCAGCCTCGTCGGCATCATCGTCGGGATGCTCTATGCGCCCAAGAGCGGCCGCGAGACCCGGGACGAGCTGTCGGAAAAGGCGAAGGACATCGCGGGCAAGCTGAAGGACGAATACGACGTCGCGTTCGAGAAGAGCAAAACCGCATACGAGAACCTGCTCAAGAAGCTCAAGGAAGTGGAGGCCAAGGCCGAAAAGAAGGCCCGGGAGATCGAGGGCGGGCCGGCTGCCTGATCCGGCAGGAGGAGAGGAAAGCCTATGAGCTGGGAAACGAGCCTGTTCATCCTGTGCCTTGCCGTGGTGGTCCTCGTGGTGTTCACGATTCCCGTGCTGCTGCAGCTCCGCAGCACGGTCCGGAATCTCGACACGACGATCACGACGCTCAACCAGAACCTCCCGCAGATTCTGAAAAACGTGGATTTCATCACGGAAAACGTCCGGCAGAGCGTGCACGCGGTGCGGGCGACCCTCGAGGAGACCATCAACCGGTCGCTGCCGTCGATCCTCGTGAATGTCGACCGCCTCACCGCCACCGTCGGCAAGTCGGTCGACCTCGTCCGAAGCCGCGTGGACGAGCTTTCCGGCAGTGTCGAGCGGGTGCGCGGCGGGCTCGCGCATCTCGACGAGGGGATCAAGGAACGGGCGCGGGGCCGGGTGTCGCAGGGGCTGAAGGTGTTTGCAGGTCTCGTCAGGCGGGTCCGCTCTGCACTGGAGTCCGTCAGGGCATGACGGACCCGAACCGGGCGGAGGGGCGCCGGAAGGGCGTTGTCGAGGCAGCGCACGGGAACGAACGAATGATCGATGGAGGGTGTCATGAGTGAAAAAGACGATTTTGCGAAGGGGATACTGACCGGCGCACTGATCGGGGGGCTGATCGGCGTGGCCGTCGGGATCCTGGTCGCGCCCAGGAGCGGTGAGGAGACGCGCCAGGAGCTCGCGGACAAGGCGAAGGACTTCGCCGAAAAGGTGCAGGACGAGTACGACGTCCTGTACGACAAGGCGCGGCGCACGACGGACTCGCTGATCAACCGGCTGCACGACATCGAGCAGGCGGCGCGGAAGAAGGCCGACGAGCTGGCCGAGAAGGTGAAATCCTGAACCCCATCGGGCCCGGCAGCACCGGGCCCGCGGATTGTGAGGCAGGCCCATGCCCTGGGAGATCGGCGTCCTGGCGGCCGGTGCGTCGCTGCTGGTGCTGGCCGCAGTGGCAGCCGTCACGGCGGCTGAAATCCGGAGAACCGGCAGACGCGCCGCGGAGCTCGGCGCGGTGCTCGACCGGCACGTTCCCGCCATCCGGCAGAATCTCGACGAGATCTCCCGCAGCGCAGACGCCCTGCATGCCTCGCTCCGGGCGCTGGGCGAAAGGGCATCCGAGACGGGCAGGGGGGTCGAGAGGATCATCCTGGAGACCCGGAAACTCGAGCGGGATTTGCGAGAGGGCGTTGTCGAACCCCTCCAGAGGATCGCGGCAGGCGTTTCAGCCCTTCTTGCCGTCGGGGCGGCCCTCCGCGATCTTCGTCACCCCGTGCGCCGGATCCGGAGGAGGCAGGGCAAGGCGTGAGCGCCGCCGCTGCCGGATCAGGCCGCGCAGCCACCACCACACGTGAAAATACCCCCCGAGAATGATCAGCGCCGTGACCCCCAGCAGGACGAAGAAGAGCACGTCCTGGTGCTCGCGCAGGGAGCTTCCCTGCAGCGTCAGGATCACCGTGCCCAGCAGCCGGCCCGTCGTGGAGATGACGAGAAAGTCCCGGGTTCTCATGTGCGACAGCCCCAGGATGTAGCAGAGGGTATCCTTGGGGAAACCGGGGATCAGGAAGAACAGGAAGGCGATGGCCCGACCCTTGTGCTCGAGAAAATAATCGTACTTGCGGATCGTGGCGGGACGAATGATCCGCTCCACGAAGGGCAACCCGTAGATGCGGGCGAGGACGAAGGCCAGCCAGGACCCGACGGTGAGGCCGATCGTGGAGTAGATGACGCCCAGGGCGGGCCCGTAGAGATACCCCCCGATGAGGCCCGTCACGTCGCCGGGCAGCGGCGAGACGACGACCTGCAGGATCTGCAGGACGATGAAGACCAGCACGGAGGTGGCGCCCCAGGAGGTGAGGAACTCCGAGAGCGCCTCGCGGTCCATGAAGAAGGCGTGGAGATTGTAGTGGACGATGAGAAAAATCCCGACGGCGATGGCCAGCGGGACGAGCAGAACCCGTGCAAAAGAACGCTCCACGCAGCATGTACCCCGTTCAGGATCTCGGAGCGGGACGGCCGATTCGCGTACATCGGCCGTGCCGTGACGTGAAACCCTACCATATCCGCAGGACCATGGCAAAGTGAAAACACGGCAGCGATGCACCGACGGCGCGCCGATTCCATGATCACGGAAGTGAAGCACGTGAGAGGGTCAGAACGGTGGCGAATCCTGAGGCCCGGGGAATGCTTCCGGTTCTCCGACCTTCTTACCCTCGCCCCCTCTCACCCTCTTCCTCCGGGGCCGCCTGCGCCGCCAGCCAGTCCTTGATGTGCTTCGTGGCCCGGCAGTCGTCCTCGTTGTAGTCGACGATCCCCTGCAGCTTCTCCTGCCAGGACGCCGGGTCCGACTGGTATCGCAGGTACCAGGCGATCGAGTCCAGGGCGTTGACCTCCCCGCGGCGCCAGCGGAACCCGAGGTGCTTCGCGATGTCCTTGAGGCCGTTGGTGGGGGTGGGAAAGGCGAAGGCGCGTGTCGCGACCCGGTGGAGATCGACCAGGTTCGGGAAGATCCGTTTTTCCACGACATCGGTGAGACCGTGACGGGAGGCGAGCTGTCCGAGGTGCCACCGCTCGTAGTTGTGCCAGTGGTAGACGGGGACGTCGCCGAGAGCCAGGAGAAAGTCGACGAAGGCCCGGAACATCCCGCCTTCCTCCCGGATGCGCCAGGCCGTAAACGGTCGATACCGGCAGTCGCGGCCCTCGCAGACCAGGACGCCGATCAGGTAATCGACCTGCTCCAGGCCGTCCTGCTCGCCGGTCGGGTCCGTTCCCTCGAGGTCGAGGAACACCTCCCGCGGGCATTCCCGGAACTGCAGGGCCGAGCGGTCCAGCGGGATGCAGGTCCCGTGATGGATGGCCCGGGCGTTGACGACGAGCCGCTCGGCCGTCGAGCGCCCCACGCCGGGGATGCCCGCGAGGAATTCGGGCGATGCCGAGGAGAGATCCCAGACCTTTCGCAGCCCCCTCGAGAGGAGCTTCTCCTTCATGCGGGGCCCGACCAGCGGGACGAGCGAAATGTCGCGCTGCTTGAGCGCCATGTGGTTGGTCCAGCTCATCCAGGGCCACTCCCCGCCGTTGTAGGTCGGGCTGGGCTGCTCCGCGCCGTCGAGGATGCGGCGGGCCCCGGCGATCGCTTCCCGGAGCTTCTCCTCGTGGTCGGCGTACCGGAACGTGCGCTCTTCGTGATCCCGGTTGATCAGGGTGAACCGTTCCGGCAGCCGCCCCTGGATCCTGGAGAGCAGGTAGGTGTAGAAGGCCGCCTGGAGGATGTGACTCTCCTCGATGCGGGCCGCCAGCTTGATCTCGACGACCTCGTAGGCATGATCGCCGAAGGCCGACCGCGCACCTTCCCGCTTGACCAGGACGTCGGGACGGCCCTGCAGATCCTCGGGCAGATAAAACATCGGGAGGCCGCAGATCGCCGCTTCCCCCCGCGCCATCGCGTCCAGCAGGCGTGCGAAGCCCTCCAGGGCATCCGAAAAGGGGATGGGTGCGCAGCCGGGCCAGCGGGACGCAAGGACGCGCCTCTCGTGTTCGAGCCCGCGCTCGAGCAGCAGCTCCCGGTACGGGCCTAGGGGATCGCGGTGCTCTGCGGGGCCGAACTTGTCGCACCAGACGGTGTAGGGCGAACGGTGATACAGGGCGACGGGCCGGGCCGTGAGCTCCCCGGGCAGACCCCCTGCCGTGCAGGCTTGAAAACGCTCGCTGGCGATCGACATGATCCCGGATCATACCGGGCCTGCGCGTTTCTGTCAAAGCCGCGCCTCCGCCTCGCGGGGCCGCAGGGGGCGTCATCGTGCTTGAATTCTTTCCCGGATTTCGCTACAAGGGGTGCAGCAGTCGCACCCGGCCCGGTCCCGGACCGCCGGAACGACGCGGACGGCCGAAGACGGCCCTTTTCCGGCGCACGGAGAACGCACCATGCCCGACAAGCTGCGCAAGATCGGTCTAGCCCTGGGAAGCGGATCCGCGAAGGGGTGGTCGCACATCGGGGTGATCCGAGGCCTGCAGGAGGCCAACATCGGGATCGACATCGTCTGCGGCTCCTCGATCGGGGCTCTGGTGGGAGGGGCCTTTGCGGCCGGCAAGCTCGACGAGACGGAGAAGCTCGTCCGGGAGCTCGCGTGGTCCGATGTGCTGGGGTTCATGGAAGTGCCCGTGCCGAAGTCGGGCATCATCAACGGCGACAAGATCGCCGGGTATTTGCGGCAGCGGATCGGGGACCCGAACATCGAGGATCTCCCCATTCCCTTTGCGGCCGTGGCGACGGACCTCACCTCCGGGCAGGAGGTCTGGCTTCGCCAGGGCTCGCTCATCGAGGCCATCCGGGCCAGCATCTCCATGCCCGGCATGTTCACGCCCTGTTTCCGGGAGGGGCGGCTGCTGGTCGACGGGGGGCTGGTCAACCCGGTTCCCGTATCGCTGTGCCGCTCCATGGGGGCCGGCACCGTCATCGCCGTCAACCCCAACACGGACGTCAAGATCCAGTACGAGATGACCCGGGAACCGATCCTCGGCGGGCCGCCGAAGACCGAGGCGGAAGAGGGAGAGCCGTCTCTGCGCGTCCGGGACATCCTGTTCGCGGGGTTGACCCTGTACGTCACGGAGCGGATCAAGCGGGGCAAGTCGGCGATCACGGGCCGCTTCGGCGCGAAGGAATCCGAGGAGGACAACAAGGGCCTGCGGGATCACCTCATGGGGTATCTCTCCGACTACATCAACGAAACCATGAAGCAGGGCAAGTCCCTGGCCCTGGGACACATCAGCGAGGACGGGACGTTCCGGGAACCCTCGATCCTGGAGGTGATCCTCGCCTCGATCAACCTCATGGGGGACCGGATCGGGCGCCAGCGGCTCGCCGGCGACCCCCCCGACGTCATGATCCTTCCCCACGTCTCCCACGTGGGGCCGCTGGAGTTCAACCGCGCCGACGAGGTCATCGAGGCAGGCCGGCGCGCGCTCAATCTCATGCTTCCCATGCTGCGGGACCAGATCGGGTTTGTCGTGACGATCTGACCTCGGGCCGTCGAACGGGCCAACTCCCGCCGGCAGACAGAAATCCCTTGACAATGGGCCGGGCTTTCCGCATGATCGAACGCCAATTCACCATATTGAACGGGCGTTCGGCATGAGCGGGGACAAGACCGGCAAACATCTCAGACGGCAGCGCGAGTTCCGGTTCCGCCGTTCCGAGATCCTCGACGCGGCGGAGAAACTCTTTTCCGCCCGGGGATTCCACGGGACGACCATGGCCGAGATCGCCGCATCGTCGGGTTTTTCGATCGGGGGCCTCTACCAGTTCTTCAGCGGCAAGGAGCAGCTCTACTCCACCATGGTCGAGGAAAAGGTCCGGCGGATGTACGACGGCATCATGGACGCCGTCGACCGGGAGGAGTCCGTCGAGGACAAGATCCGGGCCCTCGTCATCGCGCACTTTGCCTACGTGGAGCATCACGTCGATTTCTACCGCCTGCTGATCGGGCACGAAAGCGGACTGCGCTCCGAGGGTCTCAGGACGCTCAGGGAGAGGATCCTCGAAGAGCACCGCGGCCATGTCGCCCGCATCGAAGGGATCCTCCGGGAGGGCATCCGGCGCCGGGTCCTCCGGCGGCTGGACACGAAGTCCCTGGCCAACGGCCTCATCGGCATCATCGCCTACTTCAAGTTTGCATGGATCATGAACCCCGAGGGGACGTCCCTGACGGCAAGGGTGGACGACGTCCTCGAGCTGTTCTTCCGGGGAGCCTCCCCCGCGCCGGTCATCGGGCCGGGGATGGGCCGGATCGCAGGGGGGAAACTCGTTCAACAGGAGGCGGAATGAAAGGCATCGGCGCAAGGGCAATCCCTCTGGGCCTGCTGGTCCTGTTCTGGGGCACGGCGGCCCCCGCGGCGGAATACACCCTGGAGGACCTGTACCGCATCGGCATGCAGAAGTCCGAAAAGGTCCGGATCTCGGGCGAAGGCGTGGAGATCGCCGATTCCGGGAAGTACAAGGCCCTCTCGGCGCTCCTGCCCCGGGCCACCGCGTTCGGCACCTACACGCAGTACACGGAGGACAAGCGGGGCCCGTCGGGCGCGCTCATCCAGCCCGACACGCAGGGCAACTGGGGGATGCGGATCGACGAGACCCTGTCGCTGAGCGGCCGGGAGTTCACGAACTACTCTCTTGCCCGGGACGGCGTGGAGAAGAGCCGGCTCGATTTCCGCAGCTTCCAGGAGGAGTTCCTCCTGGCCGTCTCCCTGGCCTACTTCGAGTTCATGAAGGCCCGCAAGGCCCTCGAGATCGCCGACGCCAACGTGGAGCGCCTGACGAAGTACCGCGAGGCCGCCCGGACGCGCCTCAAGGCCGGCGAGATCACGAAGACGACGGTCCTGCGGGCCGAGGGCGAGCTGTCGGGGGCCCTCTCGGAGCAGATCAAGGCGCGAAACGCCTACGAGAGCGCGAGGGTGTTCCTGGCGAGGCTCGTCGGGATCGAGCGGGATTTCCAGATCCGGGAGGTCCCCGTCACGGAGCGGGACGCGGCGGACCTCGAGGCGCTGAAGGACAGGGCGCTGAAGGCCCGCCCGGACGTCCGGAGCGCGGAGGCGCAGGTCCGGATCGCCGAAAAGCAGGTCGACGTCACCCGGGGCGCCTACTGGCCGTCGCTCTCCGTGGCCGGGGTCTACAGCGGCACCGACCAGAGCCCCGAGACCTCGTCGTTCAACAAGGAGAGCGTCTACGGCGCCGTGGCGATCCAGTTTCCCTTCTTCGAGGGGGGCTTGCGGCGGGCGGAAGTGCGGGAGTCGGAGTCGAGGTACCGGCAGGCCGAGCTCCAGTACCGGGACTTCGTGAAGTCGGTCAACGTGGAGGTGGAGAACACCTGGCTCGACCTCATCGCCCAGAAGGGGATCTTCAAGTCCGCCCAGGACCAGCTGGCCTATGCCGAGGACAACATCCGGGCCGTGGCCAAGCAGTTCGAGTTCGGCCTCGCGAGCAGCCTCGATGTCATCGACGCCAACAACCTGCTCATCTCGGCCCAGAAGCTCATGGCGGATGCGACCTACAACTACCAGTTCTTCATCCTGAGACTGCAGCGCGTCACGGGAACGCCCCTGATGCAGTACCTGTCCGGGGCGACGGCTGAACCCCAGAACCCTTGAGAGAACCCGGAGGAACCGGACCGCATGCCGAGACGACCCTTTTTCGCCATCCTGCACAACCCTCGATTCCGGGCGGCGCTGGCCGCGTTTCTTCTTCCCGCCCTGCTCGTCGTCGCATGCGGGAAACAGGAATCCCGGGGGACCGAAGAGAAGACGGTCAACGTCCAGGTCATGACCGTCGAGACGAAATCCCTGCGGCCCTTCATCGAGACCATCGGCTCGCTGAAGGCCTTCGAACAGGTGGTCGTCTCGAGCGAGATCGAGGGGATCCTGCGCACGACGAACGTCGAAGAGGGCGCCTTCGTTGCGAAGGGGGCCCTGCTGGCCACGATCGACGACCGGGACTACGCCAGCGAGCTGCGGCGGGTCGAGTTCGCCCTGAAGCAGGCCGAAGCGACGCTGGTCAACGCAAAAGCCGAATACGGGCGCAAGGAGGCCCTCTACCGGGAAGAGCTGGTCACGAGGCAGCAGTTCGACGACGTGGCCACGCGTCTGGCCGTCGCCGACGCCGAGGTCGAGCGATCCAAGGCCGCCCTGGCCATCGCGAAGGAGCGCTACGCCAAGACCCGCATCCTGTCCCCCATGGCGGGATTCGTCAGCGAAAAGAAGATCTCCCAGGGGGAATACGTCCGCAACGGCACCCCCCTGTACACGCTCGTCCAGATCGACCCGCTCAAGCTGCTGTTCACCGTATCGGAGAAAGACATCGGCCGGCTCAAGGTCAACCAGGACGTCCGGTTCAAGGTGGACGCCTACCCGGACCGGGAGTTCAGCGGCCGGGTCACGATCCTCTACCCCACGATCGACGAGCGGACGCGAAGCCTCATGGTCGAGGCCCGCGCGGCCAACCCGGAGCGACTGCTCAAGCCGGGGCTCTTCACCCGGGTCATCCTCTACACCGCCGAGGCGAAGGACACCGTCGTCATCCCCGTGACGTCCATGCTCTACGAGGGGAAGAACGTCAAGGTCTTCGTCGTCGAGGGAGACCGGGCCAAGGAACGGATCGTCAAAGTGGGCAACAAGTACGACGACACGATGGAGGTCGTCGAGGGCCTCAACGGGGGCGAAACCCTGGTCGTCGTGGGCCAGCAGAACCTCGCGGAAGGGGTGAAGGTCCATGTGGCTCGCTGACACCTCGATCCGGCGGCCCGTCACGGCGACGATGTTCCTCATGGCCCTCGTCGTCCTGGGCATCGTGAGCTACCCCAGCATCGGCGTCGATCTCTACCCCAAGGTCGATTTCCCCATCGTCAACATCACGACGCGTCTCAAGGGCGCAAGCCCCGAGATCATGGACATCGACGTGACGGACAAGATCGAGGAGGCCATCAACACGATCAACGGCGTCAAGACGATCAGTTCCCAGAGCGTCGAGGGGACGTCCGTCGTCACCGTCGAGTTCGAACTCGAAAAAGACATCGATCTTGCCGTGCAGGACGTGCGGGAGAAGATCTCCATCATCCGCTCGAAGCTTCCCACCGACATCGACGAGCCCATCATCCAGAAAGTGGACCCCGACGCGACCCCGGTCATGTGGCTGAGCCTCTCCGGCAGCCGATCGATCGGGGAACTGTCCACCTATGCCGACGAGGTGCTCCAGGAGAAGCTGCAGAAGGTGTCCGGGGTGGGGGCGGTCAACGTCACGGGCCTTCGGCTCCGGCAGGTGCGCATCTGGCTGAACCTCGACAAGCTCAAGGCCTATCAGATCACGTCCAGCGACGTTGCGCAGGCCCTGGCGCGGGAGAACGTGGAGATCCCCGGGGGGCGGATCGAGAGCCTCTCCAAGGAGTACTCCATCAAGGTCAAGGGCGAATTCCCCCGGGCTTCGGACTTCAACGACCTCATCGTGGCCTATTCCCGGGGGGCCCCCGTGCGGATCCGGGACATCGGCCGCGCCGAGGACGGCCTCGAGGAACGGCGGTCCATCGCCCGCCTCAACGGGGAGACCGCCGTGGGGCTCGGCATCCAGAAGCAATCGGGGACCAATACCGTCGAGGTGGTCGACCTCGTCAAGAAGGAGCTGGCGAAGATTCAGAAGACCCTGCCGCCGGGGATGAACCTCAGCATCTCCTTCGACCAGTCCCGCTTCATCAAGACCTCCATCAACGAGGTGCAGCACCACCTGATCCTCGGCGGGCTGCTGGCCGTCTTTGCCGTCTTTCTCTTCCTGAAAAACGTCCGGACGACGCTCATCAGCGCCCTGGCCCTCCCGATTTCCGTCATCGCCACGTTCACCCTCATCTACGCCTTCGGCTTCACCTTCAACAACATGACCATGCTGGGCCTGACCCTGTCCATCGGGCTGCTCATCGACGATGCCATCATCGTCATCGAGAACATCTACCGGCACATCGAGGAGGGGATGAAGCCCCGGGAGGCGGCATCCTTTGCCACGGCGGAGATCGGCCTTGCCGTCATGGCGACCACGATGGCCATCGTGGCCATCTTCCTGCCCGTGGCCTTCATGAAGGGGATCATCGGGCGATTCTTCTGGCAGTTCGCCCTCACCGTGGTCTTTGCCGTCCTGGTCTCGCTCATCATCTCCTTCACCCTGACCCCCATGATGTCCTCCCGCTATCTGAGGCCCCCCGGGGAGGTGGCGCCCGTTCCGCGATCCGCTCCTCTGAGACGGGTCTTTCTGGCCATGCGGTCGATGGGGGACTGGCTGGAGACGCGGTACGACGAGATGGAGCGGGTCTATCGCCGGTTTCTCGCGTTTTGCCTGGACCGCAGGATCGCCGTGCTTGTCGTGGCCACGGTGATCTTCGTGCTGAGCCTGATGATGACCCGGTTCATCGGCAAAGAATTCGTGCCCCCCGAGGACCAGAGCCAGTTCATCGTCCGTCTCGAGGCGCCCATCGATTATTCCGTCGATTCGACGGATCAGCTCTTCCGGCAGGCAGAAGCCGTCGTCAAGGAGATCCCCGAGATCACGAGGCTCTACTATTCCCAGGGCGGCGGACGGTTCCGGGAGGTCAACAAGGCCGTCTTCATGATCACCCTGAAGCCGAAGAAGGAACGGAAGCGCAGCCAGCAGGACATCCAGGCCGTCATCCGCAAGGAACTGGCGCGGATCCCGGGCCTCAAGGCCAGCGCAGAAAACATCTCCCTGATCGGCGGCGGAGTGCGGAACGTGCCCATCCAGTACTCGATCCGGGGGACGGACCTGGAGGCGCTCCAGCGTTACGCGAAGACGATCACGTCGGAGTTCGCGAAACTGCCCGGCATCGTCGACGTGGACACCTCCCTGGAGACGGGCAAGCCCGAGGTCAAGGTCTATATCGACCGGGACAAGGCGGCGGATCTGGGGATCAACATCGCGACGATCGCCGAGGCCGTCAACTTCCTCATCGGCGGAGAGGTCGATGTGACCAAGTACAAGGACGAGGCACGGGGGCGGCGCTATGACGTCAGGGCCCGCCTCGAGCCCGGCGACCGGACCAACCCCGCCGACATCGGGCGGATCTACGTGCGCTCCCGGGACGGCCGCCTCGTGGAGCTCTCCAATGTCGTGCAGATCCAGGAGGGAGGAGGCCCCAGCGTCATCAACCGGGTGGACCGGCAGCGGGCCGTGACCGTCTTTGCCAACCTCGAGAAAAAGCCGATGGGACAGGCCATGGCCGAGCTCGATGCCATCACGGCCGGCGTTCTGCCTTCGGACTTCACGGCCAGCTACAAGGGGCAGGCCAACGTGATGCAGGAGTCCTTCCAGTACCTGCTGTTTGCGATCCTGCTCGGCGTCGTCATGGCCTACATGGTCCTGGCGGCGCAGTTCGAGAGCTTCATCCACCCCTTCACGGTTCTGCTCTCCCTTCCCCTGTCGTTCATCGGCGCCTTCGGGGCGCTCCTGCTGACCGGAAAGACCCTCAACGTCTTCAGCTACATCGGCCTCATCCTGCTCATGGGTCTCGTGAAGAAGAACGCGATCCTGCTCGTGGACTACACCAACACGCTCCGTGCCCGGGGTGTCGCCCGCCGGGAGGCCATCCTCGAGGCCGGCCCCGTGCGGCTCAGGCCCATTCTCATGACGACGGTGGCCATGATCTTCGGCATGCTTCCCGTCGCCTTCGGCGTGGGGGAAGGGGCCGAGACCCGCTCGCCCATGGGCGTGTCCGTGATCGGGGGACTGCTGACGTCGCTGTTCCTGACCCTGGCCGTGGTGCCGGCCGCGTACGATCTCTTCGACGACGGCCCGGAGTGGGTGAGGCGGGGTGCGTTCCGGAAACTGGCGACCCGTCAATACTGGGTCCTGCGGATCCGGCAGATCCCGGGATGGCTGAAGCAGATCCGCCGGGCACCGCAGGCCGCCGGGCATGCCTGGGGCCTTCTCAAGCGGCTGCCCGGGACCGCCCTGTCCGCCGGGGCGGCCGTCGCGCGACGCGTCGGTCGCAGGCGCAGCGGGCCGCCGCCGGACCCGTGAGCGGGCTTGCAATCCGCCGCTTCAGGCGGGCAGGATCGGACCGGTCGTTCCGGGCTCGGATCGACGATCGACACAACAGGGCATGGAGGGGACCATGAAGATGTTTCTCATCGTCTACTGCGACGCGGCCGACGAGGATGTCATCGACGCCTTCAAGAAAGGCGGGGTCAAGGCCTACACGAAGATGCGGGAGGTCCGGGGGGAGGGGACCGACACGGTGCCGAAGCTGGGCACGCCGTGCTGGCCGGGGAAGAACAACGCCCTCTTCATCGCCGCGAGCGACGACGAGGTGGCCCGCATCAAGGAGGCCATCCTCGAGATCCGAAGGACGCATCCGCGCTCCGGCGTCAAGGGCTTCATCCTGCCCATGGAGGAGAGCGTCTAGCGAGGTTCCTTCTCCACGTACGCGTAGGCGCTGTGGTTGTGGATGCTCTCGATGTTCTCGGCCTCTACGCTGTACCAGGTGAAGTTCGGGTCGCGATTGAGCTTCACGGCCACGGACCGCACCACGTCCTCGACGAACATCGGGTTGGCGTGGGCCGCCTCCGTCACGTGCTTCTCGTCGACGCGCTTGAGCAGCGAGTAGACCTCCCCGCTGGCCGATCCCTCCACGAGGCTGATGACGTCCTCGATCCAGAAGAACTTCCTGAAGCGGACCCGGACCGTGACGATGCTGCGCTGGTTGTGGGCCCCGAGGCGGCTCATCGCCTTGGAGCAGGGGCAGACGGTCGTCACGGGGACCGACACGCCCACGAGGAAATCCGTCTTCTGCCCGTCGTTGGCCCCCGTGAACCGGCAGCGGTAGTCCATCAGGCTCCTCGCCCCGGAGACGGGGGCGCGCTTCTCGATGAAGTACGGGAACTCGATCTCCATGTGCGCCGACTTCGCGTTGAGCTTCTCGCGCATCTTGAGCAGGATCTTTTCGAAGCTGCGGATGTTGATCTGACCCCGGTACTCGTTGAGGATCTCGATGAAGCGGCTCATGTGCGTGCCCTTGAACTGGTGGGGCAGGCTGACGTACATGCTGACGGTCGCGTTGACGTGCTGGACGCCGTTTGCCCGGTCCTGCACGATGATGGGGTACTGAATGCCCTTGACGCCGACCTTCCGGATGTCGATCTTCCGGCTGTCGCGGCGGCTCTGCACGTCGATCATCGCTGCTCCCCCGTGTAGCGCACGCGGGCGCTGTCCGACTCCCACACCGTCACCTCGGCGAGTCGGGCGGTGTGACCCTCCATCCGGGCCGCGATGCGCTCGAAGAGGTACCGCGCCACGCGCTCCGATGTCGCGCAATCCCCCGAGAAGGCGGGCAGATCGTTGAGGAACTTGTGATCGAGTTCGTCGAGGGCCTCGACGGTCCACTGCTTGAGGTCCCGGAAATCGACGAGAAGCCCCTCGGGGCTCAATTCCCTGCCTTCCACGGTGACGTCGACCCTGAAATTGTGGCCGTGCAGATTTTCGCACTTCCCCCCGATCTTCAGGGCATGAGCCGCCGAAAAGCTCTTCGTGACGGTGACGCTGAACATGACAAGTCCCCTGCCGGATGCGGATGCGTGCCGATCTTATACCACATTTCGCGCGGGCGATGCGCAAAAGTTGCCGGGGGTGCACCCCGCGGCGCGAACCGCCCGGGTCGCCTCCGCCGCGCCGGACTACGAAAATTTTCGTACTTCCGCTCATGCCGCCGTCTTAGCGCCGGACGTTGAAAAATCACCTCCCCGTCGTATTGCGGTTTCCCCGCTCGAACGGTAGGATGGCAGGCGAGTGCAAACCCGGCGGTACACCGGGAGGAGGAGTTCGTGAAACCGGTCAAAACCATCGACGATCTGATCCGGGAAAAGGACCTGACGGCGGAGGAGCTGGAGCGGCACCGGGAGCTCATCGAGGAGTGCCGCGCCCGGGAAGCCCAGCTGAAGGAGTACTCGAGGGCGACCCGCGCGAGCATGCAGAAGATGACGGAAGAACTCGACAGGCTGAGCCGCACGGCGGAGGAACTCTGGCAGGAAGCCCAGCGGCTCTCCCGGCAGGTCCACGGGATCTATCTGCACGTGGCCCCGGCCCCGGCGAGGAAGGTCTACCACTGACTCCGGCCACAGGCTGCAGGCATCAGGCATCGAATGCGTCAATCCAGGCAGACCGTGATGTCCGAGGCCCGCTCGAGGATCAGATCGGCGCCGGCCTCCTGCAGATCGGAGGCGGCGGAGTAGCCCGTCAGC
>Ga0116145_1002295_pt1 | contig 17377 bp, 11 predicted proteins | sample AD_JPNHG1_MetaG_FD_89747 | JGI IMG/M metagenome (GOLD analysis project Ga0116145, IMG submission 89747) | Active sludge microbial communities of municipal wastewater-treating anaerobic digesters from Japan - AD_JPNHG1_MetaG | ecosystem: Engineered > Bioreactor > Anaerobic > Digestate | place... | reverse complement strand
TATGGGCCCTCGAGGCTTACGGCGCTGCTTATACCCTCCAGGAGATCCTTACTGTCAAGTCTGATGATACTATCGGCCGTGTAAACACTTACGAGGCTATAGTTAAAGGTCAGAACGTTCCTACACCTGGTATCCCTGAATCCTTCAAGGTACTTATCAAGGAAATGCAGTCACTCTGTCTTGACGTTAAGGTACTCGATATCAATCAGGAGGAGATCGACCTCAAGCAGACCTTCGACGACGATGATCCGATGCCTACAACAGATTCGTTCGCAGATGAGGATACAGCAGACAGCACAAGCTACTCCGATGACAATATCGGCGATGTAGGATTCTCATTCGATGAAGAGGGCGATGACGCTGACGGCGACGATGACTTCAGTTCAGTTGACGGCGACGATGAGTTCAGCTTCGATGACGATGAACTCGACCTCAACGGCGGCGATGATGACGATGAAGACCTCTTCGGCAGCTTCGACCTTGATGACTCCTCTGACGAGGACTAAACTATGATACGGGATCCGGATGAGGCCGGCATATCAATGATATCCGCCCCGTCCCGGATCATATATTCCGCTATAAATTGTAGGAGGTAGCAGTTTGGAATTTACAACTTTTGAATCTATAAAAATCGGTCTGGCATCACCTGAACAGATCAGAAGCTGGTCATACGGCGTTGTTGAAAGACCTGAAACTATAAATTACAGAACTCAGAAGCCTGAACGTGACGGTCTTTTCTGCGAAAAGATATTCGGACCAACAAAGGACTGGGAGTGTCACTGCGGAAAGTTCAAGAAGATACGCTTCAAGGGCAAGGTCTGCGACCGCTGCGGCGTTGAAGTTACAAGAGCAAGAGTCCGCCGTGAGAGAATGGGACATATCGAGCTTGCAGCTCCTGTTTCCCATATCTGGTACTTCAAGGGTACTCCCTCACGTATCGGTCAGGTCCTCGAGATCTCTCAGAAGCGCCTGGAGGAGATACTCTACTTTACAAAGTATATCGTTATCGATCCCGGCAATACAGAGCTGATTAAGAAGCAGCTCCTCTCTGAGAAGGAATGCCTCTCCTACCGTGAGAAGTACGGCGATGATTTCAAGGCTGAAATGGGCGCCGAGGCTATAAAGAAGCTCCTCAATGAGTACGATCCTGCAAGATACGATACTCACAAGAACCGCCTTGTTGAAATGGGAAAGATATCCCTCGGCGGCAAGAAGATACAGTGCTTCAACAAGCCTACAGAGTGTGATTGTGAAGAGTGTCAGAAGTTTGCTGAACTCACAGATATAGACTGGAGAAATAACATCGAGATCGTTGCTGACGACCTCAAGGCTGAGCTGGTAGGCCTTCCTGCCGGTCAGAAGAAGGTCAAGCTCCTCAAGAGACTCCAGATAATCGAGGCATTCCGCCTCTCCGGCAATAAGCCTGAGTGGATGATCCTCGACGTAGTACCTGTTATTCCTCCGGATATCCGTCCTATGATAATGCTGGACGGCGGACGCTACGCTACATCAGACCTCAATGACCTCTACAGACGTGTTATCAACAGAAACAACCGTCTCAAGAGAATGCTCGAGCTTGACGCTCCTGATATCATTGTAAGAAACGAAAAGAGAATGCTCCAGGAAGCTGTTGACGCTCTTATCGACAACGGCCGTCACGGCAGACCTGTTACAGGTCCTAACAACCGTGCCCTCAAGTCACTCTCTGATATGCTCAAGGGTAAGCAGGGACGTTTCCGTCAGAACCTTCTCGGTAAGCGTGTTGACTACTCAGGACGTTCAGTTATCGTTGTTGGCCCGGAGCTTAAGATGTACCAGTGCGGTCTTCCTAAGGAAATGGCTCTCGAGCTCTTCAAGCCCTTCGTACTTAAGAGACTCGTTGACAAAAAAGCTATCGCTAATATAAAATCTGCAAGAAAGCTCATCGACCGTGCAGACAACAAGGTCTGGGACGCTCTTGAGGACGTTATCAAGGATCACCCTGTAATGCTCAACCGTGCCCCCACGCTCCACCGTCTTGGTATCCAGGCATTCGAGCCTATCCTTGTTGAAGGTCGTGCTATCAAGCTCCACCCGCTCGTATGCTCAGCCTTCAACGCTGACTTCGACGGTGACCAGATGGCTGTACACCTTCCGCTTTCTGCTGAAGCTCAGGCTGAGGCACGTTTCCTCATGCTTGCTGCAAACAACCTGCTCAAGCCGTCAGACGGTAAGCCTGTTGCCGTTCCTTCACAGGATATGGTGCTCGGTTCCTACTACCTGACAATGGATAAGCCCGGCGAGCCCGGTGAGGGTAAGGTATTCCGTGATGTTAATGAGGCTATCATGGCTTACAACGAGCACGATGTATCCCTCCACGCCAATATCAAGGTAAAGATAACAAAGGATATCGGCGACAAGAAGGTATCAAAGATCATCGATGCTACAGTCGGACGTCTTATATTCAACGAGAATATCCCTCAGAATCTCGGCTACGTTGACAGAACCAACTCCGATAAGCAGTTCGACCTGGAAGTTGCTTTCCTCGTTGGAAAGAAGCAGCTCTCCGATATCATCGAGCGCTGCATAAAGATACACGGCACAACAACTACTTCCGAAGTTCTTGACCGTATCAAAGCTCTCGGATACAAATACTCCACAAGAGCAGCTCTTACCGTTGCTGTATGTGACGCTTCCATCCCGCCCCAGAAGAAGACCATCCTTGCTGAGGCTGATGCAGAGGTCGCTGAGATCACAAGCGAGTACGAGTACGGTTATATCTCCGCTCAGGAGAAGTCCAAGAAGATCATCGCTCTCTGGACTGACACTAACGACAGAGTTACTGCCGCTCTGAAGGCAAACTTCGACCACTACAATCCTATCTGGATGATGGCTGACTCTGGTGCCCGTGGTAGTATCTCCCAGATCAGACAGCTTGCAGGTATGCGTGGACTTATCGCTAATACCTCCGGCGGCGTTATCGAGATCCCGATCAGAGCTAACTACCGTGAAGGTCTTAACATCCTCGAATACTTCATCGCTTCACGAGGCGCCCGTAAGGGACTTGCCGATACCGCTCTCCGTACAGCCGACTCAGGTTACCTTACACGTCGTCTTGTTGACGTTTCTCAGGATGTTATCATCCGTGAGGAGGACTGCGGAACTACAGAAGGTATCGAGGTTTACGAGATCAAGAACGGCAACGAGATCGTTGAGCCTTTCGCAGAGCGTCTCATAGGCAGATTCCTTGCTGAGGATCTCAGAGACGAATCCGGTGAGCTCATCGTTTCACGCAATAAGCTCATCAATGACGCTGACGCAAAGAAGATCATCGATGCAGGCGTTGAAAAGATAAAGATCCGCTCCGTACTCACCTGTAAATCAAGAACAGGTGTATGCGCTAAGTGCTACGGCGCTAACCTTGCTAACAATAATATGGTATCAGTCGGTGAAGCCGTTGGTATCATCGCTGCACAGTCCATCGGTGAGCCTGGTACACAGCTTACCATGAGAACCTTCCATACCGGAGGCGTTGCGTCTGCCGACGCTGAGGATATCACACAGGGTCTTCCCCGTGTTGAGGAACTCTTCGAGAGCCGCCGTCCTAAGGGCGCAGCCATCCTTTCACGTATATCCGGTACTATCCACATCGAGGAAGTCAAGACTACAAGAAATATCATCGTTACCAATAATGAGACAAGCGAATCCGAGAGCTATATGATCCCGTATAACCTCAAGATCAGAGTTCAGGAAGGCGAGTCCATTGAGAAGGGTACCCGTCTTACAGAAGGTAACATCTATCCTGCTGATATCCTCAATATCCTTGGCGCTCAGGCCGTTCGTAACTACATCATCAATGAAGTTCAGAAGGTTTACCGCTTACAGGGTGTTGATATCAACGATAAGCATATCGAGGTAATCGTTCGTCAGATGCTCCGCAAGATCAAGGTCGAGGAGACCGGAAGCAGCTATCTGCTCCCAGGCACACTTGTTGACCGCAAGGAGATCGATGCTATCAATGAGGATATACAGGCTCGTATCGATGCCGGCGAGATCGATCTCCAGCTCGTTCAGACAAGTCCTGTACTCCAGGGTATCACAAAGGCTTCATCCAACTCCGACAGCTTCATGTCAGCAGCTTCATTCCAGGAGACTACAAAGGCTCTTACAGATGCTGCTATCAGAGGCAAGAGCGATAAGCTCCTCGGACTTAAGGAAAACGTTATCATCGGTAAGCTCATCCCTGCCGGTACAGGTATGGAGTGCTACCAGAAGGTCGAGGTCGTTAAGAACGAGGCCTATACTGACCATAACGCTTCTCCTATCGCAAATCCTATCGTATAATATCAAAGAGCCTGCTTTATGCAGGCTCTTTATGTTGGCAGAAATAAATTTTTGGACGCCGAGGGCGGCGTCCCCTACAAAAGTCAATACACAGAGCAGCAAAAATATAGGGACGCACAACTGTGCGTCCCTGTTTGATTATATATGAAATCCGGCCTTTCGATAAGAAGGCTCTTTTTTATGACTTGCTGTTAGCAGCTATCTGCTTCATGAAATCTTCAAAAGTTCCCTCATAGCCTGAGCTGCTCATAGCGTAATATCTGAGGATATTCGTTGCGTCGCTTCCATCAACTGTGCCGTCCTTGTTCGTATCAGCACATTCCTGCTGGATATCAGATAGTGTAGTCTTGAAACCGCCGGCGATCATTCCGAATTCTCTCAGCGCAAGAGTTGCATCGCAGCCGTCAACGACTCCGTTGAAGTCGATATCGCCTTCCATTATGTTTCCGGCCACTCTCTTATAGGTATCTGTTGCAAGGAGAGGATATTTTACGCCGTACTTGTAGGGCTCCATATTGAGGAAGACCTTTGTGAGAAGGCCGTCATCTGCATGAAGATCACCTATCTTTTCAAGGATAGTCGATGCGATCACAAGATGTCCCTTCTGATTTGGATGGAAATCCATATTTGAAAAGTCATTCTGCATACTTGTAAGGAGATAAGAGTAACCTGGATTTGCCTCGTTCTGCTTCTCGCCATCCGGAACAGATGTGAACTGATAGTAAACATCTGCCACCTCAATATCGTCCATAGTATTCAGTTCATCTCTGAACATATCCATTATCTTCTTGAAATTGGTGCGGAGCGTGGAGAGAAGCAGCTTCACATTATCATAATTTGAACTGGAGGAATATGTTGCCTCAACATACTCAGGATCAAACTGTACAGGCTGATAAACTGTCTGAACGATGATCCTTGCATCGGGGTTCAGAGCTCTGAGCTCTGAAACAGCAGTTTCGATATTTGGCATGATATCTGTCTGGATATAGCCGTTATGCTGATCTGTTTTGCCAATCAGGGCATTTGTAATGTCCTTTTTTAACAGATTCTGGAGCTCCATTGCGTTGAGGAGACTATCCTGAGCATAATCCATAAGTCCGCCATCACCCTTGAGGTTTGCCATAACGAGGAGGTCGCTTATGCCTGGCTTCTCAGGAATATTATCTGCCGTAAAACCGGGATTCAGAAGTCCCCTTTCAGCAGAGAATTCAAGTATCTTCTTTGAAGCATATCCCATAAGGTCATTTCCGCCGATAGAAACTATGATATAGTCAGAATCGGCGACCGCCTTCTTCTGATCTGCGTCAAGCGAATCGATCTTCGCAAGCAGTTTTTCAGTAGTATCTCCGGAATGTGCATAGTTCTGAACGTCACAGTCAAGATAATCTGCTATTATCTGACTGTAATTGTATTCCTTATCTTTATCGAGACCATAGCCGGCAGCAATACTGTCGCCGAATATTACGATTCCCCCGTCATTTTTTGCTCCGTCATCTGCAACAGCTGGCGGTACAGTAAGAGCAGCTGTTCCCATTACTGCTGATAGGAGAAATGAGATCATCTTCTTCATAGTTTTTCCTCCGTTTTCACAAGTTTGAGTATATGCTGATTATATATCATTTCTGCCTTATTGTCAAGGCAATGGCGGATGAAAAGAATTGGGAACAATGATCTTTCAGCGTTTTATCACATAGAAAGCGCATAAGTTAAAAAGAAAAAATAATCGCCTTTGTTCTTATTTTATGAAATTCTATTGACAATATCCTCAAAAAAGGTTATAATAATTATGTTGTATTTATTTGCATAATATTACTATGGCAGTATATGCAGCTTTGTTTTACATCATTATCCGGAGCGCAGCGTAAATATATATAAGCCGGCTCTGTACATAAATATGATAACTGAAACAAATAACGGATCGGGTATCACCCTTTCCTCTATGTTTTGCGAGCCGCTCAAGAACGACGGCTCTTCATCAATATATTTGAAATGAATAAAATAATGCGGCATTTACCGCCTTTTAGTAATAAGGTTTGATAGTACAAGCTTAATTATATTTTTACAAAAGGAGGTAATGCACTGTATGGATCCTATCATCGCTATTGTCCTTATAGTTGCCGCTTTAGCTGTAGGTATAGGCGTTGGCTACGCTTTGTTCTATAAAAAGGGCGTTGAGGCCGGCGTGGAAAAGCGTAAGCAGCAGGCCGAAACTATCCTCGGTTCAGCCGAACAGCAGGCTGAGCGTATCATAGAAGACGCCGAAAAGGATGCCGACAATAAGAAGAAAAGTGCTCTTATTGAAGCTAAGGACGAAATTCATAAGCTCCGCAGTGAAGCGGATAAGGAAATCAAGGATCGCAGAGCAGAGCTGTCACGTCAGGAAAGACGTATGCAGCAGAAGGAAGAGAATCTCGATAAGAAGACCGATAACCTCGAAAAGAAAGAGGAAGTACTCAACCAGAAGATCAAGTCCGCAGATGAAAAGCTCAAGGAAGCGGATACCATAAAGAAAGGTCAGCTGGAAGTCCTCGAAAGGATCTCTGAATTCACTAAAGATCAGGCAAAAGAATACATAATCTCCAAGCTTGAGGATGACCTCGTTCACGAAAAAGCCGTTAAGGTCGCTGCATATGAGCAGCAGATCAAGGACGAATGTCAGGAAAAGGCAAGAAGCTATATCTCCCTTGCTATCGCCAAGGTAGCAGCAGATCAGGTTTCAGAAGCCGCAGTTTCCGTTGTTCCTCTCCCCAATGACGAAATGAAAGGCCGTATCATCGGCCGTGAAGGACGCAATATCCGTACCCTCGAAACCCTCACCGGTGTCGATCTCATTATCGACGATACCCCTGAGGCGATCACACTCTCCTGCTTCGACCAGATCAGACGTGAGGTCGCAAGGATCGCCCTCGAAAAGCTCATCGCTGACGGACGTATCCACCCGACACGCATCGAGGAAATGGTCGATAAGGCTCGCCGTGAGGTAGAGTACCGTATCAAGCAGGAAGGTGAACGTGCCGTTATCGAAACAAATGTCCACGGCATGAACCACGAGCTCATAAAGCTCATCGGACGTCTTAAGTTCCGCACAAGCTACAGACAGAACGTGCTGGATCACTCCATAGAAGTCGCTAAGCTCTGCGGTGTTCTGGCATCAGAGCTGGGCGTTGACGCTAATATGGCAAGACGTGCCGGACTTCTCCACGATATCGGTAAGGCTCTTACCTCCGAGATCGAAGGCTCACACGTTCAGATCGGTGTGGACGTATGTAAGAAGTATAACGAGAACCCGATCATCATCCACGCTGTTGAGGCTCACCACAACGATGTTGAACCCAGAACAGTCATCGCCTGTATCGTTCAGGCAGCCGACGCTATCTCCGCAGCAAGACCTGCCGCAAGAAGCGAAAACTACGAGAGCTACATCAAGCGTCTCCAGAAGCTCGAGGAGATATGTACCTCCTATGACGGCGTCGAGAAGTGCTTTGCAGTTCAGGCAGGACGTGAAGTCAGGATCATGGTCGTTCCTGAGGTCATCAACGATGAGAAGATGGTCCTCGTGGCAAGACAGATCGCTCAGCAGATCGAGACTGAAATGGATTACCCAGGTCAGATCAAGGTCAACCTCATCCGTGAGAGCAGAGTTACTGACTACGCTAAATAAAACGGGATCAAGCGGACGGCGCTCACCGTCCGCTTTTCTTTTTGATGCACTGCGAAGAGCCTGGCAGATATACTGCCAGCCCCTCCGGAATGTATCATCGCAATGTTTTATTTTATTTTTTCAGGGCCGGGATCTCAGGCAATCTCTGCCCTATGAACAGAGGTGAAATGTATGAAAAAGCTGACATCTGCTGTATTGGGCGCAGTCGTTACGGTGTGTACTGCCCTCAGCTCATTCTCTGCAAATGCAGCGGATATCCGAGTTACACGACCTCCCGGTAATATCATCGGTTATGTTGGGGACATAAACGGCAATGATATGGTGGACATGGGCGATCTTGTCCTGCTTTCAAAGTACATCAAGGGTATAGGCGAATACTCCGAGGAATACTATGAACGTTCTGATCTTGACGGCGATGATATCGTGGACGGCTTCGACCTTACCCGGCTCAGACAATATCTGCTGGATGAGCTGCCGCCGGATCCTATATACGATGATGTTCCGGAATTTATCGAGCCGCCGATATACTCGCTTTACGGCTCTCTACCCTCACAGGGCGATGCTAAGCTTGCGATATTCTATGTCGATTTCCTGGACTGCAAATTCAGTTATGAACCCTCAACAGATAATATCGAGGAGATAGCTTTCGGTGACGAAAACAAGAGCGATAAGAACTATCCCTTTGAGAGCATGAGCGCTTTTTACGAGCGTTCCTCCAAGGGCATAATGGATCTGGATGGAAAGGCCTTCAGATATACCGCAAAGCATGATAAGGTCTTCTATGAGAATGACGCATGGAAAGTCAAACTGATCGATGAAATAATGACCGAAAACAACAGCAATATCGATTTCAGGGACTTCGACGGCGACAAGGACGGCGTTATAGATGCCATCCTCATCAATGTTCCAAAGGCTGCCGGCGACGATCAATGGTGGCCATGCGCCGGAGAGTACGGCGGAAATTCACATATTCGCTACGACAGAAAATCATTAGGCCATGTTATCGTCGGCAATGCCGAGATAGTAAGCAAATCTGACTACAGATACTTCAACAGCACCTATCTCCACGAAATGGGACACTGTATGGGACTTCCTGATTATTATCTATACGGTACCAATGACGATTTTGAAGGCCTCCACGGCTCGGCCGGATATGCGCTTATGGACGACGCCACATCTGACTTCATATCTGTATCCAAACTCCAGCTCGGCTGGTATAAGTACGATCAGATACAGATCTACGACAGTGAAGCCGGCGATGAGCAGTCCTTCACGCTGAGGAACGCCCAGACTGATGAAGGCAACTGCCTTATAATACCCTATAAATATCTGGACAATAACTTCCAGTCAGAATACCTTATTCTCGAATACACCACCCTTGAAGCAAACAATAAATACGTCAAGGATTACTACTGGTGGCGGCAGCGTGGCAACGGCATCCGTGTACTTCATGTCGATGCTACAGTATATACCGATTTCTGGTATAAAAGCTATAAATACACCACCAGCAACACTGAATACACTGACAACAACGCCGGAAGACGTTTTGTACGTGTTATCGATGATGAAGAAAAGGATAATCTCTATCACAACAATTCAGTTATCAACAATAGTATCTCCGGCTTCCACTGGTACGATGACAACGGCCAGCAGACCGTTGATATCGGACTTGAGCTTTCAGTGAGCAAGAACCAGGACGGTTCATATAAGATCACTGTCAGAAAAGTCTGACATATCTCATGCAAATGGAAAGAAAGGTTTTTTATCATGGCAAAATCAAAAACATTGTTCAACACCTCGGAAAATTCCAACTTCATCCTTAATATGACCGAGGAGACATACTCTAAACTGGCCTCATGGGGATTGTTTGCAGCCTGCCTTACAGTGCCGCTGTTCACTATCTTCCCGGAGATCAACGACAGACATTCCTACAACCTGTCAACGATCGGCCTCACCATTTCAGGTGTATACTGCCTGATAATGGCTCTCATCGCCATAGTCAAGAAATATGTGAAGAAAAGTACGATACTCCCGGTACTCGCCTTCTCTTTCCTTATCGGATGGAGCGTCATTTCGCTCATGGATTCATATGACAGGAACATTGGCCTTAAAGGCTATCCGCTGCGTGGTGAGGGACTTCTCTCAACGATGTATTACTTCGGCTTCTTCGTGACCGGATTATCGCTCAAGCGTGATAAGGCTCTGAAAACCGTTATCTACGGCATTCTGGCATCAGGCTGGCTGAACTCCATTTTCGCCATGATACAGATAATACATCCGGATCACGAGCCTTCGCACTACCGTTTCATATCAGTGCTTTTCATGTTCGCCGCTTCAGGTCTTGCCCATTCTCCAATGTTCCTCGGTGTACTTCTTGCACTCTGCCTGACGGCTGCACTTACTTCAGCAGTTACCTGCGATAACAATAAATTCAGGATATTCTGTATTATCAGCTCAGCCCTCTTCGCTTTTGTAAGTATGTTCACCTTCAACAGCGTCGCTGTTATGGGACTTGTGTTTGCAGGTATCGCCTGCCTTGCTGCACTTATAGTGAAAAAGGCTCCTGCGCTCAGAGCACTTGTAATACTTGTTCCGGCAATTGCTGTTGGAGCTTCCTATATGACGATAGAACATACTACACTAAGCTTCCATAAATACGGCTTCAAGGACGCTTTAATACTCTGGAGCGGTGACTCCTATCAGCGTATCGGCGCAAGCGGTCTCTATGATTCAAGAGTAGTCGATATCGAGAACAATTCTCAGGTCTACTCACACATAACAAAGAAGACCGTTGAAATCCTGAAGAAGTACCCTGCAACAGGCACCGGTCCTGAACAGCTTGTATACCCTCAGATATATACCGTAAGAAATAATCTTGGCGGAAAGCTTGACACTATGGAAGATATCATCACAATGAACCTTGGCGTTTTTGATAAGTGCTATAATGAGTATCTGTATATCGGCGCCACAAGAGGTGTTCCCTCAATGGTCGCACTAATCGTGCTTGTTCTTTCAGCCGTGGTCGCAGGATTCATGATAATGAAAAAACGCCGCACCTCCGAAAGTATCTGCCTGTTCTTCATTGCACTTGGCGGAGGTCTTGCCTTCATTGTCTGCTGCAGCAGCATAGCCTACGCTCCTATAGTATGGCTGGCACTGGGCGCAGCCTGTGCAGACATCGACAAGGTTCACGAAACTGTCAAGTCCACCTCCGGTAACAGCACCAAAAAGACTCCAGAAAAGAAGCAGAAGACCGATAAAAAGAATACCGGAGCTGCCGAAAAGCCGGAAGAAAAGACTGAGGTCAAGACAAAAAAGCCATCAGCTGATAGCGCTAAAAAGGCCGGAGGAAAAAACGGCAAAAAAAATCCTGCTAAAAAGTCCTCCAAAAAGAAATAACTATCCTGTTAACTACAGGCTCCTCACCGCCTTGAGGAGCCTGTTTTTCGTGCATAATATCCACAAACCGCCCTGATCTTTCATATTATCATATACAATTTTTGTAAGTCTTGGCTAACAAAATGCTATTGATTTTTTCCGGAAATATGTTAGAATAAATATACAAGGCGGACACAGATCTGCCTGAGTAAATCACGGAGGTGCTTGTAAATGGCATATATTATTTCAGATGATTGCATCAGCTGTGGTGCTTGTGCAGGTGAGTGTCCTGTAGGCGCTATTTCAGAAGGAGACGGAAAGTACGTTATCGACGCAGACGCTTGCGTAGAGTGCGGTGCTTGTGCAGGTGTATGTCCTGTTTCAGCTCCTAACGCTGAGTAATAAACGATCAACTCTGAGCAGCTTCTTTATGAAGCTGCTCATTTTTTTGCATATCCGGTCCGGAGATACGTAACTTTTACGAGTATATTATATAAGAGATATTCCCCGTCCGGATACAATATGGATAACTGTATGTTTTTTCCTGTAAATAGTGACAAACAGAAAAAAATATGTTATAATATCAGTGTATACTTTTAGTGCAAAGGACGTGTTATTTATGTCTCGAAATTACGATGTCATAATCGCCGGATGCGGCGCTGCCGGTCTGTATGCTGCTATAAATCTTCCCTCAGACCTGAAAATACTCATTCTCTGCAAGCGTGAGCTGAGCCTCTGTAACTCATCCCTCGCTCAGGGAGGTATTGCCGGAGTCTACAACTCCCCTAACGACAATATCCAGTATCACCAGAATGATACTCTCATCGCCGGCGGCTTCAAGAACAACGTGGACGCTGTCCACACTCTCGTAAGCGAGGCTGCTCAGGATATCGAGCATATCATTGAGCTGGGAGTTGATTTCGATAAAAACGCAGACGGCTCCTACCACCGCACACTTGAAGGCGGCCACAGCCACCACCGTATCTTCCACCACGCTGACTCTACCGGTGCAGAGATCGCTTCAAAGCTGCTGGCTCATGTACAGACACTGAGCAATGTTGAGATAATGGAGAACACTATCATGTGCAGCGTAAAGCAGACAGGTACAGGCTACTCCGTATTCCTCAAGCTGCCGGACGATACATATGAGACCTGCAACTGCCACTTTATGATACTCGCTACAGGCGGTATCGGCCGTGTGTATGAGTTCACCACAAACTCTGCTATCGCTACCGGTGACGGTATAACCTTCGCCTATGAAATGGGCGCTAAGATCAAGAACCTCAGCTATGTTCAGTTCCACCCCACAGCCTTCAACAACCGTGCTACCCGTGAGTGTTTCCTCATCTCAGAGGCTGTCCGCGGAGAGGGAGCTTACCTCCTCAACTGCAAAAAAGAGCGCTTCATGCAGAACTATGACGAGCGCCTTGAACTTGCTCCGAGAGATGTTGTATCTCACGCTATCGTTCTTGAATCCAGAAAGCAGAACTCCACCGACTTCTACCTTGATATAAGCTACAAGGACAGCGACTTTCTCAAGAAACGCTTCCCTATGATCTACAAGAACCTTATGGAACAGGGCTATGACCTGACAAAAGAGCCTGTTCCGATATACCCCTGCCAGCATTACCTCATGGGAGGTATCGATGTTGACAAGAACTCCGAGACCAGTCTCCGCAACCTGTTTGCCTGCGGAGAGTGCTCACACACCGGCGTTCACGGCAGCAACCGCCTTGCCAGCAACTCCCTGCTCGAAGCACTTGTATTCTCACGCCATGCGGCTAACTGCATAGCTTCCAGGCTCAGCTCCGTTCCGGAGGGATTTGAAGAGGCCGAGTTCTCCGCTCATATCGGCAGCAGCCGTATACCAAAGGGCTATCGCACCGAGACAAGACGCATCATGCAGAGAAGCCACTTCGTTATCCCTGACAAGAAGGCTGCCGCAGAGGGATTCAAGCGTGTAAAGGAAATGCGTGACGATCTTCTCAACGGAGGATATCTCGTTGATGCCGATTACGTGCTGGCTAAATCCATCGTAACTGTTGCATACATCATTCTTGGCGAAGTAATGCAGTAATCAGACTTATCATACCCTGCGTCATGTTATAGAAGGAATGATGTAACCTCAGATATAACTATACATATAAAGGGTGATAATCATGAAAAACAAAAAAGCATTTCTATCTAAGCTGATCGCCGCTGTGCTCATCTCCTGCTGTTTCAGTTCAATGCCCTCATCGGCAAGGAATTCGATCCACGGTGATGTCAACGGCGATAATATCATAGGCTACGGTGATCTCAGGCTCATACAGGGCTACGTCCTCGGAAAAAACGACCTTACGGCAGATCAGCTCACCTACGCTGATGTTGACAGAGACGGCCGTGTGGACGCCTTCGATATCACAATGCTCAAGGAAAATTTCAATGAGCATATCAATAAAATGCCGCAGGGTACATGGATAGCCTCAGGCACCAAGGGCAAACGCTACTATAACTTTGAGAAGGGCACCGTTACCGAGGAAAGCTCTGGCGCTGTGACCTCCTACAAATGTACGGTATCGGAAACTAATCTGAATTTCGACAAGAATGTATGCGGTGATGCAAATCACGCTCTGTTTTCATGGATAGACAGCGACAAGCTGCTGCTCCGCTGGGATAAGGGCTACGTTGAGGAGCTGCATTACTACGGAAACGCTGCTATAAACTACGGCAGTCTGCTCTCCGGAAAGTATATCACCTCCGGCGGATACGGAAAACGCACCTTCAACTTCAAGGGCATCAGCGGAAGCTTTACCGGCCAGAACGGCTCCGGTCTCGGATTTGAGTATTCATTCAGCGGAAACAATTACACCTTCTATATGGGTACCGACCGCAAGCCCAAGAAGGCTACCTATAAGAAGATCGACTCCATGCACTTCTCCCTGACCTGGGATGACGGTACTGTTGAGCGCTTCACCAAGCAGGATATACAGGTCAAGAACGGTATAACCTACGTAAACGGCATACTCATCGCAAACAAGACCTATGCCCTGCCCTCTACATACAATCCGGGCGCTATAACCTCTGAAGCACAGTCCGCCTTCAACAGCATGAAGGCCGATGCAGCAAAGGCCGGCTATACGCTGACAATATGCTCCGGATTCCGCTCATACAGCTACCAGAGCCAGCTCTATAACGGATATGTGAACAGCCGTGGAAAAGCTGCCGCAGATACATTCTCGGCAAGACCTGGACATTCCGAACATCAGACCGGTCTGGCTATGGATATAAATAATGCCTCCGATGCGTTCAATAATACTCCGGAAGCTAAATGGTTAGCCGCAAACTGCTGGAAATACGGATTCATCATCCGCTATCCTCAGGGAAAACAGAGCATAACCGGATATAAATATGAGTCATGGCACGTCCGCTACCTCGGAAAGGATCTTGCCAAGGAGGTATACAATTCCGGCCTTACACTGGAAGAATTCCTCTGTATAGACTCGGTATATAAAAACTGAAAGGAACGATATCAATGAAACTTCTTCAATGCTATATCGATAATATCATAACCACTGCCCTCATGGAGGATATAAACTACATTGACGCTGCTGCCGATAATCTTATCCCGGAGGATCACCGCAGCTCCGCATACTACGTTGCCAAGGATACCGGAGTTGTCTGCGGCATTGATGTGGCAAAGCGTGTATTTGAGCTTGCCGGCGGCAATGTGGACTTCAGGATCCTTCTCAAGGATGGTACAAAGGTACAAAAGGGTGACATCATCGCCGAGCTTGAGGGAAGCACTCTCACCCTACTCAAGGGCGAAAGAACTGCTCTGAACATACTCCAGCATATGTCCGGTATCGCTACTGCCACAAACAAATGTGTGGAGCTTGTGGCCGGCACAAAGGCTTCTGTAACTGATACCCGCAAGACTCTCCCCGGGCTCCGTGCATTGCAGAAGTATGCTGTCACCGTCGGAGGTGGAAAGAACCACCGCTTCAATCTCTCCGATGCAGCTATGCTCAAGGATAATCACATCGATGCTTACGGCGGTATCACCGCCGCTGTAAAGGCTCTCCGTGAGAAGATCGGCCATACTGTAAAGATAGAAGTTGAAGTTCGTACCCTCGAAGAACTGCGTGAAGCCCTTGATAATAAGGTGGAGATAATCATGCTGGACAATATGAGCTGCGATGAGATGAAGGAAGCTGTGGCTATAACAGACGGACGTGCTCTGCTGGAGGCTTCCGGAAACGTCACCTCTGAGAATATCCGCTCCGTAGCTGAGACCGGCGTGGATATAATCTCCCTCGGCGCTCTCACTCACTCAGTCAAGTGCTTCGATATATCTATGAAGATAAAGAAATAACTCCAATACCGTGATATCATTATTCAGAAGATATCACGGTATTTTTTTCAAAAGCTCTTGACAAGCACTGTGTTTTATGATAATATATTATGGGGAGGTATACACAAATATAATTAAGGAGGTTTTTTACATGAAGAAGTTAACAGCATTTTTATCTGCTCTTGCACTGGCAGCCGCAGCTGTTCCCTCTTTTACAGCCGCTGAAACTCCGGTCAAGGGGGACGTCACAGGTGACGGACAGCTAACAGGCGCTGACGCAGCAGAGATACTCAGGTATTACTCAGCATTGCAAAGCAAGGCTGATCCCACAGAGGAATGCCATTATTATGACAACATCATGCTTTACGGCGACTACAACGAGGACGGCCGTATCGACGGAAACGACAGCTCTGCTATTATGCGGGATATAATCAATTCAACCGATAAAACATTTTTAGATGTAACTATAGAAGGCAATGCATATATCGCAACAGAATACCCTCGTATGGGCGATGTGAACGGCGACGGAATGGTCGACGGCTCAGACGCTACGATAGTACTGAGATATTTCTCGAATCTGATATCAGGCTTTGACGTATCTGACCTTGAAGCAAACTACCTTATCCTTGAAAGAGGAGACGTAAACAACGACGGCGTGATCGACGGCTGTGATGCAACCGTAATACTCAGAACATTCGCTGAGGAATACAAATAACATTCTTAGGGCAGCTTCGGCTGCCCGTTTTATTTCATTTCAGTTTCAAATTATTTCAATAAGTATTTTTCACTTGACATTATACCGGGATTTGTGCTATACTATACTTGCTTAGACCAAGCTATAACTTTAAATATATAAATCGGAGGTCTCAGTCATGAGAAAATTACAGTTAACAGCACTCCTCCTCTGTGCAGCTATGGCACTTCCGGCTGCCGGATGCGGAAATAAAACAAAGAGCAGCAGCTCAAGTAAGACAAGAAGCATTTCTGACGGCGGCGATGCTCCTCAGGCAGAAGAGCCCAGCAACGTTTATCAGAATAAAAAGGACGAGGGTATCGGTGTAAACGAAACAGTCGTTGACATTAAGACAGAGGCCGACGCAAATGGAACCGGCTTCAGCCTCAACCGTGCAATCAAGGTCACTCCGGAAGCTGACCACGGCGACAACGGCAGTTCCATCTACCTTGATGTCACTATCAAGAATTCCACAGATACTGCATACGACCTCAGCACACTGAACAACTTCTACCTCATCTATCCTGACGGCACTGAGAAGTACAGTGATGTACAGACAGAGCTCTATGCTAACAGCAAGTTCAACAACTTCTCCATATCTCCTTACACAGTTCCGGCTAACGGAGAGCTCAGCTGCATCATCGGCGGATTCGCTGTTGATTCAAGCCTGAATGAATTCACAGTCGGCTTCTTCCCTACAAGAGACAATGACCGTGACAAGGCAGACGTTATCAAGGTTGAAGTTAAGCCCGATATGATCGAAGATAACCCAACTGATATTCTTAAGTAATAAAAAGAGCCTGCTTTAAGCGTGGTACTTATATAGAATGTTTACGGCAGTTATTGAGGGAAACCCTTTTGAAAAAGGGTTCCTCTGACGGAGGCGGTCCCCTCTGTCACGGTGTGACATCTCCCCGCACTGCGGGGAGTCACCCTCAAACTCCCTTCC
>Ga0116145_1002283_pt1 | contig 17444 bp, 13 predicted proteins | sample AD_JPNHG1_MetaG_FD_89747 | JGI IMG/M metagenome (GOLD analysis project Ga0116145, IMG submission 89747) | Active sludge microbial communities of municipal wastewater-treating anaerobic digesters from Japan - AD_JPNHG1_MetaG | ecosystem: Engineered > Bioreactor > Anaerobic > Digestate | place... | reverse complement strand
CTCCCTGTCGTCCTCCTCCCCGAACGAGAAGCCGTCCTTCTCCAGCTTCTTCATCAGCTTCTCGGCCCGCGCGCGGTTCGCCGCGGCCTTCTCCTTGGCCTGGAGCTTCTCAAGCTCCTTCTGAAGCTCGACGAGCTGGGCCTTGAGCTTCTGGTTCTCGCCCTCGAGCTCCCTGATCCGCGCGTCCTTGTTGGACGGCTCGGAGCCGCCGCCCCCGCCCCCCTCGTCGGGGGCCTTCGGCTTCTTGGCCGCCTCCCGCTCGGCGCCCTCGTCCTTGTCCTTCTCTTTGTCCCTGTCCATTGCCTCGGTTCCTCCTTTCTGGGTGGTTGAGGCGTTTGTCTCGGTGCCGACCGCGTCGGCGACCTGGGTGATCCGGGCCTTCTCGTCCGCTCCTTTCCTGTCCAGAAGGCCCAGGCCGGTGAACGTGATCCCGTGCAGAGTCTCGCAGACGGGCTTGCCCTTGAACTCGGCGCCCTTGAACTTCTTCAGGTGAAGGCAGTAGTCGGCCTTCGACTTCACGCGCTTGCCGCAGACCGAGCACTCGCCCTCCTCGTAGTCGCACTCCATCGAGACCTGCTTGATGATCCCCTTCTTCATCAGCTTGTAGGCGAGGCGGGCGTTCTCGTTGTCCGCCACGTACAACTCGCCCACGCACTCGACGTGGCCGCCGGCGTCGTCCTCCACGAACTCGCTGGCCACGACGCCGCCGACGATGTCCCGGAAATCCTGGCTGTGCTTGAGGTCGATCTTCTTGTTGACCGCCGTCTGGTGCCGCGCCTGCAGCTCCTCGCGGGAGAACTGGTCGCCGTTCTTGTTCGTGCCCACGTGGCACAGGACGAAGCTGAACTCGCGGTCGCCCGCCGGCGCCTCGCCCAGGTTGATCGCCTGCGCCGATGGTGTCTCGTCCTCGGCGAACGCAAGCTCAATGGGGAACGACGTGTGGTTCGGCTCGGGAACCGTCCCGTCGCTTGCGGCGGCCGCCATCGCCTTCGGGCCGGACGCCACGAAGAGCAGCTCCTTGGCGAACTTCCCCCCGCGTTTCGCCTCGTAGGGCACGATCCCGTACTCGACATCGATGGCGTTGACGCGGACCTTGTCCCAGCCCTGGGCGAGCATGCCCTTGATCTCATCCTGGGTGGGGAAGGCGTGGTCGCGGTAGCTGATCAGGATCGTGCCGTAGTTCTTCCGCCCCGCCCCGATGAAGCCCTCGAACATCTCCTTCATCGTGGCCTTGGTGTAGCGGGTGCGGGAGGGGAAGCTCCGCCGGCTGTCGTCGGCCAGGTCCTTCCCCTTCCACATCGTCATCAGACCCTCGAGGAAATGGAGGTCGGACTCGTAGTCGTTCGTGCCGAACTCGGTCACGTACGGCGGGTCGCAGTAAAGGACGTCGGCCTTGACCTTGGGGATGACCTCCCGCGCGTCGGCATTGAACGCCAGGCATTCCTGGCCGTTGTCAAACACCAGTCCGCTGATCTGCTTGACGTAGCGGCGAAACGTCTCGGTGAACTCGGAGAGGGGCATGTTGCCGAGCTGGCTGTGCTGGGCGCGCTCGTGGTCGTCGCTCAGCCTCCCCCGCATGCCCTTCTTCGACCGGGAGAACTGCCCGAACCGGGCCTTCGCCTTGCATGTATTGCCCAACGCCGCCAGGGCGATGTCCTTCCTGTAGCCCGAGAGCTTCTGGATGTTCGCCCAGGTGCTATCGAGCCAGGCGAGGATCGGCTTGGTGTAGTAGTAGCCGTAGAAGTGGTCCACGCAGAACGTGCCGGCGCTGGGGTTCGACTCGAACAGAGCCTCGACCTCTTCCGCCGATAGCGTTTCCTTCGAGTTCTCTATGACGGCCCGGGCCAGGTGATATGGGAAGCTCAGGAGGTCGTTGGCGCAGACCTTCAGGCCCTTGCGCTTGTAGTAATAGGCCACGTTGCAGCCGCCGGCGTAGGCGTCGAACAGGCTCTTGGCGTCCTTGGGGACATGCTTGTCGATCCAGCCCATGATGAAGTGCTTCGACCCCATGAAGCCGGTGACGCGGGGCACCTTCTCCTGCGCCGCGATGGCCTCGAGGACGTCGAGGTCGAAGTCGCCGCACAGGGAGAGGGCTTCCTCCTCCTCGCCCTCGGCGTCCGCTGCCAGGGCCTCGGCGTCTTCGCCGGCCTCGATAGCCAGCGCCCCCTCGTCGTCATCGGCTGCCGCGGCGAAGAGCGCCTCGTCGTCGGCCTTGATCTCCTTCTCGTGTTCGGCGACCCACTTCTTCGCCCGCTCAATCGTCCACCCATCGGGGTTCTCGTCGGTCTTTCGGACGAAGCGGAAGGCCTGGATGACCATCGAGTCAGGGTCCTTCCCCTCGGCCACGTGCTCGGGCTTGAGCTTGGCGACGAGGATAGCGATGCCTTCGATGCCCTTGAGCTTCTTGCGGCGGAAGGTGTCCGGGCGGAAGTGCTCGGGCGGGCGCACGCGATAGCGGACCTCGTTGGCCGTCTCCTCCCAGATCGCCTCGGCGTGCATCGCCTCCGCGTAGAGCGCCTCGCCCCCGAGGTCCGCGGCTGCCCTCTGCACGGCCTCGCGCCGGCAGATGAACAGGTGCTCCTTCGCGTGGGAAGCGGCGCCGTGGACGTTGGTGATCATGTACTCGTGGTCCTTCGACCGCATGCGCGACGCGCGCCCGTGCGCCGCAATGAGCTTCTTCATCTCCGCCTCCGACGGGTACGCCTGGTCGCGGTAGGAGATGATCCAGTGTGGAATGTGGTGGGACTTGGCGAAGAAGCCGTCGAAGAACTCGGCGGCGTTCGCCTTCGTGACCGTCTCGTGGTCGGTCTTGTAGTTGCGGATCTTGTTGCCCGTCTCGATCTCCAGGCCGTCCCAGTAGGTCATCAGCCCTTCGATGAAGTGGTAGTTCTTCTCGTAGTTGGTGGTTGAGAAGTGCGTGGCGTAGGGCGGGTCGAAGTAGGCGAGGTCGACTTTCGCCTCGGCCAGGGCGTCGAGGATGTCCTTCTGCATCGCCTCGCAGCGCTGGCCGTTGTCGAACACCAGTGCGTTGATGCGCCGGGCCGTCTCGGCGAACCGGGCCTTGAATTGCTCGGGGGTGTACTTCCGCTTGGCCGCCTCGGTGGTCGAGGAGAAGTGGCCGAAGCTGCCCGTGATGCAGGTCTTCCCCAGGGCGAAGAGGGCGATGTCCTTCTTGAACCCGCTCAAGGCATCGATGTTGGCGCGGATGGTGTCGATGACCTTGTGGATACCCTCGCTGAAGTAGATGCCCTTGAAAGTCTTCTGGACGAAGTCGCCGGCCTTGGGGTTGTCGGCGACCAGGGCCTCGATCTCGGCATCCGTCAGTGTGACCGATCGGTTCTCGATGATCGCCCGTGCCGTGTGCCAGGCGTAGCGCAGCCGGTCGTTGGCGACGACCCGCAGGCCCTTGGTCTTGTACATGTACGCCACGACCGCCGAGCCGCTGAAGGCATCGAGCACGCTCTTCACGCCCTCGGGGGTGCTCCGCCAAATCCAGTCGATGAGCTTCTGCTTCGAGCCGATGTACGTGGCGACGTATTTCGGGCGCTCCTCTTCCTCGCGCTCCGCGGCTGCCGCCTCCGCATCGAGCCGGAGCAACTGGAGTTCCGCATCGGCCTCGAGCAGAAAGTCAAGCTTCTGCATGTCCGTGGCGAACAGTTCCATCCGTCACTCCAGCTTGGCGGCAGCGAGGTGCCGCCGCGCGAAGAAGGCGAAGTTGCTGTCCGAGGCGGCCACGAACTCCGGCGTCACGCGGCTCAGCCATCGCCTGCGGGTCGCCGTGGACCAGAGGTGGACGCAGTAGGATTCGGCGAACAGGCTGCGGTCATGGCTCTCGAAGAGCGCCTCCATCTCGCGCCACGTGGGGTAAAAGAACGCCTGGTCGCCGAGGACATGGATGTGGTCACGAAGGCGTGGCTCGCGCGCCAGTTGGCCGGGGATTCGGATGGCGTGCTCGTCCCAGTTCGCGTCGCGCCCGCGGGAGTGGAACGCCCTGAACGTCTCCCGCCACGCGATGAGGAACGTGGACTGGGGCGCGGCCAGGATCACGGCATTGCACAGGCCGCGGTTGCCCTGGCGCGCCATGACGCACTCGTGCCGCCGGAGGTCACCGAACGGCCGCAGGCACAGCGTGTCGACGTCGAGGTAGATGCCGCCGTAGCGAATGAGAATCTCCAGCCGCATGAAGTCCGTCTGGTGCGCGTGATTGCAGAGCGGCCGTCCGAAGACCTCGGTCGGCGGCTCGATGCGCACCACGGTCACCATTGCCTTCGCCCGGTCCCACCAGGGGCCGGTCGGCTCGTGCCCGCAGTGGAAGTAGATGGCGTCGGGTGTGTTCACGTCGCGGGCCGAGCGCACGGCGAGGTACTCCAGCAGCCCGAACGGGGCATCCGGGCGGAAGCCGTAGCAGAAGTGGATGACGTTCGGGACCCGTTCCATCGCGTTCCTACTCCGCTCCCGTGAAGTGACCGCGATCCCCTCTTCCTCCTGTCGAGGGGCGGCTCACCGCAAAGACGAGCCCCGTTCGCGCGAAGAAACCGTGAGCGAGCGATCTCGCATGTGTTGTCAGGGCATCATCGAGCAAGCAACCGTAGGGCCGGAGCAGCTCGATCCAGTACTCGGCGACCCTGCAGTTCACATGGTGGTAGCCGTCCTGGCCCGGCAGTGCGTGGGAGAAGAAGGCGAACCTGCGGGCGTTGTCCGCGATGGTCGACAAGAGGTGGTGGACGTACCGTTCCTCTACGTGCTCCGCGACCTCGCAGCACCAGACGGCTTCGAACGGATCCTGGATGCGGTATGGCCCGTCCACCAGGTCGTGGACGACGAACTCGTGCTCCCGCAGCAGCCCTCCTGCCTTGCGGCTCCCATCGATGCCGATGGCTTCGCAGCCCAGGGCGCGGAAGTGCCTCACCGCATGGCCTTCCCCGCACCCTACGTCCAGGACGGAGCGGATGGAAAGGTCCTTGACCATCCAGTCCCACAGGCGCGGGCAGTAGGTATCCGGGTCGCCGCCCGCCACAAAGCCCCCAAGGTGTCCGTCTGCAACAAGGACGGGCATGCTATCCGCCTCCTCGTCTCGCTCGAACGAGTTGCGGAGCAAGGCACTGCGGGAAGCCGATGGGGGCGCCTGGGCGGAAGCCGCGCCGGAAGTGCATGAGGCGTAGGACCTGGTCCATCGCATGTCTACCTCGCCCCCCTGGTCTCGCCGTACTGGGGGTCGGCGTAGCGGTTCTTCCAGGCGAAGCCGTCGGGATGCCACTGGTGGACCATGCGCGGCATGACCTGGCGGACGATCGGGACGATCTTGCGCAGGGCGTCGTGAAGCTGGTTGTCCTCGCGGCCCCAGGTCTTCAGCTCGGGCCACCGCCCGGCCTTCAGGAAGGCGTCGCGCGCGACCATGACGTTGCCGTAGCTCGACGGGAACCACTTGCCGCTGGTGTGGTCGGGATTGGTGAACTGGTAGTAGACGGGGTAGAAGGCCTTGCCCGCCGCCACGCACTGGAGGCCCACGTCGATCACCTCGCGGCAGATCAGGATGTCGGTGTCGAGGAACAGGAGCACGTCGCCATGGGCATGGTCGAAGGCGGCGTTCAGCCCCCGGCCCCGCGAGAAGTAGCCGTCGATAGGCACGAGCTTCAACGGGATTGGCCTGGCCGCCTCCGCCGCCCATTCGGCGAGGGGCCAGTCGTCCGACTGCCAGTCGGAGATGACGATCTCGGCCTGGTCCTCGGGCCGCACGCACCCGACAATGGCCTTGAGACAGTTGGGCAGGAGCCGAAGCTCGCGCCCGTCGATGGTGAGCCTGGACCGGTTCTTGACGGTGATGCAGATGGAGATCACTGGACGCCTCCGTTGCTTCCTGGCCGGATTCGGCCATCGCGTATCTGCTTGAGCAGGTCCGCGAAGAGCGCCTCGCGGTTTGGGTACGCTTCCGTCTCGAAGACCTTGGACCGCATGCCGCGGTACGGCGACAAGGTTCCCTGGTGGTACTCGAGGAATTCCCTGCCCACATGCTCGACGCCATTCTCCACCAGGCGGTTGATGATCCAGTCCGCCTCCTCCTGCTCCTCGGGGTAGTCGGGGAGCATTCGGATCTCTACGTCGAGGCCGGGGGTGTCGCCCACACACCACACGCCGATCGGCACGTAGGCGTCGCCGGCGAACTTGTACTCGACCATGTAGAGGAACTTCATTCGACGCCTGCCTCCGCCATGCGGGTGTATTCCTCGAGGAACTGGCGGTCGATCCGGTCGAACATCATCGCGTGGGCGGCCCTGTAGCGCCGCCAGTCGGCGAAGAGCTTCTTCTCCAGGGGGTCGATGTCCGGCTCGATGGCATTGGCCACGTAGCTGTTGCCGTGCTCGTCCTCGAGCATCACGCTCTGGCCGTGCGGCTGCTCGGCCGTCGCGTCGCTGATCAGGTGGACGTACTGCATCCCCTGGTCGTAGCCGACCTCCTTGAACATCAGGTCGTAGCGCCAGAGGGCCACGTTGCCCGCGGCGTCCACCTGAGGCATGGCGCGCAGTACAACAAAGCTGTCCACCTCGAACCGGTGGGACCCGCCTTCGGGGAAGAAGATGGACAGGGTCGCGCCGGGCGCCGTCACGGCGTCGAGCGCCGCCTGGAGCCTGGCCTTCTCTGCCTGGATGGCTTCTTTCATGCTCATGGCACCACCACGATGTCCTCGACCTTGCGGCCGTCCGGCAGCCGCGTGATCCCGTGTTTACGGAAGGCCTCGATCACCTGGGTCCGCTGCGCAGAGTTGCGCACCGCGACGACCTCGATGTTGTCGAGGAGGGTGACCGAGTGCTTGAAGATCGTCTCGTCGCTCCCCTGGCGGGAGGCCAGGCGCTTCCAGTCAGCAATGTCGCTCCTGCGGTTCTCGCGGACCGTGTCGCCGGTGACCCGGCCGTACTTGTCGCCGCCGTAGGTGATGGCATCCATCCGCCGGAGCAGGGTCTTCTTGAAGTAGAGGCCCGGCTCGTCGGCGCCCCCGCTCTGGCCGGGCAGCTTGCGGATGCGCGTGAAGAAGTAGCCCGCACCGCCGGTGTTCATGTCCTCGACCGGCGACATGCCGCCCGGTTTGATCCCCGCCCGCATCTTCTCGACCGTGGAGACCATCGTCCCGTTGCTGCCGAGCAGGTCGTCGATGAACTTCGGCAGGCTGGAGTCGTCGGTCAGCCGGTGGTAGACCGCGTGGCCGGGCATCTCGCGCTCGAGGTCCTCGTCGGAGATGTCGAATCGCATCTGCTGGCGCCAGCCGGCGCGATGCTTCGGGTCGTCCCACTGCGCTTGGTGCTCGCCGAGGGGGTCGTAGGCAGGGAGTTTCGTAACGTCGGGGACGCCCAGGCGCTTCTCCCAGAACCCCCGCAGGGCGGCGATGCGTTCCTCCTTGCTCGCGCTCCTGGCGTCGAGCTCCCGCTGCATCTTCGCGTACTCGGGGGAGGTGTCGATCTTCAGGACGTAGGCCTGCTTGTGAAGGTAGAGCAGCTCGGCGTCCTGGGGCGTGGCGATGGTCGCGTTGACGCCCACCCGCTCCAGGCGCTCCATCACCTGCTCGAAGCGCTGGGGGTCTGGCTCGCCCGCGAACCGCAGCTCGAACTCCCCCTGCTGGGCGTAGTAGTTCTGGCTGACCCACGGCCTGTAGGAGGCCGTGATCCCGTCGCCGAGGTCGATCTCATACTGGACGCCGGCCTTGAGGCTTGGGCGGCCGAAGATCTCGCCCGTAGGTACGGCCTCCCGCACCACGCGGATCTGGCCGTCCTTCAGCTCGCGGAGGGGCACCGTGACTTTCGTCTTGCGGGCGGTGATGTCCTCGGCGGGCTTCTTCCGGTCCGGCTCGCCCGCGAACTGCTTGCGGTACTGGGCGAACTGGCCGGGGAACTTCTTGTGGTTGGCCGCGCAGTCGAGGACCTTCTCCGCCTCGGCCAGGTACTGCTTCGCCATCGCTGCGGTGTCGCGGTCGGACGACTTCGCCAGCTTCTGAAGCTCGGGGAGGAGTTTTTCAATGCTGGCCAACTTCTCCTGGTTGTACTCGTGGTCGCCCTGGGCGACGTGGTGGTTGACCGTCTTCACGCCGCCGAGGATCGTGTCGTAGTAGGTGTCCTGGGGCAGGGTGTCGCCCACGCCGACCGTGAGCTTCTCGCCCGAGGTCAAGGCGAGGTTCTTGAGCATCTTGGCCTCGGCCTCGGGGCGGATCTTCATCTTCACCACGGTGCGGGGTTTGCCGCCGACGGTCTCGACGAAGACGAGGGCGTTCTGGTCCTCCACGTCTTCCACGTCCAGGGGGATGACTTTGCCCTGCCAGCCGGCCCGCTTCGCCTCTTCCAGTATGGCGGCCTCGGCCTTGCCGAGCCTAGCGCCCTTCGCGGGCAGGGCAGCGGCCGGCTCGAACTGGAAGTCCTTCTGCCCCAGGATGCCGCGGTAAAAACCCTCGAAGTCCTGGCGGATGTTCCGCTTGCGCTCCAAGGCAGCCTCGTAGAACGCCTCCCTCTGCGCCTTGCTGCTGAACCGCCGCTCGGCGTAGGGAGCCAGGATCGCGCGGTAGTCGTCGTCGGAAATCTTCTCGACCTCGCGGATGGTGCGTAGGGTGACGGCCGGGTCGAACTTGACCTTGCCCTCCTTCGCGGCGCGGAAGAGGGTGTTGTAGTACGGCTCCGACTCGCCGAACCGGGCGTTGGGGTGGTAGTCGATGGAGAGCTTGTCGTCGCCCAGGAACTTGAAGAGCTGGCCCTTGTCGATGCCGTAGACGTGGCCGTCCTTCGTTCGCAGGAACTGCTTGCCGTGGCCGTCATGGTTCGAGAGGAGCCAGTCGATCACGTGCTCGCGCTGAAGCTGCTGGACGTCCCGCGGCGAGAGGTCGGCCGGCTCAATGCCCGCGAAGTCCGCTTTGGACGCGAGGCCGGTCTTCCACTTCTGAATGGAGCCGACCCGGCCGTCCAGTGTGATGACGCGCACCTCGATGGCTTCGGGGTCTATGAGCCGGCCGACCCGATAGGCGACCTCGTCGCCGTAGGCACGGAACTCCTCCGCCGCCGGCTTGAAGAGCCACTTCTCCCCCTTCTCGTCGGTGTAGAAGTACTTGGTGTGGGCGCCCTCGATGTCCGCCTTGCCGACCAGCCTGAAGTTCTTGGGCTGGCCCTTCTCCTTCCAGGCCGCGTCGGCGTCGGCGAACTCGGACCCCTTCTTGGCGAACACCGCGGGCTGTGGGGGCGGGGGCGTCGCCGGCGCCGGCGTAGGCGGCGGAGGCGCAGCGGGCACGGGAGCGGGAGCCGGCGCCTTCGCCTTGACCGGCTTGCCCGTCGCCTTCGACCACTTGGCCTCGATGCTGTCCACCGCCGCCTGGACCTTCGCCGGGTCGGTTTCGGTGAGGATGGCGGCCAGTTCGCCCTTGCTCGCCCACTGGTAGTGCTTGATCTTCACCTGCTGGGCGAGCTTCTTCACCTCGCCCACCGACATGCCGTTGATCTTCTGCTGGAAGACCTGCTTCTTGACCGCGACCTCCTTGGCGAACGTCTCGACCGATTCCTTGGGCAGGATGGACGATGCCCCGATCTGGTCCTCGGCGGCCTTGACGGCGCTCAGGAAGTCCTGGTAGCTCGCGGGGTCGTCGGGGACCTGGACGGCGTTGGTCTTCGCCACAAGGTCCTTTGCCGCCTGGCTGACCTTCGCCGCGTGCTCGGCCTGGCTGAGTTCCGTCTTCACCTTCTCGGCAGCCTGCTCCCCCGCCTGCTTGTTCAGGGCGTCGATCAACTGCTGCTTGTTCTTGAGCACGCCGATCCCGTGCTTGTCCTTCGCCGCGGCGAGGGACGGCCCGGAGAGAGTCGAGTGGTCCACGCCCGGCTCGACCTTGTCCAGCAGGTCGATCACGTCCTGCTTGGTCATGTTGAGCGAGACGCCCTTGCCCTTGGCCATGTCCTGGAGCTGCTTGACCGTGAACTGGCCGTAGCCCTGGGCCGGCGGAACGATCCCTTCGACGACCGCCTGCTGCGCGGCGGCGCCATACTGGGCCTTCAGGAGGTCGATCAGCTCCTGCTTCGACCGGAGCGCGCCGATCTTGAACTGGGCCACCTTCGCCTGAAGCTCCTTGCCCGAGAGGCCGGAGTGGTCCACGCCCGGCTCGATCCCGTCCAGCAGCTTGATGAAGTCGGCCTTGGTGCGGGCGATAGAGATGCCCTGCTTCTTCGCCGCCGTCTGAAGCTGCTTGACCGTGAGCGTCTCGAACTGCCCTGTCTTCAGCGCCTCGTTGACGGCCGCAACGTCGGCCTTGACCTCGGCTGCCTGGGCCTCGACGTCGTCGGGTGACAGGATGCAGGTCGGCTTCACGGCCTCCGCACGGGCGGCCAGCGCGCCGGCGCCGCAGATGGGCAGGTCCACCACGGCAACATGCCCGCAGCGGCAACGGGCATGCTTCGGCTGCGGCGGGAACCGGTCCACGGGGAAGGTCTTGCCGTCGAGCGCCTCGCACTCCGGGCACATCCTCTCGTCGCCGGTCGTCAGCCACTCCAGCTTGCTGACCCCCACCGTGCTATAGAACTTCCTCTGCCCCTGGCTGTGGGCGCGCATCGTCTCGGTGCGGGCGATCAGCTCCATCCGCGTCTGCGCCTTGCCGAAGACCCTCTTCCCCGCGTGCCGGAAGGCTTCCTTGTCCGTGACGACGGTGCCCATTTCCTTCACGATGTCGCGCACGGACATGCCCGTGGCGATACCGACCTGGATGGCCTGGTTGAGCCCGCTCGCCAGGTCGCGGGAGACGTCGCCGGCCAGTTGGATGTTGAACCGCGTCATGAAGTCGAGCGCCGAGGTGTCGACGATGGTGAAGACGTTCGTCGCCATCTTGTCGATCCCGCCGGCGTCGAGGTCGCGGTAGAACGGGAGCTGCGCCTCGGCGAACTCCTCGATCCCGTGGGCGAGGCCCCGCTTGAAGCTCTCCGTGCCGGCGCGCCCCAGGATGAGCCGGTGCTCGTCCCGCACCTGGGCGACGACGGCCCGGATCTCCCCCTGGAGCCGACGCAGGCTCCGCTCGTTCGCCAGCTTCCCCTCGGGCAGGTCGCCGAGCGTTGTGTACTTCAGGAGCAGAGCCTTGATGTCCTTCTCCGCCCGCTGGAGGACCTCGGTGACCTTGGCCGCGGTCTTCTCGCCGTAGGCGTTGCGGTTCTTGTAGGCCCGCGCGGCCCACTCGCGGATGCGCTGTGCCTGGGGGTTGGGCGCAGCCTGGGCGGCGAGGGGGGAACACTCCCCGGACGTGAGGCCCGGCGTTGTCGGCGCGACCGCTACCGACATGGCACACACTCCTGCGCCGCCACAGGCTGAAGCCACCAGGAGTTGACTACTGGTACGCAGACCGGTATACTTATGGTAGCCATATTGATCAGCGGCCAAGCGATGGAGTGACCACCCATGAAGTTCATGTCGATCCGCGACTTCCGAAGCCGGCCGATCCGCAAGGACATTGCCTCCGAGCGGGAGATCGTCCTGACGGCGAACGGCCAGCCCGTCGCACTCGTATCCGCCGTAGCGGGGGACGAGCTCGAGGACGAACTGATGGCCCTGCGCCGTGCCCGTGCGCGAATCGCCCTGGATCGCATCCGCGCCCGGGCGAAGGACCTCGGGCTTGACAAGCTGACGATGGAGGAGATCGACGCGGAGATCGCGGCGTCCCGTCGTGAAAGGCGCGCTCGCCGATGAGGGTCGTTCTCGATACCAACGTCCTCGTGTCCGGCGCGCTGAGCCCGAGCGGCCCGTGCGGGCAGATCGTCGAGCTGGCCATCGCCGGCAAGCTTCAGGCCTGCGTGGACGGCCGGATCCTCGAAGAGTACGAGGACCTCCTTCTCCACCGTTCGCGGCTTGGCATCCCGCCAGCCGAAGGAAGGCGAATCCTGGAGGTGATCCTCTCGGCCGCGGAGAGGGTCGCTGCAGAGCCTTTGCCGATCCGGCTGGATGACCCGGACGACGTTGCCTTCCTCGAGGTAGCCGCAGCGGCAGGCGTCGTTCTTGTGACCGGCAACATGCGACACTACCCTGTCCGCGCCCGCGCAAGCGTGACGGTGCTCACCCCCAGGGAGTTCCTGGACCTTCTGCGGCCCCCCTCCTGACATTCCGCTTCTCCTGATCAGCGACATGGCGCACACTCCTCGGCCGCCCCAGGCCGCGCCGTGGCATCTGCCGCTGGCGTGACTACGGTGGTCTCTCTGGCCTCGAAGTAGCGGCAGGCGTTGTTATCGAACCGCGTCTCCGTCTCCCGGATGGCGCACCAGTTCTCTTCGGCGTCGAAGTACTCGCACTCGTCGCAGATGCCGTCCGGCACGTCGCCCCGCGCCCCGAGCCGGGCGGCGATGCTGTCCGGCGCCGGCTTGTTCTTCTCCTGCGGGATGCCGAGCACCTCGCGGGCATACTCGGGCGTGATGACCCCCGCCATGACCAGGTCCACGATGGGCTTGACGACTTTCTCGTCGGTCAGGTCGATCTCCTTCCGCTCGGTCTCGGTCTGCGTCGCCTCGACCTCGGGGTCCAGCGCCATCCGCACCTGGAGGCTCTTGCGGGAGATCAACCGGCGGTCGTACAGTTCGACGAGCAGCTTGCGGTAGTCGGCGTCGTCGCTGAGGTCAAGGTCGTTGAACAGGACCTCGATGGTCTTCTCCCCGTAGCCCTTGATCTCCTGCCAGTCGTCGAGCACCCACCGCAGAATCCGCCTTGCGGCCCCCTTGATCTCCCCGAGCATGATGATCATCTTCTGCATCGAGACGGAGGCCGTGGCGAAGTTCGGGCCGTCGCCCGTGACGATGCTGCGGGCCAGCCCGAGGGCGACGATGATGTCCTCCTTGATCTCCTTGACCTTGTCCTCGGTCTTCAGCACCTCGCCCTCGGTGCCGTAGGTCTTCACGTCGCAGTAGAAGGGGACGACCAGGCCCGCCTTGATGTCGGACTTGTTCAGCGAGTTGCGCATCTGGTCGAGCATCCCCTGGTCGGGCATGACCAGCTTGGAGCCGAACTGCCCGCCGACCTGGACGAACCGGAGCGGCGTGGTCCAGCGCTTGGCGATGGCGGACTCGCTTTTGCGGTAGTCGCGCAGCAGCGCGATGGCGTGGAACGCGGGGAGCACCATCGAGTTGCCGCGCGGGGAGAAGCTCGGCGCGTCCCACTTGAGATGGACGAGCTGCTCCAGGGGCAGGCTGATCCCCTCGCCGATGGCGCCCTCTTCGGGGAACTGCTTGGCCTCGGTCAGCTCGCCCTGGACGAGCTTGAGCTTGACCGAGACGGGGTTGATGCACTGGACCGCGGCGATGTCGTCGCCCTTGTCGGTATAGGCCTTGTAGCCCACGCAGTCGCCCTTCACGAGGAGCTGGAGGACCATGTCGCGCACAAAGGCGTCGAGGCCCACGCGCTCGGCGAACTCATAGACTTCGGCCTCGACCTCCTCGTCCTCGCAGTTGAACCCGACCTCGTCGCCGATGGCGAAGGTCCGCCAGGCGTTGACGGCGTTCTTGACGATGGGTTCCTCGGTGTAGTACTCCCAGGCCAGCTTGGCGCGCTCCTCCCACGCCTCCGGCACCGCTTCCTCGACGTTGAGCGCGCGGAAGACGCCGGAATCGAGGGCAGCGGCCGCCGCGAGGCCCCGCGGCTCCACCGCGACCGTCGAGAGCTTGCCGTCGCTGTCCTGGCCGATGACCTGCATCGTCGCCGTCCCTCCCTACTCGGCCTCGGCGTTGCCGCCGTTGCCGTTGCCGTTCGCGGCCCGCGCCTTGTCCACCGCGGCCTCGGTGACCTGGTAGCCGATGACGTTGAGCACCAGGGTCGCCGCGCCGACGATGACCTGGACCGCCGCGTCCGTCCCCGCCGGGGCCACCACGCCCACGGTCACGAGGACCGACACCACCATCCCCGCCACAGCCAGCAGGAATCGCCGGCTCGCCCAGCGGGACACCGCCTTGACCTCGTTCTCTGCCATTGCAGGCTCTCCTTTCCGTCAGGGCAGAATGCCGAGCTTGTCCACGCACCACCACACGAAGGGCTCCTCCCGACTCACCGCGCCCGTCTTCAGCCTGTCCACCAGGCGCGTGACCTGGGGGTCCTCGGCCGAGGCGCCGTAGCCGCGGAAGAAGACCCGCCCGCAGTGTCTCGTGTGGGCGAAGGCCCAGGCCGAGCCGTCGGCCGCATCCGTGGGGCCGATGACGGCCAGGTTGAACTTCAACCGCTCGCGCAGCAGCGGCATCGCGCGCCTCTCCAGGGGCAGGTGCGCCACGTTGCGGGCGCCCACGAACTCCAGAACGGGCCGGATGTGCGGCGACTCGTCCACGTCCAGCGAGATGACCTGCCGGGCGAACCGGCTCAAGAGCGCCGTCAGCACGCCCTCCCGCGTCCCGACCTCGACGACCGTGTCCAGCCGCAGCGACCAGAGCTTCTCCATCTGCCGCAGGAGCACTCGTTGCCCATTGGCGATGCCGAGGGACGACACCACCAGTTCCTCCCCGATCTCGGGCACCAGGCAGCCGATGAAGCCGTCGAGGATGCGTTGCACGATCTCGTACACGTCTGCACTCCTGCTCACGGGAAGATCTCGTCCGTCCAGTAGAACTGGAGCCTGGGCACGACGACCTCCACCTCGTCGAGCCGGCGCTGGTCGCGGGCGAGCATCGCGCACCGCACGGCGTCCACGATGTGGTCGTTGCCCTTCGAGAAGATGGTGTTGCTGCCCACGAGCTGGTAGCTGTGGGTCGTGAACTGGTCCACCAGCTCGACGTCGCCCTCGGGCAGCCGCAGCTCCCCCCTGTGGAGGGCGCCGTTGATGAGGCTCGTCATGTGCTCCTTGGCGCGTTTCTTGAGGAGCTGCCCGTTCTGCTCGGCGATGGTGATGGCCGAGCCGAAGTCGTAGCCGTGGAGCCTCGACTCCAGGTTCAGCTGGCGGTACTTGTCCAGCGTGGTCAGCTCCTGGACCACCGCGAGGCCATTTCCCCCCTTGTCCACGCCGATGCCCAGCGGGGCGTAGTAGCGGTCCAGGAGCGCGATGGCCTCGGAGATGTGCGGGTAGGCCACGTGCTCCATGTGGACGCGCAGCACGAGCTTCATCCGCACCTTGCCCTCGTCCGAGGTCTCGTGGAAGACGACGAGTTCGGTCGGGTCGTTCGTGTAGCCGAGGTCGCCTCCGATCCAGAAGGTCCCGTCCTGCGGCCCGAGGTTGAGCAACATCTCCAGGCGGTTGAAGGCCGCTGCCTCCGACTCGCACTCCGCGAGCGACTCACCCGTGATGGAGACCGCCTGGTACTCGTCGTAGGTCTTCAGGCAGCGGCCCAGGCCCTCGGCGCTGAACGCCCCGTAGACCTGCTTGCCGTGCTCGCCGGCGACCTCGTGCTGCCAGGCGGCCGTGTCCTTCCCGCCGTAGAACTGGGCCAGCTCCGCCTCCCGCTCCGCGCTCCAGGCCGGGTTCAGCCAGCTCGGCCAGCGGAAGACCTTCCACTCCTCCGCCTCGGTCATGCGGAAGTACGTGGTGTTGCGGACGCCGCTCGGCGTCGAGTAGATGCGGAACACCCCGCCCGCCTTCAGGCACTGGCGGAGCGCCTGCCACGCCTTCTCCGTGAGCCAGGCCCCCTCGTCCACCCACAGCCGGTCGACGTGGAGCGAACGGAAAGCGTCGCCGTACGATCCCGCCGGGCGGAAGTGGAGGACCGAGCGGTTGGTGAACTCGATGCGGAAGTACGGCTTGCGGACGATCTTCGGGTGGCCCTGCGCGGTCTTGGCGATGCTGGCGTTCAACTCCTCGCAGGCGTTGATCTGGTGCTCGACCTCGTCGATGATCGTGTCGAGGTGGCCCTGGTGCGGCGCGGCGATCAGCCCCTGCCGGCCCCGGCCCGTGAAGGCGAAGTGCAGCACGTCGGTGCTGAGCGAGATCGTCTTCCCGACCGCTCTGCCGTCCTGGTGGACGATGTTCAACGCCGGGCACCGCAGGTCCTCGACCTGGTGGGGCCAGTAGCGCCGCCGCGACCCGTCGCGGTTGCGCAGGTAGTGTTCGCCCCAGAGGACGGGGTCCTCGAGCCGTGCGATGATGGCTTCCCTGTCGTCCGGCGAGAGCACCGGCTCCCGCGCTCGCCCTCCGCGCCGCGCGGCATCCCTGTGGGCCGCCCGCCGCTTCGGGTCGTGCCAGAAGCAGTAGTCGCTGCCCTTGACCGCGGCCACGCGGCACCCGGTGCCGTCGGGCAGGCTCCCCTTGCACGCTCTCTTTGCCACGGCTACGCCCCCGAAAAGAATCTCATCTTTGGCCTTGCTATTCGCGGCGACCTATGCCCCTATGTGTCCTGAGCGGACGGCACGAGGCCCGTCAGCGGGACGGCCCGCCGCCGCGAAGGCCAGGGCAGAACCAATCGAAAGGAGGCCACGATGCCCAGCCAGTTGACCCTGAAGGACGCCGCACCGCAGTACCTGGAGCACCTGCGGGCGGCCGGGAAGAACGCGCACACCGTGAGGACGTATGGGAAGGCCCTCGAGGCCATCGCCGGCTTCTTCGGCGAGGCCAAGACACTGAAAACGCTCCGGCCCGCCGACGTCGGGCGGTTCCTCAAGAGCGACGCCTTGCTCAAGAAGCCCAACGGCAAGGAGCGCGCGAAGCCGACCATCGACCAGATCGTCCGCGTGCTCCGCATGCTCCTGGAGTGGGCGCAGGCCCAGGGCCACGTTGCCGCCATCGCGTTCCCCCAGGACGCCATGCCGAAGCGCCGCCGCAAGCAGCAGGCCGCCAACCAGCAGACACAGGAGCCGGAGGCCGAAACCCATGAAGCTCAGCCTGGCAATTGAGTGCTTTCGCACCCAGCTCGAAGCCAACGCCCACTCATGCCACACCATCGGAAGCTACCTCCACGACCTGGGGTTGCTCGCCGCGGCCCTCGGCCCCGAGTCCGAGCTTGAGGCCATCACGACCGACGCCCTCGCCCGGTTCCTGACGGGCGCCCCCGTCACGCGCAAGCCCGACGGCTCGCCCAAGGCGCCCGGCTCGGTGGACAAGGTGAAGACGAGCGTCAAGGCGTTCTTCCGCTGGGCGCACGAGGCGGGCCTCGCCGAGGGCAACCCCGCCGCGGCCATCCGCCTCAAGCACCGCCGGCGCCCCTCGCCGGACGTCCTGACCACCCAGGAGAAGCGGAGCCTGGTCAAGGCCATCGACCAGACCCGTGGCCCCAAGGCCGAGCGGGACGCGACCCTGTTCGACCTGATCCTCAACACCGGCCTCCGCGTCTCGGAGGTCCTCGGCCTGGACATGAGCGACGTGAACGTGGCCGAGAAGCAGGTCACCGTGGCGGCCAAGGGCGGCGAGACCCACAAGGTCTTCCTCAACGCGAGGACCCGCGCCCGCTTGGCCGCCTACCTCAAGAAGCGGAAGCTCGTCTTGGGGGAATCCCAGGCCCTCTTCCTCTCCAACCGCCGCGAGCGGCTCTCCGTCCGCCAGGCCGAGGTCCTGGTGG
>Ga0116145_1002281_pt1 | contig 17457 bp, 18 predicted proteins | sample AD_JPNHG1_MetaG_FD_89747 | JGI IMG/M metagenome (GOLD analysis project Ga0116145, IMG submission 89747) | Active sludge microbial communities of municipal wastewater-treating anaerobic digesters from Japan - AD_JPNHG1_MetaG | ecosystem: Engineered > Bioreactor > Anaerobic > Digestate | place... | reverse complement strand
TGGCTATCGGCGCTACGGTTTTTATCTGCGACAACCTTGCCCTGACCGGGGAAATCGTGGTCCTGAAAAAACACACCAAGAACGTCTGGACGGAGCTGGAAGAGACGGCCATCGCCACCATCTACAGGAGCCAGAAAAATTATGAGCAGATCGTCTGCGACGCCGAGGTATTCAAGGCTCTGCCGATGGAAAACCTGGAAGCGTTTCAGATGATGGGGGTACTCTTTGGTAACAATGTCATTAGTCCACGGCAAATGACGGTTTTGAAAAGCGAATGGCTAAGGCCCAGCTATAAGGAATTTCAGCCGCGCAATATGTGGAGCTTTTACAACGCCGGTACGGAATGCCTCAAGGCCTGCCCACCAAACTCCATCATGGAAAAGCATCTTCGACTCCACCGCGCCATTCAGCAGATCGTCAATTGACAGCAGTCCAAGACTATTCCGGAAAGGAGGCCAGCGATGTTCAAAATGGAACAGATACCGCTGGGCTTCTTTCCGGTGGTGAAAGGGAAAAATCAGATCACCTCATACGAGTTACGGGAACTCCTAAAAGGGAAGCGTATCATGATCGACTGCGGGTACTATTACCAATTGCACCCGTTCAGCGTGCCATAAGTGCTACGACTGAATTATCCACCGCCCTCGAAAACCTTCGGGGGCTTTTTCTTTTGTATGCGTTTGTTATTATTATGTTTATAGAAAAACAAAATAAGAAAAGGAGACTTTACCATAATTGAACTTCTGGTTGTGATCGCTATCATCGGGCTGCTGGCCAGCATTGTTATGGTTTCCATTAATTCAGCCAGAGCCAAGGCGAGAGATGCGCGCCGCATGGCTGATCTTCGCCAAATAAGGAATGCCCTGGAGCTGTATATCCAAGACAATGGATCGTATCTGGGAAGCTGCAATAGCTGGTGGTGGATTGATGACAATAATTTTGCCGGGTCTTCCGGATATTTCTGGAGAGTACGGTTACCACCGCCACCGCTTGCCATCTGGCGTGAACTTATTGGTCAAGTCAAATTCCGGCTCTTCCTCATCGCGCTTCTGAAAGCGGTAACGAATTTCTTTGTCAATCGCTAAAAGGGATAAGACCACTCCATAACTTCTCAGTGCTACGGAGTGTTCAATGATTTCTGAATCCGGATCGATATCACCGGTAATCCAAGCATTCGCAGAAACCTTCCTTGGCCTTGTAGGCAACTCTTTTCCTTTATAAAAATCAGCTGCATAAGTATCTTGATCTAATTTTTCTCCGACTTTCAAGTGGAAGCCAAAATAATCGGATTTCTTGTACCATCTCAATGTTGAGTTGCTGGACACCGCGACAGCGCAGGGTTCCTGGGAAAGTTGAGCATACCGGATGGCGGTGGCTGTTAGGGTTGTCCCGAATTCCCCGGAAAGTTCCGAGACCCTGTCCATATTCGGGATTTCCTTTTTGACATAGCGGGAAAAAATCTCCTCCGGCATTAAAATGCTAGAGGCAAACTCATTTGCTTCTACCTCCTGATCTTTAAGCTTATTCCAAACATACATATCCTCATCACTACATATCACAAGCTGCGAATCATTGTGCAGTTCGAAATGGCCGAGTTCATGAGCTATCGCAAAGTTTTTGCGGCCCTGTTCGTGCAGTCGGCTACTGACCGTGATAATTGCCTGATCACCTTTTCTCACCAGCCATGCCTCAGCGCCGGCAATTTCTCGTTCATGTACAAACGCGCCGCGCTCCATGGAAATTTCTCTGATATCGATCTCCGAGGGATACCTTATCTGAAGGTTCTGAATTATCGTGCTTGCCCGCAGGGCTGCCAGTGAAAGGTTCATTCATCAATCCTTTTTAAGCTCCGACTTTTTCAAGGCATCCAACTGTTCCAAATCCTCAAATAACTTTATGATATCCGCGTCAGAGAGCGTACCTTTATTGCGGAAATAGGCTTCCGCATGATCAAGAGCGCCTAGGCCATAATTATCTTTGATGAACGCTGCAATTTTATCTTTTGCATTAATTACAGAGCCGGGAATTGCTTGGACGTTGCCAAGTAAATTTTCTATTGCTTCCATCTTCAGCTTTGCCTTCCTTCTCCAGCCCAGCCGTCTTTCTTCAGAAGCGCGTTTAACGGCCACCGCAGCGTCGATCTTTAATTGATCAACGTCAATTTGCTGCTCTTTGAGCTCGGCGACCAAATCTTCTGATTCCAACCCTTCGGAGTCGCTCATAAAATTAGAAAAGCTTTCGATGAAGGCTTTCTTTTTAGTATCGCTAACCATTGGACCTCCTAAAACTATTGTTCCTGCTGCATGATTCTATTTATGGCAGACGCTTTCCTGAGAAGTTTTCTCTTCAGCATATAAACCTTGGTCACATCACAGCTCATTTCTTTCGCAATTAGATCGGACTTGTCTATTCCGTCCTCAATACACAGCAAGAGTAATTCCAGATCCTCATCGCCTTTTACCAAGGCAAACAGCTCTTCCTTGACCTTTGCTTCGTGTTCTATTCTTTCTTTGGCAAGCAATTGCTCTTCAGGGGTTGGGGCGGGCTCGCTCAGGGACATTGGAGGGTCGGGAATGACGTCATTATAAGTTACTTCCGCACTATCCTGATCCTCGGATTCGTTAATCCGACCACTCATCAAATGTCCCATCGATGTATACAAATGGTTCATATCGCTCTTCACGATCCATTTTAGGTGGGCAAGCAAATCCGGATATTTGTCAGGGTCCCAGGCGCGAGTGCCGGTATAGATCTTCGAAATAGCTGTGAGTGCGATATCCCTCGGGGTCATCCCCGCTGGCAATTGATCCGGATTTCCTATCTTCCATTTATATCGATAAGCGCGCCAATGGGCAAAATGGGTCAGTTTAATGATTATATCGCTCCAGTCCGCTGCTTCAAGGTGCTTAAGAATTTCGTCTTCTTTCCCCATCAAAGCCCTCCTTGGTTATATAGACCGGCCAGAAAGAAAATTTGCCGGCAATATGGCAAATTTTTTGATTCGCCGGATTATACATCTAACATCATGAAAAAGGGGGAAGAAAATGCAGAGAAATCCCAACGAGTCTCAAGAGCATCAAGATTTGATAATCATGATGGCCAATTACTTCTCTGTCCAGGGATACCGGAACATAAAAGCTGATGTCCCCAGTTTGCCGAATCCTGACATCATCAGAGGGACAAAACAAAATCATATACCTGATCTTACGGCAGAGAAGAATGGCACCAACATTATTTTGGAGGCGGAAACGGCGAGCTCCATATTTGATGAGCATACCGCAAGCCAATGGTCACTGTTCTCAAGTGCAGCGGCTAATTATGGTGGTCAGTTTCATGTTGTTGTTCCGAGAGGAGCAAGAAGCAATGCAGAACAGCGGGTTAAAAACCTCAGCATTTTTGTCCATGAGATTTGGACCCCAAAAGGGTAAATAATATTAATTAATTTAAAAAAGGAGAAAAAATATGTCAAAAAAATTTAAGTTCAAAATCGAAAACGTAACGTATGACGGGGACAGCCAGTTTATTACTGGCCAGCAAGTAAGAAGCGTCGGGCCTGGGATACCCGACAATATGGATCTTTACCTGAAAGTGGCGGGAAAGCCGGGACGGTTGATTGCAAAAGATGAGTCAATCGACCTGGGCGAGCCTGGCATTGAGAAGTTCTATTGCCAAGAGGCCAGCTCAACCGCAGGTGCCCTCTAATGCCGCTGCTTTTTGATGGGGATTACCAAATTCTGCAAGAGTCCGGCCTGGAGATAGAGGAAGATGAAGCCCAACGATTTCTGGTAATAAAAAATTTTCCTCTACCTCCGGGCCTATACGCTCATAATGGAACCGTGCTTACCCAGGTAGAAGTACTTTCGGTCATCCCTGCCAATTACAATACCAGCGGTAGAGATATGTTCTGGGTCCATCCGGCATTGGTTCGCGCGGACGGAAAGGCAATCCCGGCGGCTGCCGTTTTTGGTGGCGGAGATTCGCGGCGATTCAAAGACAAAGAATATTGTCGATGGTCACGCCATTGGCCAGCCGCAAGCTGGAAAGCTAAAGTTGACAATATTCAGAAAGTACTTGATCGTATTGAATGGGCTTTAAAGAAACCGGACGCAAACAAATGACAGGACATCGAATTACATTACTAGGTTCTCATGATCGAGAACTGCAAGAATGGTTAAGCGGACACCCCGAAGGTCACGAACGCGGTGCCATTGTACTATTTCGGTGCTTGGCCAGAAGAGTGGAAGGCCAGCCCATATCTGACCGTTTCTTGTCGGCAGATATAGTCAAAATGACGGGTGACTGGATAATTGAAAGCTCTGATACGCACATACGCATCAATATGCGCAAGTTCCCAGAAATCTACCTTCGTTGTGAAACCGACGGCCTAGTGCTTGGGTTTGCGCATAATCATCCCATGAGCGACTATCCAAGTTTTTCTCCCGTGGACGACGCAAATGAGCTAAATATTCTGAAAGGGCTTTCTGGCTGCAACGGCGAAAGGTCATTTTTAGTCGCTATGGTCTTGAAAGATGGTACTTGGCAAGCCAGGATTCGTCGCGGCGCCAAACCGCAAGAAATTTTACCTGTACGCCACATCTGCGTCATCAACAATCGGATAAGGCTACACGGTATCGATGTCCCTGAAGAATCATCAGAGACATTAAAGCGGCAGGAGGCGGCATTCGGGAAACCGTTTAATGCTATGCTTCGCTCATTGCGAGTGGCAGTTGTCGGAGTGGGAGGGACAGGATCACCAGTTGCGACATTATTAGCCCGTGCGGGGGTTGGAGAATTGATTCTAATCGATGGCGATACTCTAGACAAGACTAATATGAACCGGGTTCGCGGGTATTGCGTCAGAGATGCTGGCAAAAACAAGGCAAAGACTCTATCGAAGTTTATTAAAAGCCTTGGCTTGGACGTGAACGTCGCAGCCATAGATAAATATTTGGACCAGTCTGGCGAAGCCATTGATGCCCTTTCTAGTGCTGATGTTGTCTATGGTTGCACAGATGATTCGCTCGGGCGAGATTTAATGAATCAGTCGTTATATTACTATGCGCAAGCGTATATTGACGTCGGTCTAACTGGTTTTGTGGATCTTGATAAGCAGGGGTATCCGTATCTTAGGGATCACCAAGGACGCATTAGCTGTATTTTACCTGAATATGGAGCGTGTCTTCGATGCCAGCGAGTGGTTACTGATCAGAATATAGAATACGAGCAGGCGATAAAAGACAATCCGGAATTGGCTAAGCTAGATCCCGCCACGCTCAAGCGCGACTATTACTTGGTCGGCGGCGGTGAACAAGCTCCTGGAGTTGGTCCTTTTACCGGTGCCACCGCAGATATGGCAATTGCCACTTTCATGGATTTGATCAGGTCGTATAGAGACATCTCAACCGAATTGCGACAGGACAATATCTGGATTGATTTTGTTCATATGAACATCCATAGTAATGAACCCTTTGACGATCCGGAGTGTATCTATTGCCGTAAGCGCTCGCTAAAGGTAAAAAACGAAGGCAAATACCGCTTAGAAATTCCACAATTAGGCGAAATACCCAATGATTAATTTTTTTAATAAAATTTATCAGAAGCTATTTGGACGCGAGCCACAACGACCATATAAGGAGCCGGATGTTTACTATAAATCGTTGACTGTCGTTGGTAAAACTCCGAGCAATGATACGGTCGGGGAAAGAGAATTCATAACGGTTGTGTATCAAAATAAGCCACATTGGGCGCTATTTCGTTGTCCCTGCGGTTGCCATCACGTTATCTCTTTATCTCTACAAAAAGTTCACAAGCCGAGTTGGCATGTCTACAAAAGCCCTGCCGGCAGACCCACGGTGTATCCTTCAGTCTGGCAAGTTAAAGGGTGTCGAAGCCATTTCTGGATCAAGGACGGACGGGTCTATTGGGTAAAAGATTGATTCTCTGTCCTCGGCTTTAGAAATTTGGACTTTAGAATATCAAGATGATTTACTTGCCCATTCAGCCAATCTTTCCCCTCTTATATATAACTTACTGAAAAGATAGACTTAATCCATGGACATAACACAAAGAGAAAGGTATTATATTGGCAAGATATTTAATCATCATTCGCCAGAGTTTGAGTTTTCTAATAGAAACTTCTTTTCATAAAAAGTTCGAACGTCCTCTACGGTGGCCTGCCATAAATGAATTTGAGCCCGAGAAGGTTCAAATTTTGGCTTAAATAAGCCATTATAAAAAGATTCGAGCGGTCTATTTTCACTTGCGGCCCCCTGAACACCATTTTCAATGATGTAAAAGACCTTTTTGGCTTGAATAAGCAGTTTTTTATCTTTCAAGATAAAGTTCGAGCCGATATTTTGCAGGACCCGCCTTTTCTCTTCTATGGTGCCTTTTTGGAAATGGTCCATGGCCTGATTAGCGAAGCTGAAATCATTTACTGTTAAGTTATGCACGTCTTGGCCGGCATCGTTCATTTTTAGGCTGTTTTCTAATTTAATCTTATCACCGAGCAGTATTTTTTTCTCCCGGAGGTACTCATCATCGCCGATCAGATCTCGCAACCTCATTTGATTCAAGTTACCGAGCTTTTTTTCGCAGTCACTATGAGCCTTTGTTAAGGTGTATTGAATGTCCAGGCGATTCATTTTCCGATCTTCTTTCTCTTTTTTTAAATAGTCGATGGCCAACTCTAAGAGTCGGTCATGGACTTGAATTCTCTTGAGATATTCAAGAATTTGCCCATCCAGATCATCAGCATTGATGTATCTTTGACTGCATGGATTATTTTTCTTTTTCTTGGTGCAGCGATAATAGGCATAATGATAGCCGTAGCGGTTGTCTTTTTCTTCGGCGGTAATCATCGATCCACATTCCCCGCAGCGGATCAAACCGGTAAAAGCGAAATCATGGGTTTTTGACCTGGCTCGGCCCGGCCGGCCCAGGATATTCTGGGCTTGCCAATATTCTTCTTCGCTGATCATGGGTTCATGCCGGCCGATGAAAACTCCCTCTTTTCTTTCGAGCAGACCATAATAAAAAGGATTGCTGAATATTTTGTAAAGCCCACTTAAGCTCAACGGTTTGCCCCCAGTCTTCTTATGAAACCTCGTTTGAAAACTCCATTCGTCGTTGGCAATTTCCAAGATCCTGGCTGGCTTGGTACCCTGAAGGATTAGATCCCATATTTTTCGGATCATCGGAAACCTTTCCGGGTCTTTTATGATTGTCTTGTCTCGCGGTTCGTTGAGGTAGCCCAAAGGTGGAAGGCCTGGGCACCAGCCTTTTTCCAGTTTTGCCTTGTTGCCTCTTTTCACATTATCGCTTAAGTCATCGACATATTTTTTAGCCATACCAAACTCCATTTGCATCATGAACTTGGAATTACTATTGTTTAAGAATGTGCCATGCGCCGTGACAATTTCAAATACCTTTTCCTCATTCAGAGCCCAAATTAAAGCTCCACCGTCGATCGGATTGCGAGCCAAGCGATCTAGCTTCCAGGAGATGATACCCTTAACCTCGCCTTTGTAGACCCTTTTCATCAGTGCATTAAATACCGGTCTGCCGGGTTGTTTGGCCGACCGGGATTCGGTGAGGATTTCAGATGCACTCAAGTTCAGCCTGGCGGCTGTTTCTTTAAGTTCCTTGATTTGGGATTCGATGGAAAGCACCTGCCGCTCTTCGGACTCGGAAGATTTGCGGCAATAGATGATGTATTGGGACATGAATTTACGTCTCCGGCCCAGGAGAGAATCGCCGTCGGCATAGAGACGTTGTTATTTATTGTTTGTTTCAGTTTATCATTTACTAAGTGATTTGGTCAAATTAGGTGCAACTAAAACGCAAAAAATATTGCCAGGATTTCCCTAATCCTGACTTTTTCGTGTTTTTATCGGAAGGCTAATGATTCTTAAAATGTCAACAAGGCTTGTAAAATTATCATAAGCCTCCTGGGCTGATATATCCTCCCCGTTTTCCTCCATATAAATCTGACGGAATTTTTCAATGAGTTCGTCGTTTGGTTTCATAGTTCTTTACCCATTAGGGTAAAGTATCCGGGCAGGAGAAATAAGAAGGGAAATGTTGTTTAAAAGGCCAAGAAGGTTCAACTAAACGCAAAATATCCTTTCCTAAGAAATAAATTGTATTGCCTTTATAGCGCAGTAAGCAACAGTGCGTCGGTTAAACTGTTCATACCCAAAGTTGCAGTTTTGGTTATCACGTAAGCTTCCCTGTCAAGTAGACAATTGTAAAATAGAGTTTCCGCCGTTCTTTGACAAACATTCCGCTGGAGTAAGGTCATCCAGGGAATCAAGGACTAGCTTCCTCTTGTTTTCCCGATTCTATCCACTCATTCACCCTTTCAAATCGTAATTGTTAATTCTGTATATAAAAGGCATAGTCACAAGGTAAAGGTGTACATCTTATTCCCAATGCAACTTTGAATGAAATAGGTGCCAGCTTAACAAATGTTTCTTCCTCTTTAGGTAATTGACTTAGGACTTGCCATCTTCTTTTTAATCGAGCGACTTGTTCCTCTTCCGAGGAGAAGGAATGTGGAATATGAAATGCTACAGGTAAAGTCAATCGTTTAGTCTTTTTATCAATTCTCCATACTCTACCGTATCTTTGAATGATTCTTATAGGATTCCATGATAATTCAAAATGTAATAACCAAGCTTTTGATTTATGCAAAGAGATACCCTGCGAATGTTCATCAGTAACAATTAATATTCTAATTTTGCCATTATCATCATTAAAAGAATTGAATTTGGTATCACTTTTTTTCACATCACCTTGTAAGAAATAGCAGGGAATATTTTGTTTCGACAGATAATTATTCAGACTATGCGCCACAGCAATATAATGGCAGAATATAACGAATTTCTTGTCCGCATATCTATTTATTAATTCTTTTGTCGTCTTAAGCTTTAATGTTTCATGTTGTTTTAAACAACGATTAGTAAAATATTTCCTAAGAGAGCTAAATTTAGATTCAATAACATCATATGTTGTACCTGAATGCATTAGTGATTCCAGTGGATATACAAGACTTGGAGGATGAGGCATTTGGGAATTATTTGAGTAACATATTTTAGAAAGCCTGATATATTCACATGCCCAGTCGCTTTTATGGTTTTTGCTTTTATGCCCGAACTTTGCACTATTGTTTTCTAACTTATTTTCCTCTCTCTTTATCAAATCTGGGTATATTTTATAAAGGTTATATTCTCTTTTTTGATTTCCAACAATTGTTAATTCACTAAATAATTGCAAGGCGTTCTTAATATCTTTCTCATATTTAACATCATCTTCCTGTGCACATATAGAATCCATTTGAGATGTTGCACCAATGGGCGTCGCAGAAATGAGAACTACAAATAATTTTCGTTTGTTCTCTTTGCCTATTAATAGATTTCTCCAAAACCTTTCCGCACCTATTTTAGATGCTTCGTATTTCTCGATAAACTTCTTTGTGTGCCACTCATCAATAATAAATATTATGGGACCATTATTTCTGTCTAATTGATTAACTATGCCTTTCCTGAAATTATTATTAACATAATAAAATGTGCCATCAAACTTTTTGCTATGTTTGCCAGCGCCTCTTTCATGTCTATTTGATTTTGGCCCCTTCTTTGAGGAATGAAGATATTTAATCGATGGCATAACATTTCGTTCACATATCTCCGTTTGGCACTTTGATTTATCTCTCTTATTGCACCAATCGGAGCACCTTAACCATACTTCGTCTGAAATATGAGACTGTTTTTGAGGCCAAATAATAACATTGAATGGATTATACTTTTTCTTATTTGCTTTAAGAATGCCCTGTATTGCAATTCTCGTCTTGCCCCATCCAGTAGGAATAGCAAGGGGGATAACTCTTGTTTTGATCCTTTTGCTCTCAACAAATGAATTTATTGCCTTTTTTAGGGAGTCAATTGCTTCATTCTGTACAGATATAATGGTTTTTCTCATACTACTTTATTCCATTGTTCAATAATTTGAGACCAAATATTTATAATATCTTTATCATTACTATCAGAGAGCCTATTTATCTCACGATTGAGTTTATCCAAAATATCTCTCTTTTCATTAAGAAATATTTTATCCGACAGAAAATCGAACATTGGAAATCGCACGTTTCTTGAGATATTGCCGATATTGGTCGATCCCTTTAGTTTGCTAGTATTATTATTTTCTTTTCCGAATGATGTTTTCGGTCTCATCAGGAGGTCTTCCATTAGTTGATTAATATCCTTTTGAGAATGTACCTCATCGCTATTAATCCGTTTTATCGAGAGAGGAAAAGAATAACCTCCTACATCAATAACCAAATCAAACATATTCGCATGGATTGAACTGATTGAAATTTTATATTTATAATTTTTAATCGCGAGTTGATATCGTTTACATTGTTTATAGAATGTTTCCAATGCGGATTGAGTTTTCTTTTGTTTCAATTTATCACAAAGTAACTTGGAATGTTTTCTAATTATAAAATTTTCATGATCATCATATTCTTCCAGAAATTCTATGTTTTCATTATCGTTAATATCCTTTTGTTTACTTTTTAGAGGGGTGCGTTCTTCCCAGTTATTACCGCCTTTAATTTTTGTAAAAATATTTTCTAATCTCTCATCAGATTTTTCAAAAATAATTGCACATTCTATGTTTTTTTTCTCAAAAAATGCGGCTTTTGTTAAATTTGCTGATCCAATATAAGACCAAACAATCTTCTCTTTTCTTCCAATTTTTTTTGTGATAAAAATACACTTGTAATGCGGAAAAGATGTATTGTTCTTTTTTGTATACCGTTCAATTGTCAGATCATTCTTATCTTCAATATTTGTATCAATCCAAACACTTTTTTCGATTGACTCTTGCCTAGTATATAAACATAATTTAGTAAGGTTTTTTACTTTCATCTCTTTAGTAACATTCTTTACAAAATGTCCACTTCCCCAAGGTGAAAAGGCATACAGAGACAATTTATCTTCAATATTGAATTCAAGATTGTCTAAGCTAGATTGACAACTTTTCCAGATTGCATCACCAGAGCTATGAACTTCGGTAGTTCCGTTTTTTAAGACATGAACAATCAAGTGTTTATTTTGATTATGTTTAGCAAACCATCTCTTAACTATACTTCCAGTTCTATGCGTTAATCTTTGTGTAACAATAATATTCTCTTGGTCATACAATGTGTTTTTCCTAAGGTTACCCGTCCAAAGAGACAATATTTTTGGTCTGTCTAAATATATTATTTTGGCATGTAATGTTTTTTTTATTTCCGGTGAATAATTATCAAAAATGGATCTGTCTTTATATGACCCTTTGGGAGCTTTTAAACCACCACCATCAATCCTTAGATTGCGTAACTTACCATTTTCGCCAATAAGTTTTTCAATTATTGATGCATGTGCACTATACATAGCAATGTAGTAATCACTATTTTTGTTAATAATATTATCTACTGGCATTAAAAGTATCCTCCAGTAACTTCAACCATGTTTCAATTCTGAAGTTGATATTAACTCGTTCTCTATTTCCAATCCCTACATCATATATGCCTTTGTATGGTGGTCTGAAATGCTTGCTATCTGCCTTGATCCTAATAATATTGTAAATATCTTTTAAGACGGTATTTTTATATTTCCCCATCTTGTGCTTGATGGCCTTTAGTAGGGCATTAGCTAGCTTTGAATCAATCCAATCAGTATTTTTTCCGCCATAGAGGCAGACCATAATTCCTGATGTAATAAACAGGTTGTTGTTTGGATAGTTGTTAATTAATATGGTTAATCTGCTTTGTGAATCTTGAGAATTTTTTAGTTCTTCAAATATTTTGTTTTTTATTGTTTGGCCAATCAAGTATTTAAAGAAAGATTTTGCTGCAATTTTTCTTTTATTTTTAAAATCATTTGTTCCTTTTTGCCTGATTGGACATTTGCGTGAAGCAAGCTTTTTAGCAAAAGAAAGAGTTTCCTTCCGTAGCTTTCTGCTATTTATCAAATGATAATTGGATTGCCATTTGTCGAATGGGTTTCCTACCGCACTTCTTATACATCTTTTAACTGGTTGTTGCCCTATAGTAATGGGTGCAGTTAATTTTTTGTAATCCCTTCTGCTGATGTGGACATATCTTAAAAGATAAAATTCCCATATGCGGCTAGGTGTTATGATATATTTAAATGGTTCATTTTTTAACACGTCTTTTAACCCGCAAGCGTCGAGTAACTTTGCAGGTTCATAAAATATATTCGATTGCGCTTCTCTTCCTTCATCAAAACTACCTTTTTCGATAAATAATTCTGATAAACTCTTTGATTTTTTTATATTTTTTTTCAGAAGGTAGATGTTAAGCATTTTACTTCCCTAGCAGAGCAGATCGTAATCAGCAGCATACTTGTAATTATGCTGCACCATATAAATCGCCAAAAGCGATTGAATAAAACATTCTGAAACTTGATATGGAAATGATATACCATACGCAATTCTCATTAATTCGTTGCACACCCATTGGAACAGGTAGTCTTTCATTGAATAATCTTTCCTTCGAAAATTACAGATCTCCTTCCTGTAGAATGCGGCCGAATCCATTTTCTTCCAAATACCAATATGTGAAATGTTTCGATAGCCAGCTTGCAGCCTTTTCCTCAGCTAATGGACGGTAACGGGAGGTATATATCACCGGTATGCCGAAACGCGCTTCCAATGCATCTAAGGTGCCTGAAACAGCGTTTGGATGAGCCAACGTATTATATTCTTCCTGATCATAGAGAGACTTGATATCTTCGTAACTTGCTTCAATAAGTAAGGCTCGCCAGCGATACTTTGTCATTTTTTCGCATTGTTTAAAAAAGCGATCACGCTGCTGGATTACAGTCGTTATGAGATCAGTCAACGTTTTTCGCTCCAAGACAAGTAATGTTTCCATGCTTTCTATACTGTAGTCGCCTGCCTTCAATGCCTGTCTTTTCTCCTCTGCAATCCAGTTCTTGAATCGACTGAAATCAAAAGGATATTTTTCACGGGTGTCTATCAGGACAAGCGGTTTAGGAATCTGTCGGGTAATGCTGTGTCCACATCGTTTAACGATCAATCGACCGGATGGTGGCGCTACAGGATTGGGAAGTGGATTTGAATCGACGATATGATCATTAATGCAATCTGTCTTTGGTTCATGTGATGATGTCTTAGTCATACACCCTCTGCAATGATCATAAGAACGATTATATTGACTTTTCATCATTTAGCCTGCCCTCATTTTTATACCACATATTAAGTTGAAGTTCAGACATTTTTCATTTCTACGTCTGAATTCAAAAGTTAATCAAACATTATAAACGCAAAGATAGCTTCCTCTGAAGTGCTGAAAATATATTTCCAATCACTACTGTCCGGAATAGAATTATTTAACATCAATTAACATACTGATATTATTTACCAATAATGCTAATTACGCGAGTTACCGACTTGAAAATTTATCATCGATCTGAGCATTCCCCTGTGACTCAACAGGAGGATGTAAATCATGTACACCGGCAAACTCGTTTTCTCTCAAGTCATGGACTTTATGCCCCTGCATACATTCCGCCGCTGCGTTGCCCGCTATCAAGGCGATTACAAAGTGAAGAAGTTCAACTGCCTCGATCAATACCTGTGCATGGCCTTTGCGCAAATCACCTATCGCGAAAGCTTACGCGATATCGAAATCTGCCTGCGTGCCCAGGAACAGAAACTTTATCATATGGGCATTCGCGGCAAAGTATCCCGATCAACGATTGCCGACGCCAACGAACAGAGGAACTGGCAAATCTATGCCGATCTGGCCTATTCGCTGATCAACACAGCCCGAAAACTATACAGCGACGAATCTTTCGCTTTCGAGTTGGAGCAAACAGCTTATGCACTCGATGCCACAACCATCGATCTTTGTCTATCCATGTTTCCATGGGCCAACTTCCGAAAGAACAAGGGAGCCATCAAACTCCATACCCTATTGGACCTGCGTTGCAGTATCCCTACATTTATTCACATCTCCGACGGCAAACTTCACGAAGTCAATACGCTCGACATCGTTCCCTACGAGACAGGATCCTTTTACGTCATGGATCGCGGCTATCTGGACTATTCCAGACTGTACAATCTTTCACGAGCCTTAGCCTTCTTCCTGATTCGTGCCAAATCCAATCTCCAATGCCGGAGAATCTACTCGCATCCGGTGGATCGGTCAACCGGCCTGATTTACGATCAGACGATCATGCTCACCGGCTTCTATCAGAAGAAAGATTATCCCGAGAAACTGCGACGTGTAAAATATCACGACGCCGAAACCAATCTTACTTTTGTTTTTCTAACCAACAACTTCGAACTGCCGGCCATAACAATTGCAAATCTTTATCGCTCACGCTGGCAGGTGGAGCTCTTTTTCAAATGGATCAAACAACATCTGCGTATCAAAAGCTTTTATGGAACATCAGAGAATGCAGTCAAGACGCAAATCTGGATCGCTATCTCTGTTTACGTCATTGTAGCTATCCTGAAAAAACAGCTCCTACTCCCTTACAGTCTCTACACTATTTTACAGGTTTTGAGTGTCTCGGTTTTCGAAAGAACCCCAATTTATCAACTATTTACAAAAACCAATTACAAAACGGAAAACCCTGTGTCATGTAACCAACTAAATTTATTTGACGAATTAACCGGACAGTAGTGATTTCCAATAGGGTCTGAAAGATATCAAGTATGGTAATCCTTAATATAAGTTCGGTGAGGAGGTATGTGGGTAATCTTTAATAAATGAGCTGGGATATTATGTTATGCCTATCCAGATTAAATCCCAACTGAAAAAACGGGAAATAAGTTGATCATTATTTAATATTAAGTTATTTAATTCAAAATTGCGTTAGGTTGGATTGATACAGGATGGCCCACTGATGGAGGTTTGATGCCTGAAAAAATCTTGATCCAGAAAAAGTGGCAATATTCAGTACATGAATACCACGAGTGGATTTCTGGCAGCTCAGCTATCGTTAATTCTATCCTTCCTGATCATCTGTGTGATTTCTTCCTCAATAAACATGTGAAAAGACCGAATAGATTTTTTGGTGAAGCCATTGTACTTCGTGAGATGAGCAGGCATTGCAGCGGATACCTCTGGTATAACTCTTTCCAGTGGTTGATGTGGAAGGATTTTTCTAAAGTGCCGGGAATGGTTCAAAAAACATTTCTTCAGCATCTCTGTGAAGTGCTAAAAGAGAAAGTCAACGAAATACGGTGGGCAGCCAAAGAATACGTGATCCAGTCTGGCGTCGAGCCCAAGGTCCCGGATATTTCTCTTTTAAACAAAGGAAAGCAATCGCATTTTATTGAAGTCAAACTCCCTCTGAAGCCGAATAGTAAAGACAGCTCTAAACTGGATGATGATATCCATGAAGGTCAGCTGGAAGGACTGGCTTTAATGAAGAAATATCTCAATTGTAGTGTCGAGATAATCTGGCTCTATCCGGAAGGGATGACTTTTGACAAGCCTGATTATGAAGATCAGTTTATGTATATCTACGATAGCCTAGGCTGAAAGGGCACTTCAGGGCAAGCAAGAGATTTACGCACACGGGAGAGATAATAAGAAGTGAACATCAGTTATCTTCAGTCATTGCGGTCATGTCCTTGTAGATGCAACGCACAGAACCAAATGCCCACAGCTATACTTTTATGTGCAACAGCGCCAATGCCTGGCAAAAAAGTGAAAATCTGATAGAAACAAAAACTAATTTTGAGGAAAGTTTCGCCTGATACTTTCCTCTTTTGATAGGCCACTTCTATATACAATACAATTTCCAGTTGATTAAATGTTTCTTTCGCCGTCCAGCCCCCCACTGTTCGTGGTCTGCTATTCTGTCAGATTTAGCTGGTTATTAAAATAATGCGACCTACGGTTGTCGTTTCGGTGTTGTTTTATCAGAGGCAACTGCATATTATCAGTAAAAAATGAAAGGAGAAAAGCTGTATGGAGAATAAAATCCCTTTTATGGACCGTCTGAAATTCTGGCTCTTTGTTAAACTTGGAACCAGCCTGTGGGAATACACCATCTTTCACGCTGATCACTGGAAACGGCCATACGGCATTACGTTCACCAGCACAAAAGACTGGTTGAAAAAGGTAAAAGAGGACATGGCCGATGTGGAAGATTTAGATGCCGCGTCCAGTCAAAGTGAATAGTGTTCTTCAAGTCAAAATCTCTTTTTTAACTCCAACCCATTCTGAATAAGCTATACCTTGTCAGCCTGCTGTTTCAGCCAGCCTTTAACATCCTTGATCAGTGACAGCCTGAGTTCTTCCGGTTCAAGAATGATTATGTTGGGGATCCACGATTTCAGAATATTGCGGATAGCCTCGTAGTATCCCACCCGAAAGGAGACCACAATCGAACCATCCGGCCTTTCCTCTTTGATCTCCTGCGTCGGAAACATTTTCCGCCGCTTGAAATAATGGCTGACCTTGTTATCGATCAGCACCTTGACTTCCAGGTTATTCTCTCCGGAAAACCAGATGTTGGCGCTTTCCTTGAGGACAGAGTCCAGATTCTCGGGGATGGACTTGAAGCCGGATGTTAATAACCGGAGATCCTTTATCTTATCGAGAGCGTAACGCTTGAGGATGCCGGTTGCGGGCTCATTGCCGATCAGGTACCAGAACCCGCCATAATAAACGACCCGATAGGGCTCCAACTGGACGGGATGCGATCCTTTATTGCCTCCATACTGAAAGCTGACCTGTCTTTTCTCCCGGATCGCTTTTACCATTCGGTTGATAAAAGACGGGTCCATGGGAATGGCATCGTCGATTTTTACAAACACCGGCATGGTCGTCACACAGTCATAAAGCCGGTCCAGCACATCTTCCGCCGCCTTCTGGAAGGGCTGGCCCAATTGTCCCACGATATTCTTCAGAGCCACCACCAGCGCCAGTTCCGTATCGTCGAAGACTTCCAGGTTTTTCACCAGATCCCGGCTCAGGCGATACGTTCCCTTCTTTTCCTCATGGAGAGGAAAGCCGGATTCTTTTAAAAGCAGCAGGTCCCGCTGTATGGTCCGGGGCGTTGTCCGGAAATACTCAGCAAGCCAGGCGCTGGAAACTTTTTCCTTCTCCATGAAGATCCTAAGGATCTGCCCCAATCGGATCAGCTTCGTCTGCACCTTTTTATCACGGGTCATGGCTTGTCCCTCCCCTCTATTGATATAAAACAATAAAAAAATTGGACCAAAGTAAGATAATGCGACGTACGGTTGTCGTTGTGACATTGAACTATCAGAAGCTAACGGTTAAAGTCAATGCCAAAGGGGAGGTATAAGCAATGGAAGCAATGATTAAAGCGTATCTGGAAGGGCTGAATTTGGGAGAGATTCAACTTCACAATCATGTCGCCGTCGTGCCGGTCATCAGCG
>Ga0116145_1002261_pt1 | contig 17569 bp, 14 predicted proteins | sample AD_JPNHG1_MetaG_FD_89747 | JGI IMG/M metagenome (GOLD analysis project Ga0116145, IMG submission 89747) | Active sludge microbial communities of municipal wastewater-treating anaerobic digesters from Japan - AD_JPNHG1_MetaG | ecosystem: Engineered > Bioreactor > Anaerobic > Digestate | place... | reverse complement strand
TATATTTGCACGCTAATTTTAGAAGCAAACTATAATTTTATTAAATACTAAATTTTTACAACATGCAAAACAAAGGATTTGTAAGATTTTTCGCAATTGCATTGGCTTTGGTGTGCCTTTTCTACTTGTCTTTTACCTTTGTAACCAACTATTGGGACAGACAAGCTAAAGAATTTGCACAAGGCGACAGCCAAAAATATTACGAATATCTTGAAGAAATTTCAGGCGAAGAAAAATGGTTAGGTTTTACGCTAAAAGAGTGTCAAGAAAAAGAAATTAACCTTGGTCTTGACTTAAAAGGTGGTATGAACGTTATTTTGGAAGTATCAGTTCCTGATATTCTCCGTGCACTTTCAGGCTACAACACCTCTGAAATTTTCAACCAAGCTCTTGATAATGCTCAAGTACGTCAAGCAACTTCAGGAACTTCGTTTTTAACACTTTTCAGAGAGGAATTTGAAAAACTCGACCCCAATGCTAAACTTTCGACAATTTTCAGTACTTACGAGCTCAAAGACCGTGTTAAAATCAGCTCGTCGAATGCCGAAGTTATGTCTGTTTTGCAAGACGAAATAAACAGTGCTATCGACAACTCATTCAACGTATTACGCTCACGTATCGACCGTTTTGGTGTTGTTCAACCCAATATTCAACGCTTAGAAGTACAAGGACGTATTTTGGTAGAACTCCCTGGTATTAAAGAGCCTGAACGTGTACGTAAACTGCTACAAGGTTCAGCTAATCTTGAATTCTGGGAAACCTACGATGCTGCTGAACTCACTCAAGTATTCTCTCAAGCTAACGATATTCTCCGCGATTTGAATAAAACTAAAAAATCGGAAGAGGATGCAGAAACCGAGGTAGAAGTTGAAAAAGAAGAAGTGGTGGCTGCTGCACCAGTAAGCCAACTGGATTCTTTAACTGCCTCATTGAAAAAAGATACAGCTACAGTTGCTCAAGCTGACGAAGAACGTTTTGCGGAGTTCAAAAAAGAGAATCCACTATTTGCTCTCGTAAATATGTATCAAGGTCGCCGTGGTCCTGCTATTGGTGCCGTATTGGCATCGGATACTGCGGAAGTAAATGCTATGTTGAACATGAAACAGGTAAAAGAAATTTTACCTCGTGACTTATCGCTAAAATGGACTGTAAAACCCATAGACGAAAGAGCAAAACAGTTAGCATTTGAACTTATCGCCATTAAAGTATCGAACCGTGACGGACGCGCCCCATTGGAAGGCGACGTGGTTACCGACGCTACTACCGATTTCGACCAATTTACAAACGCTGCCATGGTAAGCATGAAAATGAATGCCGAAGGTGCAAAAACATGGGCGCGTTTAACCAAAGAGAATATCGGTAAATCTATCGCTATTGTATTGGACGGTTATGTGTACTCATATCCTACCGTAAATACAGAAATTACAGGTGGTAGTTCACAAATTTCGGGTAATTTCACCACAGACGAAGCCAAAGACTTAGCTAACGTGCTTAAATCGGGTAAAATGCCTGCGCCTGCACGCATTATCCAAGAAGACGTGGTTGGTCCATCATTAGGACAAGAAGCTATTCAAAGCGGTTTGATTTCGTTTGTAATTGCATTCGTGTTGGTTCTACTCTACATGATTTTCTATTACGGACTTATTCCGGGTTTGATTGCAGACGCTGCTTTGTTGATTAACGTATTTTTCCTGTTTGGTATTTTAGCTTCATTCCAAGCCGTATTGACATTGCCCGGTATCGCAGGTATTGTGCTTACTATGGGTATGGCGGTGGACGCCAACGTACTTATTTACGAGCGTATTCGCGAAGAGCTAAAAGCTGGTAAAAGTTTAGCAAAAGCCATTGGCGAAGGTTATAGCAACGCCTTATCGGCTATTATCGACGGTCAGTTGACTACAATGATTACCGGTATTGTGTTATTCTATTTTGGTACAGGTCCTATTCAAGGTTTTGCTACAACGTTGATTATTGGTATCATCACCTCTGTGTTTACCGCTGTGTTAATCACTCGTTTAATGCTCGAACGCATTGCTAAACGTGAAAAAGAGACGTACATACCATTTACTACACACATTACACGTAACTGGTTCCAAAATACACACATCAATTTCATCAAACTACGCAAAGTGTCTTACATTTTGTCAGGAGTTATCATTGCTATCACTATTTTCTCATTAGCCACACATGGTTTGAAACAAGGTATTGACTTCTCTGGTGGACGTAACTACATTGTGCGTTTCGAAGAACCTGTAAAAACAGATGACGTTCGTGAAACGCTATCAGAAGTATTTGGCGATGCACAAACCAGTGTTATCACTATGGGTAACGAAAACCAAGTGCGCATATCAACCAACTATGCCATCGAAGAGAGTTCAGACTCTATCGAGAATAAGATAGAAGGAATGCTATTTGAAGGTTTACGCCCCTATCTTGCCGATGACGTAACACAAAATATGTTTGTTGAGCGTTATGTAGTAAAAGATGGTGTTCGTGAATTGGCAAAAACAAGTTCTGAAACTGCTAGCTTCGGTATTCAAAGTTCACAAAAAGTAGGACCATCTATTGCTGACGACATTAAAACCTCAGCGGTTTGGGCGGTTGTACTTTCGTTGATCGCCATTGGTCTTTACATTTTAGTGCGTTTCCGCAACTGGGCATTCTCGGCAGGCGCTCTGGTATCACTCACACACAACGTGCTGATAGTGCTTGGCGCTTACTCGCTCTTCTATACCGTAATGCCATTCTCGTTGGAAGTTGACCAGTCGTTTATTGCCGCTATTTTGACTGTAGTGGGTTACTCTATTAACGACACGGTAGTAATTTTCGACCGTATTCGTGAGAACTTCAACCTGTATCCAAAACGTGATTTGGCTGAAGTCATCAATTTAGCTATCAACAGGACGTTGAGCCGTACGTTTAGTACTTCGTTCAGTACGTTGATTGTGTTGATTGCGATTTTCCTATTTGGTGGTGAAACTATACGTGGTTTTGTACTTGCCTTACTATTAGGTATTTTTGTAGGTACGTACTCTTCAGTATTTATTGCGTCACCTATCATGTACGAGTTACGTAAAAAGAAACTCAAAAAAACAGAACTAGCTGAAAAATAATGGTTTAATTATCATAAGTAAAAAAACCTCACCATTGCTTGGTGAGGTTTTTTTATGTGAAGCCTCCACCATTAAGCATTTAAGAGAAGTAGTAGTATATAATTTAAAATTAATTGGTGATTTATTTGGAAGTTCAAAAAAGATGATTTATCTTTGCCTCTACTTTGTAAACACTTGTATGCTACAAAGCAGACTGAAACAAAACTAAATTATTACCTATTTATTAATTTCTAAATCTTTATTTATTATGAAAAAAATTACTTTCTTAGTAGCTGCTTTATGCGCTACAATGTTCGTTAGTGCTGCTGAAGTTCCAGCTTATAGCATCACATTCAAATCAACTGGTACAACTGATGGAAGTGTTGACAAATCTACAACATTCAAAACTGATCTTATCAGTGCAGGTGCAGAAAACATTGAAAGTGTAACTGATGCTTCAAAATGTTTTGTCGGTAAAGCCGACACTGGTGTTAAATTAGGTTCTTCTAAAGAATTAGGTACATTTACTTTGAATTTAGCTGGAGCAGCTCAGGTTAATGCAACTAAAATTGTTGTTAACGCAGCCGTTTATGGAACTGATGATAGCCAAATTTCATGCAACGGAACTGCTACTACTGATTTATCTACTACATTTGAAGACAAAACATTTACATTAGATGGTTCTAAATTAACTGCTATCGCCATTTCATCTGTGGTAAAACGTGCTTATGTAAAAAGTATTACTGTATACGTAAACGACGCTCCTGTGGGTATTGACGAAGTTACTTCTCTTTCAGTTTATGCTAACAATGGTACTATCTACGGTGCTGAAAACGGTCGTATCTACACTATCTTAGGTATGGATGTTACAGAACAAAACGGTAACTTAAATGGTATCTATGTTGTGAAAGTAGGCAACAAAACTCAAAAAATTGCTGTGAAATAAGTTTATTCACACCAATGATTATAAAGAGCGTTTCGAAATTCGAAACGCTCTTTTTGTTTATCTACTGCAACATTCTAACACGAAAGTGATTAACTTATTTAAAAAAAAACAAGTAAAAAAACAGATGTTATAAAAAAAGCAGTATCTCTGCACTATTAGTTCATTTTTTAATATTCACTAAATTTTAGAAAACATGAAAAAATTACTCGTTTTAGTAGCTTTAATAGCTATGTCTGCTGTTGCAGTAAACGCACAACCACGTGCTATTGGTGGTAGCTTTGGTGGTAGAGGATTTGAAGCTTCTTACCAACACAGTTTAGGTGAGAAAAATATGTTGGAAGTAGAAGTTGGATTACCAGGCTTATTTTGGAAAAGGTATGGCGCTGAAGTAGCTGCCACTTATGATTGGATTTTCCCTTTTACAAGTTGGGAACAAAAAGGTAGATGGAACTGGTATGCTGGTGTTGGAGCTGCCGTTGGAGGTGATGGATATAACGGTTTTTTTGCAGGTATTGCTGGCCGTATTGGTGTAGAATATAATTTTTGGTTTCCTCTAAACCTTTCTATTGATTATCGTCCTGTAATTGGAGGACGCACTAATAACCAAAGTACATTTGGGAATTTTTATGATGGTGGTCTTTATGGCGCCTCATTGAGTGTACGTTATTTATTCAACCAATAATAATTTCATATAATACATAAAAAAACCATCTTCTACTGCAGAAGGTGGTTTTTTTATATGCGGTTTGATTAATTTTGCATGCAAACTACTATTTTGATTCTCTATTTTTTGTTGTATCTTTGTAAGTCGCCACTTATTAAAGCGTAACCTCAATTTATGGTAGAAAAAATAGCCTTACTCGGCAAAACATTGGCAGAGCTACAAGCTATTGTGCAAGAGCTCCACATGCCGACTTTTACGGCCAAACAGATAGCAAATTGGTTGTATGTAAAACGTGTGGCTTCTATCGACGACATGAGCAATATTTCAGCGAAAAATCGCGGTCTATTAAGCGAAAAATATACCATTGGATTACAAACACCTGGTCAAACAGTGACATCTGAAGATGGAACTAAAAAATACCTATTTTCAACACCAAAAGGCGCGATAGAAACGGTATTAATTCCAGAGGAAGATCGTGCTACCTTGTGTGTATCGTGCCAAGTAGGTTGTAAAATGAATTGCGTGTTTTGCATGACTGGGAAACAAGGCTGGAGTGGCAACTTGACCGCCACCGACATTGTGAATCAAATTTGTGCGATTCCCGAAAGTGACACGCTCACCAATATTGTATTTATGGGCATGGGAGAGCCGTTTGACAATACCTTAGAACTGCTCAAAACGTTAGAAATTCTAACATCAGACTGGGGATTTGCGTGGAGTCCACGCCGCATTACGGTGTCGAGTGTAGGGCTTATTCCTGGCATGAAACAATTTTTGGAACGTTCGGAAGCTCACTTAGCCATCAGTTTACATAATCCATTTAGTGAAGAACGTTTGGCGCTAATGCCAACAGAGAAAGCTTTCCCCATTGAAAAAGTGGTGGCAGAGCTCAAAAAACATGATTTTTCGCATCAACGACGCGTATCATTTGAATATATTATGTTCGAAGGCGTGAACGATTCGCCACGTCATGCACGTGAACTTGTGCGTCTGCTCAATGGTTTGACTTGTCGTGTAAATCTTATAAAATATCACGCTATTCCCAACGTGCCACTGCATAGCCCATCGGCTGAAAAAATGGTTTGGTTTCGCGATTATTTAACTGAAAATCACATTATTTGCACCATTCGACGCTCACGTGGCGAGGATATTTTAGCAGCTTGTGGCTTGTTGAGTTCCAAAAACGCAGAATAAAAACAAAATTCTCTTAACTCTAAAAATATAAATGAGTATGAAAAAAATATTTTTACCTTTGATGGTTGTAGCACTGGCATTAAGTAGTTGTGGTAACAGCAGTGTATTATTACCAAATGCTACAGGAGCAGCATTCGAAGTGCTTGTTGTTATCGATGAAAAAGATTGGCGTTCAGAAGGAGGTAAAGCACTCTTCGATGTATTAGCTGCTGATATGCCCTGTATTCCGCAAGCAGAACCAATGTTCTCTATTTCACGCGTGCCACAAAAAGAATTTGACAATCTACTCCGCCCCACACGTAACATTGTCATGGTAGTCATTGATTCTACACAATACACCAAATCTAGCATTAAGTTTATCAAAAACAGATGGGCTAATTCGCAAGCCATCGTTCTGATCACATCAGACACGCCCAAAAGTTTAGCCAATTTGTTAACCTCAAAAGGAGATGCCATAAATAACTATTTTGTAGAGGCTGAACGCTTACGCCAAATTGAGTATTTAAAAAGTAACATCAACAACACCGCACTCAATAAAGTGTACAATAAATTTGGTGCTCAAATGGCTATACCAAGCAGTTTAAACAAATACAATGAAGCGCCAAATTTTCTGTGGATTTCGAACGGAAGTGCTACTGCACGCCAAGATGTAATCATCTATAGCTATCCCTACACGGATAAAAAACAACTCACCAAAGAGGCACTGTTGACCAAACGAGATTCAATATTAAAAGCACATATTCCGGGTTCTTTCAAAGGTTCGTATATGGGTACAGCCTATGCTTATGAGCCTCCTGTGTTTAGAGAAATTTGGCGAAACAACAGCTATTGCGCCGAAATTTGTGGTTTGTGGGAGATGAAACACGGCGAAATTATGGGTGGACCATTTATAAACCACACACGCCTCGATGAAATTAACAATCGTCTAATTTCAATCGAAGGTTTTGTATTTGCTCCAAGTCGCGATAAACGCAATTTAATCCGACAAATGGAAGCTATGGTCTATTCGTTCAAAATGCCACAAGAGGTAAACGAAGTGGTGATTACACCAAAAAAATAGTACAATTTTGATATCATAGTTTAGAAAAATAAAATTGGTATGGAACAACGACTAAAAATTGGTATTACACAAGGAGATATCAATGGAATTGGTTACGAAGTTATTTTAAAAACATTAGCTGACCAGCGTATTTTAGAACTTTGCGTACCTGTGATTTACGGTTCGTCTAAAGCGATTGGTTATTACAAAAAACTACTGGAACTCGACCAATTGAGCATCAATGTGATAAAAGCGGCTGATGAGGCTGTTCAAAAACGCATCAACATCATCAACTGTGGTGCCGACGAACTAAAAGTAACTTTAGGACAAAGTACACCCGAAGGTGGGCAAGCTGCTTTTGATGCTTTGGAAGTTGCTGCGGATGCCCTACAAGCTGGTGAAATTGATGCGTTGGTTACTGCACCTATCAACAAAGGCAACATGCCAAACAACGGTTTTAAATTCCCCGGACACACCGAATATCTGGAACATAAAGCTAATGGTCAAAAATCGTTGATGATTTTAATGAGCAATAATACACGCATCGCCCTGGTAACCAACCACGTAGCAGTTTCTGACATATCAAAAACTATTACCGAAGAGCTTATTCTTGACAAATTAACCATTTTAAATAAAACATTAATTCGTGATTTTGGTGTCGTAAAACCACGCATCGCCGTATTTGCTTTGAATCCACACACCGGCGATCATGGATTGTTTGGCGACGAAGAAGAACGCGTCATTATACCAGCTTTGAAAAAAGCAAACGAACAAGGTATTTTATGTGTAGGTCCGCTGTCGGCTGATGGTTTTTGGGGCTCACGCTCATTTCAACAATACGATGCAATTTTAGCCATGTATCACGATCAAGGTTTGGGCGCTTTCAAAGCCTTATATATGGATGAAGGCGTTAATTTCACAGCCGGTTTGCCATTTGTACGCACATCGCCAGCACACGGTACAGCCTACGATTTGGTTGGCAAAAATGAAGCAAGCGAACAATCATTCCGTCAAGCCATGTACAGCGCATGCGACATTGTTCGCCACCGCACCCAATATGACGAAATGAGCAAAAATCCTTTACCAATAGAGCCTGCAAGCAATTCTAATAAAAAAGTTAATTGAAAATTTGCAAATTTCATTTTTTACTCGTTACTTTGTAAACGTATTTGAAACGACACATTATGACATTAAGTTTGACAAACAATTGGTGGTGGCAACCGTTCTTTTAAAAGGAGGGTCGTTGCTCGTTTTGTCATATTTAAACCATATTGAAAAACCGTAGGATGCCCTCCTACGGTTTTTTGTGTTTTCTATTTTAAAATGTTTTTTTATATTCCTATGATGTTTAATGATTGCATACTATTTTGGTTACATCGCACATTGAGCCGATGGCGTAGCCACACGACATCACACTATGTATAAACTTCAAATAAATAATTTAAAATATTAACTATAACTCATTATGAAAGTAACTAAAAAAATCGTTTTATCAGAAAATGACATGCCAAAACAATGGTATAATATTGTAGCAGATTTAAAAAACAAACCACTACCAATGCTACATCCAGCCACTAAAAAACCGCTAAAACCCGAAGAGATGGAAGGTCTTTTTGCAAAAGGTTTAGTGGAACAAGAATTTACCACCGAACGCTTTATCGACATTCCTGACGAGGTACGCGATTTGTATCGCATATATCGCCCAACACCACTGGTAAGAGCGTCGGGATTAGAAAAAGCGTTAGATACGCCAGCTAAAATCTATTTTAAAAATGAAAGCGTAAGTCCTGTTGGATCACATAAATTGAATTCGGCTATTCCACAAGCCTACTACAATAAAATTCAGGGCATTACACACATGACAACTGAAACCGGTGCAGGTCAATGGGGTTCGGCGCTAAGTATTGCGTGTAAACACTTCGGGCTTGATTTAGAGGTGTTTATGGTAAAAGTGAGCTACGACCAAAAACCTTATCGTAAATCGGTAATGCGTACGTATGGCGCCAATGTAGTAGCTTCGCCAAGTAATACCACCGAAGTTGGCCGACGTTTACAAGCGGCGCATCCTGACACATCAGGCAGTTTAGGTATGGCCATCTCTGAAGCCGTAGAAAAAGCCATGACACAACCAGATACACGTTACGGTTTAGGAAGTGTTTTAAATCATGTGATTTTACACCAAACAATCATCGGCGAAGAAGCCAAAAAACAGATGGAAATTGCAGGTGATTATCCTGATGTAGTGATTGGTTGTTTCGGTGGCGGATCAAATTTCTGCGGTATTTCATTCCCATTTTTACGCGACAATTTAGTTGGTGGAAAACAAACGCGCTTTATTGCTGCAGAACCAGCTTCATGCCCAAAACTAACCCGTGGTAAATTTGAATACGATTTTGGTGATACCGAAGGATTTACCCCTCTTTTACCAATGTTTACCTTGGGTCACGATTTTGAGCCAGCCGACATTCACGCAGGTGGTTTACGCTACCATGGTGCTGGTACTATCGTGAGCCAATTGATGAAAGATAAACTCATCGAAGCTGTGGATATCGACCAAATAGAATCATTTGAGGCTGGCGTGCTCTTCTCTCAAGTTGAAGGTATCATTCCTGCTCCAGAATCGACACATGCCATTGCTTCGGCTATTCGAGAAGCTTTAAAAGCAAAAGAAGAAGGCAAAGAAAAAGTCATTTTATTCAATCTCTCTGGTCACGGATTGATTGACATGGCATCATACGATCGCTATTTTGCTGGAGAACTCAAAAATTATCAAGTCCCAGAAGAGGAAATTACGAAAAATATAGCGAAATTGGACAAATTAGCCTAAATCAATCGGCTACTTCTGAATTCAACGGTTGCAATACAATTTTGCAACCGTTTTTTCGTTTAGTTACTGTGGTTATCAATTAAAATAGTAACTTTGCAATACGTATAAAAAACCATGCAAGAAACTATCGCCTATATTATTGAATTTCTACTTCACGGAAACAAACAGTTGATTTCAGAGGTGGGCTATACCAGTGATGCAAAGTTATTTGATCATTATAGCGTGGTTATTATTCCCTCAAAATTCTTCGATAATAACATTTATGGTACGGCGGAATCGATGCCACGGTTGCCATTACAACATATAGAACAAACTCCATTCTTATTTGGCAAACCGCTCCTACGAAAAGAAGGCAAAACGTTGATTGTAGAAGCTGATATCATTGCGAGCAGCTATTTCCTGCTGTCACGTTACGAAGAGATGCTGAATCAAACAAAATTACGTGATGAACACGGACGTTTTATTGGTAAAAAATCGTTACCATATCTGGCAGGTTTTATAGATAGACCTATTGTGGATGAATACGGCCAATTACTTCGTGCTTGGTTACGCCAACAAGGATGTGATGTAACCGAACCAGAAGCAAAATATAACAACATCTTTTTGACTCACGACGTCGATTCTATCGCACATTTTAGATATCTGAGAGGCACTATAGGTGGCTTTATACGCGGTTTACTACACAAAGGAAGTACTATAAAAGTTGTTTTAAAATCACTATTTTCACTTGAAAAAGATCCTGCATACACTTTCCCGTGGATTTACGAAAGAGATAAACAGGTGCAAGGTGCCATTCCTATCTACTTTATTAAGGCAGCAAAACACGTAAAAGGATTTGACTATCCTGGTTACAAACTAAAAGGCAAAGATTTCACCGCATTTGTAAAACACACATTGAATAATTGTCCTAACGCGCAGTTTGGATTACACGCAAGTTACCAAAGCGGCTACGAGCCAAATCTCATTCTCGAAGAACGAAATAGGTTGCAAAAAGTATTTCCAAAACAAGTCATTACATCGGCTAGACATCATTATCTGCACGCATTACAACCAGAAGATATGATGTACCTTATCAAAGCAGGCATTACAGATGATTACACCATGGGCTATGCTGACATCGCTGGCTTCAGACTTGGAACATGTCGTGCGGTGCGATTCATTAATCCACATACCAAAGCATTAACGCCACTTATACTACATCCCTTAACCATGATGGACGGGACTTTGAGTGAAAGCAAATATATGGGATTAGATGAAATCCAAGCCTTAGAATACGCTAAACAGTTAATGAACGAAACAAAAAAACATAATGGCGATTTATGTTTACTGTGGCACAATACGAGATTCACAAACAACAATTATCACAAGGCTTTATATCAATCAGTTATCCAATATTTATTGGTTGAAGTACAATAAATTTCAACACATATTAAAAGATTATGGCTCTAGAAAATATTTTAGTAATAACTGATGCAGTAACACAACCTCTTTACCACGTGAGGGTAAGAAATATTGTGCAGAGCCTACGAGATAAAAACGTGACTGTCGATTGGATTACTGAAAAATATGAAACTATACCGTCTACACTCCAAGTAGAGCCTATCATCCAAATCTCATTTTACAAACATCAAGGCTCTATCGGTAAAGTGGAATGGGTTTGGAAAAACATCCTAAGTCTCCTGTTTGATTATAAAAACAGATACTTTACACTCAAAATAAAACGCTATGTTGCTAACAAAAAATATGACATGGTGTTTTGTAGCACCTTTCACACATTTGGATTGAGAGCAGCACTTAAAGTTGCTCAAGAAAAACAAATTCCACTGCATATAGACCTACGTGATATAGCTGAACAATGTGTCAACAACGTATATAGTAAAACATTAGATAGCAATTCGTTTAATTTAATCAATAAACTTTACCGCTACATCAATATCCGACGAAGGAACAACATATTACGACAGGCAGATAGTGTAAGTAGTGTATCTCCATGGCATGTCAATTTTTTACGCCAATTCCATCCCAACACACATCTCATTTACAATGGATATGATGAAAAAGACTTCTATCCTACAACAATAAAAACAGAACGATTTAAAATTGTTTATACTGGAAAATTTTACGGGGAACCGCTACAAGATCCAACGCTATTATTTAAAGCTTTGGCAGAAATAGATAAACCTTTTATAGATATAGTGTGGTACACAAACAGCGAGAAGCATGAATTACTCAAACAGCTAGCTTCGCTATATCTTTCAAACACAAAGCATTACATATCAATAAATAATTATGTCCCTAACTCTGAAATACCTTCTATTTTGGCTCATAGCGCCATCGTATTAGTACTTACAAACACTGGAACAAAAGGAGTTATGACCACCAAATTTTTTGAAGCTTTAGGTGTAGAAAAACCTATTCTCTGCACTAAAAGCGATGGAGGCAACTTGGCAAAAACCATACAAGAAACAAATGCTGGCATTGCTGCAAAAACTGTAGACGAAGTCAAACAATTTATTCTGGAAAAATATAGTGAATGGGAACAGAAAGGATACACACATCAACAAGTGGTAAGGGAGAAAAAAAACTCTTTTTCGCGCCAGACCCAAGCGATACAATTTGAAAAACTATTCAATAGCATAATTAAATAGATGGTTAAAAATGCAGTTTTAATAGACATTTGTGGTACGTTGTTCTATTCAAATACCACCTTTGATTTTTTGGATTTCTACATCAACCAGAAATCCTACAGACGATTTCGTAAACTGATGCAAACGTCAATATGGCGATACAGCAACAGTCTAATATATCGTCTATTTAATCTTGATTTATCACGCACAATTGCACTCAGCTATTTAAAAGGCTTTTCGCATACAGAATTGGTTAACATGGCAAACTCATTCTACGAGAATTATTTGTCATCACGGCGCATATGTGAAACATGGGAATTGTTAGAACAAAAACGCCCTACAAACGAATTAATATTAGTGTCAGGCACAATAGATCCTATTGCTGAAACCGTGGCAAAAAAAATAGGTGTACAACAATACATTTCATCAACATTGAACTATAATAACGATATTTGCCAAGGCAAATTAAAATACGACGCACTTCGTAATAAAGCGAAATGCTTAGCTAACCTCAATATCCAGAAACCATACACACTTGTGATTACTGATAATCCTGGAGATGTATCACTTATTGAGCATTCACAAGAAGCTGTCATTATTCTATACAACAACCAACAAAGATGGCAAAGACTAATAAAAAAACAACGCAATATTCATTACATAACACCATCTCATGACTACAAATTCCACAGATAGAAAAATGATGTCGCTCTTCGAAATCCCCTTGAACTACACGTTTACGATTCGATTAGAGAATAATCGTTATAAAATCACGTCATGGCTTTTTCTTAATTTTTTTACAACTATCTATTATGCGTTAATTTGTGCAAACAGCATAAATTTAACGACAATTATAGCATTAGGCGTCTTTACTTTTTCCATCTTTTATCTCTACGAATGGGGCTACATATATAATGACATCAAAGCAATACGCCACGAAATAGCACCAACTTTACGAGTCAATAATCTAGCACTGGAGTATGGAAACCGTCACTTTGCGCACATAACCATTATTCGATTTTCTGTTTTTACCATAGGCTTATTGCTTACTTATCTCCTAATACCAACCACTAACACATTAATAGCGACCGGGTTAGCCACTATTTGCCCCCTCCTATTTTTCTGTTACAATCAGTGGCGATCAAAATACAATGTCTTTTTATATTTTTGGCTAGTAGCATCCCGATTTTTACCTTTTGCTTGGCTTATTGAATCAGATCAAACCATGGTAAAATCATTATTAATACTACTAATTTATCCACTAGAAATAGGCATTGAACGATTTTCTATGCCTCATTACCGCTACCCTATCATCAGCAAAATAATTCCTGAGGAACAGAGTAAACATCTCTTTCGAGTATTTTATTATTCCATGATGCTGATAGTTATCGGGTGGTTACTTAGCAAGTCGGTCATTAACCTCGAACTAGCATTCCCATTTTTCTTATTCTGGATTTACCGTTGTGTCATATATCTAAAACAACGGCAACACGCTGACAGCTTGTCATAACACACCTGACAAGTCTGGCAGTTTTCGGCATTGGCATACAATGTGATTAAGTTCTTAACGCTGAGGTATAACTTCGGCTGTTTGACCATTATTTTATATATAACATCAATAAATAAACTTTTAAACTATGAACATTAAACCATTAGCAGACCGCGTACTGATTAAACCAGTAGCGGCAGAAGAAAAAACCGTGGGTGGTATTATTATTCCCGATTCAGCTAAAGAAAAACCTTTGAAAGGACATGTTGTTGCAGTAGGCAAAGGCACTAAAGACGAAGAGATGGTACTTAAAGCTGGTGACAATGTGCTGTATGGTAAATATGCAGGCACTGAATTAGAATTAGAAGGTGAAACATACCTTATCATGCGTCAAAGTGATGTTTTGGCAATTCTTTAAAATTAACAAATCGTTTTTAACTTTAAACATTTAGTATTATGGCAAAAGAAATTTCATTCAATATTGATGCCCGCGATGAATTAAAAAAAGGGGTTGACGAATTAGCAAATGCAGTAAAGGTTACGCTAGGACCTAAAGGTCGCAATGTAATTATTGAGAAAAAATATGGCGCTCCTCATATCACCAAAGATGGCGTAACGGTAGCCAAAGAGATTGAACTTGACAATGCGACCCAAAATCTTGGTGTGCAATTAGTTAAAGAAGTGGCGAGCAAAACTGGCGATCAAGCTGGTGATGGAACAACTACTGCTACTGTATTGGCACAAGCCATCGTTGGTGTAGGACTTAAAAACGTAACCGCAGGCGCTAATCCAATGGATTTAAAACGCGGTATTGACAAGGCTGTGACTAAAGTAGTAGAAAGCATTAAAGCACAAGCACAAACCGTAGGCAACGACTTCGATAAAATTGAACAAGTTGCTGCTATTTCAGCAAACAACGATGCAGTTATTGGTAAACTTATTGCTGACGCAATGCGCAAAGTGTCTAAAGACGGTGTAATTACCATCGAAGAAGCCAAAGGCACAGACACTACAATTGAAGTGGTAGAAGGTATGCAGTTTGACCGTGGCTATATTTCTCCTTATTTCGTAACCAATACGGAAACAATGGAAGTAGAAATGGAAAAACCATACATCCTTATCTACGATAAAAAAATATCAAATCTCAAGGAATTACTACCCGTATTAGAACCTGCCGTACAATCAGGTCGTCCTTTACTAATTATTGCAGAAGATGTCGATAGCGAAGCATTAACCACATTAGTAGTAAACCGTTTACGTGCACAATTAAAAATCTGTGCAGTAAAAGCTCCTGGATTTGGCGATCGTCGTAAAGAGATGCTAGAAGATATCGCAATCCTAACCGGTGGTGTTGTTATTTCTGAAGACAAAGGCGTTAAATTAGAAAGCGCCACATTAGAAATGTTAGGTTCAGCTGAAAAAATCACCGTTAATAAAGACAACACCGTCATTGTCAATGGTGCTGGTGCAAAAGATGCTATCAACACCCGCATCAATCAAATTAAAGCACAAATCGTTGCTACCACATCAGATTACGATCGTGAAAAATTACAAGAACGTTTAGCCAAATTGGCTGGCGGTGTAGCTGTACTGTATGTTGGTGCTGCATCTGAAGTGGAAATGAAGGAGAAAAAAGACCGCGTTGATGATGCTTTAAGTGCTACACGAGCAGCTATAGAAGAAGGGATTGTTCCTGGTGGTGGTGTAGCTTACATTCGTGCTATCAAAGCTTTAGAAACTCTTAAAGGAGATTATTACGATGAACAAACCGGTATTGACATTGTAAAACGTGCTATTGAAGAGCCTCTACGTCAAATTGTAGCCAATGCTGGTAAAGAAGGCGCAGTGATAGTACAAAAAGTTCGCGAAGGAGAAAAGGATTTCGGATACAATGCACGTGCTGATAAGTTTGAAAACATGTTCGCTGCTGGTATTGTTGATCCTGCAAAAGTGGCTCGCGTTGCTTTAGAAAACGCTGCATCTATTGCAGGTATGTTCCTCACTACTGAATGTGTAATTGTTGACAAAAAAGAGGATAATCCTGCTCCAGCAATGCCTCCTATGGGTGGTGGCATGGGCGGTATGATGTAATCACATTCATTATTCTCCATATAAAAAGCACTTGTTAAACACAAGTGCTTTTTTAGTATCCTAAAAATAAAACTAAATGATGTGTCTTATTTAAATGAGTTTTTGGGGTATATCAAATTATTGGGAATACGTAACAATAATAAAGTCATTATTCCAAAAAAAACTGACGAATGTCCTGTTATAAATGGATTAAACATGGATTGATTTATGTACAACAAGATGATAAGAAACGTAAATAAACGTCTTTTTTTATCAACCATATACAGTGGAGCTAACCATAAATAAAAGAGTAAACACACACCAAGTAAACCAAATTCCATCCCTGTTTGAGTAACTTGATTGTGTGAATCGATTATAATATTGGCCCATTTGGTTTTCACTTCATACGCAAAAACTGCAGTTTGATTACGTTCTCTTTCTACATTAAATCGTTCTTGTGCGCGACTAATGCCATGTCCTAAAAGTGGTTTTTCTTCAATAACCGTCCAAGCCGACTTCCACAGAAATACGCGCGGATCATCCAAAATACGTTTGTCATGTATCCGTTGATGCTGGTACGCAAAAGGTATTGCCAACAATAACAAACCCAAAGCTACCAATAATCCCCATTTAGAAAATCGTTTCCACACTTCGAAAGCCACAATAACATATACTAAAACAATAGTTATTAAAAATCCAGCACGTCCTTCTGATATCAACAAACAAGTCAAAAAGACAGCCGCAGAAAGTAAATAAGTAACACGTTGCCACATGGGTAAAAATCGCCATGAGGTTTTTAAAAGATACCAAATAGCCAATAACGCCAAATCTACAAATAGATTGAATCCCATGTGTTGGTTCACGAAAGTAGTACGTGTTGTATTAAATAGGTTAATTTTCTGATCGCTAGAAAAAAACTCAGAAACTCCAATACCTACAAACAACAGATAAGCAATAACAAGCAATGCTGTGATTACAAATAAATTTAGAAAATAGCTTAATTTATACTTATCATTAACACCAAAAAAACCCACAAAAGCGAAACCGGCCAACGCATAACGACGCTCTAATAAGGTCTGAAAATAGGTTGTTGAATCAAAAGGATAATAAAGCAATGCCAAAGCAAAAAACAGAAACATCATCAAAAAATAGATACGCGTTTTATCCCATTTCACTTCCTGCCATTTTTTATCTAACAAAAACTCAATGGCGTAACTTCCAAAAAATAGAATTTGAGGCCATAAACCCCAAGGCACTTCAACAAATTCAAACATCATGGTAGCCGTTAAAAACAAAGCGGCTAATAAGTTAAACCAATGCACTATTGTAACCAATTTTTGCATATTAAAATGAATCATTTTTAAAAATCGTTAGCCCCCATTTTTTCTTCCCAAAATTGAGCTGTTTTAGAACGTTTCCAGCCATGACAACCAAACGGGTGTTCATTATTCATCAATTGATAGCCTAACTCCGGATAAGTATCTAGAGCAAAATAAATCGCCTCTTGCCAAGTTGGATATGTAAAAGTCGGATTCTGAGTAGCCCAAAAAACATCTTCATTGAACTCTTGATACGTAGCACTTTTACGTAAAAAATAGGCTATTTTTTTAGCCTGAAGTTC
>Ga0116145_1002257_pt1 | contig 17599 bp, 14 predicted proteins | sample AD_JPNHG1_MetaG_FD_89747 | JGI IMG/M metagenome (GOLD analysis project Ga0116145, IMG submission 89747) | Active sludge microbial communities of municipal wastewater-treating anaerobic digesters from Japan - AD_JPNHG1_MetaG | ecosystem: Engineered > Bioreactor > Anaerobic > Digestate | place... | reverse complement strand
GTATTGAAAATATCTACTTTCACTTCGTCATAGCTCCTTTCTCGCTCGTGGCTTTATCCTGCATAGCTTTCCGTATTCGCTCATTGGCTATTTTGCAGTATTCTTCCGACAATTCAAAGCCTATGTAGTTTCGGTTGGTGTTGATACAGGCAATTGCGGTTGTGCCGGAACCCATGCAATTATCTAAGACAGTTTCGCCTTCGTTTGTGTATGTCTTGATTAAGTATTCAAATAATTCAACGGGTTTTTGTGTTGGATGAATGGTACTGCCCAATTTTTCTCTATTTATATTTAATATATCACAAGGGTATCTATATCCAGTGTCTTCATAGGGCTTAATTGACAAAGTAGGAGAATTAGATGCAACCACAGATTTAAACTTGGCATTTTTTTCACTTGGTTTGTTTGTTACCTTTTTACCATTATGTTTAACCATTTGCGGATTATAAGTACATTGCTTTTTATAAAACACACATATATTTTCAGTTAGTTTTCCCACTCTCTTTTTTACTTGCATAAAATTAGTAGGTTTTTCTTTAACCCAATATATGTCATATTTGTAATCAGATTTATTACTTAATCTTAGTTCACTACTAAATGGCTCTGTTCCAAAAAGAATGATTGCACCTTTATCTTTAATCACTCTGTTGTATTGCTCCCACAACTTATCAAAAGGAATTATTATATCCCATTTGCATTGAGTTGTACCGTATGGCAAATCACACAGTACCATATCAACCGACTTGTCCGGTATGCGCCCCATTCCTATAAGGCAATCTTCGTTGTAAATCCTGTTTAATTCAATCATTCGTCATAGTCCTTTCTCGTCAGGAAGGCTGCCGGCAATTAAAGCGCTGCCTATGACTTTTAGATTATTTGCATTTGTTCTGCTTCTTGATTTGGCACTGGGTCCAACAACCGTATCTGCGCCGTGTGCTTCTTAAACCGTTCTTCTTGTGCGGCAAAGTAGTCTTTGTCTATCTCGCAACCTACAAAATCAAAGCCGAGATTATACGCCGCTATGCGTGAGCTGCCAGAGCCGAGGTGTGTGTCGAGTATCTTGTCGCCGGGTTTGGCGTAGCGGGTTAATAGCCATTCGTAGAGGGCGACGGGCTTTTGCGTGGGGTGGATTTTGTTACCTGTGCGATTGTCGAATTTGAATAGCCCTGCTGGCTTTCCGAATGATGTCCACGCCATTTCCCATTGAGAAAAATTCTCCCACGGCTGGCACTTGTCCCAACAAATTACGCACCTTGTCGGAGGCAAATCGAAGTAGTTACCACCCCAAATAATTTGATTGACGCTTACTCGCATAAGTTCGATAAAGTATTCTTTGTTCGGAGCAATATCCCATCGGTCGATGCACCCGTTATTGTATGCCCTGTGCTTTAGCGTTCCAGCTCCACCGTTTTGTGCGCCATGCTCTTTCATCCCATACGGCGGGTCACAAATGCAAAGGTCGTAAAATTTATCAGGCGTTTCCTTGAGCAATACCATACAGTCGACATTAAATGCTTTATTTCCAACGTTCTCATAATCTACTGTTTGCACGGCGCCATTTATATCACAAAATGAATACTTCATTGTGCCTCCTTGTTTGATACAACGCTTGATATCCCGAAGTATGCGTTGTATAATATATGTAATTTCAAAAAATCAAATGGTCGTTCAAGTGTTCTGCCAATTCCTTCTCGATTTCTTCTTTGGTGATATTGAAATTTTGATACCCACGCTGATGAATCAGATTATTTTTGCTCTGTCTTTTGCTTTGAGCCAGTCTTCTTGAAAGCGCAATAGTAGGGTCCGCCATCGCCCAGTGTGCCCCAACCATGTTAATTGGGTTGACTCTCGCTTTGTCGTTCGCAATAAATCCGTGGATACCGCACGTCCATCTTATTTGCAATTCGGGTTTTACGACGCAGGGTTTTATGTATTGGTTCTGACCGTAGCTGATTCCTGGAATTGGATTGCCGTGCCGCCTCTGCGGGACCGGAAGGTCGTCTATCAAATCCTTGTCGGAATGATGTCTGTAAACGTTATGTAGTTCGCAAAAAATAACATTGCCTTCTTGCTTTTGGAGAAAAAATGGAGTGTCGTAGGGATGATGTCCTTTGGGAAAAACAAACTCATCGGCGTCAACGGCTATAACCCAATCTGCATCTAGGGAATTAGAAAGTTCGTTGACCGCATCGCTTTTAATCACCCAATCAATTCCGTCCGGATATTTGATTGGATGAACCTCCAATCCTGATAAATACTCCTCTGTCCTGTCATCAGAATCCACGTCAAATAAGACATGAATCCTATTGGCAAAAGCATAATGCCTCTTGAAAAGAGGCGCAAGTATTTGCTCATTATACCACGCAGTCACGACTTCGATTTTCATTGAGCTATCCTGAATAAAATACAAATTGCAAAATAAGCTGCGGCGAAGGCAAGGAAATAAAGTATTACTCTTCGCGCCGTTTTCCCGTCGAGAATCTCAATAATTTTATCAATCATCTCCCCCATCCTCCCCGTTTATGTATCTCGCGCAATTCGCTGTTGATTGACTCGATGGAATCAATTATGTCATCGAGCCGCTCAATGATAAGTCCAATCCAATCATTAAACGTAATCGGATTTACTATGCGGGTTTCTTTTTCGAGACACCTCTCGCAAAGACCCGTATCTTGATACAAAGGGTTTGTTGTTTCCTCCCCGCATTCGCTACAAATATATTTTCCCATATTGCTCCTCCTTTTTTTGATTTTAATTTATCACAAATGAAATGATTTGTCAAGTATTTTTTTTCAAAAATGAAATATTATTCATTGATGTATTCCGGCCCCTCATACCCCCTGTCCTGACGGTTGTGCCACGGTGTCCAGTTCCTTTTATATTCCTTTATCTTTTCCGGCGTAAGCGGTTTGTAAATAATCTCCATTCCCTCAAGGTTGATTAATCCGGATTCACGAAACAAATCATACAGGCCGCCAGAAATCTTTTCTCGGTCATTGAATTTCGCCGCCGGATACGGCAGACACATCCCGCACAGCTTGCAATATATATCCTTCTGGTCCTGATAATCTCTATTCAACCATCCGGACTCTACTGACCATCCGCCGCCGAGACGAAGCACGGCCTCAAGCCCTGCGGCACAGTCGCAAAAGAAAGCCCCGTAGGGATTAATGACAGGACTCCACATCCGATTGCACCAGCAATTATCGATAAGTTCTTTTTGCAGAGCTTCATCTTTTACCATATCGCCTACGGCAAGAAGCAATGGCTGGTGCAGACAAACGGCCCGCTGTGACCGCGTGTGAAAATTGATGTAAACCTGACCGAACACCGAATCAATCAAAGGTTTATATTTGTTGAGCCTACTCTTGTGGGAAGTAAATATAATCGCTTTCTGCTTTGGCACTTTTTTTGCAATCACCTCGCATATCTCCTCGAAAAGCGGATGCAATAACGGTTCGCCTCCGGTAACCCCGATATACCCTTGATAATCTTTTAGCGAGTCGATGGCTTCATTAATTTGCTTTATTGTCATATATGACCAATAAGGGATATGCCTGACATGTTTGCAACAGTAGATACAGTTGTGTTGACACTTGTTTGTCACGTCTATCATCACCGCCCACTTATCATAAAGTTTCATATTAAAATCTCTCCCTTAACCGGTCTTCTGTTATGAAGAATCACAACACCCTGGCTCGTTCCCTTAACGTTCTTGACGAAATCCTCCCAATCACAGTAAGCTATCAAGTCGTCTCCGACCTGCTTCGCCCTCGGCCTCGAAATCCACGCCACGGGGATAATTTCCATCCCAGATAAAATGATTGACTTCTTCCGCTGGAGAAAGAAAATCCCGTTGAGATGCGGAGTCTTCTCGACCTCGTTCGGAACCGCAATAATCCCAAGCTCATCCATCAACCGAGGAACATTGTCCCCGTCCTTCAAACCGTAAGGCTCCATCACCTCAAAAATCGTCCTCACCATTTCCGAAACCGCCAGCCTTACGGGGTTCCGATGATATTTCTCCTGCAACATTTCCCGATGGAGCAGTTCATCTTCGGAGATTTCATACCACTTTTTGGTTGCGTTCTCGAACCACTCAAGTTCGTCTTTTATCTTGTGCATTTTCTCCTCCTGTAGTATCTTTCAATTTTTTCGAGATACTTCATGGTGATTTCTCCTCCTTTCGCAATCCTCCAGAATGTCGCCACCGGAACCCCGATGCTTTTGGCGACCGACGTAATGGAATTTTTCTCGATGTCCTTCTCGATTGCTTTCCTTACTTGTAATTTTATTGCCCTGATTGTCATTTATTTCACCTCCCTTTATATCGTCCCTGCAACGACAGATTTTTCCCGATAAATCTCCACGCCAGGAATTTTAGCCGAGGACTTCATCGACCGGACATACCCTCCGATTTTTACCTCGTCTGGTTTTAAGAACTCTCTTGGTATTAGACTCTCGTCCACGATGCGGAATTTCCATACTTCTCTCATTGAAATTCCATTGACTTTCGGGGTCATCTTCGGAAGAACCACGGGCGGAATCTGCGGAGCGGATTCCAATACCGCCTCCGCCGCTTCTGTGCCCTCAAGGGCTTCAGCCTTGAGTGCCTCAAGCATGATTCGTTCTTCTTCTTCACGCCGCAATTTTTCCTGGAGTTTCCTCTCTTCCTCTCGTCTCTTTCTTTCCTGCTCTGCAACGTATTGCGCCATAAGCGGCTTGAGATAAGACTCCGCATCAACAAGGGGTTTGTCTGCGGCCCGCTCCTGCTCAATTACTTCTTTTTTGGCAGCGTCCAGACGTTGTTTTATCGGCTTAAAGGTCTGCTCAATCTTTTTCCGAATCTCTTTGATTGTTAAAAGGATATTGCTGGCCTTGACGTAATCATCATCCGTCTTGATTGCAACAATCATCCTTGCTGTTTCGGGAACGCTCAACGCCATTTCCCTGACTTCGTTTATCTCCTTAACGTTTTCCATTTTTTGCCTCCTTTTTTATGTTGTTGTTTCGTTTCCACCACCAGATAGACACGACAGATTTCCAGATATAAAAATCCGTCTTGTCCTTATACTCCGTGATTTTATACCTCCCGTTGGGAGTTAATTGCAAAGCAACTCTCTTGAGAATCATCTGCGGCTTGTTCTGTTCTTTCAGCATGTGGTTGTATAACTCACAGTAACCCGCAAGCTGTAATTGGGCAGGGCCAAGCTCTCCGGTCTTAATGTCAAGAATCGTATCAAATCCATTGAGAATGCCTTTCTGGTCTATTGTTCCGGCATACCAATGATTCCCGATTTGCAACTCGGTTTGCTCGGCTGTCCAGTTCGTTTGCTTTACGAACGACAAATAAGCGTCAATGTAAGGAACAATTTCTTTGGATGGTTTCACTTTCGCCCCATTGACCATGTCGCAAATTGCCTCGTGGACGGCTATCCCTCTTTTCCGTCCTGCATCATTGTAGAACGAAGTGTCGTAAAATCCCTCGTCCATAAGTATCTGCGTGACAGAGCGGACTTTTTTGCCGTCAACAAAATAGGTGTGTGTCTTCTCGTCGAATTTTACCATAGCCCTTTCGCCTCAAGGATTAATCGTTTTTTCTCCGGTTTTCTTTTTACAACCTTTATAACCTTCGACCCAGGGAACGCCTCAAGCACCTTCCGCAACATGGAATCCGCTGTTTTCCTGACCGGCTGAACTCCGTGAGCTATGAACTCTTCGCACATAAATCCAATCGAACATCCCCCGTAACTGCGAAAATGCTTACAGGTATATTCCCCTGTGAAATCTTTACATTGAATCATTGTCGTTCGCCTTTATGAATTTTCCGCATCTCCGGCATCTGTGCCAGTTCTCAAGATTGATATGGTCGCATTTGTCTGTCGGCAACTTACCTTCAAGCTCCTTGATGTTGTCTTTGAAATGTCTTTCTGTGTTGACCGCCGCTGCGTGCAACAGTTCAAGGACTTCCTTGTCTTCCAGTTTCGGAGCAATCCGCGCCACTTCGTATAGATTGACATAGGGTATCTCTACAATGACCTTGTAGTATTCCTCAATCCTGCTCCCGAAAGTGTCCCAGATTTTCATCATTCGTTGCGCCTGGGTTCTTGAAGTTCTTTTTTCGTTTTCCACCCATTGGAAAAAATTGTCGCATCCGGCTTTTACCCAGTCTTCCTTGTCTCTCGCTTTGCAAAGTATCGCCCCCAACATGATGTAATGCTCCGTCCCTTTGAGCGTATGATAGTTATACGCAACATCTCTGGAATGATAGTCGCTTTTTTCCAACCACTCCGAGAAACCCTCCAGCCCTTCAGGAATATTATTCCTCGCTATTTGTTTGCTCATCTTCCTTCTCCTCAAATTCTATTTCCAATTCTATATTTACTTTCTCTTTATCCTCGAAATGATAATTCTGGATAACTACATTTACCGGAACCATCTGCTCTCTCGAAATCACATTGCACATCAACAGCCAGGCCTGGCGCGGGGAATTGGCGTATCTGTAAATAATCTCCGGCGGCCCTGCTTTGTGCACAAAAGTCCCCCGATATAAATTTTTACCTCTCATATCTCAACAACGGCTCACCCTTGTAATTTTTCCAGTCGTTTTTGTCCCACACAAAATTACAACCCGATGTCAGTTTAAACTCGATGCTCGCCCCGTTTGGATTTATCATCTTGTTTGCCCATATTTTCCCCTTCTCGATTGTCAGTTTGTTTTTTCCAGTGACAGTCATATACAGTCTTGACGCGTTTTTTGTCCCTTCACCGCCGAATCCGTATTGCTTCATTGAACTTTTCTGGATGCAAATTACCGCAATTCCTTTTTGGAGTTTGTGTGCTATTTGCTTTATCCTCTTGGTCATCTTGTATGCTTCCTCTTGTCCCTCATCAAGATAGTCTATGATATTCAAATCATCCGGCTTGATTACATCCTCGAACTTGTCCGCCCTGAACCTGAAATCCACGTCTTTCCAAAACTCCAGAGGTTCCCCGAACTCCTGAAGCCTTATCTTGAGTTCCACCCCATCGGACATTTCAGACGATAAGTAATTTATTTTGTGAGTTTTTTTGTTGTCTTTTGCAATATTCATGCACAACGCGGTCTTTCCTGAATTTGTTTCGCCCGCAATGATGATAATGTTCCCAGGGTGGATTCTTACCAGCTGGTGAACCCCCATCGGTAGAATTATCTGATAAGGCGTAGTATCCGCTGAAACTATATCTATAATCGGACTCTCGTTTTCCACTTTCCGAAAAGTCCCGTTTCTGTTCCCTGACTTCTCAATGATTTTTTCCTTTACCATCCTCAAGAGTATCACAGTAATATTCTTTTTCTGTTCTCTGGATACTATATTCAAAGCCCTATAAATATCCTGGTTCGTGAACTCTCCCGTTGTTGACGAAACAAAATCCCTCACGTCATCGGCAAGAAGGCCGTCCCTTTTTACCGCCCTCTCCATCGCAGACAATATCTTGATGTTTAACTCGTTCTCCGGAAACGGCGGTTCGCAGTTCTTCGCCGCAATCCTCAAAACCTCGACAACCATTCTTGGGTCGCATTTTCCCTTTATGAGAGAATTTGCAAGGTGGAATAAATCAGCATCCCTCCTGCCCTGAACAAAGATTTTGTAGTCATTTGTAGTCATCTGTAGTCGTTTGTAGTCATCTGTAGTCATTTTGTAGTCATTTGTGTAGTCATTTGTAGTCATCTCACCCCCCTCTTGTAGTCGTTTGTAGTCATTGTAGTCGTTTGTAGTCATCTCTTGTTGGGGAGAATCCTCATCCTGTAGTCGTTTGTAGTCAGTGTAGTCATTTGTAGCACCGTGTAGTCGTTTGTAGTCATTTGTAGTCATTTTGTAGTCATTTGTAGTCATTTTGTAGTCATTTGTAGTCATCGGGTCTTTGGGGGTATTTCGCAAGTTATTGATTTCATTCACTATGCAATCGTAATAGGATTTGGAAGGATTTAAAAAATCATTTTTCGCGTGTTTTAATAAATAATTATTATTATAATTAATATTATTATTAATACTAATACTAGAATTATTATTACTAGAATTATTATTATAATCCCTATTCCTGGAATTATAATTATTATTATAATCCCTAGCCCTGGAATTATTATAATCCCTAGTCCTGGAATTATAATTACCCAATCCCTTACCTATTGCTTCTTTAATCCCTTTAGGGATAGAAGGCAAAAAATGGCGCGCGCGCCCATCGATGGGCAGAATCCACTCATATTTTTTGCCGTTGCCGTTGACAGAGGGGGGAACTACGATATAAGAGCCTTCCCCCCTCAAATCAACCCCTGGGAAAATATCAACGGCAGACTTAAGTCCAGAGGCTTTAAAATAGACATGGAGACCTCCCCTTGGCGTTTTTGCCCTAGGAGCGTTTTTTTCCATCAAGGCTATACTCTCTATAGCCTCGTCGTAATTCTCCTTGTAGCGGTCAAAATCAAGCGTTTCAAGGCCACTTATTTGACCGGTCACGACCCCGATATTGGCGTTGGGCCATTTTTTCCACCATTCCATGATTTCTTTCGGGGTAGAACGCCTGTTCTGATACTCCCCCCATTTTATGGCAGGTTCCTTCTGTCCGGGAAGCAGGGGGATAACACAAAAACCCATTGCCTCATACCGAAGGGCATACTTAAGCATTGTTCCTCCTATTCGTCGAGTTTTCCGAGAATTACGCTATAAACAAAAACCAGAGATTCCGTTGCCGCCTCGATTATCTTCGCGGTTGCCGTAATCATTTTCATATCTTCTGGTTTATTGTCGAGAAGTTTTGGTGTTGCGGCTGAAAAGATTTCTCCGACAAGGTCTTTGGCGTAGGCCATTGCGAACGAGCGGTTTTTGGAGGATTGCGGTTCAAAGTCGGGAACGTCTTTTTCTTCGTTATCCTCGAAGTTTTCTTCCTCTTCCACGACCTCCTCCGGTTCTTCATCAATCTCTTCGTTTTTGATGAGGTTAATGAATCGCAGTTCGCCATCGTCGCTTAACCGGTAAGTATAGCGGACAGTTTCGCCCTTTTCGGCGTTCTTGAATGCGCCGAGAAAATCATGATACTCCGTCCCATTGATTGTAAGGACGTAGTAGATTTTACCGGCCTTTGATTTTTTCTTCTCAATTTTTTGGATTTTTCCGATTTTTTCTTGCATAACACACCTCCGTTTTTTTTGTGATTTTACCATACCAAAAATGAAACGCTTTGTCAAGCATTTTTTTTCAAAAATGAAAAAAAACTTTTCTGGAAAGACTATCCGCTTAATATTGTTTGCGTTTATTCAGTTCCCGCTTTTGCTGGGCTGACAACTTCCCTCTTGCAGACTCCATCACGGTCGTGATATTGAGCGGTGTTACGGGGATTTTCTGCGAACGAATAACGGTATTCAGTTCTTTTATGGAAGTTATGAGTTTCTTTATTGCGTTCTTATCCCCCTGAATTTTGTCTATCCGATAGCTTTCGGCAATGCTTTGCTTCTGGTTGTTTGCCCAGCTTACAAGATTGCTTACGGATTGGCCTGTTGATTTTTCTACGGAAATTCTTGTGGGAACAAAACCCATTGATTTTAATAATGCTTCTCCGCCTGTCATGGAAAGCGGCTTTCCTTCCGAAGACAGAACAGGCTTCCCGTGCGTAGTGGTTGCGATGCCCCTGAAACCGAACATCTTCTTTCCGAAATCGGATTCATTTAAAGCCACTATTGGATTGCGTAAAAATTCCGGAGTAAGGTTTGCCAGCACCCTATACAAATCCCCTCTACCTGCCGCCAGACCAGCTTGCTCCAGTTTATTGAAAACCCCTGACCAGACCCCGAAGATTGACTCCGTAGGCTCACCCATAAAAGGCACACCTATTGCGAGTGAACCGGAAATATTTCCGCCGAGTAATGCTGGCATTCCATAAAGACCAATGGTCGCAAGAGTATCCCCTCCGATGCCTTTGAGAGTATCTTGCAACCAAAGTCTGGGGGAGTGCCCAAGTTTTCTTTCGGCGAAGTCGAACAAATCCTTATAAAAAGGCAGCCCAAGCAACCCGCCAAAGAACCCCATGATTGCGAAAGTATGTATTATCGTAATCAAATCGTTTGTCGCAAGGCGTCTGGCTTCTTCTTCCGTGATTCCCCTATCAATCGCTCCAATTCGCAGAGCTTCCTTCGACCGCAGCATCCATGCGGAACGCAGCATATTGAATTGGTTTAAAAGGAAATTATGCGTGAATGTTCTGAAAACATAGGATGTCTTCAGACCTACTCCGAAAACGTCCCCTCCCATTGCAAAGAGAGGAAGGTTGTGTTTCCCTATCGGGTAGTGAACGTCATTTATCATTCTGGTAGAGTCTTCCATTGCCTTCTCGAAAGCCTCTGCTTCGCTCAATGTCTTGTCTTTGAGATACAGGCTATACGCTATCCTGAAAGTCGCCAGTCCAGTTGAAATACGGTTGAGTTGCTCTATGGTCGAGAAGGGTTTGGCGAGCCACCTGAATATTGTGGTAAATGCTGAATTTGCATCACTTATTTCGCCTTCAATGAGCCTGATTTGTTGCGCGGCCATGTGTCCGTTTACGAGACTTTCCTGAATGAATGTCTTTTCTGCGTCCGTGAGGTCGGTAATTTTCTCCCACTTATCAAGTTCATACAACAGAGTATAAAGATTCTTTGCGGTGTCGTATGAGGCTTTTAATTGAGCCTTTGTTGCAGAACCCTTTATACCTTTTTCCCTCATATACCGAGCTATCATCGGGAGACCTACAATAAAAGGCTGCGTGCCGTTCACCGCCGCCGATTTGATGAGACCCCCAAGGTAAACCAGAAACGCCATCGAACGCAACTTTGAAGAGAGTCTATCCCATTGGGTTTCATTGCGCATCTGCCCTTTGACGTAGGCTTTGATTTCGGTAATTCTTGTCGGGTCATTCAGAGACGTGAGGGTATCAAACATCTCAAACATTGCGGACTGTTTTGAAAGGAATCCGGCGGTCGTTTGGATATAGCTCATCAATACTCTGTCGAGCATATTCTCCTGATAACCCTTGATGGCTTTCTCTCCGATTTCCTGTTTTCTATGGATGCGATGAGCCGCCGCCCCGCGTGCGCTCAACTGGGTTGCAATGGAATCATAGGTTGCCTGAAGGATTTCTTCTTTCAGTTCATCGGCCTTGCTCCTGTTGCTGGAAAATTCCTCGCTGTCGATTTCTTTAATCGCTTTTGTGATGATATTCTGAATGTTCGCATTATTCAAACCTTCATACAGTTCGTCACCTTTAATCACCGGCTTTATATCAATGGAATAGTTTTCTCCAAAGTAATCAACTTTTAATTTTTGCATCGCTTCGGCAAGCAGGTCTCCCGCTTCTTTCTTGCTTCCGTAAAAGAAAGCCGAGAACACGGGCTTCTTTTTGACCTCCATGTTTTTGCCGACGTAGTTTTTGCTGATGATAAACTCGAATTTCCCCTGCTTGCGTTCCCTGGGGAAGTATCCGACCCATTCGTTCCATTGATTCCTGATGTCTGAAATTATCTTCAGGTTCGGCCTTGTCCTTTGGTAAGCGACATAAATCTCGCGGGTAGCTTTCTCAAGAATTTTTCCGGACAATCCCGTTTTATCGGCGATGTAATTTTTTAATGCCGTCATTTCCTCGGTGGCATTGTCGAGAATCTTTTTGTATCTATTGAGAACGTTTTTTTCTTCGTTCTTTGTGAGTTCCGTGTATCGCTTCTCTTCAATGTCGAGTTTTGTCTGTGCATCATCCTCTTTATTCAGCTTTCTGAAAAGTTCATCGAGTCTGATATCAACGCTCTGACTTCTTGAGGCCGCCGAATTTCTTAAAAGTCTTTCTGCTGTATCGACTCCAATTCCATAAAGAGCGATGTCGCGCAGAATCCCATACCACGCCCTTGATTTATACTGCGCTATTGCCATTTCCCGAAGATTACGGATAATCATGTTCAAAGCCTTGTCCATCGTGTTTCTCACGGAAACAAGGATTTCGTGTTCCAGTTCGTTCAGCTTGATTCCCTGAACTCCGTTTTCAACGTCCTCGTCGGTCAATGGCATTCCATCGTTTCTGATTCCATTCCCAAGCAAATCTTCCTTGTGATACAAACCCTCGCTCTGGTATCTGGCGATTTCAGCGGCAACTTTATTGAGGTCTTCTTGACTAAAGAACATAGGGGCCTTCATCATTGCCCTGTATCTCGCCTTGAGTCCTTCGACAATATTTCGCAGATGTTCATCTCCGAGGATAATAATTTTCTCAATGCGTTCCGTTGCGTCTTTGATTTGTTCCTTTGTGTATCCGGCGGCTTTGAGGTATTTGTTCTTGTTCAGGAACTTTTCAGCGGTCGTGATGAGGTCATAAACCATCTGCTCCCGTCTTTCGATTCGGTTCTCGCCACTCTTATAGACACGCCCCCAATCCAGCGGGTCCCGCTGTGCGTTCTGGTAGGGAAGGCTGAATGCCATCCTGAAGAACTGCTTATCAAATCCCTTATACTTTGAAACCTCTTTCAGGATTGCGTCAATTTGTTCCTGTGAAACTGCCTTGTCTTTCCCCGGGAAGAGTTTTTTCATGGAGCCAAAAATAACATCCTCGAAGTTGCCTGCCCTCATATACCTGACAGGGGCCGGAGACAACCCTTCAATTATTCTGTTGGCTTGCTTCAATCGTCCGATATTTCCGTAAGTATCCGCACCGGCTTTAGTATCAAGTGCAATGCTCTCTTCGATTTCTGATTTGAGTTTGTAAATTTCCTCCGAAAACGTCCATTTTTCCGCGGCCTTCATCAACCGCATTAAGTCCTTGTGTTTTGCGACATTATCATATTTGTCGGCTTTGATTTTTTCGTCGATTTTAAGTGCGTCATCTACTTTCTTTATTTCATTATTCAGGACATTCTTAATTTCTTCCGTGCTGCTGTTTATACTAAAGAGGAAATTTGCCAGTGTGTCTCGGTTAAGGATAAACCTGACACCTTTTTGCGAGCTTCTAAAATCTGCTCCAGCGTCATTCAGATAAGTTCCGGTCAGGTCTTCTTTAAATCCATCTTTTGTTTTCCTGTAGAATTTCACGAATCCCGTTATTGTATCGGCTGTCGGATTGTCGGCAAACAATTTGCTGATTGTCTTGATGAGATGGTCTCTGGATTTTATGTCAATGTCATTAATCTCAATCTGGCCGTTAGCTGCCGTATAATCAATAGTTCCGACTTTCTTATTGTTGGCATAGACATCATTTCCGGTGTCGGTTATTTTAATGTAAATATGCTTTCCTTCATCAATAATCTGCGCGGGGACTTCGGCAACGGGCGTTTTTTCCGGAGTTTCCGGAACCTCTTCGTGGGTTTTCTCGGAGTAATAATCCCAGATAGCCTCAAGAACCTTACGCTTGCTCGCCTCAAATTGCTTTCTGGAGGTTTCGTTGACATAATCAGACCCCAGCATATTCGGGAGGTTTTTGTTTACAAATTCATCCTTGTTCTTGCTGTTTTCAAAACGGTCAAGCCATGTATCAATATTAATATTTCTTTCCCCTGTTCCATCTGGGCTGACATACTTAATCCATTTCTCAAGGACTGTCGAAACGGAATTGAGATTTGTTCTTCCGAAGGTTGTCGTGCCGATTGCCCCAAGAACAACATTGTCAATGAACTTGTTCAACATTCCTTTGTTGCGCGCAGATGGATTGGAAAAATCAGGAATAGAGTCCATCCATGCCGCAAAATCCTTATTGGTCATTACCGCATAAAGGAAGTCGGAAGTATTCCCGTTTTGCAGAAGATATTTATATGTTTCTCTTACGCTTGCCGGTGCTCCAAAGACATAGGGGTCTAACGCGCAGAAGATTGAAGCAAGTTCATGGTTCAACGCTTTCTGCGGTGCGCTCATTCTTGATACACTTCCGATGTCGCTGGTAAAATCTGCCAGCTTCTTGCTGGTTCCTTCAAGGACATTCATTGCAACTGCGGTTGCGCTTTGTTTCGTCAAATCATCATAGAGAATAACTGAAGCAGGCTTACGGGTCTTGATGGAAGCCTTTTTGAAACTTTCCGAATCTCCAAGATAAATCGTTTTTTCATCATGGTTGTAAATTGAATCGCCCTTTTCGGCATAAGCAATCTTTACTCCGTATTTGTCCAGAACAGGGATAATACTTTTATTGTTCCATTCTCTGTTGGTAATGGCTTCAATGGCTTCCACCGCGTCGCCTGGGGACAACCGTTCTTTTGCTCTTTCTTGGATAAAATTCAAAACGGTCTTTCTTTCGGCTCTGTTCCTCTTCCGAATCTTTTCTACTTCAGGAAGAAGTCTCAGAGGCGGCATACTTTCATCGAATCCGTCTTCAAGAAAAATTCCTAAACGATATTTTATTCCAGACTCAACGTCAGCGACATATTCTTCGAGAATGTATTCATCGGGGAGCCTTTCTCCTTTTTCATAATTTTCAATTCCGAATGTTAAAAGGCTTACCCTATCGAGATAGTCATTAAACGCCCCCGAATGTATATCTATGCAATCGTGGTTATCGAGGTTAAATCCCCGCTGATGCAAATGATGGCTGATTTCATGTAACGCCACTTCTTCCAGGGTAAGTTCATCATCTTCCGCCGAGAAGTCAAAAAACATATTCTCGCCGTTAATTTGGGCGTGGATGCTTCGGGAAGTGTCCCTTATCGGAATGACTTCAATCCCGTATTCGGAAGCAAGCTCCGATACTAATCCATATTCCAGAGTCCCATACATCTCCGGATGATGGATTATTCCTTCTCCTCTTTTACAGGCTTCTCGGAGGGCGACTGGCGCATAAATATCTTCTGAAATGATTTGTCGTTGAGTTCCCACTCGCCTTGCGTGTTCTTGTGAAATCTTGGATAATACACTATTCCGCTCTTCGTTTTGACCCTTAAAATTGGGGGCCTGTCGTCTTTGTTCATATTGTTCTCCTTTTGTTGTTTCTCTAAAGTCCTCTGGTATTTGATAACTTAAACGCTGATACCGTGCCGCCGTCCTATACATCGGATAAAGCGGATTCGGTGTCTTACTGTCAATCATCACGCCTTCTTTTATGTAAAGGCGGGAATTGTTCAGCATCTTTAAGGCTTCGGCATTGGTTTTGGCTTCCAGCGTATCAGCCAATTTATCCATACCGATTTTTCGCAATAAAGATTGAATCGCGTTAATCAGTTTGTCGGCAAAAGTATATGGTTTGTTTTCCTGCGCCATCCTCGCCATTGCTTCTTCGATGGACCGATACCAGTAATCCACTTCTGTCATGGAATATTTTTCTTTTAAATCGAGATTGTTTTTTCTCCATTCCATGGCATACTGTTTGATAAGAGGATTGTGTAAATGAATATCATCAAGAGCGGAATCAAGAGTGTTGCCGAAAAATCCCCTCAATCCGTAATGTCCAACAACTTCGTGAAAGATTACCTCATTGGCATCTTCCGTGTCCAGGATATTACCGGCCACGAGGAATATCTTGCCCCTATGGAAAATGCCTTTAGCATCTTCCAGCGCATCAAACGGAAGTTCGGATACCGTATTGACGACAACCACCGGCGGCGTATTTGTCCACCGCCCAATAAGTTTGTCCGTATATTCCGCAAGTTCTTCTTTGGTTAATTGCCTGCCCAGCCTGCTCAATTCCTGGATGCGAGAATATATCTCCACGCCTTTGGGTGTTGTCGCAGGTTCTTCCGCCGTAAACATATCCACATTCTTTTCTCTCGGCTGGAGATTTTGCGGCGTGAGTTTTGCGCCTTTCACCAGAGGAGTTTCCGGCTCTTTTGGAGTAAGGAAGAAAGTTTCTGCCTCGCTTGCCCCAGGAATTATTGACTGTTCGCCAACTTCTGTCAATTCGGTTTTAACTGATTCTTCGGCCTCTTCGATTAAATTTTCTTCTTCGCCTGCTATTGATTCGGTTTCAATGGATTCCTCGACCTCACGGGCCGCCATCTCATTGCCCATTTCCTCAAAGAAAGAGCCTATTTCATCTCTGACGGCTTCAAATTCCTCATCAGTCAGCTGTTCGGTAAGAGATTCTTCTCCCGCAATCTCTTCAAGAGCAATGGCTTGGAGAGCTTCACTATTTTCCTCAATGTCTTCAGGGGTAGCTTCCTCCCTTGCCTTTTCAAGTAATTCGTTTGCTTGTTCTTCTGCCCATTCATAAACTTTCCTCCCTAGTTCATAGTCCAGTGCTTTTTCTGCAACGGAAGGATGAAGAATGTTTCTGCCCTTCCCGCTTGCAAGAACTTCAAAAAGAGAATTATCCGTAAAAGGCTTCCCGTCGGGACTCACAAATCCTTCGGAGTTCAGCAGGGATGCCGCCTCGTCCATTGCTAGTTTGCCTTTTTTGCTTGCAACCAACGGGATGTCGCCCAATTCTCTGCTTCTATCTTTCGACCTGAACCCGTGAGCCATCAACCATGAGTTGCCGGTTCTATCCTGAAAATCCTTGCCGAGACGGACTTTCCCGTGTCTGATAAGAAAAGAAACGAGGTTCGTATATCTTCCTGCAAATTCTCTTTTGCCTTTCTCGCTGGTTTTTCTTAACGGTTTTGGTCTTTCAAAGAAGTATGGATTTTTGGTGAACTCTTTTACTTCTTCAAGAATTTCTTGCCTGACATTTTTCTTTGTTATCTTTGCGGCTTTCACCCTCGCATTATAATCAGAATTTATTTTGTCTTCGTCGGTAACTCCCTGCGATTTTTTCAGAGCAATATACTCCTGCCTTGTCATTTGCCACGGTTTGATTTCCTGCTCTGTTTTTTTCTCTTTTGCTTTTTCTTTCGCCTTTTCTTCTTTTTTCGTCTCCTCTTTTACTTCTTCTTTCGCCTTTTCTTTTACTTCTTCTTTTACTTCTTCTTTTACTTCTTCTTTCGTTTCTTGTTTGGCTTCTTCCTTTGTCTCTTTCTTGGTTTCCTGTTGAATTGCCGGTTTCTCTTCGGTCTTTTCCGGAACCAGCTTTTTAGTTCGCTTTTTTTCTGCGGGCATCTCAAGTTTTTCCGGAGTTGCAAAGAAAGTCAAACCGAGGTTCTTCCCGTCCTGGGTTCTGCGCCTGACAAGCACCGCCCCTTGCGGAACCTTATCAATGCTTTCCGGCAACCTCTCGCCTTTATGGAGTTTTACGGCCACCTCGCTATTCGGGTAGTAGTAGAAGTAAGTGTCCCTGATTCCGACATTGTTTTTGTTGTCCCATATCTTTGGAATGGTCTGTGTAATGTGAAACTTTCTGCCTTTATACCCGAAGGCATTCGCGGCGGCCTTCATTATCTTGCTGGGTTTAACCTTACTGGCAACCTTGAGTTCGTTTATTTTTTCCTGCAATATCTGGCGGTCTTTTTCGGAATATCCTTCTCGCGGGGAAATTTTGGGTTGAGTAACTTGAGTTTCAATTTTAGGAGGAACGTTTTCCGTCGCGGCCTCTTTAGCGGGTGTGGTAACCGCTTCCTTCGTCTCAACAGGCATCTCTTCTTTTTTCACAGGTTTTATTTCCTGTGTCTTCGCAACGGGAACAACTTCTTTTTTCGGAGTCCCCAACACATGAAGCTCTGGAGCACCAAAAGTGCCGTTTACATAAACTATGC
>Ga0116145_1002242_pt1 | contig 17675 bp, 12 predicted proteins | sample AD_JPNHG1_MetaG_FD_89747 | JGI IMG/M metagenome (GOLD analysis project Ga0116145, IMG submission 89747) | Active sludge microbial communities of municipal wastewater-treating anaerobic digesters from Japan - AD_JPNHG1_MetaG | ecosystem: Engineered > Bioreactor > Anaerobic > Digestate | place... | reverse complement strand
TCGGTAATTTTATGCCACGATTCAACCAGAGGTAGGCTCCCCTTGCAGTCCCTATATAATTACTTATTCTTCTTTGCCTCGATATCAGCAAGAGCATCCTTGCGGGAAAGATTGATCCTGCCCTGACGGTCGATCTCTGTTACCTTAACAACGATCTCATCGCCAATGGATACTACATCTTCAACCTTCTCAACTCTCTGCTTGTCCAGCTTGGAGATATGTACAAGTCCGTCCATACCCGGTACGATCTCAACAAATGCACCGAAGTCCATGATCCTTACTACCTTACCACGGTAGATAGCTCCAACCTCTGGACCATTTGCGATAGTCTCAACGATCTGAAGAGCCTTCTTGCTGTTGTCTCCGTCAATACCGCTGATGAATACGTTTCCGTCATCGTTGATATCGATCTTGACATCGCAGTCAGCGGAGATCTTCTGGATAACCTTACCGCCGGATCCGATAACCTCTCTGATCTTGTCAGCAGGGATCTTTGTCTGGAGCATCTTAGGAGCGTACTTGTTTACGCTTGATCTTGACTCAGGGATAGCCTTGAGCATTATCTCATCAAGGATATAGAGACGAGCCTTTCTTGTCTTCTCAAATGCTTCCTTGATTATTGCAGGTGTAAGTCCGTCTACCTTGATATCTACCTGGATAGCTGTGATACCCTTGTGAGTACCGCCTACCTTGAAGTCCATATCGCCGAAGAAGTCCTCAAGTCCCTGGATATCTACCATTGTCATAAAGTCATCGCTGTCGGGCTTAGTGATGAGTCCGCAGGAGATACCGGCAACAGGAGCCTTGATCGGTACGCCTGCATCCATAAGAGCAAGTGTTGAACCACAGATAGAACCCTGTGATGTTGAACCGTTTGAGGAAAGTACCTCTGATACAAGTCTCAGTGAATACGGGAACTCGTCAACTGAAGGGATAACAGGAGCAAGTGCTCTCTCAGCAAGAGCTCCGTGGCCGATCTCACGGCGTCCGGGGCCTCTGCTCGGCTTTGTCTCACCAACAGAATAGCTCGGGAAGTTGTACTGGTGCATATATCTCTTGGACTCTTCTTCATCAAGTCCGTCGATCTTCTGTGCATCGCTTACAGGTCCGAGTGTAGCAATTGTGAGAACCTGTGTCTGTCCTCTTGTGAAGAGGCCTGAACCGTGTACTCTCGGGAGAAGTCCTACTTCTGCTGCAAGAGGACGGATCTCATCGATTCCACGTCCGTCAACACGCTTGCCCTCGTAGAGCCAGTTACGAACTATCTTCTTCTGGAGCTTGTAGATGCACTCGTCTATCATAGCGATCTGCTCAGGATACTGCTCATCGAACTTAGCGTGGATATCGTCAACGATAGGAGCAAGTCTCTCATCACGTACATTCTTGTCGTTTGTATCAAGAGCAAACTTTACTCTCTCTGCTGCAAATTCCTCGATAGCGTCGAACATATCGTGGTCAACTTCCTGTGACTCAAACGCAAACTTCGGCTTGCCGATCTGAGCACGGATATCATTGATGAATGCTACCATCTTCTTGATCTCTTCGTGACCTGTCATAATAGCTTCGAGCATTGTATCCTCAGGAACCTCGTTTGCGCCTGCCTCGATCATAACGATCTTCTCGGCAGTACCTGCAACTGTAAGAGTGAGGTCTGTCTTAGCTCTCTGCTCAAGTGTAGGGTTGAGTACGATCTGGCCGTCTACAAGACCTACATTGATGCCGGCGATAGGTCCGTTCCACGGGATATCTGAAATAGAAATAGCGATAGAAGTTGCGATCATACCAGCGATCTCAGGAGAGTTATCAGGCTCTACTGAGAGAACAGTCATAACAACTGATACATCGTTTCTCATGTCCTTCGGGAAAAGAGGACGGATAGGTCTGTCAACGCATCTTGATGTGAGGATAGCCTTTTCAGTGGGCTTGCCCTCTCTCTTTGTGAATGAGCCGGGGATCTTGCCTACGGAGTAGAGTCTCTCCTCATAATCAACTGAAAGCGGGAAGAAATCGATCCCTTCTCTTGGCTTTGCGCTTGCAGTTACGTTTGCCATAACAACTGTCTCGCCGTAGCGAACCCAGCATGAACCGTTGGAAAGTCCGCAGGTCTTACCGGTCTCTACTACGAGAGGTCTTCCGGCATAGGTCGTTTCAAAAGTTCTGTAATTCTCAAACATAGTTTACCTCCATTGATAGTTTTTTGTCTATCTATCAGAGAAGAGCCTTTAGAAGTTAGAGGCAAATGATAGCCGTTTTTATGGATATACCATCAGGATATCCCTTGCCTCTGACTTCTAATCCCTGATTCTCTAATAGACTTAAAGGCAGAAGGGCATAATGCCCCACTGCCTTCATCATCATAAAATTACTTACGGAGACCGAGCTTCTCTACGATAGCACGATATCTGTTGATATCCTTCTTCTTGAGATAAGCGAGAAGGTTACGTCTGTGACCAACCATCTTGAGGAGTCCTCTTCTGGAGTGGTGGTCATTCTTGTGGCTCTTGAGGTGGTTTGTAAGATCATTGATCCTTCTTGTAAGGATAGCGATCTGAACCTCAGGAGATCCTGTGTCATTTTCGTGTGTTCTGTTAGCTTCGATAACAGCGTTCTTTTCTTCTTTCAGTAACATTGAAAGCACCTCTTAAAATATATTCCATAAACTTAGAACAGGGTGAAAAACGAGGTCACGCCCATGTCCAAGTACACGGTGATAATATTATAACACAAAAACTTATATTTGTAAAGGGCTTTTTGATATTTTTCTGCAAAAAGATATATTTTTTTAATATAAGTGCCCTGCCGTATATGACAGGGCACTTATCATCAACCTTTTGAGCGTTTATTAGATCAGTATATCCTGCATTTATCAGCCTCTTGCGTCAGGATTCTCAATTTTTGTGATCTTATAGATCTGCTTACGGCTGTCACTTGGGATCTCTGCATACATACGGGTATTAAAGGATGTCTCATCCTCATCAGAATGATCATATGCATATTCATGGAAGTCAACCAAGACCTCTGAAGAGGTAACATCTGTTACTTCCATATCTTTTTCAGGATCTGAACACTTCAGGCTTTCTGACCAGTAGCTAAGAACATCAATAGCAATTCTCTTTCCGTAAAGCTTTCCATCAATATCCTTAAATACAGGATAATCACCTTCAAACATACCCTCGAAACGCTCTTCAATAAATTCAGTTGTCATGTATGTTTCTAAATAGTTCCTGAGCTCTGCGACATTTTCGTATTCTGTACATACAGCATATGGACGGGATTCATCATCACTTGGTATCGTCTCCACAGATTCATCTGTATAGAAAATTCCGTTGTATAAACGTTCACCATTTTTGAAGCCGTAGAATGTCTCAGCAAGATATATCTTTTTAGTCTGCTCATCTGAATAGAGCTCTGACACATGGTCTATCTTGAACTTTCCATCGCTGTCCAGGGTGAAATTAAATGAAACGTTCGTACTTCTTGCCCAATCATATCCTCCGTTGGAGAAGAAGCGCAGATACGCATCTATTACTCGTGAAGAGCCGTTTTCACCCGGCTGATCATTATTTATCCCCTGAAGATATTTGAATACAGGACTTGTCTTGGCCGGATCAGTTTTAAGATATACTGCACCGTTGTACTCGATAACTGTAGTGTATTCGTCCTCTGTGATGAAATCTCCAACCTGGTGACTGCTGAGGTCGAAATTGTAAAGGTCATTAATGTTTATGGAGTAAATCTCATCAAACCCTTTGTCTGTATATATCTGGTGAATAGAATCTATAAAATCATCAAGTCCATTATAGTCAGACATTTTTCTGTACCAGACCGTAAAGTCTGAATCACGCTGTATATTGAATGATATGTAATCATCAGGGTTGTATTGTATATCTACATCATCGGCACTGCTTTGTCCATTCTGCCAGTAATTATAGAAGGTAAGATGATTATTGATAAGTTCTTCAGCCGATACATCAGCTGAGTTACTCATCGCTGTCGGTACCTCATCAGGGTTATTGTACTCTGCTTCGCCATTTTTTGTTACGTAGTCAATATACCAGCCGCCTGATCTTGTATTGCGGAGGATGTGGAATACGAGCACCTGCTCATCGCATTTATCACTATTTTCACCCGAAATAGTAGTTGTCATACACTTTCTGCTTGCGTAAAACTCGTTGTCAGATACCTTACGTATATCTATATCGCTATTGATCCAATAATCAAATGTACCTAAATCGCCCATAGAATTCAGATAAAGCTTTCCGTCATATGTCATATATGTTACCGCTGCCATTTCATGTGAGATAACGCTTCCTGCCGGTAACTCCTCAGATGTGAATTCACCGCCGAACAGTCCCTCTGGAGCGTCAACAGGTTCGTACAAAGCCTCAAACTGTGTACGGAGCGAAGCCATATCCGGATATCTCTGATCAACGACTCTGTACCAGATTGACTCTTCAACATTTATAACACCATCAGTCCGTTCAATTATAAATGTAAGCGTGTCATTCTTGTCATAGGTAAGGGCATGGTTAACGACGCTTGTCTCAAAATCAGCGTATCTTTCTGTCAGGTCCTTTGCCGGAGCCATAAACTTGCTGACGTCTTCTGTTGTGGAATCTGTAGTCTCAACAGTCTCGTTCTCGGATGTAGCTGTGTCAATCGGAGCGGACTTCTTGAGGCTGTTCATAAGTACTGCGCCGCTGCCTGCTCTGCCGGCTATGATAGCTATTGCTGCTGCAATACCGGCAAATCTGTGCCATACAGGACGTCTGTACTGTTCAACGCCTTTAACGTCTTCGTCATTTTCGATGACTATTTCAGAAACTATGTTGTACTTTCTCTCGCTCATTGCAAATATTCTGTCTTTTTCTTCATCGGTGAGCACAGGAAACTCCTGTGAGAGTTTCTCTACAGTCTCATCGTCAATATCATCAAATATGTCATTCTTTCTTCTCATACAAAAATCCCTCCTTACAGACTAACTCCGGCTTCAAGCAGGAGCTCTCTGAGCTTGCTCCTTGCCCTGACGCTGCGTTTCTGAACCGCTGCCGCAGTCATAGAAATAGCTTTTGCTATTTCAGAAGCCGTTCTGTTATAGTAGTACTGCTGTATGATGATAGTTGAATCAGGTTCCCCAAGCTGTTTTACCTTGTCTATCAGTATGCTGTTGCGATCAGCGACCTCAGCGTTTTTCTGGACGTCAGTGTCAGCTGCATACTCTCTGAAGCTTTCATCGTCATCTATAGATACAGCTCTTCCACTTGCAGGAGCAAGTCTGCGATACGCATCTATCGCACGGCGCTTTGCTATAACTCCTATGTACGACTTTAAATCCTGATCCATACTGCTGCCTTTGTCGAGCGCTCTGTATATATCGGCAAATGCGTCACTGACACACTCCTCTATATCCTCCCGAGTTCCGCAGCTTCTCAATTTGTTCATCACTATTGCATACACGTAGTTACAGTATTCATCAAAAAGCGCCCGTCGGCCAAGTGCCGGCGTATCCTTCATATACGCTCTGAGCTCACTGTCTGTCATAAGCATACCTCCCTGATCATTTTCTAAGCGATCGCTTTCACAACATACACTCGTTGATATATTTACAATTCGGACACCGTTTCGTAATTATTTAATATTCTACCACATTTTTTAATCTATTTCAAGTCGTTGATTGACTTTTAATCGAACATATGTTATAATACAAGGTAAAGATAATGAAAAAGGAGCGTGAAATATGTCCGATATCAAAGAGATAATGAGATCTGTTCTCAGCGATGAAAAGCTGCTCAGCAGCAAGGCTTTCAGGGACAAGGTTTATACGGATCAGCCTATACTCCGCCCCGCTTCACAGCTCCGCCGCCCGGAGACTCCTCAGAAGATAAAGGAGATGAAAAGCCTTGCTTTCTCACCCGAAGCCTACTGGAAAACAAGTGCCTGGCTTTTTTATACCCAGGGAAAATTTATGGAGAACTACACCGACGACTTTGCATTTTCCGGCGAGTTCACAAGCTATTACCCCACCTACCGTGATCTGGACAACGACCAGCTCCGGGGCTATTTTTCTTGGCGCACTGCTGTGAGGAACGGTATCGTCAATGACGCTCCCCTGCCTTTTGCCTTCATTTATATGTATGAACTGATAAACGGGATAGGCTGGACAGAGCCTGCAAGCGGACTTGAGCTCCTCGACAGCTTCTGCCGCAGCTATTCAGTATTTAATCCTGCTATCAATAAATACTGGCGGCAATGGACAGCGGATATGGCGGCATACTATCAGCTTCCGCCTGAAATGCTCTCGATCCACCCTGATATACAATGGGACAAAAATGTTATCGCCCTCCAGAACTGGGAAATGCAGAGCGATGAGGAGCTGTATGCAGCTATCTCCGGATTGTCAGGCTATCCGCCGGAAAATTCAAGATATTTTACAGAGTACCCCGATATATTTTTCGAGAACACCGTCGCCTGCTTCAGAAAACTGTCCGAATTTTTCAGGGATCACAGAAAAAGATCACTGTGCAGCCACCTGTTCGGGAATCAGACTGAAATGACTTATCATATGTTTGAATCCGCTGTATTCTACGACAGGGAATCGCTGAGAAGCTGCGATTACTCCTTCAACAGCATACACTCATTCACCTGTACAAACGGAGTGTGGCGGTGCAGGAAATACTACGGGAACCGTTCACGGAACAAGTTGCTGGGTAATATCATCAAATCCGTGGATTCCGCTCTGCGTGACAGGTACGATTACCGCTTCAAGCTGAGAACAGAGGATGTCTCCAAAAGCATCCTCACCATAATTTCCAAAGAAGTCCAGCGGATCTATGAGCTGCATAGGCGTGCTGAGGCTCCAAAAATAGAGATAGATCTCTCACGCCTTGAAACTATCCGCAAGGCTGCTGATATCACTCGTGACAAGCTGATAGTGGATGAGGATATTCAAGATGAGCAGCCTGCTCCCGCCGAGCCGCAGACTGTACCGGATTTATCAGTGACGGAAAATGATATCCTCGACTGCGGCGAAACAGCCTTCATGCAGGCGCTTCTGACAGGAAGCGACTGGAAACAGGCTGCAAAGGATTCCGGCAGTATGCCGTCCATACTGGCAGATTCTATAAATGAAAAGCTGTTTGACCTTTTCGGGGACACTGTCATCGATTTCTCAGATGACTGTCCCGTTCTGATTGAAGACTATACCGACGAACTGAAAGGATTGTTCCGTGTATGAATAACGCAAAAATTCCTAAGAGACTTGCATCAGCAGTCATCAATTCCCTCAAGGGCGGTGTTGTGCCGAGAGTAGGGCTGCCATATATAACCGTTGGCCGTGAGACTGAGATAGACGCTCTGCTTCACGATGTGGATATCATCTCCGACGGCGGTGCTTCATTCCGCTTTATCGTAGGTAAATACGGCAGCGGCAAAAGCTTCCTGCTCCAGACCATCCGCTCTCATGTTATGGACAGAAATTTTGTAGTCGTTGACGCCGACCTGTCGCCTGAAAGACGTCTTCAGGGCACTAAAGGTCAGGGACTTGCCACCTACAAGGAGCTTATCCGCAATATGTCTACAAAGACACGTCCGGACGGCGGTGCTCTCACACTTATTCTGGACAGGTGGATAAGCAATATACAGTCGGAAACTGCCGCAGAGACCGGCCTCAGCGATGATTTCCCGGAGTTCGTAAAAGCTGTGGAAAAGAAGATATTTGAAGTCATTGGTGCTCTCAATGAAATGGTACACGGCTTCGATTTCGCTAAACTCCTCACTATATACTACCGCTCATATGCCGAGGGAAATGATGAGAACAAAGCGAAGGTTGTAAAATGGTTCAGAGGCGAATATGTGAATAAGACTGAGGCTAAGTCCGAGCTGGGAGTGAATATAATATTATCCGACGACGACTGGTATGAGTATATAAAGCTCTTTGCCATGTTCCTGAAAAAAGCCGGCTACAGCGGACTTCTGGTGCTTGTGGATGAACTTGTCAACATCTATAAGATACCAAACAGTATCACAAGGCAGTACAACTACGAGAAAATACTCACCATGTACAACGACACCCTTCAGGGCAAAGCTAAGTACCTGGGTATCATAATGGGCGGCACTCCCCAGTGTATAGAGGACACAAGACGTGGTGTGTACAGCTATGAGGCTCTGCGCTCACGCCTTGCAGAAGGCAGATTCGGACGTGAAGGGATAAGAGATATGCTGGCTCCGGTCATAAAGCTCACACCCCTTACCTATGAGGAAATGCTGGTCCTGACGGAAAAGCTGGCGGATATCCATTCCCAGCTATTTGGCTATGAACAGCGGATAACTCAGGAGGATATGATAGCCTTCATCACTCAGGAATACTCTCGCATAGGCTCTGATTCACATATCACGCCCCGTGAGGTGATCCGTGATTTCATAGAGCTGCTGGATATAGCGTATCAGAATCCAGCTATCGATATTTCCGGGTTCATCAGCTCCGGCAATGCCCTTGGAAGCGCTCCTGCTGATACGGAACAGGCTGATGATGAATTTGCAGAGTTTGAGATCTGATAAGGAGGAGTTATGGATATATTCAACAGATATGCACCCTTTATCCAGGACTTCATCTACCGTAATAACTGGGAGTCTCTGAGGGCGATACAGGCTGCTGCCGGAGACGCTATATTCAATACGGACGAAAATGTGCTTCTCTCAGCTTCCACAGCATCAGGCAAGACAGAGGCTGCATTCTTTCCAATACTTACCCTCTTTTCAGAGGATATGCCCCGCTCTGTCGGAGCTATCTACATCGGTCCGCTGAAAGCTCTTATAAACGATCAGTTCACAAGACTGAATGAGCTCTGCGATGAAGCTGATATACCTGTCTGGCACTGGCACGGCGATGTGGCTCAGTCTCACAAGAACAAGCTGATGAAGCATCCCTCGGGAATATTGCAGATAACTCCCGAATCCCTTGAAGCTATGCTCATCCGAAAGCACTCCGCCATATCAAAGCTGTTCGGCGACCTCAGGTTCATAGTTATCGACGAAGTTCATTCTCTTATGCGTGGAGACCGTGGCGGTCAGACGCTCTGCCTGATAGAAAGGCTATCCGCTCTCGCCGGAGTTAATCCCCGCAGGATAGGGCTTTCCGCTACGATCGGCGACCTTGAAGCCACCGGAGAATTTCTCGCTGCCGGTACGGGACGTGGTACAGTTATCCCCCGTATCGAATCAAAAGGCAGCAAATGGCGGCTCTCAATGGAACATTTCTATATAAGCCAGAATGAGCCCGAGGATAAAGCTGATGATGCTGACGCACTGCCTGTTCTGGATAGCAAAACAGATACTGCTCCGGAACACGCCGATGCAGGAATGGGCTATATATTTGAGCATACCCGCGGCAAAAAATGCCTTGTGTTCGTCAATTCCCGTGAGGAATGTGAAGCGGTAACTACCACTCTCCGCTCATACTGTGAAGCAAAGCACGAGCCTGACCGCTTTCTCATCCACCACGGCAACCTCTCTGCTGCATACCGTGAGACAGCAGAAGCCGCCATGAAGGACGAGGATGTTTTCATGACCACCTGCACCACCGCCACACTGGAGCTTGGTATCGATATCGGCAGGCTTGAACGTGCCTTCCAGATAGATGCTCCGTTTACCGTTTCCTCATTCCTGCAAAGAATGGGACGTACAGGCCGACGTGACCTGCCGCCGGAGATGTGGTTCGTTATCCGTGAGGATATGCCCGAGCCAAGAAGTATGCTGCCGGAAACTGTTCCGTGGAAGCTCATACAGGGCATCGCACTCATACAGGTCTATCTTGAGGAGCGCTGGGTAGAGCCGCCAAAGCTGGACAGGCTGCCGTTCAGTCTCCTTTATCACCAGACTATGAGCACCCTCGCTTCCTGCGGCGAGCTTACTCCGGCACAGCTGGCTTCTAAGGTGCTGACACTGAAATACTTCCACCGTATATCTCAGGATGACTACCGGATATTGCTGCGGCATCTGCTGGAGACCGAGCATATCCAGCGCACGGAAGAAGGCGGTCTGATAGTCGGCCTTGCAGGTGAACGAATTATAAACTCTTTCCGGTTTTACGCTGTTTTCCAGGAAAACGAGGAATATACCGTCCGCTGGGACTCTCAGGAGCTTGGCACTATCGTTATGCCTCCGCCGGTTGGCGAGAAAATAGCCATCGCCGGTCATGTATGGATAGTGGAAGAGGTCGATCATAAGCGGAGGCTGGTCTACTGCTCACAGATAAAAGGCAAAGTTCCGGCATATTTCGGTGACTGTCCGGGCGATATCAATACAAAGATACTGCTCAGGATGAAGCAGGTGCTCAGTGAGGAAAAACGCTACCCCTACCTTATGAAAAACGCTGTGGCAAGACTGGCTCGGGCAAGATCATCCGCTCAGAACTCAGGTATAACCTCTCAGCCGCTGATCTGCCTCGGAGGCAATATGTGGTGTCTCTTCCCATGGCTTGGCACTTATGCTTTCTTTGCTATGGAGAGATTCCTGAAACTGCGCTGCGGAGACAGACTTGGACTGCGTGGTATGGACTCTTCAAGACCGTACTACATACAGTTCACCATGAAAGTCTCACCGGAGGAATTCTTCAATATCCTTGCCGAGGAAGCGGAGATCCCATTCGATCCGCTGGAGCTGGTCTATCCCGGAGAGGTGCCTGTATTTGAAAAGTACGATGAATATCTGCCGGAGGAGCTGGTGAAAAAAGGCTTTGCCTATGGCATACTCGGCATAGACGAGATGAAGGGACGCATAAGGCAGTGGAAAAAGCTATTGTGATAAAATGATGTTCAAAGCCGGAAAGTTCTGTTAACCGCTGGTAAATTTGTTGACTTTCACATTATTGCCGTGCTATAATTAATTAGAATTATGTTTATGGAGTGATTTTTATATGAAAACTATCGTAATAATCGGCGCAATGCCATCTGAGCTCGTTGATATCAGAAAAACACTGGGTGAACCGGAAATAAAGCACTGCTCCGGTTTTGATTTCTATATCAATCAGTATAAGGGAAATACTCTCGTAAATGCCTGCTGCGGTATCGCTAAGGTAAATGCCGCTGTCTGCACACAGGCTGCTATCGATAACTTCCGCCCTGACTTTATTATCAATGCCGGGATCGCTGGCGGCATGGATAATGCTGTAAAGGTGTGTGATATCGTTATATCTACAGAGGTTCTCCCTCACGATCTTGATCTGCATTTCCTGAACGACTATCCGCCTTACTGCGGTATCTTCAAGGCAGACGAGAAGCTCATCGGCACTGCTGAGAAAGTTTGCGAAGAATTCAGCGTAAGATCATTCCGGGGCAGGATCGTGTCCGGTGAAGCCTTCATATCAAGCAACGAGGTCAAGAATGAAATAAAGACACGCCTCGATCCATACGCAGTTGATATGGAAAGCGCTGCTGTCGGTCACTGCTGCTTCCTTAACGAAATGCCATTCGTCAGCGTAAGATGTATTTCTGACAACGCCGACGACGAAGGCGCTATGTCCTTCGATGAATTTGAAAAGATCGCAGCTAAACGTGTCGCTGAGATCGTTCTCAGAATGACAGAGCTGCTCTGAAAGGGGCCATTAACATGAAAAAAATTACTGCGGTACTGGCGTCAGTACTTATTTCTGCCGCTACATTATCCGCTATGTCCGCATCAGCATATGAGGATGACGGATATTCGCCTACGCTTTACTTCAAAGCTCAGGAAAGTGAGGATTTCATCATCCTCAACAGCGGCAAGGTCTACTACAATAAGACTGCCGCAAAAAATGATGAGTCTACGCTCAATGTCAATACTTATGTAAGAGATGATAAGAAGCTCATAGGCGGACTTATCGCAAGATGGCAGACTGATCCTGCTATAAAACTTACAAATCTCAAACAGCCGGAAACATTGCCATACTATGTTTCTGAGCCGTACTACAAGATCAGCCTCACTGGCAACAAGGATAAGAATTTCCTCAATGTCTACTATCCGCAGATCACTATGACAGAACAAAATGTCAAGGATCCGAATTATCATTTCTATTTCGATGTTACAGGCGAAAATACCGATGATTATCCTTTAGCTTCATTCGATGCTTTGGTCACAAAGGATACTCCCACCGGTGAGTACTCTGTTGATTTTATCTATGATAATCTCGGCGGAACTCAAATGCTGTATAAGCCTACTGCTGATGACAGAAAGCTGTTCTATCCTACTGAAGAGACCGCTCCCGGCCTCAAGATCGGTGTAACAGACCGTCTCCTGGGCGATATAGACAACAGCGGCAATGTTGACGGATCAGACGCTACGCTCTGTCTCAAGGCCTTCGGAAAGATTGTCAACGGTCAGTCCAGCGGACTTACTCCTGAACAGGAGATATGTGCCGATGTTGACGGAAATGGTTCTATCGATGGCTCAGACGCTACTCTCATACTCAAATATTTCTCTTATCAGCTCTCTTTCGGCGATACCGATTTCAATGAGCTCATAAAATCAAACTTGAACAAATAACGATCAAGGGAGGACATTTGTCCTCCCTTCTCTATTTTTTAGTTTATCTCAGAAACGAAAAGAGCCTTCCGATGAAGGCTCTTTTTTCAAATCTTATGCTTTCTTAGCTTCTGCTTTTTCAAGGCTGCTGAAGGCGTTGTCAACTACCTTCTGCTCGGGAGCCTTTGTGAACTGGCTCACAATAGGTACTATAAGCAGTGATACTATCATTGCAAATGCACCGGCATTTATAGGTGAAAGCAGATTAAATGAACATCCCCAAGACTTGATGTCAGCCTTAAGATCATTGAATGCGCTGATGTTCATGCTGAAAAGTACCATGTGTGTAGCACTGATACCTACACCGGTAATAAAGCTTGCCCATATTGCTGCACGGCTTGTCTTCTTCATGAACAATCCATAGAGGAATGGTCCGAGGAATGCTCCGGAAAGTGCTCCCCATGAATATGACATAAGTGTGGATATGGAAGCATTCTTGTTGCAGGCGATTATTACGGATATGATAAGGAATACCGCAATGAATGCTCTCATGAATGTCATCTGCTTCTTATCATCAAAATTCTTCACTCTTGGCTTTATAAGATCGTTTGTGAGTGTGGAGCTGGATGTTAGTACCAGTGATGAAAGTGTAGAGAGTGATGCTGAAAGTACGAGCACTACTATAAGTCCGATAAGCATATTCGGAAGTGCAGTCTTTATAAGTGCAGGCACCATTGTATCATATACAGGCTTGCCGTTCTGTATCTTTATCACCTCTCTGCCGCTGCCGTCCTCACCGTTGAGTGTGCAGTAAAGACGCACAAATCCGCCCATGAAGTATGAACCGCCGGCAACTACGATAGCAAAGAATGTGGAAATAATAGCGCCCTTCTTTATTGCCTCTTCATCCTTTATCGCATAGAACTTCTGTACCATCTGAGGAAGTCCCCATGTACCAAGTGAGGTAAGGATAACAACACCAAGAAGATTCAGCGGATCAGGTCCGAACAGTGAACCTAGTGTGTTTGTCTTGCCCTTGTCATCAGCAATGATATTCAGTGCATCAACAGCTTCTGTAAGGCCGTTCTTCTTGTGTACTGTAAGGATAACAACTGTTGCGATACCAATGAGCATTATGATTCCCTGGAAGAAATCGTTGAGTGCTGTTGCCTTGTATCCGCCGAGAGTAACATATACTGCTGAAAGGATAGCCATTGCTATGATTATGTATGTACCGCCGTTCTCGCCAAGGTCAAAAACCATTCCGAAAAGTCTTGAAAGACCATTGTAAACTGAAGCGGTGTATGGGATAAGGAAGATGAATACGATAGCTGCTGAAACTGTTTTCAGTGCCTTTGAATCAAATCTGTGCTCGAAGAACTCAGGCATTGTCTTTGCACCGAGGTGATTTGTCATAAGTCTTGTTCTGCGTCCTAAAAGGAAGAACGGTATAAGACTTCCTATGATAGCATTTCCGATTCCTACCCATGCAGTCGATATACCGTAAAGCCATCCGAACTGGCCGGCATAACCGATGAATACAACTGCTGAGAAGTAAGTGGTTCCATACGAGAAGGCTGTCAGCCATGAACCTACGCTTCTTCCTCCAAGCATAAAGTCTTCAGTGGATTTTGTGCGTCTTGATGTGTAGATGCCTATCCCGACCATTATCGTTACGTAAATGGCAAGGATGACAAATGTTGCGACTTTTGCGCCCATTATTTTTCCTCTCCGTTTCTGTCTGCTTACAGCGTTGAATCTGTAAAGCTTTAAATTAGTAAAGTTTGAACACTGTAAATCATTATACAACACTTTTCCATGTATGTCAATAGCTTTTTAGTCATTTTTTCACAAAAAAGCTGACATATCATCATATGTCAGCTTTTTATCTCTCTCAAATGTGTATCCTATTCAGCAATTCCCCTGAATTATTATCAAAGACAAATATATAATCTCCGCAGGTAACGAAATTATATGAACCGCCTTCTTTTATCTCACTTGCAGACTGCTTGTCAGTAACCTTCCAGTCATTGAGTGAGTATGTCAGGTATTTTCCCTTGTAATAGGTTATTGCTTTTTCAGAATTTGCATAAATAGTTTTTTCATATTTCTTTGTGAAATGTTCAACTTTACTGTTTAGATTATTTTTTTCCATAAATACTATGCAATCTGATTTATGATTTACAAGTTTATTGCTGTCCTGCAAGCCAAGACTCGGATCTGTTGGGTATTCAGTTCCTATAAATATAAGACTATCATTACTATTTAAGAATGTGACAATACCAAAATCTGTTGGCAGATCTACTTGTTTGCTTAATGTATTATTAGTAAACGCATAAGAATATAGATTAATTGTACTGGTGTTCGTTTTAGATGTGTAAATGATCTTTTCATTATCCAAATATATGAAATGTTTTGCATACTTCTTAACTTGAGAATATATAAGCTTGTTATTTAAGAATAGTGCAATACTATCATTCTTGGATTTACAAACCTTGTATTCTTGATAACTCAGAACTTCAATTTCATCTGATAAACTTAGTTTATAAACAGGTTTTTTTCATCACCTGTTGGCAGTTCTAATACATGACAACTCATATCGGGAGATACATAAATAAGCTCATTATCTGATACTGCAAAAATAGTTATTTCATATGATAGTGTATATTCAGATATTATTGAAAAATTCGCATCATACTCTGATATCGCTCCATCAGCGTAAACGAATATGGCATTATTGTTTGCGTAAATCAGTTTTTTTCCATCTGAACTCAAAATACATTTTTCGTTGCAATAGATCTCATTGTTCAATGTGTAATAGTAATTGCCATCAAACTGACACATCTTATTAATTGAAGAAGAGTCAAAAGATATGATCTCAACATTTTTTTCACCATATCTTCCCCTAAAACACTGAGTTATGCATACGACTAATATCAACAATATTAAAATAATAATAAGTTTAGTAAAACGTTTCTTACTCATATTTATTCACCAATTGTATAAGCCAAGTCAAACTCCATATTTCTTCTTTATCCGCTGAAGCTTCTCACCAAATGGCTTTGCGAGCAGGCTCAGGAACAGAACATTCGATACGACATATGACGCAGTATATGGTATTGCCGTACCGAGCGCTGCAAGATACAGCTTCACCTCAAAGCCCTCAGCATACCACAGAACTGTCCAGATATCCATTATAAATGAGTACATCATGCCTGCAACTGCTCCGTAGATAAGCAGGAAAATCCTGCTCCGGCGCAGAGGCTCTGACAGAAGTCCGGCTATCAGTCCTATCAGTCCCCAGGCAAGCATCTGAAAGGCTGTCCACGGTCCCTGTCCGAAATAGAAATTCGACAGCACCGCCGTCATAGCTCCTACAAGGAAGCCTGTCTCGCCGCCAAGATATATCCCTGCTATTATTGTAAGGGCAGATATGGGCTTAAGAAATGGTATGAACCTTCCGGCAAAGCAAAGGGCTATCATCACCGCCGCTATGACCATTCTCCTTGTGCCGGTGTTTCGCTTTTCAAAGCCTGCTGCAAATAAAAGCAGTGCGAATATAGCTATCGCAAGGGAGATTATTATATGCCGCTTCCGGTCAAACGCAAGGGAGCCTCCTATGGCCAGCATAGGAACGATGATGAACGGCACTGCAACCCTTACGGTGTTACGCAGCGTTTTATTCCTTATCCCGTTCATCCCTGCCTCCGTTTCTCCGGCAAAGCTCAGTGGCCGCTTCAACTGTTACTGCATTATCATAATATCCTCTCGTCATGCGGCTTGCTGCGGTAGTATAGAAGCTGTTCTCAGAGAAAAAGCTGTCCGGCGTTCCGGCGGAAACTATCTTTCCGTCGAAAAACATGGCGCATCTGTCCGCACACATCGCTGCAAATTCTACATCATGAGTAACGACAACTACGGTCATGCCATTCCGCTTAAGTTCCTCAAGCACTGATATTATCCGCATTTTTGAAGATGCATCCAGTCCCTTTGTCGGTTCATCCAGCAAAAGTAGCTTCGGATCTGCCGCAAGTACCTTTGCAAGAGCTGCAAGCTGCTGCTCTCCGCCGGAAAGGTCATATGGATGCATATCGAGCAGATGAGTAATGTCATAGGGAAGCTTCTCCGGATCCGCTCCGCACTCTTCAAGCTCCTCACGGACGCTGTTTTTCAAAAATACCGTCTGTACATCCTGGGGTAGCATTGCAAGACAATTCCGGTAAAGCGACCTGTTTTTGTACTCCTTAAGTTTCTTCCCGAACACCTTTATCGTTCCGCTGTATGGTTTGATAAGCCCTGCTGCTGCTTTCAGGGATGTGGTCTTTCCGGAGCCGTTTCCGCCAAGTATACAAAACAGCTCTCCCCTGTTTATCTTGAGTTCCAGCCCATTCAGAATATCCTTTGAATCCCTTGAATAGCGGAAATATATCTCCTTGAATTCAAGTGCAGGCTCAGCCGGTATACTCTCCTCCTCCGCAGGAAGACTGCGGATATTATTTGAATATCTGCTTTCGATGAATTCCCTTCCCTCACGAACTGTAAGCGGGCACCTGCCCTCTGCTCCGAGCTCAGTGAAAATTCTCGCCGCTGACGGCATACCGCAAAGTATATCCCGGCGGTCACGCAGACCAGCTATGACCTGCTCCGGCCTTCCGTCTGCTATAAGGCTTCCTTTTTCCATGACCATCAGCCTGTCGCCTGTTGGGATAACATCCTCGAGCCGATGCTCGGCAATTATGATAGTGATACCAAAATCCTGATTCAGCCTTTTCAGTGTCGCAATAAAATCAGCGGCAGCTATAGGATCAAGCTGCGCTGTAGGTTCATCAAGTATCAGCAGTTCTGGCTGCATTACAAGCACTGCCGCAAGGTTCAGCAGCTGCTTCTGACCGCCGGAAAGCTCTGCAACATCTCTGTCATACCACGGTCCTATGCCGAAATAACTGGCCATTTCCGCAACTCTTCTTGCGATATCACTTTTTGATACGCCAAGATTCTCAAGGCCGAATGCCAGCTCATGCCACACCTTGTCAGTGACGATCTGCTGCTCTGGCTTCTGCATAACAAAGCCTATTGCAGAGGCTGAGATGCGCTCACTAAGTTCATCCAGCGGCTGTCCCTTAAAGTATACTCCGCCTGCCCTTTCACCAAGAGGCGTCAGCTCTCGCTTCAGCATCCTC
>Ga0116145_1002237_pt1 | contig 17712 bp, 14 predicted proteins | sample AD_JPNHG1_MetaG_FD_89747 | JGI IMG/M metagenome (GOLD analysis project Ga0116145, IMG submission 89747) | Active sludge microbial communities of municipal wastewater-treating anaerobic digesters from Japan - AD_JPNHG1_MetaG | ecosystem: Engineered > Bioreactor > Anaerobic > Digestate | place... | reverse complement strand
GATTTCATAGGTAAGATTATTTAAGAGAATGTTGCCTATAATAGAAATGAAGTATTTACAAACATGGAGGCATCCATGAAAGGCATTATCCTTGCCGGTGGTTCCGGCACTCGCCTCTATCCTGCCACCAAGGTCGTCTCTAAACAGCTTTTGCCGGTGTACGACAAACCAATGATCTATTACCCGCTCTCTGTGCTCATGCTTGCGGGCATTCGCGAGGTTCTTATCATTTCGACACCGCAGGATACGCCACGCTTTGAGGAGCTCCTTGGCGATGGCTCTCAATGGGGGATTTCGCTATCCTATGCAGTCCAAGCTAGGCCAGATGGTATTGGCCAGGCTTTTATCATTGGAGAGAATTTCATTTCTGGCGACGCATGTAGCCTTATTCTTGGAGACAACATTTTCTTTGGTACGGGTTTTACGCCGATGTTGCGGCGTGCAGCAAAGGTTCAGCATGGTGCGGAGATTTTTGGGTATCCGGTGAGAGACCCTGAGCGCTTTGGAGTGGTTGAGGTTGATAAGGATTTTAAGGCTGTTTCCATTGAGGAAAAGCCAGCGCATCCAAAATCAAATTGGGCGGTTACGGGGCTCTATTTCTATGATAGTCGCGTCGTACAGTTTGCGAAGGAACAAAAGCCTTCTGCGCGAGGAGAGCTCGAGATTACCGATATAAATCAGCGCTATTTGGAGGAAGGCAGCTTACATGTCAATCCACTGGGCCGTGGGTTTGCATGGCTCGATACCGGCACCCACGACAGCCTCCTTGACGCATCGGAATTTGTATCGACTATTCAGAGGCGCCAGGGCTTTATGATCGCCTGCCTCGAAGAGATCGCCTATCAGCAAGGGTGGATCACTGGGGAGCAGGTTCTTGAAGCGGCAAGGGCATTAGGTAAAACCGAGTATGGCAAATATCTGAAGGACTTAGTCGAATGAATCGCGCGTTTCAGAATGTACTTGTCACAGGCGGTGCAGGTTTTATTGGATCGAATTTTATTCGATATCTTTTGCATCAGGCTGATTTTCATGGTCGCGTCATCAACTACGATATACTGACGTATGCGGGCAATCTTGCTAATCTCGACGATGTCGTCCAGGAGTGTGGCCAGAATGGTCGCTATGTCTTTGTGCGAGGCGATATTTGCGATAGAGAGAGTGTTGAAGAGGTAGTTCGCCGCTACGATATCGATACTGTTGTGCATTTTGCTGCGGAAAGCCATGTGGATCGCTCAATTCATGATCCCTCGGCGTTTATTAAAACCAACGTGCTCGGCACACAGGTACTGCTCGATGTGGCGCGGCAGGCGTGGCAGGGAAGGCAGGATGTCCTTTTTCACCATATAAGCACTGATGAGGTCTATGGTTCGCTTGGCAATGAAGGGGCATTTAGAGAGGATACGCCATATGATCCACGTAGCCCCTATTCAGCATCGAAAGCAGCTGCTGATCATCTGGTGATGGCCTATTTTCATACGTATGGGCTTCCGATTACGCTTTCCAACTGCTCCAACAACTATGGGCCCTATCAGTTCCCTGAAAAGCTCATTCCGCTCATGATCTGCAACATGGAGGAAAGAAAGCCCTTACCTGTCTATGGCGATGGCAAAAACATTCGCGATTGGCTCTATGTAGAAGATCACAATGCAGCAGTCTGGATTATCATGAAAAACGGCAAGGCTGGCGAGAAATACAATATCGGTGGCGAAACCGAATGGGAGAATATAAGGCTTGTAGAAGAGCTCTGCAAAATCTACGCTGAATTGACAGGTACACCGCTTGGTGAAATTACGAACCTCATTACCTATGTCAAAGATCGTCCTGGCCACGACCGACGCTACGCGATTGATTGCAGCAAGTTGAAGGATGAATTGGGCTGGCAAAAAGCTCATGATTTTCAAAGTGGTCTACAGAAGACAGTGCAATGGTACGTGAATAACAAATCATGGATCGGGAATGTGCAATCAGGCGAATACATGAAATGGATAGAGACCAATTACGGTCAGAGGTAAGGTATTTCAATGATCAATGTCACTAAGTCATTTTTGCCGCCGAGAAAAGAGTACGAAAAATACCTGGATCAGATATGGGAGAGCCACTGGCTTACGAATAACGGGCCACTTGTAAAAGAGCTCGAAGCTCAGCTCAAAGACTATCTGGGCGTCCAATATCTTCAGCTCACTTCCAATGGAACTATTGCAATTCAGATTGCATTGAAAGCAATGGGCATCACGGGCAAGGTCATCACGACGCCATTTTCCTATGTTGCTACGACCAGTACCATTCTTTGGGAAGGTTGCGAACCGGTTTTTGTCGATATCGATCCTGAGACACTGTGCATCAATCCTGATTTGGTAGAAGCGGCGATTGATGGGGATACGCATGCAGTGCTTGCTACGCATGTATTTGGACTTCCGTGCGATGTAGAGCGGCTTGAGGAAATTGGCAAAAAACATGGTATCAAAATAATTTATGATGCGGCACATGCCTTTGGGTGTCGGTATAAAGGTCGCTCGCTGCTCGACTATGGCGATGCAGCGACCTGCAGTTTCCATGCAACAAAGCTATTCCACACAGTGGAAGGTGGATGCGTAATTACGCATGATGCGGCGCTTGATCGAGAAGTGTCGCTCAAGAAGAGTTTTGGCCACATTGGCGATGAACACTTTACGCTTGGCATAAATGGCAAGAATTCAGAATTTCATGCAGCAATGGGGTTAGCAGTACTACCCTATATGCAGCAGAATATCACTGAGCGCAAAATGCTTTCCGAGACCTACGATGAATCACTAAAGGGCCTTCCAATCACAAGACCGAAATTGCCTGAAGGACTAGAATATAATTATGCCTATTATCCAGTGCTATTTGAGAATGAAGAGACACTATTAAAGGTCGTCGAGAGTCTAAAGAAGAATGAAATAATTCCGAGAAGGTATTTTTGGCCTTCACTTGAAACATTACCCTATATCAAATCAAAATCTACATGCAATATTTCTAATGATATTTCATCACGAATCCTTTGCTTGCCTTTTTATAATGAAATGAAGCTACGAGATCTAAGAAAAATCTCTGATATCATAATGTCGAGCATAGATTGATGTTTTGATTTGGCATCCTGTAACTCCTAACGCATAGCTGCTAGGATGGAGAAATTGAAAACTACAAGAGGATCACTACAAAGGATCGAGAAGATATCGCGGTCTACTATGCCTGTGGGGTACTATAATCAGTCATCGCGGAGTGGCTAGGCGTCAGCCAGTCAACAATATCCAGGGAACTTAAGAAGGGTTGAGATCTAGGTTCTTACAATCCCTTTCTCTCAGAACGTGAGAGTTAACATCAGGCGCCTCGTCGGCACCCTCGCTTGAAAATCAACTGTTCAACCTGGAAGGTGATCGAGCATCATCTGGGACTACATTGAGGCTGCTGAAAAATCACTAAACTATTGTATAATAATATAATAAGAGATATAATAATCCCATAAAGTGCACGAAAAACAAGCGAAAAGGCTCAAAACCTGTGGACTTGAAAGGGAAAGAATGTAACCGAGTACCAGAGAAAGTACCTGAATTTGAGAGATTCGACATGGTCTTCGGAGGGAAGCTCAACCGGAAGAATCGATGGGTCATTCTGGCGGATTTGATTCCCTGGGATAAGGTTGAAGAAAAATACGGCGCTCTCTTTGTAACGAACAATGGGCGACCAGCACTCCCGGTGCGCGTTGCGTGAGGGACTCTCATCATTAAGGAAAAATCAAAGCTGGCGGATGAAGAGCTCGTGGAGTATATCAGGGAGAGTCCGTACCTCCAGTACTTTTTAGGGTATGAAGGGTATAAAGATGAGATACCATTCGATCCGAGCATAATGGTGCATTTTAGGAAGCGGTTGTCGGGAAATATTATGAAAGAAATAAACGCCCTGATCATCGAGAAAAGCAAAGCCGATGATGAGGGCCGCGACGATGGTGATGAAGGAAAAGATGCGGGGGAAGGGGAAGCAAAGGAGCCTGAGAATAACGGGGCATTGATTGTCGATGCGAGCTGTGCGCCAGAAGATATGAGGTTTCCCCACGACGTGACGCTGTTGGATGAGGCGAGACGGAAGACCGAGAGAATTATCGACACGCTGCAGAAAAGAGCGCCGGAGGGATATGAGAAGCCGAGGATGTATCGGAAGACGGCGAGGAAAGAGTTTTTAACGTTCATATGGAACCGCAAACCACGGGAACGAACGATACAGAAAGCAATAAAGAAGCAGCTCCAGTATGTCGAACGGAACTTGAGAATCATTGGTGATTACAAGGGGATTGTCGGATTCAAAGGGCTGTCGGGGAAGCAGTATAGAGACCTTGTGGTGATCTCTGAGCTGGTACGGCAACAGCGAGATTTGTCCACACACAAGAGCCGCTCGATCGAGGGAAGGATAGTGAGTATCTCAAAGCCGCATGTGCGGCCTATTGCGCGAGGCAAGGCCCGGGGGATGTACGAGTGTGGAGCGAAGCTGTCGGTGAGTCTTGTGGATGGACTAAGCGAAGTGCAGAGGCTTTCGTGGGAACCCTACCACGAGAGTCAGGACTTGAAGGGACAGATAGAAACATATCGACAGAGATACGGTAGGTATCCTGAGGTGGTATGCGCTGATAAAATCTATAGGACACGAGAGAATCTGCGGTACTGTCAGGAATATGGAATACGATTATCGGGACCGAAGCTTGGGCGTCCATTCAAAGAGAGCGAGAAGAATAGAGCGATACTGCGAGAGCACAGAAGAATAGAACGTGAGGATGAGAGTACGAGGATCGCGTTGAAGGCAAGTTTGGGGAAGGGAAACGGCGATACTCACTTGATCTGATCGGGACAAAATTGTGAGCAACGAGCGAGAGTGCAATTCACCTGGTATTCTTGGTGATGAACCTCATGGTGCTGTACCGGAGGAAGGCGAAGGCCTTCTTTGTGGCTCTCGTGGATACCCTAGTTGAGATGGTCAGAAGAGCTTTTGGGAAGCGAATTTGTCAGCTTATAGCTGCTTGAAAAACCAGAAAGCTAGTTCTTCAGGAACCCCTACCTTCTAAGCAAGAGAGGATTTCGCATTACAGCTATAAAGCTCATGTAAAGAATGATTTAGGAGAGAAGTAATGAAGGCATTGATTCTTAACTCTGGCCTTGGTCATCGTATGGAAGCTCTTACAAGGGAATATCCGAAATGTATGATTAAAATTTCAGACAAGGACACTATTCTTAGCCGTCAATTGAAACTTATAGCTGCTTCTGGAATAACTGAAATTGTAATGACTACTGGATATCTTGATGAAATACTTATCGATTATTGCAATTCTCTCGAATTGCCACTCCATTATACATTTGTCAAGAATCCAATATATGATAAAAGCAATTATATATATTCAATTTATTGCGCCAGAGAATATCTTCACGATAGTGATATTCTCCTCGTGCATGGGGATCTTGTATTCGAAGTTAGCGTGATTGACCGCCTATGCGCCTCTAAAATAAGTTGTATGGTCGTAAGCTCAGATGCTAGCCTAACAGAAAAAGATTTTAAGGCTGTAATAAAAGACGGTCTGATCGAGCGGATTAGTACTAGTATTTTTACTAACGCTATAGCCGCACAACCTTTGTACAAAATAGAGAAATCAGATTGGGGAATTTGGCTTAATAAGATTTGTGAGTTCTGCGAGAACAAGAATCTTGACTCTTATGCTGAGGATGCTTTTAACGAAGTGTATGATAAATGTGAAATCCATGGACTCGATATTGGAAAGGCTTTTTGTATGGAGGTAGATACACCAGAGGATCTTGCTGTTGTTTCTGCAAAAATGCATGAGATAGAAAATTATACAGTATATATGTGTTTCTCGACAGATATAATCCATAGTGGGCATATTGCAATCATAAATAAAGCTAAAAAACTTGGAAAACTTTTCATTGGCGTTTTGTCTGATGAAGCTATTGCAAGTTACAAGCGATTCCCTATTATACCGTTTGAAGAAAGAAAGTCACTATTCGAGAACATAGCCGGTGTGTTTAAGGTGGTAAGACAAGATACGCTGAGTTATGCTGATATCCTTAGAGACCTTCAGCCAACATATGTTGTACATGGAGATGAGTGGAGAGAGGGCTTTCAAAAGCCTATTCGGGATGAAGTCGTAAATATGCTTTCGGAATATGGTGGACAACTTGTTGAATATCCTTATTCAAAAGACGCAAAGTATGATGAAATTGAAGAAGCGTTTAGAGCACAGCTTTCAATGCCGGATGTCAGACGAGGAAGGCTAAAAAAGCTGCTGAACATGAAAGGTTGCATTACCGCGATTGAAGCGCATAGTGGAATTACAGGCTTAATTGCCGAAAAAACCACTGTACTTCAGGATGGGAAAACCTACCAGTTTGATGCAATGTGGATTTCTAGCCTTTGTGATAGCATAGCAAAAGGAAAACCTGACATTGAAGTTGTCGACATGACGTCCCGTTTCCGTACAATTGACGATATCATGGAAGTGACAACGAAACCGATTATTTTTGACGGAGATACCGGCGGACTTATTGAGCATTTTGCATATACAGTCAGAAGTTTAGAGCGAATGGGCGTTTCCATGGTTATTATTGAGGATAAGACGGGATTAAAAAAGAATTCGCTTTTTGGAACAGAAGTTAAGCAAGTGCAGGATTCAATTGAGAATTTTACTGAAAAAATACGAGCTGGAAAGAAAGCTCAGAAAACAAAAGATTTCATGATCGTCGCTCGTATTGAAAGCTTGATACTTGAGAAAGGGATGGAAGACGCTTTGATACGCGCCTTCGCATATGTTAATGCTGGTGCTGATGGGATTATGATACATAGCCGAAAAAAGGAGCCTGATGAAATATTTGAATTTGTAACTAAATTCAGAGCAAAGGATAGAGTAACACCAATTGTTGTTGTGCCTACATCATTCAATTCAGTAAAAGAAGATGAATTCAAAGCAAGAGGTGTAAATGTTGTGATTTATGCAAATCAGCTGACACGAAGCGGTATTCCAGCAATGCAAAATGTTGCAAAAACTATCTTGACATATCATAGAGCAAAAGAAGCCGATGATATGTGTATGTCAATCAATGATATAATCACATTAATACCGGATGAAGGATTATGAACCAATTGATAATTAGCGGAACGAATTCATATAAAGAAGCAGGATTATTATTAAAACAGCTTGAAAGCAAAAAGTTTTTTCTTGTTTGTAGTTCATCCTCTTCGTTCATCAATATAATAGACCACTTATCGAGTTTAAATATTGGCCATATACAATTTAATCAATTTACATCCAATCCGCTTTACGATGATATATGTAAAGGCGTCGATCTTTTTAATAAGGAAAAGTGTGATGCAATCATTGCTGTTGGAGGTGGTAGCACAATCGATGTTGCGAAATGCATAAAATTATTTTGTAAAATGAAACCAATGCAGAATTATCTTACTCAAAAATTTGAGGATTCCACTATTCCTTTGATTGCTCTTCCAACAACAGCAGGTACAGGTAGTGAATCAACGCACTATGCGGTACTCTATTATAAAGGCGATAAGCAATCAATAACTCATGATAGCATTATGCCAAATTACGCAATCCTTGATCCAAGTGTGCTTAAGACACTTCCTCCTTATCAGAAAAAATGCACTATGCTTGATGCGCTCTGTCAAGCAATCGAATCTTGGTGGTCAGTCAGATCTACCGATGAGAGTAAATGCTATTCAAGGATCGCTGTAGAGTTAATTGTGCAATATAGAGATGCATATATTCATAACAATGATGATAAGTCAGCAGAAGCGATGATGCTTGCTTCCAATTATGCTGGGCGCGCCATCAATATTGCCCAGACAACTGCACCTCACGCTATGAGTTATAAGCTCAGTACCATGTATAAGTTACCTCATGGACATGCCGTAGCAATATGCTTCTCTGAAGTTTTAAGATATATGCTTGATAATATGCAAAATATGCAAAAATGTGTTGACACTCGTGGTAAAGCCTACTTGCAGAGCGTTCTATCTGACATAGCAGAAGTGTTTAAATGTCATAATATTAGCGAACTAATTAATAAATTTAGTTCTATTTTAATCGAGCTTGACATAAGCCGGCCAAAGTCATTTCATAGAATTGAGGATATTGATTTGCTTGTAAAATCGGTTAATCCGATAAGATTACGTAATAATCCTATTGTACTTGATACCGATGCATTATTGCACCTATATGAAAGGATCGTGCTATAATGAAACTAGATTTCCTGAAGGAATACGATTTTTTTGCTGGCGTACCAGATTCTCAATTGCTTCCTCTGCTTGACTATCTTATGCTAAATTATGGAATCTCCAAGCAGCATATTATTGCAGCAAATGAAGGTAATGCAGTTGCTCTTGCTACTGGCTATTATCTAGCTACAGGGAAAGTTCCTGTTGTTTATATGCAGAATAGTGGTATTGGTAACGCTATTAATCCTATTGCCTCGCTGATCAACGAGAGAGTTTATGGGATTCCATGCATATTTGTTATAGGATGGCGAGGCGAGCCCGGTATACATGATGAGCCACAGCATATTTTTCAGGGTGAAGTGACAATAAAATTGCTTGAAGACATGGATATAAGCACATTTATAGTATGCAAAGAAACTAATGAACTCGAATTGAATACAAAAATGGCTGAGTTTAAGAAATTGCTCTCAATTGGCAAACAAGTTGCGTTCGTTATTCGGAAAGGCGCTCTTGAATTTAACAGTAAGGTAAAATATAAGAACAATTATACGATATTTCGCGAGGAGATTATTCGTCATATTGTCGCAGTAAGCGGAGAAGATGCTATAATATCAACGACTGGTAAAGCATCGCGTGAACTTTTTGAAATCCGTGAATCAAGCAAACAATCTCATGAGCATGATTTTTTAACTGTAGGATCTATGGGACATAGTTCATCTATCGCTCTAGCACTTGCACTGCAGAAGCCGGAGAAAAAGATATGGATTATTGATGGTGATGGTGCTGTTCTTATGCATATGGGAAGCATGGCTTTGATTGGATCAAACGCACCAAAGAACTTAGTTCACATTGTAATAAATAATAGCGCACACGAAAGCGTCGGCGGAATGCCTACCGTCGCTGGCAAAATCAATCTTGTAAAGATTGCTGAGGGATGCGGCTATCCTAGAGCTGTTAGTATCGAAAGTCTCGAAAAACTCGATGAAACTCTAAAAGAAGCAAAATCTAATAATGAGCTCAGTTTTATCGAAATCAAATCTGCAATCGGCTCAAGGGATGATCTTGGAAGACCTACAATAACGCCTAAAGAGAATAAAGAAAATTTTATAAAAAGCATTAGAAAGTAAGAAATATTCTAAGCGCTTCCGGCTTTAGTGTGGGTCATGTTAATCCCTCTGCAAGCAGAGAGAGTTTCCCACAATGAAACAGTATTGCCATCTTGAATCGAGCTCTATTGCGAAATCCACGTGTCAAGCTCGGTTCAAATTTTCCGGTTTTAGTCTGAACTGACCCCCTGCACATGGACACAAAGGGGGGGTATAGAATGGAAGGGTCCAGTTTTTGGGGGACTATGAAATCTACTTTAACTTTTCAGAAAAGTGGTCTTGACAAATGGGCCCAGCTTAATAATAGTTTCTACGAAAAACAATTCTCGGTGGACCTAATAATGGATAAAAAGAATGTATTGGTATTTCCCTGCGGTTCTGAGATTGGCCTTGAGATAAATAGGTCTCTTGCATTTTCTAATCACTTCATGCTATGGGGCGCCAGCAGTGTCAGAGACCATGGTGAATTTGTATATAAGAATTACATAGGTAGCATTCCATATTATGATCATCCTGAATTCATTGAAAAACTTGATCAGATAGTCAAAGATTTTAATATTGACATCATTTATCCGGCAATGGATAGTATTATTTACAAGTTGAAGGTAAATGAAGATAAAATTTCCACAAAAATTTTAGCTCCTCCGTTACGTACAATCCAAATTTGTAATGAGAAAAGAAAGACATACGATTTTTTTATTAATGCTATAAACACACCCAAAATATTCAATAATATAAATGAAATAGAAGAATATCCAGTATTTATAAAGAAAAATATTGGGTATGGAGCAAGAAATGCATTTAAAATCGAATCTCAGGATGAGCTATTAACTCATTTGCGAAAAGAAACAGATTATATAATATGCGAATATTTGCCGGGGAGAGAATATACTATAGATTGCTTTACAGATTATAAAGGCAACTTGAGGTTTTGCATGCCCCGTCAAAGAATTAGAATAATGAATGGAATATCTGTGAGGTCTGAAACAGATTGGGCGCCAAATCCGGAATTTATTCGCATTGCCAATATAATTAATTCTGCATTAATAATGAGAGGTGCTTGGTTTTTTCAAATGAAGGAAAATAGGAATGAGAACCTCACTCTATTGGAAATTGCTTGCAGAATTGGAGGAGGCTCAAGCACATATCGCCCTGCTGGAATAAATCTTCCATTACTGTCTCTTTTTGATTATTTTGAGCAAGATGTCCAAATTGATGTTCAAAAACTAGATATAATTAGAGATTCTGCTCTCTCATCTTCATATCAAATAGATTTAGAATATGACACTGTCTATGTAGATTATGATGATTGTCTATATTGTAATGATAAAATAAATACAGAATTGGTGAAGTTTTTATATCAATGTGTAAATCAAAATAAGAAGATGATATTGTTAACAAAGCATAAGGGTGATTTGTATAATGATCTGAAAAAATATAAGGTGTTCGAAATATGGGATCAGATAATTTTGATTAATGATTCTGATGATAAGGGCTCTTACATAAGAGAGCCAAAATCGATATTTATAGATGATTCTTTTTCAGAGAGAAAACGAGTAAGAGAGAAATTATCAATACCAGTTTTTGCACCTGATTCTATAGAAGCGCTTTTGTTGGAAAGATACTAGACAATATGAATAATATCAATGTAACTAAAGTAAAATACAAATATCTCATTGTGCCTCTTATTGAATTATTGGATAGGTTAGTACCAGCAAAAACAGATTATTGGGCATTTTCAGTGCATCATTTACGTGATGGGATATTCATTGAGAATCAGAGAGCAGTTTATGAATATATTATCAAAAATAATAAAGATATTCAGCCGATTATTTTCACAAGAGAAGCTGATAATATTAAAAACTTTGAACCACAAGGTTTTTCTCTAATAGTTACTAAAATAAAGTCAATTAAGGGGTTAATGCTTTTTATAAGATGTAAAGTAATTTTTGTTACTCATTCAATATCTATGGATTATTCTATCAGATGGCCAAAGGGAGCATTTACAATTATAAAGATTAATTTAAAGAAGCATAAAGTAATAAATTTATGGCATGGAATATCGGTTAAAAAATTGCTTGCTTTATCAAATCCAGTTGTTAAAGAACATACTGATAGAGTGAGGTATAGAAGAAAAGAAAAAAGAATGTATGCGGGACTAGTTTCTTCCTCATTAATAGATAGCTATTCAATGGCAGCAATGTTTTATCCTATCCAATACACTAATATATGGATTACAGGCTTGCCTCGGACGGACTTCTTATTAAGAAATATTAACAATTTGCCACTTCATCTCCAAAAAGAAAATAGACTCTTAGAAGAGCTAAAGGGGAATAAACGATTGGTTGTGTATGCGCCTACATATAGGCAAACGAAAGTAATCGAAAATGCTTCGTATTATCAGTTTACAGATTCTGAAATAATGCTATTAAGAAAAGTACTTAAAAATAATAATGCAATACTTGGAATACGGCTTCATTATTTCAATAATGATATAAAACAGTCCAATATTATCAACTATATCGATGATGAAACCATTTATGATATTGGCCAAGAGAAGGTTGATGAGATTTCCCCTATAATTAGGAACTTAGATCTGTTAATAACTGATTATTCCAGTGTATATATTGATGCCCTATTTTTAAACAAACCAGTAATTGGATTCATATATGACTTTGATAACTATAAAGAAGAGCAAGATGGGCTATTATATAACTACACTTACTCTTTTCCAGGGCCTTGTGTCCATAATGCTTTTGATTTAGCAAAGGTTGTCGATTATGAACTTTCATGCAATGCTCAAACAAAAAGTGAGCGTTATCAAATTGCCAGGAATATGTTTTTTGATTATTTTGATGATGCTAATTCAGAAAGAGTTGTAAATAGGGTGAGAAGATTGATTAACCTGAAATAATATATTCGTGAAGGATCTCCTGTGTTAGTTCTATTCTTCAATAGAATCATAATAGCACGATCATAACTTAGTAGGTAAAGAATTGATCGATCATTATTTATCCAATTTATTTCGCAATTTATATTAGGAACTTAATATAGGATGATCCGCCAGGCAAAAGCAAAAAGCAATTCTACTGCATTTCTTTGGAGCGCAACCGAGAGATTTTCAGTTCAAGCATTACAATTCGTATTTCAGATAATTTTAGCGAGGCTCTTGAATCCATCTGATTATGGTGTGATCGCCATGCTTGCCATATTTATGGCAATAGCACAGGCGTTTATCGATTCTGGCTTTACAAATGCGCTGATTAAGAAGCTCGATAGGACCGATACTGATTTTTCTACTGTCTTCTATTTTAATATTTTGATTAGTATCATAATTTATATTATTCTCTATTTATGCGCGCCGCTTATTGCCAGCTTTTATAGAACACCCGAGCTAACACGCATAACACGTGTCTATATGCTTTCTCTTCCAATAATTGCATTAGGAGCTATTCAAAGAACACAATTTACTATTAAGGTTAATTTCAAGGATCAGGCGATTGCTTCATTTTCAGGCGCTCTCGTTGGAGGCATCATTGGCATAATACTCGCAGCACAGAGTTATGGCGCATGGGCTCTTGTTTTTTCTGCACTTGCGACAAATATAGTGACAACGATAGCCTTTTGGATTCGAAGCCCATGGAGACCTCGATGGGAATTCTCTCTTGTTTCGCTGCGAACAATGTTTTCGTTTGGATCTAAGCTGCTTTTTTCTGGGTTATTGGATACCGCATATAGGAATCTGTATCAATTTGTTATTGGAAGGAGATTCAGTAAACAAGATTTAGGATACTATTCGCGTGCGGATCAATTTGCTCAATTCCCATCTTCAAATATAACAGGAATTATACAGAGAGTGACATATCCAATTCTTTGCACAATGGCAGATGACGATGATACCTTGTTGAGTGCATATCGCCAATATATTAAACTGGCTGCGTATATCATATTTCCACTTATGATTGGTTTAGCTGCTGTTGCAAAACCTCTTATACTTATCATCCTTGGGCAAAAATGGCAATTCGCTGCGATAATTCTTCAAATTATATGCTTTTCGTATTTGTGGTATCCAATCCATGCATTAAATCTGAATTTACTAATAGTAAAAGGGAGATCAGATTTGTTTTTGCGTGTTGAAATAATAAAAAAAGTCGTAGGAATCTGCATTCTCATTGTTGTCATGAACTTTAGCGTAAAAATAATGGCTGCAGGGAATGTAGTTTCATCAATGATTGCTCTTTTCATTAACACTTATTACACAAAAAAATTGTCGTCATATGGAATTTTAATGCAAATTCGAGATATTTCCCCTTATTTATTTTTATCGATACTTTCATGCTTACCAGCCTTTGTTTTATGCGGATTTTATAATAGCAATGCTTTGATGCTTATTGCTTCAATTATATTATCAGTATTTATTTATATATTGCTTTCAGAGATTTTAAAAGTGCCTGAGCTATCAATGATATTTAACTCACTTTCAAAAATCACAAATAAAAGGGTCTAGGAGAATCTTTATGCAGTTTGCGCCAATTCTAGTTACTGTATACAATAGAGTTTTGCATTTTAAAAATTGCATAGAAAGCCTTAAAAAGAATATTTATGCTGATCAGACACATCTATTTATTGCTATTGATTATCCTAAAAATGAAAGCGATAGAGAAGCTAATCTAAAAATTAAGGAATATTGCGATAATATATCAGGATTTAAGGATGTAACATTATATATCAGAGATCGAAATTATGGAGCAAGAAAGAATGGACTTATTGCTAAAAACGAAATATTATCATATTACGATTCAATAATCATTTCTGAAGATGATAATATCTTTTCAAAATATTTCTTGAAATTCATAAATCAAAATCTTATTACCTACAAAGAAAATGATGAAATACTTGCTATTTGTGGATATCAGTTTCCAAAAGTTGAAAACAGAAGCAATTCAAATATAATCATGTTGCAAGGTTTTAGTCCTTGGGGATATGGTATTTGGAAAGATAGAGTTGGTAAGATTGAGTATAAGATAAATGATTTTTATACAATATTCTTAAATAAGCAATTTTATAAGGAGTTTATCAAAGAAATGGGGGGTAAGTTTTTTACTAGCCTCTTGATATCTAATATCAAAGATGAAATATATGGAGATATTTATGTGAATTATGCCATTTTTGCAAAAAAGCTTAAATGTATTTTCCCTAGTAGGACTCTAGTCCTAAATAAAGGTCAAGATGGATCAGGCTTGCACTCAGGTAAGAATTCATATTTTGAAAAACAATTCATAGACGAGTCATTTGATCCAAGCGGAGATGCTATATACGATCCAAGATGTCAAAAACTTTTTGTAAAGGAAATGAAATATCCATTATATAAAGAAGTATACTACTACCTTCTATATAGATCTATTTCAAGAATAAAAAACATATGAATTGTGCCAGATTATTGATAAGTCTAAGGGTTAGCAAATGAGTGATAATGCAAACAGCTATCCAAAAATGTTGATTGTAAGCAATAATTCATTAAGCAATAATGATAATAATGGAAAGACGATATTGTCTTTTTTTAAGGATTATCCTAGCGAAAGGTTAGCCCAGCTTTATCTCAGAAATGAAGAATACAAATGCGATAAGAGAATCGCTCATATTAACATATCAGAGATAAGTATATTGAGAGCTATTATCCCACTTTCTAGCGAAATCAATGATTTCAATATGAACCCTAATAACGAGATTAAACACTTAAATTATGATAGCAAGTATAGGAAACTGGCTCTAGATAACCTATCTAGGTTACAAATATCAAGAATAATTAGAGAAGCAATTTGGTTAACAGGGCTATGGAATACAAATAAACTAAGAAGGTGGTTGAAGCAAATTGCACCAGAGAGGATATTCTTTCTCGCAGGAGATAGCATATTTGCTTATAAAATAGTTGAATTTATTAAGAATGAATATAATATACCCGTAACTCTTTTTATAACTGACGATTATGTGCTATCTCATAGATTTTTCGGTGTATTTCAAGGTTTAAGAAAGATAATAATTAGACAGAAGTTAGAGCAGGCGATCTATAATTGCTCAAATTATATAACTATATCTGAGAAGATGAGGCGAGCATATTTTCAAAGATTCCGAAAGAATAGTTTGGTATCAATGTATAATATTGATAGTCATCATATTTGTCGAATTAGTCCTAACAAATCTTCAGTAAGAAGCAATAGGATAATGTTGATATATGTAGGAGGGCTACAACTTGGAAGAGATAAGACTATTTATAAGGTGATCAACGCTATAGAGGATATAAATTGTACTAACAATCGAAATGTGATTTTGAATATCTATTCAAAAGCCTTCCCAATTAATAAGGCAATTATTGGCAAAATGTCGTGGGAATATAAAGGAATTTTGCATAATGAAAAGGATGTAATCGAAGAGCTAACCAGGGCCGATGTTCTTTTATTTATTGAGACATTTAGCAAAAAATACAGGCCAAGGATAGAATATTCGTTATCAACAAAAGTACCCGAGTATCTTTCCGTGGGCAAGCCAATATTTGCTGTCGGTCCAAAGTACTCTGGATCGATGCAATACTTGGATGATTGTGCCTATTGTTGTTATTGCAATGATCAGGCACAGATTAAAGAATCCCTGCAACGTATGCTGTTTGATGATGAACTTAGAGATAAGTTAGAGATTAGGGCTCTCCAAAAATATAAGGATTGTTATTGTAACAATGATACTGATAAAAGGGTTTTGAATTCAATTATGGGCAAGGTAGATGCAAACTAAGAATGCAATTAGGGCAGCTTATATTGCGTACTCTATTTATTTATTGCTGCTCATATTGCTTACCACTATCCACATAAAAGACATGGTGTTTTCATTCTTAGCAATGTGGTTGTGCTATTATATATTTGTTTTGGGAATCAAATCAAAATATTGTCATTCGATAGATAACTCATGTAATAATGATTTAAAGCTAACTGATTTGAAATCCCATTCAGTTATTTATTTTATCTTTACATCTTTATTATTTGCTATCATAACTGCTAAATTTTATACGGGACAATCACCAAGAGAATTAATATCTAATCTAAAGAACAATCAATCAGTTTACTACATATATCAGGCAAATCTCAAAGCAAGAGATATTGGCCGTTCGATAGCATCAAGAATTAATAGGCTTCCTTATATACTAATGTTATTTGTTGTGAAATTCAATATGATTGCAGAACTAGTAAAATATTCGCTAATCAACAGGGAACATAATGAAATAATAAAAGTATTCATAGCGCTGATCAGTTACTTATACATTTGCTTAGCTAGGGGCACCAGCTATGAGATATTTGAGATATTGATATTATTGGTATTTATTTATTATCAAAGGATAGATAAGAATAGAGTTGCAAAAAAGAATTTAGGCTTTTTATGGATCGCATTTTTAGGAATTGGGGCGTTTATCTTATTCACTAATAGAATACTACAAAGAGGCGTTATGCCAGTCTTTGAAATCGATGGCTTTATTTTCAATAATGATAATTTTATGAATAATGTTTTTCCAACATTTCCAATAAGTTTATATTTCACTTATAATTATTTTGGCTTTGGGATGATTTATTTTAATAAAATGATAACGCAGATGATATCTGAACATATACTCTATACTTGCCTAGTCCCTAAAGGATCCTTTTTGATTACGGGGCAAAATCTGAAAGCCTATATGGAACCAATTATTTCAATAAATGCAAGATGGGTTCCTGATATTGCAAATATAATAAGCAACTATGGTATTGTAATTACATTATTAATAATATTTTATTTAGGCAAATTATCCAATAAATATAGCAGCTTTTATAATAATAGAAGCATAAGATCGTATTACATTATGAACTATTTTATATTTTTGCAAATGATTTCATTCCCAGTAGGGAATTTTGTTGTCACTTCTTCATCTAATCTCTTAATATTATTATTTATAATTCTAAAAGAAAAAATTAAGGTCATGCCGGTTAGAGATAAAAGATACAAAATTGATTCGCTAAATGTGGAAGCAAATATGAATGCTTAGGGACATCACTTATTAGATAGTTAAGGGAGTGCTACATTGATAGCTTCAAGCATAAAATTACTTATTTCCGGCGGTACTGGCTCTTTCGGTAACGCCGTGCTCAAAAAATACCTAAATCGGGATGATTTTCAGGAGATTCGCATTTTCAGCCGCGACGAGAAGAAGCAGGATGATATGCGGCATCTCTATAAATCGGAGAAGATTAAGTACTATATTGGGGATGTGCGCGATCTGCAGAGTGTCAAGGCGGCGATGCAGGGCGTGGATTATGTGTTCCATGCAGCAGCGCTGAAGCAG